>Ga0080064_1000302_pt1 | contig 142081 bp, 140 predicted proteins | sample Subgrocontami54m_FD_69260 | JGI IMG/M metagenome (GOLD analysis project Ga0080064, IMG submission 69260) | Subsurface groundwater microbial communities from S. Glens Falls, New York, USA - GMW46 contaminated, 5.4 m (SPADES assembly) (version 2) ...
CCGAAGACGCTCTCCAGCGGGAACGAATGCCGCTCCCCCAGGGAGATCACGATGCCGTCGTCGGTCGCCGCCGCCTGCAGCTCAAAGTCAAAGGTCACGCAAAAGCGCTTCCGCAGTGCGAGCCCCCAGGCTCGGTTGACCCGGCCGCCGAAGGGCGTGTGCATGATGAGCTGCATGCCACCCGCCTCGTCGAAGAAGCGCTCGGCAACGACACGCTGCTGCGTCGGTACGGTGCCCAGAGTGCGCACCGTGTCCCAAACGTAGTCCACGATCTGCTCAGCACCCGCCGGCTCGACGTCCGTCTCGTCTTGCAGCCAGCCGATCGCCGACTCGCGGTTGGGCAAGCGTCGCGCGATCTCCTCTCGCAAGTCGGACACCGCGGCCGATAGCTCAAGCGAGCGCGCGGGCGCCTCGCCCATCCAGAAAGGGATCGTCGGAGGCGCGCCCTGGGCGTCCTCGACGCGGACCCGGCCCATCTCGACACGACGGATGCGCCATGAATGGTTGCCAAGCAGGAAGATGTCCCCCGCGAGACTCTCGACCGCGAAATCCTCGTGGACCTTGCCGACGAAGATGCCCGCGGGCTCCTCGATGACGTCGTAGTCGGCAAGATCCGGAATCGCGCCGCCGGAGGTGATCGCGGCGAGTCGCGCTCCCCGGCGCGGGCGAAGGATCCCGTGGACACGATCGCGATGAAGGTGCGCGGAGCGGCGTCCGCGGCCGGTCGCGATCCCCTCACTCAGCATCTCGACGACCTCGTCAAAGTCGTGCCGGCTCAAGTTTCGATACGGGTACGCGCGCCGCATGAGGTCGAAGAGAACGTCTTCTTCCATCTCGCCGCTCGCAATCGTCGCGACGATCTGCTGGGCGAGAATGTCGAGCGCGTTCTCGGGAATGCTGATTCTGTCGAGCTCGCCCGCACGCACGCCGCGAATCGCCGCGGCGCTCTGCAGCAACTCGTCGCGGGTGAGGGGATAGACGATGCCCTTGGGGATGGCGCCGAGCCAGTGGCCAGACCGACCCACGCGCTGGAGCAGCGTCGAGAAGAGCCGGGGCGCGCCGACGAGACAGACGAGGTCGACAAACCCGATGTCGATGCCCAGCTCCAGCGACGCCGTTGCTACCATGACTGGGATGGCGCCCGACTTCAGCGCCTGCTCGGCTTTGAGGCGTGATTCGCGCGAAAGACTCCCGTGGTGAGCAGCCACCTTCTCATCGCCGATTCGCTGACCGAGGGCATGAGACACTCGCTCGACCTGCCGTCGGGTGTTGACGAACACGAGGGTCGTGCGGTGCGTCTCGATCTGACGCACGATCCGGTCGTAGTACTCCGCCCACAGCTCGTGCGTCGCGACTGGTCCAAGCTCCTGGTCTGGCATCTCGATGGTGAGCTGCATCGCCCGCCGATGCCCCACATCTACGATGGCGCACCGCTGACGTACATCGCCCCCCTCTCCCCGCTGGGAGAGGGTAGGGTGAGGGCCCCCCTCCCCTACTTCGCTCACACCACTGTTGGTGCGAAGCACCGCCCCCTCACCCTGACCCTCGCCCCCGATGGGGGCGAGGGGATAAGCCCGGCCGGACCCGATTAGCAGCCCAGCGATTTCTTCGATTGGCTTCTGGGTGGCGCTGAGGCCGATGCGTTGGACAGGCTTTCCGACCAAGGCGTCCAGGCGCTCGACGGAGACGGCGAGGTGTGAGCCACGCTTGTCGCCGGCGACGGCGTGGATCTCGTCCACGATCACGGTCTCGACGCCGGAGAGGAACTTCCGACTGCCCTCGGCCGTCAGCAGGATGTAGAGGGACTCGGGCGTCGTGATCAAGATGTGCGGCGGCTTTCGAAGCATCCGGCTGCGATCGGCGGCGGGCGTGTCGCCCGTGCGCACCGCCACCCGAATGTCCGGGAGCTCGATCCCCAGCTTCTCCGCGCGCTCGCGGACGCCGCGCAGCGGCTCCTGGAGATTCTTCTCGATGTCGTTGCCGAGCGCTTTGAGCGGCGAGATGTAGACGACCTGCGTCTGGTCCGTGAGGGTGCCATCGACTGCTCGCTCGACCAGGCGGTTGATCGACCAAAGGAACGCGGCCAGCGTTTTACCAGACCCGGTCGGCGCGGCAATCAGGGCGTGGCGACCCGAGGCGATTTCTGCCCAGCCGGCAGCCTGGGGCGCCGTCGGCGTCCCAAATCGTTCTTCGAACCATCCGGCTACGAGCGGGTGAAACAACATCCTGTTCATGAATCCGCCTTCGTGCCATCGGGCATGGGCGTCAACGTCAAGCGAAGACTCGGAATATCGACGCAGACGCGCGCGAACTGCGACAGGTAATCGAGCCCGATGATCCCACCCACGCGAACGCGTTCGGTTGGACCTCCCGCACGGATCAGAGCGTCCGGTATCGGAGCCCCGGCGACAGCCATGTCTCGAAGACGATACCAGTTGCCACGTGCGCGCTCCGCCCGCCCTTCTGCGATCAGGGCGGCGAGGATAGCGGGATGGATGACCGACGCTGGCGCTCCAGAATCGAGGACGAACGCTATTTCTTTGCCTCCAGCGACGGAGACGTCGAGCAAGAGCCAGAACCGATGCGGGTGGAGACGAAGGTCGAGAACGATCTCATCTCCACTCATCGAGCCATTCTTCGTAATCGTGGGTGTCGAAAAACTCTCTGATCACGCGTCCCAGGTCCGTGCCGGATCGGATCGGGCGCCCCGTGGAGTAGTCGACCTTGACACGGGCGCCAGGCTCTTCCCGGAGCACCCGGGACGATATCTCCCACATTGGCTCCCATGGGCCTCCATGCGCGACGACCACGCCGGACGGGTTCGATTTGCGAACGTCGGAGGGTTGCACCTTGAAGACAATCCACTCGTCGCAAAACCGCTCCATCGCGTCGTCGAAGGTCATTGGTTCTGGCGGGCCAGGTTGGATGGGAATCGTGCGTTCCCAGGGACGCTTAGTCCGGCGACCGCGACTCTGACTCGACGTTGAGGTCACATGCACCTCCACACCACGCCGTCTGTCTACCTAAATTGTGTCACAACGTCGATCAGCGCGGGCTGGCCGGCCTTGACCCGCTCGATGCCGCGCCGAATCGCCGCGCCGACGTCCTTGGGCTGATCGATAGGCCCCTCGGAGTACCAGCCGAATCCCTTGGCGATCGTCGCGAAATCGGGCGCGGGCTTGTCGATCTCCTGCCCCAGGTAGGCCATGCGGACGTCTCGCTCGCGGACCTCGGCCATGCGGATCTGGTGCTCCCAGTCGTTGTAGTAGGCACGGTTGTTGAACATGACGAGGAGCAGCGGAATCTTGTCGTGCGCCGCGATCCACAAGGCGCCCACGTCGAACATCAGGTCGCCGTCGGTCTGGATCGCCGCCACGAGCTTGCCCGAGCCGCGATGGGCGAGGGCAATACCAAGATTCATGCCGATCTGGGTTGCCGTGCCAAGATCGTCGCCGGTGTGCCGGCCCCACTTCTCCATGTCCCAATACATGTGGAGCGTGTCCCGCAGCGGGTTCATGCAGACGACCCAGTCCTCGCTCTGGAGCGCATCGCGCATCTCCATAGAAAGGCGGGGCAGACTCACGGGCGAGGCGTCCCAGTCCTTCTTGGCCTCAGTCGCCCACCGGGCGCGCGTCTCATCGTGGAGCCGATGCAGATCGCCGGCTCGCTTCCAGACGCGCTGAGCCAAGGGCTTGTCGTTCAGCACCCGCTCCTGGACGAGCTTCGTCAGAGCGGGAAGCGTCGTGCTGGTATCGCCGTGGATGAAGAGATCGACCTCGGTGAACTTCTGGAACTCCTGGCTCCAGCCGTTAGCGCGTAGGTCACGGAATCCAATGTCGATGATCTTGCAGCCCGCCGGCGTGATCGGTACCGTTCGGCGCGTCACTCGGTCCAGCTCGGTGATGGGTCCATAGATGTCCGACAGGTCCAGCGCCAGAACAACGTCTGCCCTGCGCAGCACGTCCGTCCCCCACACGTTCAACGGGTGCGTGTTCGGAAAGTTCTGCCGCCCGTGCCAATCGACAACGGCCGCGCCCAAGGCTTCGGCGAGTTCGACCAAGGCCTTATAGCCCGCCTCGCTGCGCCCCGTGTACTCGGTAATGATCACGGGCAGCTCGGCCTTCACCAGCATGTCCGCCGCCTGTGCCAGTGCCGTGGGATCGCCCATCATCGGAGCCGGCGGCTGTGACCTTGCTGGGTCGATCTGCGGCACTGGGTGGTCGAGCGGGTCTTCCTGGAGCGCCGCGTCGTAGCAGAGGTAGACGGGGCCCTGCGGATGCGTGAGGGCGATGCGGTACCCGCGAGCGAACGACTCTGGGACCCCGTCGACCGAGTACGGCTGATCGTCCCAGCGGACGTAGTCCCGCACGGCATTGCCCTGCACGAGCGCCGTGTGCGTCCAGTCGATGTGCGGTCGGCGACGCGTCGTGTCCATCGGGCCCGTCCCACCCATGACGATGACCGGCGCGCGATCGAGATGCGCGTAGTAGATCGCCATGCAGCCGTGAAGAAGGCCGACCACGTCGTGGACGATCGCCACCATGGGCTTGCCCGTCGTTCGGGCGTAGCCATGGGCGATCTGGATCGCCAGTTCCTCGTGGGGGCAGGTGATGATCTCCGGGTTATTCTTGCCGTAGTTCACGATCGAGTCGTGCAGGCCGCGGAAGCTGGACCCGGGGTTGAGCGAAGCGTACGGAATGCCGAACCGCTGCATCATGTCGACGACGACGTCAGATCCGAACTGGGCGGACATGAAAGCCTCCCTGGAGCGAGCTTTGGAGACGTATCGCGATAGTACCAGAACAGACGTCCGAGTGCGGCTCGAGTTGTTCGGGATGATTTGTGCCCGACGGAACGGCGTTGTCTAGCGTTCCCGAGGAGCGGGAAGCCGTTCCGACGACACCTGCTCTAGCTCTACGCTGGCCGCTCTGGCCCTTGTGGCCCACGTTGATCCTGCTCGCCCTCTACGCCGTGATCTACGTCTCCTTCGCCGTGCGGCTCATCGGTTTTCCATATGAGCTGGATCAGGGCGAGGGTTACGACGCGTGGAGCGCCTGGCTCATCGCGCAAGGGAAGCTCCCGTACACCGACAACACGACGTACCCCTACTACTCGTCCAACTACCCGCCCGTTTGGAGCGCGCTGGTCGCGGTCCCGATGCAATGGACCGGGCCCACCTTGGCCGCGGGACGAGCGGTTTCGACGATCTCAGCATTGCTTGCTGCGCTGCTCATCGGGCTGGCGGCAGCGCGCCTAGCGCGGCGCGAGCTCGCGGGTCGCTGGCCGACTCTGGCGGGGTTGCTCGCCGCTGGCTTCTTTCTGGCCTCGCCATACGTCTTTCACACGACGGCGCTGGCTCGGGTCAACAGCCTCGCATTGCTCTTTGCCGTCGCGGCGCTGTCGCTTGTGGCGACACCCACTCGATTCCGAGTCGCCATGTGCGGGCTGGCGCTGCTTGCAGGGCTCTTCACGAAGCCAACGGTGGTGGACGCTGCTGTCGCTTGCCTGGCCTTCTTGCTCGTCGCCCAGCCCGGTAGGCGCATAGCTACGGCAGTCGCGGGCCTGGCGATGCTGGCTCTGGTTGCTTGGGTTTTCAGCGCAACCGCGGCGAATGGGGCGTACTGGCTCAACGTCTTCGCCGCCAACGTCAATCCGTTCGATCTCGACGAGCTCGCCAAGTACATCGTTAACTTCTGCGGCATTCACGCGGTGCTTCTCTATCTCGCGGGGAGCGAAGCGGTAGCCGCGATTCGCTCGCGCGCGTGGTCACCGTGGGTGATCTACCTCCCACTCGCGGCGGTCATGGGCCTGGGGGTTGGCAAGTGGGGAGCTGGGGAGTCCTACCTTCTGGGTGTGATCGCTGCGACGTCTGTGTTGGCGGCGGTGCGGGTCGTACGGGGCTTCGCTCCTCATGATGTTGGAGATGCAGGTCACGCTCAGCTAGTAACGCCGGAGACCCCGGCGAACGGGACTCCCCGAACATATTTGGCGCGCATCAGACCCGCCCTCACCCTAACCCTCTCCCAGAGGGAGAGGGGACTAGTCATGGGCGCGACGCTCGTCGTGCAGATGCTGCTGCTGGCGCACGGGGCGGTGAGCGGCGTTGTTCCGTGGCTGCCTGATTTGGGACGGCAGGCGGACTTCTTGGGGAGGACGCCGACTGTGGAGGACCGTGTTAACGGAGACGCGATCGTTGCGCTCCTGCAAGGAGGTGACGGACCCGTGCTGTCGGAAGCGCCGAGCTTCGTTCTGGCAGCGGGCAGGCCGATCGTCGGCAATGCGACGCAGCTTCGGAACCTGCACGAGGCGGACCTCTGGGATCCCACGAATCTCGTCGCCGACGTGCGCGCCCGCCGCTTCGACGCGATCGTGCTCAACGCTCAGCTCTACCCCGCGCCCGTGCTCTCCGCCATCGGCCGCTCCTACTACCTCGCGCACGTCATTCGCGTCGGACCGGCGAGCTACCAGGTGTTTTTCCCGGGCGGTGACTGACCCGAGTTCTTGGCCGCCGTAACGACGTTGGTCAAGAATTGCGCCGTGACAGAGCGACTTCGCGCGCCACCACTTCCTCACAAATCGTCCCCTAAAGTCTGAGCTCGTAGGTCGGCGGTCAGCTTTTGCGTCAACATGCACGACGGCGTTATCATGTCAGTGACGTTCGCAATTCCCCTGTATCTGGTATCACTGCGCGCTGCGCGAGGAGGCAGTCCCTGTGCACGAGGGCGATCTAACCTGGATGATTGGCGGTCCGCAGGGCGGCGGCATTAACGTTTCGGCCGAAGTTTTCGCCCGCGCCGCGGCCCGTGCCGGGCAGCACGTGTTCGCCAATATCGAATACCACTCGAACATCATGGGCGAGCACTCGTACTACAAGGTACGTGTCTCCAATGAAGATCGCCACTCCCTCCTCGACGGCGTACACGTCCTGGTGGCCCTCGACGAAGAGAGTCTCCTCGGCGAGCCTCACCCAGAGTTCACCGCCCATCGTGGCCACCTCTTGGAGCTGGTTCCCGGTGGCGTTGCGATTTATGACTCAGGCAGCCGCTTCACGCCGGCCAAGTCCACTCGCGACGACATCACCCTTGTGGGCATCCCCTACATGGAGACGCTTCGTCAGGCGCTGAAGGAGTTCGGCCGCGAGAGCGACGCCAATCGCCTGCGCGTCATGACCAACACCGCCGCTGTCGGCGCGTCTGTCTTCGCGATGGGCGGCGACATCGAGGCCCTTTGCCAGACCATCAAGGATGACTTCAAGGGACCGCGAGCACAGATCGGCGAGATGAACGTGCGGGTCGCGACGCTGGCCTACGAGAAGGCAGCGGAGCAAATGGGCGGCCGCTCCCCGTTCGATCAGAGGGCGCTTGGCGCCCCCCTCGGCTCACGCCCTCCGATGCTCATCCGCGGCATGCACGCCTGTGCGCTCGGCAAGCTGAAGGCGGGCCTGCACATTCAGACCTACTACCCGATCAGCCCCGCGACTGACGAGAGCGTCTACCTAGAGGCGATCCAGCGCGATCAGAACTTGCTCGTCGTGCAGTGCGAAGACGAGATCGCCTCGATCCAGATGGCCGTCGGCGCCGCCAACGCGGGCGCCAGGTCATCGACGTCGACCTCAGGCCCCGGTTTCGCACTGATGGTCGAGGGCATCGGCTACGCCTCGATGACGGAAGTGGGCGGGCCGGTCGTATTCCTCTGGCAGCGCGGAGGACCCAGCACGGGGCTCCCCACTCGCCAGGACCAGGGCGACCTGCAGTTCACCCTCCACCCGGCCCACGGCGAGTTCCCCCACATGGTGGTTGCTCCAGCCGATTGCCAGCAGATCTTTGACGACTCCTTCGAGGCGTTCAACTGGGCGGATCGATATCAGGTGCCGGTCGTCGTGATCGTCGACAAGTATCTCTCCACCCAGTACGCCACGATCGACGAGCTCAAAATGGAAAACCTTGTGATCGATCGCGGGCCGCGATTCTCCGCCGCCAACGGCCACAGCAACGGGCAGACCAACGGTCAAGCCAACGGCCACGACGGCGAGGAAGAGTACCTGCGATTCGCCTTCACCGAGTCGGGCGTCACGCCCCGATCCTTCCCAGGGGAAGAAGGCGGCGTCTACTGGTCCACCAGCGACGAGCACGACCCCCGCGGCCACATCACTGAGGATGCCGAGAACCACATCCGCATGATGGAAAAGCGCATGGGCAAGCTCGACCTCGCCAACCGTGAGATCCCAGCGGACCGCAAGGTCATGCTCCACGGCCCGAAGGACGCAGACGTGACCCTGGTTGGCTGGGGATCGGTGCTGGGAAGCGCGCTCGACGCGATGACAACCCTCGCAGACGAAGGAGTCACGGCGAACTTCGTACAGGTCCGGCTCATGCGACCGTTCCCCGTCGACGAAGTGACGGAGCTCCTCTCGAACGCGAAGCGTCTCATCCTCGTCGAGAACAACTACACTGCCCAGCTCGGCTCGCTGGTGCGCGAGATGACTGGAATTGACATCCCACAGAAGGTGCTGAAGTACGACGGCCGGCCATTCTCCGAAGAGGAGCTGGTCGAGGCGCTTCGCCAGGCGCTTGGGGGAACCGAGACGCGAATTCACGTCTCACATCTGTCCGCTTAACACGACGACGTCGACCCGTGACACACGCGAAGGGCAGCGCCGCCCACCGCAAGTCGCGAGCGCGCGCCACGCACTCCGGAGGAATCGTTGATCGCTGAGAAAACCCTGACAACCAAAGACTTCAAGACCCCAGTCCACATCAACTGGTGCCCCGGGTGCGGAGACTTTGGCATCGTCGTCGCTCTTCAGGAAGCTCTGGCCCAGTTGCAGCTTCCGCCACACAAGGTGGCGGTCTACTCGGGCATCGGCTGCTCCGGAAAGACGCCCCACTACATCAATGCCTACGGCTTCCACACCCTTCATGGGCGTGTTCTGCCGAACGCCACGGGCGCCAAGCTGGCGAATCGCGACCTCACGGTGATCGCGGTTGGCGGCGATGGCGACGGCTTCGGTATCGGCGCAGGCTATTTCATCAACTCTGGCCGAAGGAACGTCGACTTCACATACCTCGTCTTCAACAACGGCGTGTATGGCCTCACCAAGGGCCAGGGCGCCCCGACCCTCGCTCGCGGGCTCCGCACGAAGTCCATGCCCGAGCCAGCGATCCAGGACAGCCTGAACCCGATCGCCCTGGCTATCGGCTCCGGCTACACCTACGTGGCGCGCGGCTACGCTCTCGACCGAAAGGGGCTCCCGACCCTCATCGCCGATGCGATCCGCCACCCCGGCAGCGCGTTCGTGGACATCCTGCAGACGTGTCCGACGTACAACGACATCATGACCAAGGACTGGCTCGAGGATCACTCCGGCGCCCAGCCGCGGATGTATCACATGGAAGAGGAAGGGTACGACGGTCACGTCTCCGACCCGTCCAACATCCGGGAAGTGATTGCGAAGAAGTCGCAAGCGGTCGAGCGCAGCTACGAGTGGGGCGATCGCATCCCAACGGGCGTCTTCTACCAGGCCCGCCTCCGCACCTACGAAGAGGAGCTGGAGGGACGACTACCGGACTACGCGACGAAGCCGCTCGTTCACTGGGATGTGGAGCATCGGGACGTAACCGGTTTGACGGACGGCCTCCGCTAGTACCGGCTCCGTCTGTCGCCTGGGGGAAGATCGGTGAGTCACTATGACCTGTCGCGGTTCCTCTTCAAGTTCAACCACGATCCGTCAGTCCGCGCCGCGTACGCGGCGGATCCGATCACCGCGATCGAGGGCTACGAGCTGACCCCCGAAGAGCAGGATGCCCTCGCCAGGCACGATTTCGGTGCGCTCTATCGGATGGACATCCACCCGCTGTTGCTGGTCTACATGTCCAACAACCTGGCGGTTCCGCCTGACCAATACGTCGCGGCCATCAACGACGCCCCCGCACCGGTCCCGGCGTCCGGCGGATGAGCTCGTCGAGCGACGTCCTCATCGCATAGGGTCCGGCACCGAGCGTGCCAAGAACGGTTAGCGCAGCGCCGAGGAGGAAGCATGGGACAGATCGTCGGAGCCTTCGGTGTCTCGCACGCGCCCGCGATGACCGGCCGGCCTGAGGCAGCGCCTTCGGACCAGGTTGCATCCCTCAGAGCTGCCTTCGGCGAGCTGCAAGCACGGATCGACGCCCTGCATCCCGACACATTGGTGCTCATCGCCGCCGAGCACTGGGCAAACTTCTTCCTGGACAACTACCCGGCGTTCTGCGTCGGTATGGGCGACAGTTTCGACGGCCCAATGGAAGAGTGGATCCGCATCGACAAGGTGAAGATCCCGGGCAATCCGTCCCTGGCCCGCGACATCGTCGAGGACGCGATGGATTCGGGCATCGAGCCTGCGATCTCTCAGAGCCTCCGCCTCGACCACGGCTCCATGGTGCCGCTCCACTTCCTCACGCCGCGGATGGACGTCCCCCTCGTACCGATCATCCAGAATTGCCTCCAGCCCCCGATGCCGCGCCCATCCCGCTGCTACGAGTTCGGGCAGAGCATCGGTCGCTCCATCGCGCGCCGTCCCGAGCGCGTGGTTATGGTCGCGAGCGGTGGCCTGTCCCACTGGCCTGGCCACCAGCGCCACGGCGAGATCAACACCGCGTGGGACGACCGCGTGCTGCGGATCCTGGCCGATGGCGATGCGGAGCAACTGAGCCGCTACTCCGACGCGGAGATCGCCGAAGGCGGCACCGGCGCTGCGGAGCTTCGGAATTGGATCACGCTGCTCGGCGCCACCGGCCCGCGAAAGGCCGAAGTCCTGGCCTATGAGCCCGTCACGGCTTTCGCAACAGGCTGCGCGGTCACCGCCATCGCCTGCTAGAGGTCTTATCCCCCTCTTACCCCGTCCAGGTATCCTCTCGACGGTTTGGGCACACGAGGGCCCACCAAATGACCTGGTAGATGAGGGCGGATGTCGCGATGGGCTGAGGCCCCGCAGGCCTCAGGGCAAAATGAACTAGGCAAGACTCCGAGCCGCCTGGGCGTTCTCAGTATCCTCCGATACCGAAACTACCGGCTCTACTGGCTGGGGCAGTTTCCATCGGTGCTCGGCCAGAACATGCAGTACGTCTCGATGGCCTGGCTCGTACTGCAACTGACGGGCTCCCCTTTAGCCCTTGGACTAGTTGGCCTTGCCCAATCCGCGCCAAACATCGCACTTGCGTTCCTGGGTGGCGCGGTGGCGGATCGAACCGACCGGCGTCGGCTGCTCATAGGCACCCAGGCCTTGACCGCGCTTCTTTTCGCTGTTCTAGGCCTGCTCGTCATTACCGAATGGGTCTCCATCTGGCACGTGGTTCTCGTTGGCGTTCTGCTGGGAGTCGTGCGCTCGTTCGATCAGCCGAGCCGCCAGGGGCTGTTGCCGATGCTCGTGCCGCGGGAGGAGATCCCGCTCGCCGTCCCCCTAGGCAACCTCGTCTGGCAGCTCTCGCGGATGCTGGGGCCAGCGCTGGCCGGCCTGCTGATCGCATTTGTAGGCATAGGGGAGACGTACTTCGTCGCCGCGGCCGGATTCGTTATCGCCCTCACCCTCTTCAGCTTGATCCACCTGGGCGAACCGGTCGCCCGCCCGGCCTCTCGAGGGCTCGGTCACGACATCTGGGAAGGGATCCGGTACATCCGCACCGACGAAGTGTGCGCGTGGCTCCTTGGGATGACCTTCTTCAACAGCGTCTTTGGGCTCTCGTATCAAATCATCATGCCGCTGATCGTGCAGGATGTGCTGCACGCCGGGTCCGACGGCTTTGGATTTCTCCAGGCGGCCAGCGGCGTGGGGTCGCTCGCTGGATCCGTCGTCGTGGCGCAACTGGCATCCCATGCCAGCCCGGTACGTCAGATCTTCATCGGAGCCGGGGCCTTTGGCCTTCTGCTCGTGGCCTTCGCCTTGTCGCCCTACTTCGGGCTGTCCCTGGCGCTGCTCTTCTTCGTGGGCGTGGCCAACCAGGTGTACATGACCACCGTCAATACGACCCTTCAAATGCACGTTCCCGACGAGATGCGTGGACGGGTCATGGGCGTGTGGGGGCTCACGTGGAGCCTGATGCCCCTCGGCGGCACCATCTCTGGCGCGATTGCGCAGGTGTCGGGGCCCCAGGTCGCCTTGGCCATCGGAGGTGTTCTGGTCTTCGCCATGGCTGTATGGATGGCAGCGAGGTCTCGACTTCAGCTTGCGAATGGGAGATTGGCATGAACTGGCGGCGCGTTACAGGCGTTTCGATTTGGAATACGCGGCCAACAGCTACCGCGTGCCCGCGAGCGTGGCCAACACGAGTCGGTACATGAACGTCGAGCTAGACGCCGCGATCGATAGCTACTTCACGACACTGCCAGTACCCGAGGACATGCGAAACCTGCGCTCATCAAAATCCTCGGACTCGTGAGTCATGGTTGGCGGTTACCCTGACCAGCCGCCTAAGATCAGTGCCCTCGTCGGTTGCTAGAACCAGCGTGAATAGCCCATCTACCCTCGGGCAACACATTCTCACGGAAGCGTACGAGTTTGGCGCGTTTGGAGGCCATGGAGAGACGTTTTTCCTGGTCGTCAAGTTCCCGAGCCAGGCTCACGATGGCCTGGCGGCGATTGCGATGAAAAGTGCCTTCGCTGATGCTGTGACGCGCCATGATCTGCTTGTTGAGGAGCCCCACGAGATATTCCTCATGAAGAATGTGGTACTGGAGCGCTCCGGGAGCGCCAATGCCACCGCCCTCTGGAGGTCGCAGGCGCGCGATCCCGCAAGCAAGGACGCCCCGAAGAGCACTGGCTGCTTCGAGAGGACTAAGTTCGGAGCCACCGGCGGCCGCCAGCACTGCGGGGATTCGGGCCATGAGACCACACTGTGCCAATGCGGCTGGATTGTTGAGCCGCCGTAGCGCCAGCTCTGTCAGTCGAACCAAGTCTTCCATCGATGCCCGGGCGATCTCCTCATGTCCTTCGAGCAGAAACAGCCCTTTGGTGACCATGGCCCGACTGCGAATCCTTCTCATGAGCTCCGCACGCAACGGCTGCAGGCCTGTTCCAAAGACGAGGCGGTCGAGGGTCCGTAGCCCCGCGTGAACGCCAAAGCTCATGGAGCTTCCCGTCGCTTGGCCATCGCGCATGCCTCCTGATAATTGATAGCGGGCTCGCTGTTGCACTGCAGAGGTGTCGCAAAGTTCTGCCAACCTCGATGAAGGGACGTCATAGTGCAGCCCCTCCTCCGAGCGAAGGATTGCTCGATTGGAATGCGAGGTGATCATGAGGGATCAGGTACCCGCCGACGATGGGCTCGTAGCGATGCCCCCATCGGAAAGCGCACGTGAGGCTTCCAGCTTCCAAGGCGACCGTTAGGGCTTCCGTCCGACGGCCACGCACTCGGCCAAGGCTGCAACCGCATATGGCTTCGCCGCCCATTCTTGGATCTCGCTGGAGAGTTGGGCGACTCGCGCCTCAGTAATCCACCCAGCCTGCACCACGCGGGCGGTGAACTCTGGTTCCTGCAAGCGACCGACGGCAAAGCGGCTCATGACCGCCGGGGCGGAGAGAGCCGGCGAGTAACCCGCCGCCGATTCGATGGGTACGAAGCCCGCGTCGTGTAGAAGGCGGGGGAGCTCACGACCGAGCGAAGGATCACCTCCGGCGGCTCGCCAATCCGCCATGATCAAGGCATTGAGCTCCTCGCAGGCCTCGTGCCCCGTGCCGCCAAACCAGTCCCCGTTCTTCTGGGGCTCCCTCACCCCCAAGACTCCACCCGGTTGGAGCAGCGCGAAAACCACCTTCAGTGCAAGGCCGGGGTCGGCCAGATGCGCCAAGACCCCACTGATGTGTGCAGCGTCAAAGGTCCCTTCCGCCAGGCCACAGGCATAGACGTCCGCTATGCGGAACTCCACATTGCCCACACAGCGGGCGGTCGCGAGCGTTCGAGCTTGGTTGATCGCGCCCTCCGCGCGGTCGAAGCCTACCACTGCACCGGGCGACACAATACCCGCGAGGTCCACTGTGAGGGAGCCGGTGCCGCAGCCGCAGTCCACCAACTGCATCCCCGGGCGGAGATGCGGCAGCAGAAAGCCAGCATCTGCGACCGCGGATCGACGCTGAAAAAGCTCCCGAGCGGCGGCGCTCGTGCCAAAGCTATAACGCTCCGGGCCGGTGTCCGCGCCTACCGTATGTTTATCTGTCATGGCGCCTCCAATCATTGGCTCGTGCATCGTCCGATCCGGCTTTCTCCCTCTTCCACGCGATGGCGGTGATCTCGGCGAATCCGCACAGGCTATCAGTACTTTCGCCCCAGCGACGGATTGGCTCGGCCAAGCCACGGACATGCTCTTCTGTGGCGAGCCCCAAGCTCACGATGCGGTTTAGGAATGTGGCGTCCTCCGACCTGCGCCCCGCCATAGCAAGATTTGCGACTTGCGAGAACACACGGGAGTAGCTTGGAAACAACTCAAGGTCCGAAAAACCGGCCTCACGCAGGAGCCGGGGATACCGTATGCCAACCATCGGATCAGCTCCATCCGCCGCGGACGCAGCTGCGATGAGCCGGTTGAGCTCGTCGATCGCTTCAGAAAACGGCCCGCTCATCCAGTCCCCGCCCTTGTACGGATCTCTTAGGGCAATGACCCCGCCCGGCTTGAGCAGACGGTAGGCGACGTCAAGGGCTCGACCCGGATCGGGTAGGTGGCATAGCACACCGCAGAAGTGCGCGGCATCGAAACTCGCTTCCGCAATCCCGGGAGCGTAGACATCGCCGACCTGCCAGGTGACGTTCGTGATCCCTCGCTCCTTGGCCAGATTGGTCGCTTGCTCTATGGCGTTGGGGGAGATATCGAACGCCACGACCTCGCCCGGGCTGGCCGCAGTTGCCAGGTCGAGAGTGATAGAGCCGGCCCCGCAACCGCAGTCCACGACTCGCATGCCGGGCTCTAGGTGTGGAAGCAGGTGCGCTGCTTCGTAACCCGCCGTGCGCTGATTGAAGATCGTGTACTCGGGAGAGATCTCGCCGGTTTGAACCATCTACTCACTCCTTCCACTTGGACGAGACGACCGAATCGTCTGACGGAGTGTGCCTGTACTGGCGTCAAACCTTCATCGCGGGAATTGATGATTTCTGCCGGCGTCAAACTGGTAGATCCCCGCCGGGAATAGCAAGAACCCATGATGTGATCTACGGCTAGCTGATGAGGCCATTGCGCGTAGCATAGGTTGCCGCCTCGGACCGATGGCTTGCCCCGATCTTTACGAAGATATTGCGCACGTGGCGAATGACCGTGTTGATACTGATCACCAGCTCGTTCGCAATATCCTGGTTAGTCTTTCCGGCGGCGATGAGGCGAAGCACCTCGACCTCGCGCACGGTCAACCCACCAGGGTATCGGGCCTTTGCCGGCGGCCGCGGTGCGATCCGGTTCTGAAGCGTGCTCGCACGCTCGAGGGCGAGGTCCATCCCCATATTGCGAAACTCGTTTAGAGCAAACGCGAGATGCTCCGTTGCCTCGAGCTGCAACGACTGATCCCGAGGGCGGCCGACTTCCACGGCCTGGTCTAAGGCGAGCTCGGCGAGCTCGAGGTTGATCAGGGCGATCTCAGGACGGTAGCGGATCCGTCCACAGAGCTCCAGCGCGTAGCCATAATGCGACCGCGCCGTCTTCCAATCGTGTTCCCGTGCGGCGACGAGTCCCATCCAGCGCGGAACGCAAGTGAGGATAATCGGGTCGAGCGGGGGAAAGCGGTCAAGAATCGGAAGCAGGAGAGAAATCGTCGCCCGGTCCTCGATCACAGCGGCAGCCTCGAAGAGCCTGATACTATCTGCTCGAATCGCGCCGGGATCCAGCGTCCCATCCGCCGCCAGACGCCCAGCAAGTGTGGCCTTGAGGCCGACCGTCGCCTCCGCACGTCGGCCAGCGTGAGCGAGAGCGATCAAGCCATACGATTCACCCGCCGAGACCACTTCTTCAGGTTGCCCGCGCAAGATGAGCGCGCGGCTAGTCCCTCGGAGCGGAAAGCCCCCGGCCGACCCCGACTCATCGGCCAATGCGATCATTTCGGCCCTGAGCGTAAGCGCATCATCCAGCCGACCGTCGAGCACTGCCAACACCGCCTGCCAGCTGAGCGCATTGATGTGAATCCAGGTATCCATCGTCCGTCCGGCAAGAGCTGATAGTTCGCGAAAGGCCGCTTCGGCCCGATCTCTGTCACCTCCGCACAACAGGGCCTGGCCGCAAAACTCCAAGATTTGCCCCTGCGTTCGATGGCTCACGCCAACTCGGAGCCGACCGATAAACTCGCTGGCTAACGCGAATGCTGATTCAAAGTTGTGCTCCATCAGCACGCGAAGGTTCTGCCAGGCAGCCGTGAACAGCAGCTCCGAGTCGTCGAGTTGGCGGGCAAGGGCAAGGGCTCTCGATAGAAGGGCTATCCCTTCCATTCTCCGGGCGCGCCAGAGGACCCGGCCCATCGCGATGTCGGCGTAAGCCCGATCGGCCGTGCCATCGAGAGCCCACAAGGTTGCCCGCTGTGCCCACGCTTCGAACTCCGGCTGGCCGATATTGGCCTGGCTTTCGCGGTGGAGTGCTTCGAGGGCGAGGCGGCACGCCTGTCCAACCCGACCGGCGTCATCCAACTCCACTGCTCGGGCGAAGGCTTCAGGAGCCGCAATATCCGCTGCGCGCCTAGGCTCGCCGGCCGGCATCTGTACAGCACCGAGGGCCAGCCAGAGATCGCAAAGACGAGCTTTGTCGTTGGGCTCGAGGGCCTCTTGCGCGTGGATTGCCCACTCGTAGAGTCGAGCTGCATCCCCGTACCCATAGATCGCCACAGCCTGCTGGGCCGCGACGACCCCGTAGTCGATAGCCTTAGCTAGGTCGGACGCGTCGGATGAGTGCGAGAAGTGCTCCGCTAACGCTGCCGCATGATCGAGAAGGTGTCGGGCATAGACTTGCTCGATGATCCGGGCGACCTCTCGGTGGAGGCGGTTGCGCCGAGGTGCAATCATCTCCTCATATAGCGCCTGACGGAACAACGCATGAGTAAACCGGTAGCGTACTTGTGCCGCCGACGTTTCCTCCTCGATAATGCCGGCGCTTCGGGCCTCCGCGAGTGCGCGGGCCAGGTCTTCATCCGAAAGCGTTACCACCCCCTCTAGCACATCGAGCTGGAACTCTCTCCCGATTACGGCAGCGATGCTCAGCATCTGATCGCACACCTGACTCAACTTAGACAGCCGCTTGCCAATGACGTCTCGCAGCCCTTCTGGAATGGATTGCTCGGCCGACTGGCTGTCGGTCCGACGCCACCGCCCCTCAAGATGACTCACATGCCCAGCCTCCGCTAGGTAGCGCAAAACCTCCTCAACAAAGAGGGGATTCCCCTCGGTCTGCCGATGGACCGCCTCAACCAGCGTCCGTCGCACCTGCTGCCCGGTGAGTGCATCCATCATTTGCTGCACCTCTCCTGGCGACAGCCCTCGAAGAAGCAGCCGGTCAGAGGCCGGCGCCCTCCGGAGCTCAGCGAGCGTTCCGGCCAGAGGGTGTGCTCGATTCACTTCCACGTCCCGGTACGTGCCTATGGTGAGAATGCGGCTACCTGCGAGGTTTCGAGACAGATGGGTGAGCAGGCCGAGGGTGCCACGATCCGCATCATGCAGATCCTCCAAGACGAGCAGCATAGCGTGGGTTGCGGACGCCTGCTGGAGGAAATCCGCCACCCCTTGCAACAGGCGATACCGCTCCTCCTCGGGATCCCCCAAGATTGGTGCCGGAACATGTAGCCGCTGTCGAATCTCAGGTAACAGTCGCAGAACCGCGTCCGACGTGCCGCGGAGGGCTCGACGCAAGGAGTCAGGATCCAGAGATGCTGTATAGCCGTGAAGCGCTTCCACAAAGGGCAGGTAGGGAAAGGCAAGCGAACCTTCCTCGTAGCAGTGGCCCACGAGCGCTCGTCCTCCCCGCTGGGAGACAAGCGTGATGAGCCGCTGGCACAAAGTCGTCTTGCCGATGCCAGGCTCGCCGGCCACCATGACGAATGAACCGTGACCATCCTCTGCAGCCTCGAACGCCGTCAAAAGATGCTGCAGGTGAGTATCACGGCCGACGAAGGTTCGCCCGAACTTGTGCTCCGCTGACATCGTTATCCCTCCGAGTTGCGAGGAGACAAACGCCCGCCCACGAGTCTGTCACTTTCCCAACACCTTGACGACTGGCTAGTCCAACAGCAAAGGCCATCACCCACAAAATGGTGTACCCTGTCCACACTCCGTCTTGTGCTCTTAGCCGATTTCACCCTAACCCGGGGATGGCGCGTTGGCGGCCGCTTTCCCTGAGCGGGTGGGTGGCCTAGGCTTCACGGGAGATCGCACGCCAGCGCCATGCTGCATTTGTATCACCGTCAGTGGCACAGAACCGGGCTCGGACGTGGATGACACAGGGAATAGGAACCCAACCCGCCTTGCCAACCCATTTGGCGCCGAGCTAGAGTCACTGACGGCCGGGCTCGAACCCAGGCTCACGTCTATACGCGGAGGACACCATGGCACAAACCGTGAACACGCCCACCACGCCCGTCCAGCGACTGCGCGACGCATCCCCGGCGGCCGCCGATGCCTTCGCTGCACTCCGGAAGGCTGTCGAAGAGTCTGGCCCACTGGAGACGAAGTACCGCGAGCTGATCAACATGGGGGCCTTCACGACGGCACGGATGGAAGCCTCCTTCAAGACGCACTGTGGCCGGGCCCTAGACGCAGGAGCTACACCGGAGGAGTGCCGACAGGCCGCACTGCTCACATTCGCCGCTACAACGGGGTTTAGCTCGGTGGCCGATGCCCTCCGGTGGCTCGAAGACGTGCTCGCCGCTCGGAAGTAGCTCGCCTATAGGCCGTAGAGAGCGGCGGCGTTGCCCCACAGCACACGGTCACGCTCGGCTGGTGGGACGCCTTCCAGGCAGCGCGTCACCGTCTCTCGCGTCCGCGGCCAGGTGGAGGTCGCGAGCGGGTAGTTCGTCGACCACAGAATGCGGTCGTAGCCGTAGAAGTCGGCGTAGGGCGCCACGTTGTCGAACCACGACGTGAAGAAGCACTGCCGCTTGAACATCTCCGAGGGCTTCATCTCGTACCCCTCGCGCGGCAAGCCGTCGTGCTCGAACTGGTGATCCGCCCACTCCATGTAGAGCATGCCCCAGCTCAGGGCGCTCTCACCCATCACCACCCTCAGCTTTGGATGCTCGATCAGCGTCTTCGAGAACGAGAAGTGGGTGATCATGTAGACGCTGGAGACCGGGCGGGTCGCAGCGGAGAGCGCATCGGCCAGCGCCGGGCTGAGTCCCTCGCGCGAGGCGTATTGCAGTCGGGTCGATGCTCCTGCGTGCAGGCAGAGCGGCACGCCGAGCTCCTCGCAGACCGACCAGATCGGGTTGTATTCGCTCCCGTTGATGTGGGGAACGTCGCGCAGGTGCATCGGCATGCCCGGGTAGATCACGCCTCGATGCCCACGCCCGACGGCGCGCCGGATCTCAGCCACGGCCGCTTCGGCGGGCCATAGCGGCACGATGCACTGTGGTACGAAGCGATCGCTCGCGGCCCCCCACTCGTCGATCAGCCAGTCGTTGTACGCCTGCACGCAAGCCAGCTCCAGCTCCGGGTCGGTCAATCGGCCGAAGGTCTCGCCTGCGTGCCCCGCCACAGTGGGGTAGAGCACGGAGTAGTCGACGCCATCCGCCTCCATGGCCTTGAGACGCTCAGCGGGGCGGTAGGCCGCGGCGGGGACCTCATCCCAACGCCGTGGCTCGTGATTGCGGTCGGGCATGATCGCCCCGACGTCGGCCACGTGCCCGTCCAGTACGACCTGACCGTCCAGCACCCAGCGCTCGGACCCATCACTCGCCTGCTCGACGTGTGGAATCCGATCGCCCCACTTCGCCTTGGAGAGGCGAGAGGTCCAAAGGTCCGGCGGCTCCTGAACATGATCGTCGACGCTAATCAGGCCGTACTTCAATTGCACCAATGATTACCTCTCTCCGCAAACATGCAGCCGCTGCGCGTCGCACGCGCGTTGACCCTTCAGTCAGTTCAGAGCGGCGACTAGACCGCCGCGGGGACCTTCGCGTCGATGCCGTACACGTTGATGGCGTTCTCGTAGAGCAGCTTGCGGCGGTCGTCCTCTGAAACGCCCTCGAGCACTCGCTCGACGTGCTCCCACGAGTGAGGGTAGTACGACGCGACGTGCGGGAAGTCCGATTCCCACATGATGTTGTCGATGCCGATATTGTGGCGAAGCTGGATTCCACCCGACTCGAACCAGAAATTCACGAATATCTGTCGGCGCACCAGCTCGCTCGGCCGAGTAGACAGTCCCTCTGTCCAGAGATGCCGCGTCTCCCACTCGTGGTCGCAAACGGCGATCACGTAGTTCAGCCCGCCGATGCCGGCCTCGGCGAAGACGCACTTGAGCTGCGGGAAGCGCTCCAGCACACCGGAGAACACGAGATTTGGGATCACCTGCCCTGGCGTGACGGAGGAGGGAGTCGTGGACGAGGAGTGGAGCGCACGGATCGAGTACCCGTCCCAACGCGGAATCGAGGCGGACGGCTGCAAACCAGCCGATCCGTGGAAGTGCACCGGCACGCCCAGCGCCTGGCACACCTCCCACACGGGGTACCAATGCGGGTCCGTCAGCAGCGGCAATCCCTTCGGGAGCTGGCCGAGGAGGTTCACACCGCGATGGCCCAGCTCGTAGGAGCGTTCGATCTCCCCGACGATGACCGAGATGTCGCTCAGATACGGGACCAGGGCGAGTGGAACGTAGCGATCGCTCGCGCGGCGCCACTCGGCGACCGCGTCGTTGTATGCGACGACGGCATCCAGCTCGAAATCTTTGTCTTTAGGCCCGAGGAAGTTGGGGGCGGGGTTATTGGGAAAGAGGACCTCGGCATCCACGCGGTCCTCGTCGAGCGCCTTCAGCCGCTCGATCGGGTCGGTCGCCCGACGAGGCACGTCTTCCCACCGCTCCGGATAGGTGGGAAACGGGTCGCCCATCACCGCCGGGCAATTGCACACGCCGGATACGCCGAAGTTCGCGTCGCTGCCCGAGCCCTTAGCGTACACGCTCCATCGCTCGACCTTGCGGCCATCAACCTCCACCTCGATGACCTGAGGGATGCGCTCGCCCCACTTCGCCGCCGACATGCGCTTCGTGAACGCGTCGCGATCGAGGGCGACGTGCGAATCAGCGCTGATCAATCCAAACTTGATTTCCATAGTGCCTCACCTCGCGCCAAACCACTTCCAGAGTGCCTCAGTCTAGGGCTGTACGCGCCGTCCCGTCAAACTGGACCGCTCAAGCCCGCGCCGGCGAGCCAGGCACGAGCCACAGGCGCCCTTGCCGGCGCATCAGATGGACCCTACACTGGCCCTATTCCGGCGCAGCGAGCCCTCACGGCGGAGATCCCTTCAGCATTCTTAGGAGCGCATTTCATGAACAATCGCCTCCGATGGTTGGATTGCGACATGCACATGGCCGAGCCCTGGGATCTCTGGCACGGGTACATCGAGCCCGAGTTCCGCGACCGGATAGAAGAGCTGACGGACGTCCCTGAGGGGTACAACCCGCTGACGCACGGGCCGGCCGCGTCGATCCGCGACATTCGCAAGACGCGGCTGGACCTTTTTGCGCCGTACCTAAGCCCTGACAAGAAGTGTATCGACGCCGCTGGCCAGCTCCGCGCCATGGACCGGGAGGGGATCGAGGCGTCGGTGCTCTTTCCAACGATCGCCCTCAGTGCCCCGCGCACGAGCTCCCCTGTCGCGGCCATGGCAGTCAGGCGCGCGTACAACAACTGGCTGCACGATTTCTGCGCCTATGACCCTACCCGCCTCAAGATGAACGCGGTTATTTCAACGCTCGACATCGAAGCGGCCGTCGTGGAGATTCATCGTGCAAAGAGGGAGCTGGACGCGGTCAGCATCCTGATGGATCCGCGAAGGGACGGTGTCGCGTTCGACGATCCCCTCTTTGAGCCCATATGGGCCGCGGCTGAGCAGGAGGGTCTCGCGGTCGATTTCCACAACGGGCTGCCGGGTCAGATGGAAGGCCGCTACGGCGACCGGCCCACGCATCTGTTCGTCCATGCCTCGGCGCGTCCGGTCGGCCACATGTCCACGTTCATGGAGCTGCTGGTTGGCGGCGTCCTCGAACGGCATCCGCGCCTGCGGTTTGCCTTTCTCGAGTGTGGCGCCTCGTGGGTGCCCTACTGGCTGTTTCGCCTGGAGGAGGAATGCGACAAGTTCCGCGGGATGCATCCGGGGATCGACGAGAACGTCAGGATGCGGCCGGTGGAGTACTGGAGGCGGCAATGCTACTGCTCGGTGGAGGTCGGCGAATGGAGCCTCCCGGGCGTCATCACCACGATCGGCGACGACAACCTCATCGTCTCGTCAGATTTTCCGCACTTCGACTCCGAGTTTCCCGAGGCGGGGAGCCATTTCATGGGGTTGCCTGGAGTCAGCCACGAATCCAAGCGAAAGATCCTCTGGGATAACTGCGCCAGGCTCTACAACCTGGACTGAGGGTGTCCTTCTAGACAGACGCAACCTCCGTTACATCTATGTGCCTGTAGGCTTGCGGTCCAGGAGCCTCAAGAACTCGTAATATCAGTGCGCTGAGCCGGACGCTCCGAACAGCAGCACCCAACCGCCTGGTGACTGCCTCCGATGCCAATCCTCCGTCACGATGACCTCGCCCTAGCTGCCGAGCGCCTGCGCGACCAGATCGTGCGTCGCGAGGCGGAGCTTCAAAGCCTCGGGCCCACTTCCAGACCGTCCACGCCGGGCGACCCGGGGATGATCCGTCCTGCCTCGTCCGTGTTGCGCCTTCGCTCCGCGGTACTCACCAGCGAATACGTCGATGGCAAAGAACGGGAGCTCGCCGAGTGGAAGGCGAGGCTCCACGAGATCGAGGCACGGCAGACCGCCAGACTCGCCAGGCCCAAAGTCGTTATCCCGCATCCCAGCCGCCAGGCGCCGCCCTCCTCAGAGCCGACCAAGACTGCTCTCGCCGCTCGGCTGGCTGCGCGGGCGCCACAGATCGCGCCACCCGCTGCCCCATCGGCGCCATGGGCAAGCGCGCCTGCGCCGCAAGCACCGACTAGGCCAATTCCGCCACCCATCGCGCGGCCTACTCCCACGCTAGCAGCACCTCCGCGGCCCGCTGCACCCGCGGCAGGCGCCCCACCGTCGATCAGCCCTCCACATGCCAGGCCCAATCCACCCGATGCTCCTGCGAGTCCTCGTCGGTCTCGAGCCCGACGGCCAGTGGCTGTTCGAAGGATCGGATGGCGGTCGGTCAAGCGGTTTGCCGTTGCACTCCCGCTGATCGTGCTCTTGATCGTAGACGGATTGCCGCTGCTCGGCCGCCTGGCGACGCCAATGACGGCTTTTGCCCTCATAGACGAGACGACGCTGGTGGTCCTGCGCGGCAGCGCTGAGGTCTTCCGCGCCGATGGGAATCGCGACATCATCACCGCCACAAGCGGCGACGCAGCGCTCCGCATCGGCGACCGGATCCGAACCGCTGCCGAGAGCTACGCGAGCATCACGTACGTCGATGGGTCGACAACGGGCCTCGATCCCAACACGTCAATCATCCTGCGCCGGGCGCAGAAGCTGCCCGGTGTCTCAGCCGGGATCTCCTTCTACCAGGAGCTCGGCCAAACGTGGAATCGCGTAGAGAGCCCCCTCGACGCGGAGGCACTGTTCGAGACGGTTACCCTGTCCGCCATCACCCACGCGCGCGGCGCCGAATATCGCGTCCGCGTGGACGCTGCTCGCGAGACGACGGTGGAGGCGGTCACCGAATCCGTCGTGGTAGACGCCGCCGGCGCCACCGCGATCGTGGCGGAAGGACTTCAGTCTGCCGTTGCTCCTTCGACGCCACCCGGCCCACCCAGCCCTCCCGCGCCCCAGCGGGAGACCTTGAGAATCGAGGTTCACGGTCCCGCGCGTCCGTTTCTGCGAGATGACCGCTATCGCAGCGTGGGCTTTCAGCCCGACGCCGGAGCCTACGGCTCGCAGATACCGGGAGCAACGTATCGGGTGGTGGAAGGCGTGCACGTCCTCACAATTCCGGAACCCGTGTCGTACTACGAGCTCCTGTTGAGTGCGGAGGGCGAAGGAGGAGCTTACGCCCTTACCGTGACGCGCCTGGCCCCGGACGGAGCACCGGCCACTCCCAGGGCAACAGTGACACCCTTGGGGAGCAGCCAGCTCAGCGGATCGCTGTCCCGTGGTCAACACCTGCAAACCGGCTTCGAGCTCCGAGAAGGGCGTGTGGAGAACCTGCGTCGCCCGGGCGAGCTGGTCGGGAGCGCACCGTCCAACAGTCGCATGCTCTTCGCCCGCAACCAACAAGGAAATGCCCCGCGCGTGCAGCAGACGGCCGTCGCCCAGACGACCGCGTTACCGATAGCCGCCCCTTAACACAGCCATTGCGGCTTGAACTGTCGGCGTTTCCCACGCCGAACTTCCCCTCGTACGTGTCGAACCGCGCGGCGTTCAGCGCCGCCTCCGCGGCACTCTTGGGCCACCTATTCCCACGGGATGCGGCGGAGTTCGAGGCCCGAGCGAACGAGTTTGCGGAATCCGCAATCTGGGCAGGGATCCACTTCCGTAGCGACATAGTTGCCGGGGCAGCAAGTGGCCGGGCCGTCGCTCAAAGGCTCATCGATCGGATGCGAAGCGACGCCTGAGAGAATACCGTGGCCTGCTCCCGTGCGCAGTCTCTGGCGACCAGGGAGACAGCGATCGGCACTCGCCTACATCAGGAGTGAGAAGTAGCCGTAGCTCGTGCATCGAACGTGTTCGGCTCGATGCCGCGTGTCACCATCTTGGCGCTGTCTCGCTCCCGCTCGAAGTGGACGAACGGGGTGTTCTCCGCCTCATCTCGAATGACGAACATCGGGTCCTCGCCCCGCTGAACCTTTTCGGCGTTCTCAAGCAACATGTGGTGGTAGAGGATTACCCCGAGATCCGAGGTCACGAGGTGCTCGCCCGTGCGGTCGCTCAGCGGCCCCTGGGCGACCCATGCGGCCTCGTCCTGCAGGGGGATGTCAGCCCACGCGACTCGACCCAATTCGTCGTAGGGCAGCTCGAGATGGCGCACGGGAATCTTTGACGGGATCGCCTCACCGGGCTTCGCGGGTGTGCCTCGGTAGCGAACGTGCATCGTGTGGGTGTCGTCGACGGGCACACGGATTTGATAACCGAACGAGTCGCCAACTCCCTGCACGAGGGTGTGGGGGAAGAGGAACGGGTGGCCGACGGTCCAGTCATCCGCGTCCTCGGGCTCGCCTTCGACGAGGCGACGCTTGTAGATGCCGTATTCGAAGACGTCGAAGTCGATCTTCAGGTGTTTCGCCGTCTCCACGCGCTGCTCGATGCCGTGCTTTCGGTTCCACCAGTCGGCCGCGTAGCCATGCAGATGCTCGAAATGCACGGGGTCGATCGAGTTGTCGTTGCATTGCACCCAGTTGCACGGCAGCGGGCGCATCGTGACACCACGGACGAGATCGTCCCGGACCAGCAGCTCCAGCCGTGGAAGGAGCGGACGAGGCTCGGGGCCGAGGTACGCCCAGACGAGTCCGCCGAGCTCCTCGGCTGCGTAGGCCGTGATCTTTAGGGGCAGGCACGCTGGCTCGAAGGGCATGTCCACGACCTGGCCCTCGGTGTTGTAGGTCCAGCCGTGGTACGCACAGCGGAGGCCGTTTTGCTGTGGGATTCCGTAGGCGAGTGAGATGCCACGGTGGGCGCAGCGCTCGCCGACCAGACCGAGCCGTCCGGCCTCGTCGCGGAAGAGGATGAGGTCCTCGCTGAGGAGGCGCACAGGCCGAACGGGATCCTGGTCCAGATCGGCCGTGGCGGCGATTGGCCACCAATAGCGTCGAAGGAGCTGTCCCATCGACGTATCGGCGCCGGTCTGGGTCAGGCGTGCGTTTTCCTCAACAGTGATCATGCGTGCAAACCTCCGCGCTCACATCCGGAGCATTTTACAGGTGCTGCTCTTCGACCAGGGTTGGCAGGTCCGCAGCGATGAGGGCGGGGACGCCGCGCCGCACCTGCTCCATGCCACGACGCAGTGCGGCCTCGACTTGCGACGCCTCGCTGACGGTCTCGCCGTAACAGTTGCACGACTCGGCCATCTTTGCAAAGTCCGGCGGCGGGTCGAAAAGACCGCCTTCATAGTCGCCCGTCTCGGCGACCGCGCCTTCGGGGTAGAGGCTCGTCACGTTGGTGGTGCCGGTGGAGTAGGACTTGTTGACAAAGACCACGGTGAGGAACGGCTGCTTGTAATGTGCCGCGGTCCATAGGGCGATCGCCGGCGTGCCGAACATGAAGAACCCGTCGCCTACGGCGAGGACGACATCCGCGTTGGGAGATGCGATCTTCGCCCCGATGGATGCGCCAATACCCCAGCCGCCCGAAGAGCTGCCGCTGCTGAAGAACGTCGACGCCTTCGTTCGCCGGTGGTAGGCGGACGACATCGACGAGCCGCTTAGCGTGTCGTCGACGAACACGGTGTCCGGCTCCATGATCTTGCCGAGCTGATATGCCACCCACCGAGGGTGCAGCCGCTCGCGCTTGCCGGCATCGAGCGCGCGCTGCTCGGCTCCAGCCTCCATCTCGCGCTTGCGCTGCTCCAGCCGCGCACGCCGATCGGCGATGCGGCTCATATCGCTCTGCGTTAGCATCGAGGTCGCGGCGTCGTAGATCGCGCGGAGCGCGCACGACGCGCTGACCGGCAGCCACATGTCGGCACGGTATTCCATCGTCTTGTAGCGTGATTGAATTGGATCGACGTCCACCCAGGCAACCTTGGCGCCAGGCCGCGGCGAGCCGTCCGGCGGCATGTACGGCGTCGGCGTCTCGAGGAACAGCAACGCGTCCGCATCCTTCGGAAGGGGACCCGTCCCGTAGAGTGGGTGGTCCGTTGGGAAGTTCATGCGGTCGCAGCGCCCTGCGTCCATGACTGGCACCGCGAGCAGCTCCGCCAGTCGCACGAGCTCCTCGACCGACTCGGGGTTCCGGCCGGTCTTGCCAGGGTAGATGCCAGGATTGTCGGCTTTGATGAGCCACTCCGCGATCTTCTTCGCGTCGGCTGGATCCGGCCAGGCGGGTCGAGCGATACCGAGGTCGGAGACCGTGGGGAACCGCGTGCGTCCACCCTGGAACTGCTGCATGGCCATCTCGCGCGGCAGCGACAGGTACACGGGGCCCTTCGGCTCGGTCATCGCGAGCTGGAGCAGACGGCTGACGATCAAGCCTGGGTTGTCCTGGTACTCCAGGCGGTGGTCGGCCTTGGTGTACTGGCGGAGGATCTCACCCTGGTCGCGTGGCTCCTGGACCCACTGGACCAGGTTGTTGCGCCCACCGGGCATCGTGCCTGGAAACGCGCGCGGGCCAGTACCGGCGGTCATCAGCACGGGATACGGGCCACGCCACGCCGTGTGAATGCCAGCGCCGTAGTTGAGCGTCCCAACGTCGACGTGCGCCGCGGTGGCCGTGGGTCGACCCGCGACCATCGCCTCGCCCATGGCTGCATTGAGCGCGACCCCTTCGTGAGGCACGCTGATCAGGCGCGGAGTCGGCCAGCCCCGGGTGCGGGCCCGCACGATGCTCTCTTGGTGGAAGGCGATCTCGGTGCCGGACGTGAAGTAGAGGTTCTCCACTCCGCCGAGCTTCATCGCCGCGACGATGGCGTCTGACCACTCGTCTGCGGCGTATTCGCCCCAATGCTCGTCGGCCGCAAGGACGCGATCTTGAATAGCCATGGTGCTGCGCTCCATTTCTATGATGGTGCTATCGGAGCCAGGATAGTCGCGCTGCCGTGAGCATGTCAAAGAATTTATGTCGACATGTTTACCCAGGCTCTACGCCCCTTCACCTTCCTTGTTCCCCGAGTAGCTGACACTAGTGGAGCCAGGAAAGGAGCCGAACGATGTACAGCAAAGTCAGGCTTCGTACTGAACCAGTTCACCCGACGTTGGTGGGCTTTCCGATTGCCCTATGCCTGGCGGTGTTGACTGGCTACGTCGCCTACGCGGTCACCGGAGACCCGTTCTGGTTCCAGTTCGGGCTCCTGTGCAGTCTCGTGGGCGTCATCACCGCCATCGCGGCTCGAATTCCGGGCTTGCTGGATTGGATCCCCGGAATCCCGCGGGACGGCCATGCTAACTCAGCAAGCGCATGGCCCACGGTGTTGAATGTGCTCGCGCTCCTCCTGTTCGCCGTCGACGCGTTGATCGTGAGTAGCGCGTGGACGACCACCCTGTCGACGGACATGGCGCTCGCCATGGGGCTTGCCCTCGCCGGCCTGATCTTTACCGGCGCCGCTAGCTGGGTCGGGGCATCCCCCTCGACGAAGCGTCTGGCGATTGCCGACGGCCATCGCGCGGCAATCATGGAAATCGTGCGTCGCCGAAATGCTGCCGAATCCTGGAGATCCCATAGAGCAGCCTAGACTGGCTCCACCTCCCGAACGCCGAGCGCCCGACCGTTTGGACGGTCGGGCGCGCGCTCTGTTTCTAAAGGGCCGGTTCTAGCTGGTCAGGGTGACGCCGGTGTCCTTGCCGTCCTCGAAGCGGCTCAGGTAACTCAACGCCTCCTGGAGCGGTACGACCGACGCGTACTTCTGGTGCATCGTGAAGAGGTCGATCGCGTGGCACGCCTCGTGCCGGTCGAATGAACACTCTTCCACGACGAACATCTTGAAGCGGGCCGTCGCGCCGTCGACTACCGACGAGCGGACACAGCCGCTGGTGCTCTCGCCACCGACTAGGATCGTATCGATGTTGTTTGCGACCAGGTGCCCGATGAGCGGCGTGCCCCAGAACGCGCTGGGCGAGCTCTTCCGGATCACGAGCTCGCCGTTGGCTGGCGCGACCTCCGGCATGAACTCGTTCTTCCGCCGAACACGGTCGGCCATCTCGGGATCTTCGTCCCGCGCCTCTCGGTTCGCCCAGTGGACCATCTCGAGCTCGGCGCCAGTCGTGTGGATCACAGGGATTCCGGCCGTGCGAGCGGCCGCGAGCAGCTTTTGAATGTGAGGGAGTGACTCCCAGCCTGCGAGGCCGCAGGTGCCGGGCCATTTCTTCACCGACTCGAGGATGGGCTCTGGCTCATCGCCGAAGACCCAGCGGTACAGGTCGATGAGGAGGAGCGCCGGCTTGTTTCCGTATGTTCGGCGCCGCTTCTGTCCCACCGCCTCGACGTGGGCCTTGTCTTGCTCGCTCAGAAACTTGTCCCAAACCCGAGGGGCGCTGTCTACTGCCATGGATGCTCCTTCCTCAACTAGTCGTCCTGAGCCCGCAGGCGAAGGATCCGTAGACGGACGCGGGACGGATCCTTCACTTCGTTCCGGATGACATGCGTTACCTCGGCGCCACCGCAATGCTATACACCGAGGGCAGGTCAGACAAGATCTGACGGAAAGACTGGCCGCCATCGTCGCTCTGCCAGACCGATCCATCCGTCATGCCCGCAAAAAGTGTGTCCGGTTCGCTCGGGTCCGCGACGAGCGCGCGCGGGATGGCTCGGGTCGCCTCCGTTACGCTGGGAAGCAGCTCCCATGACGCACCCTCGTCCTCGCTACGCGCATAAGCCACGCCTGTCTTGCCCTCAGCCCAGCCGCCCGGGCCCGACGTGGAGATCGCGGTGAAAAGCAGGCTCGGATTCTCGGGGTGCACCGCGAGGTCTGACGGTGTGTAGCGATAGGGCGCGAGATGGTCGCTGACTTTGGCCCAGCTATCGCCACCATCCATGCTGCGGTAGATACCCTTGCCCCCGGTCGCGATCACCGTGCGCGGGCTGGACTGCATCAGGGCGATGGCGTGCCCGTCGTGATCCATACCGTCCGCAAGCTGTTGCCAGGTCTCGCCGCCGTCGAGGCTACGCACCGCCCAGCCCTCTTCGATCGCACCGTAGATGTAGCTCGGATCGTCGGCGAGGGCCAACGTTTTCATGCGGCTGACGTGGGGAGGCAACGGGCCGGTCCAGCCCTTGGTCGTCGGAAGCTGGCACAGCTCTTCGTACTCGTGCCAGTTCTCACCACGATCGTCGCTCCAGAAGATCGCAGCCGGGCTCGTTCCCGCGAACAGCGTCTCCGTTCCCGGATGCTGCACCACGGACCACACGTCCTTGTGGACGATGCCGTTGTTGATCTCGTCCCACGTCCGACCACGGTCATCGCTGCGGAACATTCCGCCTCGGGTGGTTCCTGCGAAGAGGCGATCGGGGTCCGCGACGTCGACAGCCACCCGTGCCCGCATGACTCCGGTCCCGTCCAACCCCAACGGGCGGGCCGTGTACCCGGAGCCTTCTGGCTCGCCCAGATAGAGGCCGCTGGCCGTACCAATGTAGAGTGTCGAACCCGATTTTCCGGTCATGGTCCACCTCCTTCGCTCGGCGAGCTGGGCCGATATCGCAGAGCATACATCGTTTCCTCGGAGGCGTCCTTGCCATCATGCTCTCAAAGAGAGGCAATATAATGCCCAGGGGTCCTGCATGAACGATTTGGACTACTTTGAGCTCCAGCGTCGATACGGCGGGCTCTACGTTGCGCGGCGCGACACCGAAGTCCTCGCAGCGACTCGTACCTATGACGAGCTTGCTGACTGGCTGCATCAGCACCGCGCGCTCTGGAACGAGATCACAGTTGAGCTCGTTCCTCGCTCGGACGTCATTGTCATCTATTGACTTCCCACTCCTATCGAGACTGACCCCGTTTGGACCAGTGAGCGATCCGCGCATTCCGGTTGTGCTGCATACACCGTTTGGCGATGTAACGAGCTCCTTCATCATTGATACGGGAGCCGATTTCTCACTTGCTCCGCGGTCAGTGGCCGAAGAGGCGGGCCTCGACTGGTCCACGCTGCCGGTCGCTGATCTCTTGGGCATAGGTGGAGGAATGATTTCGGCACGCCTCGGGCCATTACGACTCCGGATTGGCGAGATGGAAGCCACCGTTCGCTGCGTCTTCGCGGAGTCGCCGATGACGCCATTCATTCTGGGACGAGCGGATTTTCTCGAACGATTCCGTCTCACTATAGACGCGCGGCTTCGACGGATTACCATTACCGAGCACTGACTCGAAACATGAGCTTCTGCGCTTACCCATTGTCGACCCAAGAGGTTGAAAGTATGCTGACGCCGGGACGGTGACCCGTCCTCGGAATGCAACGGAGGAATGATGGCTGAGCACCACAATGGTCACGACGCGCCCTACGGCGGCGCGCTCCGCACCGAGGACGTGGCAGTAGCGCTGGAGAAGCCCGAATACCGGCTAGACGGCCCGTACAAAGTCAGCGGGCGAGCTCGATACGTCGGCGACGTACGGTTGCCGGGGACGCTGTTCGCCCGGTTCCTCCTCAGCCCGCACCCGCACGCGCGGATTCGGTCGATCGACACGTCTGCTGCAAAGGCTGTGCCTGGCGTCCACGCGGTGATCACGGGACAGGACATCGGCCTCCGCTACATGGGCCGCTCGCTGTACGACTGGCCGGTCCTGGCGTTCGACCGCGTCCTCTTCGTGGGCGAGCGGGTCGCCGCCGTCGCAGCCGAGTCGCCAGAAGCCGCGGAACAGGCGGTGAGCCTGATCGACGTCGACTACGAGGAGCTGCCTGCCATCTACGACGCGGAAGAGTCCCTGGCGCCAGGAGCCCCGATCTTTCATCCTAACGCGGCGAGCTACCACTTTGCAGGCAAGCGACCGCCGATGCCGCACCCAAACCTGCAGGGGTACGCGTCGTACAAGAAGGGCGAGGAAGACATCGAGCGCGTGTTCGCCCAGGCGTACAAGGTCATCGAGGACGTCTACACGGGACCACGCCAGCATCAGGGATACATCGAGCCCCACGGCTGTCAAGTGTGGATCGACGCGAACGACGTCGTGCAGGTCGTCTCAACGAACAAGTCGCCATACGGTCTGCGCGGACAGCTCGCCCATACGCTGGAAATTCCTTCCGACCGCATCGTCGTGGACAGTATGTTCATCGGCGGCGACTTCGGCGGAAAGGGCGGCTCCATCGAGGAGTTCGCCTGCTACTACCTGGCCAAGGCGACTGGTCGGCCCATCCGCTCGATCTTGACGTACGCCGAGGAGCTGACCGCCCACGCACCGCAGCATTCGGCGAAGTACTACTTCCGAACCGCTGTGAACCGTGAGGGACGGATCATTGCGCACCAAGCCCGCGCATACATGAACGGCGGCGCCTACGGCGGCGGTCGGCCCAATCCGCAGCAGACGGCGAGCGGAGGCCTCGACTCCATGGAGGTCTACAACATCCCGAACGCGCGGCTGGAATCGTCGTTCTCCTACACGAATCTGCAGCCCACGGGAAACATGCGCGCGCCTGGATCGTTCCACCGAGGACTAGCGGGTGAGGGGCACATCGATCACATCGCGCGCGAGATCGAGATGGATCCACTGGAGTTTCGTCTCCTCAACGCGATCCGCGAGGGCGATCGCACGCTAACAGGCGAGCTGATTCGCCGCCCGCGAGTGGTCGAGGTCATCGAGGCGTTGAAGCGTGAAACGAAGTGGGGCGAACAACAGCTTCCACCCGGACGTGGACGCGGCATCGCCGTGCGGAATCGCCACGTCGGGACTGGTAAAACCGAGCTGCTCCTGCGGCTCCTACCCGATGGCACGATTGAGGCGCTGACCGGGGCGCCGGACCAGGGTGGCGGCGCCCTCACAGTCCTGGCTCGCGTCGCCGCCTCGACTCTTTCAGTGCCGCTCGATCGGATTCGGGTGCGCTTTGCGCCCACAGGGGAGTCGCGGTTTGATGGTGGCATCGGCGGCAGCCGTGGGACGCACGTTGTCGGGCGGGCGGCCATCGCGGGGGCGACGATCCTGAAGAGCAAGCTCGAAGATTTGGCGGCCGAAGTGATGGGCTGGCCGACTGGCGAGGTGCGCCTGGAGAACGACCGCTTCGTCGTCGGTGATGGCTCAGGCGACGGAGCTCCGTTTACAGATGTGGCAGCACGCATCGCCGAGGGAGCGCCGGTGGAGGCCGTGGGCGCCTACGATTCCTCCGAGCACCACAGCGACGAGGGCGGCGACTACAACATATTCGCCTACATGGTCGAAGTGGACGTTGACCGCGACACGGGCCAGGTCCAGACGCGAGACGTGCTGGCAGTCGTGGACGTCGGCACGATCATCAACCCGATCGCACACCAGGGCCAGCTCGATGGCGGCTTCATTTACGGATACGGACAAGCGATGACTGAGGAGCTGGTGATCGAGGACGGGCGCGTGACCACCGCGAGCCTGGGCGAGTACAAGCTGCCGACGCAGATGGACACGCCGGCCTTCAGATCGATCGTGCTGCCAGGCGAAGACGGACCCGGCCCTTACGGCGCCAAGGCGGCCGGCGAGACGACGAATACAGGCGTGGGTGGAGCCATCGCCAACGCGATCTACGATGCCGTGGGCGTCCAGATCACGACGGCGCCAATCACCGCCGAGCGCGTCTATGAAGCGCTGCAGACGCAACGGGGCTAGCCTAGCCCAGCTGATCCCTACATACAGACGATCGCACAAGGGCTGAATGCTCCCGCCTCCGATCTGGGGGCGGGAGCATTGTTGCCCGGTACAATAGCGCGTGCGGTATTCGACGGTTCTGTTCGACGTTGGCGACACGCTTCTCAGCGTTCCCAAACCCGCCCCGATCTACCAAGAGCTCCTCACTAGCTACGGGTGCTCCGTGTGTGTCGAGGACGTCGAGCAGATCCTGGCGGAGACGAAGCGGCTCATCGACGAGCAGGTACCCAACTGGGTCACCGAGGACTTCGTGCTCGACTCTACAGCGAGCACACGGCGACGGATGATGCATGTCGATACGATCATCTCCCTATCCGGGGTGTCGTGTCCCGAGGTCGCCCGCGCCACGTTCCTGAATCTTTACGTCGGCACGGAGTTCTTCACGATCTTTCCCGATGTTGCCGAGACGCTTGATGCGTTGCGATCCGCGGGTTATCGGCTCGGCATCGTCTCGAACTGGGAGTCCCGTCTCCTCGAGCTGTGCGCAGCGCACGGGATTGCGGAGGCGTTCGATTTCGCGGTAGTCTCGGAGATCGAAGGCTACAGCAAGCCCCATCCGCACCTCTATCGGCGTGCGTTGGAACTCGCGGGCGTTCCCGCCAACCAAGTTATCCACGTCGGGGACAAGCTTCGGGAGGACGTGGAGGGTGCAGCGAGCGTCGGGATCCGCGCGGTCCTGCTCGACCGATCCGCGCGCTCGACGGACCAATATGAGCCTCGCATCCAGACGCTGACGGACTTGCCCGCCATCTTGGCGACCCTTTGACCTGGATTTTTAACCATGGCTGAAAACGACGCCTCAGAGCCACGGATCTTTACCCTCGACGAAGCGAACTCGCTCCTCCCCCGCCTCCGTGACATCCTCGCTGAGCTCCGGGCCGCTCGCGAGCGGCTTCTCGAAGCACAGTCGCAGCTCGCGCAACGCATTCACGGCGGAGCCCGATCCAACGGCCACGTGTCACCCGGCGGCGACGTCGATCGCCTCAACGCAGCCTCGTCAGAGGCGCAGGCCGGCATCGGCCGAGCGGTGGGCGCGATCGCGGAGCTCGGCTGCGAGCTGAAGGATCCAGAGCGCGGCATGGTCGACTTCCGCACCATGCGCGACGGCCGGGTGGTCTATCTCTGCTGGCTCATGCACGAGCCGACCGTCGAATGGTGGCACGAGCTCGACGGCGGCTACCGCGGCCGGCAACCGCTATGAGCGCCCCGCCATGATCTTGGAGATCGCGATGCTGCAGGTGAAGGACGGACAGACGGAGGAATTCGAGGCAGCATTCCGCAAGGCGGCGCCCATCATCGCGAGCATGCCGGGGTACCTCTCGCACGAGCTGCAGCGATGCATCGAGCGCGACGGTCAATACGCGCTGCTCGTGCGGTGGCGGACGATCGAGGACCACACAGTGGGCTTCCGTGGCTCGCCGCAGTATCAAGAGTGGAGAGACTTGCTCCACCACTTCTACGATCCATTCCCGACCGTCGAGCACTACACCCTGATTGACGGGGCGAGCACGTGACGTCGCTTCCCAGAGCGCTCCTCCTGGATCTGGACGACACGATTCTTGACATCAGCGGCAGCGCCGACGTGTGTTGGCGAACGCTGTGCGCCGAGTGCGCTCCCTCGCTCGGCCTTGGCGCCGAGCTTCTGACGGAAGAGATCGTCCGGGCACGTAATGCGTTTTGGCGCGATCCGGCGCGGCTGAACCGCTGGCATCTCGACGTCAATGGTGCAACCGCTCACATCTTGACCGAAGTCTTCGAGACACTTGGACTCGCGAACACGGCGGCAGCCAGCGACCTGGCAGAGGTGTTCCGCAACCGACGCAACGACTTCCTCGAGCCGTTCCCCGGTGCGCTTGACGCTGTGGCACAGCTTCACGCGACGGGTACACGCCTTGCTCTCCTCACAAACGGGGCCACCGTGTGGCAGCGGGCGAAGATCGAGCGCTACGCTCTCGCGCAGCACTTCGAGTGCATCCTCATCGAAGAGGAGTTCGGAGTCGGAAAGCCGGACGAGAGGATCTTCAAGGCAGCACTCGAGGCGCTGGGCGTGAAACCTTCAGAGGCCTGGATGGTCGGCGACAACCTCGAATGGGACGTGGCGGGCGCTCAACGCGTCGGCGTGCACGGCATTTGGATGGACCACCGGAGCAAGGGGCTCGCCGAGGACAGTCCGATCAAGCCTGACCGCATCATCTCACGGCTCTCGGATTTGGTTCCCATCGCGACTGCGCATCGATAGCTGTCCGAACTAGCGGCTCAGCTCCTCGCGAACGATGCGGGCACCCTCGACGAGGGCGTGGAGCTTCCCCGCGGCAACCTCGCGCGACAGATACTTCATCCCGCAGTCTGTGGATGGGATGATCTGCTCGGCGGGCAAGAACTGCAGCGAGGCGCGGATGCGGTCTGCGACCATTTCGGGCGTCTCGACCTGCGGGTTCACGATGTCGATCACCCCGAGGATGATGGTCTTGCTCGCGACGTGCCGCAGGTCCGACGGCTTCAATTGGAGCTGCGCCGCCTCGAGCGAGAGCTGGTGCGCGGCGCAGGTATTGAGCTCGGCGAGGAACGGATAGCCGCTCGGCCGATCCGCCACGATGTGGCCGTACCCGAAGCAGGTGTGAAGCGCGGTCTCCGCGCTGACCCCTTCGAGCGCGCGATCGATTGCCGCGATCGCGTAGGCCTGCGCATCCTCGGGCCACGCCTGTAGGAGCGGCTCGTCGATCTGGACTACGTCCGCACCGGCCGTCGCCAGGTCCTTGAGCTCAGCATTCACCGCCGCCGCAAGATCCAGCGCGAGTGCGCGCTGATCACCGTAGTGCTCGTCGAGCACCTGGTGCGCCATAGTGAACGGCCCGGGCACGGTGATCTTGATGCGGCGATCCGTGCTGGCTCGAAGGAGCTGCACGTCACGAACCAGCACGGGTCGCAAGCGACGCACTGGCCCAACGACGCGAGGGACGAGGTTCGGGCGGCCGGTGCGGCTGGGAGCGACTCCCGGATTCTCGACGTCGAGTCCGTCGAGAGTCGTGGTAAATCGGTTGGCATAGCTCTCGCGCCGCTCTTCGCCGTCGGTCAGGATGTCGAGGCCGGCCTGCTCCTGCATGCGGACGGCGAGCAGCGTGGCGTCATCCTGCGCCTGCTCGAGGTGTTCCTCGGCGATCCGCCAGAGCTCGCGCACGCGCGAACGCGGAGGCGACATGCTGCTGAGCTGGGCGCGGTCGATGAGCCACTCAGGCTGAGGGAGGCTTCCAACGATGGTTGTCAGCAGCAGCTTTTCCGTCATTCTGAGGTCCGTGGGCCGAAGAATCCGTCGTACGAACGAGTGACGGATCCTTCGCATCGCTCTGGATGAAATCTCTCAAACCGGCCCACCATCTCCTGCTTCGCGCAGCCGCTCAGACCGTTCGCTCCCGGATACGAACGATCTCACCACGCTCGATGGGCTTGCCGTGCTCGTCGAGGGAGCGCTGCGGCGTGTATCCGTCCCACACGTCCTGCCACCAGTTGCGGATGCCGAAGCGGATCTGGAGCTGCCAGTAGCTCTCGGTGCTGTTGTTGTAGTGCTCGTGCTCCCACATGCTGGGCGGCACGTGGAGGACGTCACCCTCCTGCCACGGCTGTTCGTGCCCATCCATCTCGCTCATGCCACGACCGGACCACGCGTAGACCATCGCCTCGAGGTGCTTGTGGCGGCCGCTGTGGGTGCCCGCCGGCTCTTCCCAGATCGCGGTCACGGCGACGGTCTTCGCGCGGAAGCCATTCTGCGGTTGCACGAGGTACTTGATCCGGTGGTGCTGATTCTTCGACGCATCCACGGCGTTGTGACCGGGGAACTCTTCGTCCTCCGGCGCCTCTTCCAGGTGAATGATGGCCCGCGCGCCGTCCTTATAGTACTGAGTCTCCTGAGTCGAGGGCAGGCGCGAGAGGCTGAACGCGTCGGTCGCGCCGCAGTCCTCGATCTGCTCCATCTTGGCGAGGTTGAAGAAGCGCTCGAGACTAAAGACCATTCCCGACAGGTACAGCGCGGGGGCATCACCCGTGTTGAAATGCTGATGCACGGCGCGATAGGGAATCTGGAGCGTCGTGCCCTTGTGCCAGTCGAAGCGCTGGCCGTCAACGATACTGAATCCCTGTCCTTCCAGGAAATGGATCGACTCCTCGCCGTGAGCGTGTTTCCCGGTGTGCCATCCCGCGGGAATCTCGGCCTTCAGCACGTCGCTGCCCATCGTGGCGAAACCGTTGGTGTTGGCGACCATGAGCTTGACCTTCGCGTCCTGACGCGTCTGGATCCACGGAATGTCGCGGTCCCGGGCCACGTGGGGAGCCCGCCGGAAGCCCTCCTGGATCTGGGCGTCTGCCGCGAGCCACTCATCGTAAAAGGTCGCCATCTCGCCTCCTGAGCACGTGGGTTGTCGCCGGTGACCGCCGCAGCCGCAAAGATACGCCCTCTCCCAGAGGGCGAGGGGGCTGATCCGCGTCGCCCGTACGCGCGGGGGGGGGGCGACGGATTTAGAATGCTGCAGACGCGCCATTATAGGCGCGGACCACCATAGTCAGCCTATCGACAACGAGCGGAGGCTAGAAGGCTTGTGAGCGCGCTGGGCAACCGAACAGATGTCGCTGAGACCGAGACCGAAATTGAACGGCGGGTGTCCGAAGAGATGCTGGGGACGATCGTCCAGCGGTTGCGCGACGCGCTTGACCCAGAGGAGATCGTACTTTTCGGATCCCAGGCGTATGGCGAACCAAACCTGGACAGTGATGTCGACATCCTCATCATCATGCACTCTGACTTGCCCAGACGCGAGCGCAAGAACCTGGCATTCGCAGCCTTGCGTGGCATCCGTCGGCAAGTGGACACCCACGTCTATACGCCCGACGAGATTCGGCACGCTCTTGAGATTGGGAACTTCTTCGTACGGGAGATGGCGATTCGCGGCCGGGTCCTCTACACCCGCGGCCCGCTCTGCCACCCGAATGGTTGTGAGGGCCCGCTGGATCTAACCTTCGAGATTGGAGGAGAGGTGGACGAGGTCACAGATCCACAGGGTTGGGTTGCAAAAGCCGAAGAGGACCATGAAACGGCCCGCATCATACTTCGACGGAAGAAACCTTTCACTGCCATCGCCTGCTTCCACGTCCAGCAGTGCGTCGAAAAGTATTTCAAAGCGGTTCTTGTGGCCCGAGGACAGGGGTTCCCGAAAATTCACGACCTCGTCGAATTGGCTGAGTTTATGGAACAGCACGGGATGATTGTGCCCTTTTCGGCGGACTCCCTCAAGAAGCTCACCAAGTGCGCTGTTGAAGCACGATACCCGGGCCACGAGCCGACCATCGAGGACGTGCGCGAAGCGCTGGCCATGGCCCAAACGGTTCGCCGCTTCGCACGAAGACTGATTGGAACGGCATAGATGCCCCGTAGGCCGTTTGGCTCCGGGCGACTTGTCGAATATAGTGCCCCACCACAAGGGGTTGCTCCACCCATGGCATGCGGAGGGACCAATGTCGCGGCAAGCAATCGGGAACCCGGACGACATCGACCGGTTCGCGCGCGAGCTGAAGCAGTTCAACACGGGGCTCGCTGAGAGCATGACCCGCTTGCAGGCGCAGTTCAACCGCGTGGGCGACACCTGGCGGGACGAGAACCACCGAAGGTTCGGTGAGGAGTTCCAACAGACCATGCGGGTGTTGAACCATTTCATGCGCTCGTCCGAGCAGCAGATTCCTGCTCTGCAAAAAGAGGCACAGGCGCTCCACGAGTACCTGAACCGGCGCCACTGATCGTCCGATGAGCGCCACCGCGAACGTCCAGTCCCTCGAAGCCCTCGTCCGACTCCGCTCCGAGCTGACACGATTCGGGGCGCGGGGTCGCGACGCGCTCTCCAGCGCCGAGCGCGAGATCCGCCGCACGCAAGAGTGGCTGAGGGAGCGCCAGCTCTATTGGGAAGCTGAGCTGCGTCGGAGCGACGACCCACGCCGCCGAGCCGCCGCCGAGCGCGAACTGGCCACAATACGGATGTGGGCTCGCGAGATCCAACAAGCGGCGAACGCATATGAGCGCCAGGCGCATTACCTCACCGACGTGCTCGCCGACGACGTTCCGCGCGCCACGGCGCTGCTGGGCGGCAAGATCCGGGACCTCGAGAGCTATCTGGCTGCGACCACGCCATCCGCTGGCCCGAGCCCCCAGACGAGTTCCTTTAGATCAGCCTCTCCCCAAGCAGCCGTGGTCGGAGACCAAGCGTTCACGAGTCTGCGGGAAATGGGTGCTGTGTTGTCGGGCGCGGCCGTCGCCCTCGCACATTGGATCGGATCCGAGACCCGGGACGCCCCGGGCTCGAACAACGAAGCGGACGATCCTTCCCGAAATGTCGCTGACCTGCACTTCCGCGAGGTCCAGGTCAGCCCCCGCTGGCGGTCATTCGCACACATCCTCATCGCGATGGGACCACCGGCTGTGATTCAGATCCTGACAACGCGTGAGACTGGCACTAACTCCCAGGACGAGGCGATACCCCCAGATGCTCGATCAGGGGACGCGGAGGACCGCGTCGACGCGGTGCTCGATCCGACTGAGCCACATGTTCTGCTGGAGCTCACGGCGCTCACCCGTGAATTGGGCATGCATGAAGACCATCCATTAGTCTTTCTTTACGACCCAAAGACCGGGCTTGCCGACATCTACAACAGGGCTGGCGATGTCGACGAATGGCGCCTCCGCCGCCGCCAGCTTCCGCTACCGGTCACGCTCATACCGCACGACCAACCCGGAGGACAGAGCGGGTCGTGGGAATTCCCTCTCCTATCGCGATGGGACAGGCTGGGTGAGGGCGCCGGGTCAGACGCGCCCACGAAGGCTAACGATCGCAACAGCTCGTCGAAGGAAGATGGGCGTTGACGAGCCTCGACGAATCAGTCGGTCGCCTGAAGTACGCAATCAAGACGCTTCGGTCGTCGTGGGACGAGGTGACAGAGTTGTGGAACGACCCTGTGCGTCGAGAGTTCGAGCGCGACTACTGGACGCCAATCGAGACCCAGACGCGCGCCACCGAAATAGAGAGGGCACGACTCGCTCGCATCATCGCGGACGCCCGGCGCCACGTGCGCTAGGGTTCAGAGGCTGGCAGCATCACGATCTTCGACGCGGGGTTGGAAATGGACAAACGGGCAACCATGGTGTACTGGAAGGGCGATCATTTTTGGCTGGGCAAACTGCTCGAACATCCGGAGGTCATGACACAAGGCGAGACTCTTGAGGAGCTGGAAGAAAACCTGCGTGACGCCTACCGCATGATGGTCCTGGACGACGTGCCGGAGGAGCACCAGGTCAAAGAAATCGCCCTGTGAAGCGTGACGCGCTCGTTCGTGAGCTCGTGCGGTTCGGATGCCTGCTATCGCGGCACGGCAGTCGCCATGACATTTATCCCAATCCGGCGCCCGGTGACAAGCAACCGGTACCCCGCCACACGGAGATCGACAATGCGCTCGCAAACCATGTCCGAAAGCATCTCGGACTGAAGCGATGAGAGCGCGGCAGACGGCTCAGAGGATCATGCCGGGACACTCAGGCGCCAGCGGTTCGGTGGGTCGTTTGGAATTGACCCGCACCGTTCGCCTCTTCGTCCGCCGCCTCGCCGGTTTGAAGCGACGCACATTTCCCGCTCCCCAAACCATGCTGACTGGCTCCGAGGTTGCAAGCCGTGGCTGAACCCACGCTGGTCGAGGTAGAACGCAGCGTCATCCGCGACGCTCGAGCGGCCAGTCAAGCAATACGCCGAAGCCGTTACCCGGGCCAGCGAGACGCTGAAGCGTGATACCAGCGCGGCCCAGTGGAGCTGAAGCGAGAAGAGGAAGCAATCGATGCTGCCCTTGCGGAGGCCAGACATCGAGCCGACCACGAGCTGGAACAGACAGAGTCCACGCTGAAGGAAGCGACGCGAATTCTCGTCCTCAGGGGACACTCACGTGAAAGGCTTGACCGCATCCTTGATTCTGTCATGCGCACGCCTGCGAAACGCTCGGATGGCAACCACGTCGCCAAACGGATCGGCATGGTGCGGTGGTAGCTTTTTCGACGCCGAGCACATGCGACACGGCAATGTGCCTCGCCTGCGATACGCGTGTCACACCCACAGCTCATCGATCGGAATCTCCAAGCCGGGGAATAGCTCCGGCCGGAATACGTCGCCCGCTCCGTAGGTGCCGATCAGCTCGTATTCACCATTCACGAGACGATACGGCTCGAGCATATGACGGCGCGGGTCGACGATCCAGTAATGGGGAATTCCTGCCGAGGCGTACTTCCGCATCTTGACGCCACGATCACGCCCGCGCGTGCTGGGCGACAATACCTCGACCACGAGGTCTGGCGCCCCCTCGACGCCGCGCTCGCTAATGATGTGAGCGCGTTCTCGGGCAATGAAGAGCATGTCCGGCTCGACGCCTGACTCCGGATCGAGCACCACACCTGTCGGCGCTGTAACGACGTAGCCCAGATTCCGCTCGCGCACTACGTTCCACACGAGCCCGAGCAAATTCGTAAGCCCAAACTGATGGCTCCAGCCTGGCGGGGGCGTCACGTACAACTCGCCATCGATCACCTCGTATCGGTTCCCGTCGTCCGGGGTTTCCCATAGGTAATCTGCTGTGTAGCGAACACCTGACTTGACCACTGCGCTCTCCAGCACTGGTTCGTTGAGGGTGGTGGCACCCCGAGCATTGTCGGCTAAATCATTATCCGTCTATTCGGCGCGGCGTTCATCGGCCGCCCTCGCGCCGCCCGTTCGCTCGGTCTACGAGCTCGGCGGGGTGTCGCCTCGGAGGATCCAGCCCCACTTGTCGCGAGTCTCGCGCTTGTATTCGGGCTCCGGGCCGATCGCGTGGGGGAACTTGTCCAGCCACTCGTACGGCTTGCACGCATCGATCAGCAGCCGCGAGTTGAACCCCTTTTCGTCCGGATGGATCGCCGAATCAAGAGGCCCGCTCCAGGCTCGCTTGATGATGTCCAGCGAACGCTCTGGATCCGATCGCGTGCACACGGCCCACATCACCTCGTCGAGATCCGTCACGTCGATGTCCTCGTCCACGACGATCACGAGGCGGCCCAGATAGGCGCCCGCGCGGCACATCGCCGCAACGTGGAGCGCCTGTCGCGCGTGGCCCGGATAGCGCTGCTTGATCGAGACGACGTTCAACAGCCGCGTCCCGCCGACTCCGTGACACCAGACCGATACAACGTCCGGCACGCCGGCAAGGCGGATCTCGCGGCGTAGGAGCGCGGAGCTGAGGTAGATGCGGTACTTGTGGGCCTCGTACGGCGGCTTTTCCGGGGGTACGCCGAGGATGACAGGGTCATTTCGGTAGTAGATCGCCTTTACGTCAACTATTGGCTCTTCACGCGACTTGCTGGCGTAATAGCCGGTCCACTCGCCGAAAGGGCCCTCCATCAAGGTGTTATTCGGGTAGCAGAACCCCTCGAGCACGATCTCGGCATGGGCCGGAATGGGCAGACCGGTGTACTTGCCCTTGATCACCTCGACCGCCTCTCCGCGGAGGCCACCGATCCATTCCATCTCGTTGATGCCCGGCGCAATCTCGATCCCGGCCGCGATGTAAAAGATGGGATCACCGCCCACGACCAATGCCACAGGCATAGGCTCGCCCTTCGCGAAGTACTTATCACGGTGGATGCGGCCGTGCTTACCAGGAGAGATGTAGAGCCCGACTTGCTTCTCGTTGTGGACCATCACACGATAGGTTCCGCTATTCACCCAGTCGCTATCGGGATCCTTCGTTATATCGACACAGCCGGTGCCGATGTACCGCCCACCATCCTCCGGATGCCAGAAGGGGGCGGGAAACTTCAGCACGTTGACGTCGTCGCCCTCGTCGATGTTCTCCATGACCGGGCCGCTATCCACGTGACGAACCGGAATCGGCCGCATCGAGTTCATCCGGTTCTCGAACCAGTCCATCAGCCCTTCGGTACTGATGTTCGGATCGAGGCCAAGGGTGATTGCCAGGCGGTCGCGCTCTCCGTTCGAGTTCAGGAGGACGCGGAAGCCCTTGGGATAGCCTGGGATCTCGTCGCAAACGACCGCGGGCGCGCCGTCCGTATGGGTCAGCATCTCGGCTATCCGCCCGATGTCTTCCTGCCAGGTGGCGCCCGGCACCCGGCGCAATCCACCGATCGCCTGGACGCGATCGAGCCACTCCCGCATGCCCCTGTAGTTGTTCACGCCTGCTGGTCGCTCGACCAGGTCAACCATGACTCTCTCCTCCCCGGCTCTCGCTCAGCGGGCGTCCGGCATAGTCGGCACGCCCTTGAATCCGCCGAATAGCGCGATGCGGAACTCCCGCCAGAAACAGTCCACTGGGCCAAAGCCAGCCTCTTCGAGCCAGCCCAGGTGCTCGTCCGCGGTGCCGAGGTAGTCACGATAGCCGCGAACGGCCGAGAAGCCCGCGGCTTCGTCGCTGCTTGCGAATCGATAGAGGCCACCCAGCGCTGGGTGCGGCGCACGCACGTAGTCGAGATTCATGAAGAGCCCGCCCGGGTTCATGATCTGTCCGAGCTCTCGGTACATCAGCCGCACCCGAGCGGGGTCTTCGATATTGTGGATAGCGATCGTCGAGACGGCGAGATCCAGAGGACCCGGAACCGCGTCCACCCAGGCGGGTGTTGAGAGGTCAGCTTGCACGAACCGGACGCGCCCACCGAATCGCTTCAATCGGGCCTCTGCCTGCTTCAGCATCGCCGGCGATCCGTCGTGAACGACGGCCTCTGCACGACTGAATCGCTCCAGGAGCCACTCGTCGAGCCAGCCGTCGCCTCCACCAATGTCCATGTAGCGAAACGGCTCGTCGGTCCTTCGAGGAACCAGCGCACGGATCATAGCGAACTGCCGCTCGCGCTCCGGTGCTCGCGCCTTCTGACGGCTAAGCCAGTCGGCTACGAACGCGTCGTCGAACCAGTTCTCTTCTTCGCGGACATAGCCGACCTGCATGCGCAAATACTCCCCAACCGGCTGACACTGGCGGAGGATCCGAGTTGCCCGCTCATCCCGAACCCTATGGATTCATTTTGCCACCCGAGGCACCACCCTCACCCTAACCCTCTCCCAGCGGGAGAGGGGACAGTCAGCGGCGTCCGGCGGCTGCGAGCTGGCTGGACTCCTCGCGAACGATCTCGCGGATCTTGTTCGTGAGCGCCAGAGCCTCAGGATATGGACGCTGCCAGACGTTCCGTCCGAAAATCAGGCCGGTGCAACCGCTCCGGATCGAGAGCCGTGCCTTCGCCAGCACGTCTTCCTCATCCTGGCGCGCGCCACCGGAGACCAACACCGGCGTCCTGCCAGCGGCTGCCACCACTCGTCGCACTGCCTCCTCCTCAGAGAACGACGCCGTGTTGTACGGCTTCGGCGTCTGAGCGGCCTTGTCCGCGTCGAACTCCGGCAGATTGACCTTCACCACGTCAGCGCCGAGCTCTTGCGCCACACGGGCCGCATACTCGATCGCGTACGAGGTGAGCTGGCCACCCTTGGCGTTGACCGACTTGCCCCGCGGATACGACCATACGATAACCGGCATGCCGAAGCGCATCGCATCCTGCCGCACCTGCATGAACTGCTGAAAGTCTTTCTCCTGCGCCGGGGAGCCGACGTACATCGTGTAGCCCACCGCGTCTGCGCCAAGGCGCACGGCATCTTCGACCGACGCGTTGAGCGGGCTCAACGCCTCATCGTCCGGTGGGATCTCGGTCTTGCCGTTGAGCTTTAAGACCAGTGGCACGCGGCCGGCGAACTTGCCCATGTACTTTTCGGCCAGGCCAATCTGGAACACGATCGCGGAGAAGTTGCCCTCCTCGGCGAGGCGCAACTGGAACTCCGGGTCCTGAGAATCAGGATTGTCCCAAAAGTCGCGCGGACCGTGCTCCAGACCTTGGTCGATAGGGAGAAACATCCCCAACCCGTTGCCGGGGCCGTGCTGGTACAGCATTCGGTGCAGTCGGGCGCGCTTGCCCGGCGAAAGCTCGAGATCATCAAGAGAGTAACGCGGCATTGCGATCACCTCCACGCGGTCATTATATGGGCTACTTTTCTGGCCGCTCGGCACTTGTAACGATTCGGCAAACGATGACGAAGGGGAGCTCGGCGCGCTAGTAGCTCAGGACTTTGGAAGCTCCTGCCAAGTCGTCAGCCAGGAAAGCAATCAATCCACGGACGCCGGCCACCGCGGGGAGCAGGTCCTCGCCCGCTACGCCCCAGACGTACAACGAGGAGCTGCAGGCATAGAGCCGCACATCGCCGGCGGCAGCCAGACTTGCCAGGACCGACTCGACGTTCGCCGCGCGCGGGTTGATGCGTATACGCACCTCGGCAAGGCAGATCGCGGGGATGCCCTCATCTCGAAACAACACGCGGACTGAGGCGCCCGCACAGGCGAGAGCCTCGCACTCGGTGGCCATCCTCTCGACCGTAGTCCTGTCGCCGAGCGTGACGACCGCGGCCACCCCAGCATCGGCGTGGCCGCTCTCCTGCATCAGTACCATACCGATCGGACGGTCGGGTCCATCAGAAGCGACGCGAGGTCGTCGTCCGTCGCGCAGATAACGTTCAACCCACACGTCTCCGGGTTCAACGCTGCGACGACTTCAGCGCTCGCCAGCAGTCGCACCCCAAGCGCATTCAAGGCGGTCAGTCGTGACAGATTCCCGCCTGGCCCCTCGACGCAGATGGCTTCGTCGGTCAAGAAGACGCAGACTTCGGCGCCCCGGCGACGGTCCCAGAGGGCGACTCGGAGCAGGTGGGCAGCGGATGGATCCGCGTCGATGTCGTGGCTCACGACGAAGAGACAGCGGGTAGCAGAATCCTCTTGATCGAAGAGCGGTTCCACAGCCGGATCAGGACTCCGACCGGTCCTGAGGTTTCCGCTCCGTAGCGGCAGCGGTCAGTCTCCGTCCGTGCTGTGCTGCAGGCACGAGCTCTTCAGGGGGAACGTCAAGCTCCGTGCCGGGTTCGTCCCGCGGGCTCTCTGCGGGAGTACCGGATTCGTCGACGGCGACCGCCACCGGGGGCTCGTCACGGGGAGCGATAGCAGCCGGGGCGAGTTGGACGTCCATGGGGAGCCCGGGCGTGGGCCCGTCGGCGGCGACCTGCTCTACCATCAAGTCCGGAATCTCCATCTGGACGTCCATCGGTCCTTCGCTGCCTTCGTCGACAGCAACGGCAAGCACGGTGGTTGGCATGTCCTCGATGGCCTCATCCCCCGCAACCGGTGTCCATTCGCGGCCATCCGGGACGGGTGTCTCGGACACTTCTCCTTCTGTGATTTCGATCGGCGCAACACCGATCAGGTCTTTTGCCAGGTGGAGCAGTGACTCCGTGTCGGGCACGTCCGAGTCGCGCTCTCCCACGTAGACGAAGCGAATAACACCGTCACGATCGATCAAGAAGACGGCCGGGCGTGTGACCCCGATCCCGTCCCAGGACAACGCCCGGAACACGCCGAAGTCCTTCGCGGTCTCACGGTGCTCGTCGGCCAGAATGGGGAAAGGGATCGCGTAGGAGGCGAGCCGATCCTGCAGACTCGTCGCGTTCTGCGTGATGAGAACGACCACCTGAACGCCGATTTCACGAAACTGCTCATACACCGCGTTGATCTCGCCTACTTGACGACGAGTCGCGGGTGACCAAGCGCCCGGCGCAAAGATGAGCAACACCCCGCAAATGCCACGGGCATCGGTGAGTCGAACGAGACCGCCATCCAGACCGGGGAGCTCGATCTCCGGTGCGAGGGCGCCGATCCGCAGCGTCGTCGAGGCGAGTCGGGACGTCAAGCGTCCTCACCCGGCTTAAGCGTGATGACGCTCCAGGGACTCGATCTCCGCGTCGAGCGCGGGGACTCCCTCCTGGTCGGCAGCGGACAGCTTGTATCCCCGCTCCACGTAGAGCTGCGCCAGGCGCGCTGCATCCGGATCGGCTCGGCGAGCAGCCTCGATGAGCTCGCTGGTTCGGTAAATCGCGGGGAGATATGCGCCGATGGCGCGCATCTCGGCACAGGTGGACTCGACGAGCGAGGTATCACCACCATCGACCGCATACCGAAGGGTGCCGAGGCGGCGTGCGATTTGCTCCATTCGTTCGTGCTCGGGGAGGACGCTATAGAGGAGAGCCAGCCCCTCGAGGTTGTCGTTCGAGGACTGGGCCGCCAATTGTGGCGCGGGCTCGCGATCGAGGCTCTCTTTGTAGGCGTTGGCATACGCATCCCCAATCTCCGCCACGCGAGTAACAAGAGACGCAGGGTCTGACGCAAACGTGTTGTCCACGAGGATGTCGTCCCCGCGCCGATCGGCGAGACGACGGAGCTGGGCCAATTCGAACTGCTCCGGGACGGGTGGGATCGGGAAGAAAGAGGCCTGTGCCAGCAATCCGCTCGAGCCCAGGCTCGACGCCAAGAGGGGCGGCACATACTTCCCGATGTCGAAGATGACGGGAGGGACCACGATGTACGTCGCCGTCACCTCATTGCCCGAACCAAAGTACAGAAAAGCGTGCCCCACCGGACGCGCCGCATTGCCGCGCTCGTACGTCAAGATTGCCACGGTCGGATTCCCTTCGCGAAACGATCGTCCCGTCGGTATTCTACGCTGTGTCGCGTTCTACGGTGAACTTCCAGAAGACACGACAAAGGAGAGACGACGGCACGTGCCTCTCCAGCGACTCGAACGCGCGCTGAATCGGCACCGGAGCCAGACGGTAAAGGTATGGAGAGAACAGAAAGCACGGTTCGACGCGATCGAGCCGCAACCCGTTGTGAGTGGCAAGCTCCGCCACTTCCCGCGGCGGATGCCGATAGACCATACCGCCCCACTGACGCGCGCCCATTGGCGCCACCGACCGAGGACTCCACGTGTAGGTGTCGAACACGACCGTGCCACCTGGGGCCGTCACCCGCCGCATTTCCCGGAGCAATGAGTCCAACTCGGGCCAGTGGAACGCGAAGCGAAGAGAAACCACGCTCGCGAAGGCCCCGGACGCGAACGGTGTGGAGAATCCATCCCCGATGACGGTCGGTACGCCGAGTGCCGCTGTCTTGCCGGCCATGGGTGGCGAGAAATCGAGGCCCACGACGCGCTGTCCTCGCCGACTGATCGCTTGAGAGAGCCGACCAGTGCCACAGGCGAGATCCAAGATTGGAGCGGCGGTCGGCAACATGCTGAGCGCGATCTCGATCTCGCGCGCATTCACCCGCGCGCCGCTGGCGCCGCCGAACCGCTGTTGGTCGTACGCGTCCGCGACGTCATGCTGGCTGTAGAAGGCCCGTTTGTCCCGGCTGACGCCCGCGGCTCCCAGCGTCGAATCGAGGAGTCGCCTCACGAGACGCTCCAGGCGCCAACGGGAACGCCGGCCAGGGCGGCTTCGTAGACGGCGACGTAGCGGTGAATGAGGTGTTCGCCGCTGAACCGCTCGGCCATCGCGACTCGCTGCGCTTCTTGAAGAGCTTCGCGCTGCTTCCCATTTTTCAGGAGCTCGACGATCTTGCCCGCCAGACTCACCGGGTCGCCGGGCTCGGCGAGAAGCGCGATCCGACCTTCATCCGCGAGCTCGCGAAGCAGCGGGAGATCGGTCGTCACGACGGGCGCGCCCGTCCACATCGCCTCGAGCACCGTGCCTGGATATGCGGCCTGACCGATGGAGAAGCGGTACGGGAGAGCCACGACGTCCGCTGCGGAAAAGAGCTGACCCACGTCAGATCTCCCAAGCTCGATCACCGAATCTCCGATCCCGGCTCGCTGGATGGCTGCTTGAACCTTGGTCCTATGGCCGATGCCGCTCCAAGCGAGCACCAGCCGCGCCCCCGGCATACCGTCACGGACACGACTGAACGCGTCGATGAGCACGTCGTGGCCTTTGACATCGTGGTAGTGGCCGACGAACACGACGAGCGGGTCCGTTTCAGGCAAGTTGAGAGCGCGGCGCGCCTCCACTTTGTCCCACCGCTGCAGCTTCCCCTCGTCGAAGAGGTTCGGAATTACGTCAATTCGCGGCGAGGCGTAGCCGAGGCTCAACAGCTCGCGGCGCTGAAACTCGCTGCTCACGACGTAGCGCCGGCCTCGCTTCAGGGTGACGCGAGCGACGATGCCGTTGTTCACGATGAGACGCGGCCCGTAGAACTCCGGCGCCTGCGTCAGTCTCCGAGCCACGGCAGGGATGTTCGCAAGGTGTGCTTCGAAGCCGACCACCAGGGGTCGCCGCGTCAGGAGCTGCACCAAGTCCGCGAGGATACCGAACGCCGGGGTCGGGACGTTGAAGTGCAGTACGTCGCAGTCACGAGCGCGAGCCGCGATGTCGCTCACGATGCGCCCGATTCGCACGACCTTCGGAGCGAGCGACAGCCCGTCCCCCACGTCTCGGGCCCAGCGTCGCTCGGCGTGCAGCTCCTCAGCTCGGAACGCAGAGACGAGCTCGACCGAGTGGCCGAGCGCTTCCAGGCGGTCGTGGAGCGCGACGAGGCCCTCGATCTGGCCGCTGAGCATGCGTGGATGGACGGAGGCCAGGCAAATCTTCATCCGCGGCTAGCTTCGCGCGCGCCAGTCTTGCGCTTTGGCTGGGCCACCAGCCTTCTCGTCCGCCCGCCAGCGGTCGAACCCACCGCCGCGAAAGTCCAGCCCAGTGACGAGAAGGACGAGGCCAATCGCCACCCAGAGCCAGAAGGTCATCAGACGGGCAATCATCGTGCCGACGAGCGCCGTGGCTGGCACCGCGCCGAACTTCGTGAGCAGCACGGACATGCTCGTCTCGACGACGCCGATGCCTCCGGGAAGCATCGAGAGCCCACCCAGGGCGCCGGATGAGTTCAGGGCGAAGATGCCTGCGAGCGGTGGGAGCTGGATGCCAAGGGCCCACGCGGCCCAGGCGAGGCAGAGGCCATCGCACGTGCGGGCCGCAAGACTCATGATCATCATGCGCGAGAGGAGCGGAGCCCGCATGAGATCCATGCTCCCCGCGAGAGCCAGGACGGCCAGCGACGCGAACTTGCGACCCAGTCGGAACCTGCCCACGATGCGTAGTAGCATGCCCGATAGGTCATCCGGACGCGTGCGCACGAGAATCACGATGGCGGCAATGAGCAAGATTCCCAGGACGATCAGCGAGCGAGCGGCCGTCGAGACCGCGTCCTCGAGGTCCTCCAGAAGCGCCGCCGCGATCACGGCCAGAAGCGAGAAGGCAATCGCATCCATGGCCTTCTCGAAGAGCACGATGGGCGCCGTTCGCGCCATGGGCACGCCCGTCCTTTGCTCGATGAGGTGGCACTTGTACACCTCGCCGACCTTCCCGGGAGTCATCGTGAGGCTGAAGCCGATGAGCTGCGCATGGATGCTCGTCTTGAGAGAGGTGCGCGCACCAGCCGCCTGTAAGAAGGAGTGCCAGCGGAAGGCACGCAGCCCCGCGCTCACGAGCGCAAACCCGGCGGCCGGGAGGAGAAAGACCGGATTGAGCCCGGAGAGTCCGCCGACCTGACCGGCTTGCCACCAGAGCGTCCCTACCGCGAGAGCGAGACTCGCCGCGACCCACAGAGAGGCCGCCAACGCCACCCGCTGGCCGAGACTCCCGTAGATCCGCGTGGAGCCCTGCGGTGGGTTGGTATGCAACCTACAGGCCCCCAGGTCCAGCATCGGGGCGAATAGCGAGGCTGACCCGATTCGCCTGGGCCCAGGCATCCAACCGCCGTTGCAGGACGCGAGCCGTGGCCGGTGCTTCCGTAATCATGTTGCGGGCTTCGGCCCGATCGCTGTTTATGTTGTAGAGCTCCCGCGTGCCGCTTGCCCGATTGACGACCAGTTTCCAACCATCCGCCCCGACGACCGATATCTGAGAATCGTCGCCCAGCACCGTGATGGCCACCCGGTCGGCGCCATCTTCCGTTCCTTCTATGAGCGGGACGATACTCCGCCCCTGGGCCTGGCGTGGGATCGGCAGACGCAGCAGGTCCAGGATCGTCGGCATGACGTCGATGTGCTGGATAGGCGCAGTGATCACCTCGTGGCCGCGTGTGGAGCGCGGATCGTACACGATCAGCGGAACCTGAATCCCCGGAGTGTACACGTCATCACCATGCAGCCAATAGGTACCGTCCGGCCATGACCCGCCACGCTCGCCGAGACTCTCGCCGTGGTCCGCGGTGAGGACGACAATCGTGTTCTCGAGCAATCCTTGGCGACCCAGATAGCCCAGAAGCTGACCGACGTAGTGGTCGGTGTAGCTCACCTCGGATGCATACATCGCGCGAAGAAACTCGACGTCGCGCGGCCCAGGGTTGAAAACACCCGCTCGCATTTCATAGATGAAGCCCATGCCCCCGTCGTACGGACCGTCGTAGTCACGGCCGCCCGGGTAGATCTGGTCCCACGGATCGGTCGGCGTCCAGGGGTAGTGGGGGTCAAAGAAATGCACCCACAAGAAGAACGGCGAGTTCTCGTGGTTGCGCAGCCAGCTAATCGTGGCCGAGGTCGAGATGTCTGCCCGACCGTCGATCTCGGACTCTGTGCCCTGGCGCATCCCGAGCACGGACTCCACTGCGCTACCGAGGGCAACCTGCTCCGTGACGCGGCGGTAGACACCTGCCAGAGCGGCGGTCGCGGGGTTCTTCAACGCGGCGGGCTCGTTCATGACGAACGCCTCGTAGGTCTCGAACCCCTGTTGGAAGCCGGAGAAAGCCGGCTCGAGGCTCGTCCACGGCAAAATGGCTGCCGTCGTCATCCCGCTCCGTTTCAGCTCTTTGGCCAGGGTATCGAACGACTCGGAAAGGCGATCCACCATGTGACGTCGCACGCCGTTCACCACGGGATACGTCGAGGTCATCAGCGAAGCTAGGGCAGGATTCGTCTGAGGCTGCTGGGGGTAGGTGTTGCAGGAGACGACGGCGTGGGCTGCCAACAGATCGATCCAGGGGGTCTTGAACTCCTTGTTGTCGCTGCACACTCCGATGTGATCGGCTCGGAGCGCATCGACTGTGATCAGTAGAACGTTTGGCGAGCCCTGAGGCTTCGATCCTCGTCGGACGAGGTGCATGGCCAGGGCGTTCGTCAGATCGACCGCGGGGTCGATCTGCATGGCATCCACGTCCACAGGCTTGAGCGACTCCACCGTCGACTCCCTCGGACCCATGTGCTCTCGAGCCTCGATGAGCACTTGAGCGGGGAACACGGATCCCACCAGCACCGTGCCGATCATGCCGGCGATAGCAACTCGGCCGGCGGATGCGAGGAGCCTCGTTGCGTATCCGCTTGCCAAGCGGTGAACCAGGTATCCGAGGCCCAGGGCGAACCCGAGGATGATCACGGCCTCAGCCAACGGGACGCCGATGGTTCTGTCCGCCCCGCTAGCGCGGAACGCCCAGACGTACCCGACTGAAACGAGGGTAATGACCGTGGCAAGGGCAACGAACATAGCGTCCCCTGCAGAAGCTGGGATTCGTGGCCCAATCAGGCGCAGGATGACGGCGAGGATCGATCCGCCGAGCGCGCTGAACCCCGCGCAGGCAAGGCCATTCACGACAACGGCATATAGAGCTGCCTCGCTGAGCGCAGCCCGAGCCTGGGGACTATCTCGGAGAATGGAGAGGGCCTCGACCCCGCCCGCCATAAGCCCCCCGATGAGCCCGAGGAGCAGGCCACGAGTCAACCCGACCCAGATGGTGCGAAACACGTGCGTACCGACTACCAGCGATGATTGGCGCGCCGCCAAGCGGCATACCGCGCCCCACCACTGTCTTCCGCGTAATGGCGTTAAGGCTACCAGACCACTTTAAGAGATTGCTAAGTTCAGGCACCAAGAAGGTCAGGAAGAGATCAAGATTCGCAAGTCCCGACCTCGCGGCCCAAAACGTCAGGTTAGGCGGGGAGGCCCCTACCCGCGGCCGACGGCGCGGGGATCTGCGCGGTCATGTCTTCCAGTTCGGCAGCCGTCTCGTCCGGGATCGCGCGGATGGCGTCCAGGTGCACGACGAAGGTCGTGCCCTCCCCAACCTTCGTTTCGACGGTGATGGCGGCTCCGTGCTCTTCGGCAATCCACCGGGCGATGGCCAGACCGAGCCCAGTTCCCCCGCTCGCGCGGCTCGTGGACGACCGATAGAAGCGCTCGAAGATGTGCGGAAGGTCCTCGTCCGCGATTCCCGACCCGGTGTCGTGGACGCGCAGGGTTGCGTCCCCACCGTTGTTGACCAGCCCCACGGTGACTGTGCCTCGTAACGTGTATTTCACGCCGTTCTCCACCAGGATGAGGAGAAGCTGCTTGAGCGCGTCCACGTCGCCCATGACCTGGACGGGGTCGACGCGATCGAGGCGAACTGCCACGGTGTCGGAGAGCGCCTGCGCCTCGCGATGGACCCTACCTATTACGTCATCTAGACGCACGGGGACTCGCTCGAGCGCTTGGCCCGAGTCCGCCCGGGCAAGGGCTAGGAGGCCCTGGACCAGCCGCGCCATGCGGGCCGCCTCACTCGTCACGTCGTCCAGCGCGTCTCGCATCTCGGGTTGGGACACGGCGCCGCTGCGTCGAAGCAGCTCGAGGTTCCCGCGAATCGTCGTGAGCGGCGTGCGGAGCTCGTGGGATGCGTCTGCCACGAAGCGACGCTGTGCTGCGAACCCGTTGTCGATGCGATCCATCATCCGGTTGAACGTCGCAACGAGTCGAGCGATCTCGTCGCGACTTCCCTCCAATGGAAGGCGTCGGTCGAGCTTGCCCGAGAGACTGATGTCCTGCGCGGCTTGTGTGATCCGGCCGATCGGCCGAAGCGAGAGGCCGGCCAGGAACCATCCAACGAGAATGGACACCGAGAGGAGGCCAGCGCCCGCCAGCATCAAGGTGCTGCGCAGGAAGCCCATGGCGTCCTCGAGGGCTTTGAGAGACCGCGCGACCTGGATGTAGCCCAAGAATTCTTCGTCCGCCAAGAGCGGCGCGGTGTAGAGCCGAACGTTTTGGCCCTCGACGGTGAACGTCTCGAAGACCGCTTCGCCGTCGCCCGCGCGGCGCAAAGCCATCTCGTGGATCGGTAGGCTGCGTTCTCCGAGAGATTGGGTTCGCTCCACGATAGCGCCAGAGGGATCCAACACTTGCACGTGGTACGCCGGCGCGGAGAACACGCTGGGTTGTGGAATGAAGCGCTCGCGAGTCCGGGGAGGCAGGCTCGCTTTCGCCTGATAGACCGCGGTCAAGTTGCGCCCTTGCGTTTCCAGGGAGTCGTCGAGATCCTCGGCAAGGCTGCGTGCCTCGATCGCGTAGGTGAGTGTGCTCAGGAGGCAGATTGCGCCGAAGATGACCAGCGCGTTCCAGATACAGAGACGCAGACGGAGGGGCATGGCTAACGCGGCTCCCTCAGGACGTAACCGGCGCCTCGTACCGTTTGGAGCAGTCGAGACTCCGAGACGTCCTCGAGCTTCGTCCGCAAGTAGCCGACGTAGACGTCGACCACGTTCGTGGGGTGATCGAATTCGGTGCCCCAAACAGCCTGGAGGATCGCCTCACGCGAGAGAACGCGCCGTGGATGGCGAAGGAAATACTGCAGGAGCTCGAACTCGGTAGTCGAAAGAGGGATCTCACGGTTGCCGCGCCGTGCCGTGCGCGACCCCGTGTCCAGCGCCACGTCGACAAACCGCAGAATCTCGCCGACCGCGGCCTCGTGGCGACGCAGCAAGACTCGCACGCGCGCCAGGAGCTCTTCCAACGCAAAGGGCTTGACGACGTAGTCGTCGGCGCCGCTATCCAGACCCTTGACTCGATCTGCGACGTCGTCCTTGGCCGTGAGCAGGAGCACCGGCGTGTCTCCCTGGCTGCGGATCCGGCGGCAGACCTCAATGCCATCGATGCCTGGCATGAGGATGTCCAGAATGACCAGATCGGGGCCGCGGAGGCGAACCTCGTCGAGGCCGTCCGCTCCAGAGCTAGCCGTCTGCACGGCATAGCCCTCGAGAGACAGGGCACGCCGGAGGAGCTGTGTAATCTTTGGGTCGTCATCGACGACGAGGATATTTGCCCCCATCTCAGGCGAAGTATACTTGGTTCACCATGAGCATTTTCGCGAGCTACTTCTGGCTCTGGTCCATCGTTGGGCTGCTCTGCTTGCTGTTTGTGTCCTCGTTAGGCGCGGTCATGAACTTCATGGGGTTCGTATCGCCCGCTAAGCGGTTTGGCGCGTGGGTCGACAGCGCACCCATCCCGGTGAAGCTCGGCGTCGTCTGCGGCCTCTTCGGGGTGCTCGCCTACCCCTCCATCATCCACCGGCTGTGGGCAGATGCGACGGCAGCCGAGACACGATTGACTTTTGCCGGGCTGCCCACGCCCCCAGGCGCACAAACTGGCCCGCCATCCGAGCAGATGAACGGTCTCTACGACCCCACGGGAACGGATGGCACCTACATCCTAGGGTGGTACGGCACGTCAGCGAGCTTCGACGAGATCGAGGCGTATTACCGACAGACGCTGGGAAGCCGTGGTTGGGCGCTCCAAGCCAACCGGCGGGCCTCCACCCGGCCGCGCATCGAGTTCCTCGACCATCCTGAAAAGGGCCGGTCCCATTACGAGCTCGTGGTGGCCCAAGCGCCAAACGGCAGTCGCGAAGCCCCCGCGGAGCTCCGCGATGCGCCGACGTTGTTCGCGGTTCGGCTCGGTGTGGTCGATCCTCGCGCCACCACGCAGGTATCGTGGTTCATCGACTGCCTCGTTCAGGGCGCGCCGACGTTCCCGAGCTGCGAGGCCGTCGGCTGGAACCCTATCGGCCGCGCCGCCGTCCCGAAGCCCGCCAGCTAGCGGGTCAGTGCCGCGAATATCGCCATGGGATGCGATGGGAGAGGGACAAGTTGGACGGAGCCCGCCGGCCGCTACTCGACGGCGATCGGCTCTTCCGTAATGGCGCCAGCGGCGTTGATGTGGAAGGCTCGGAGCAGCGGCCGGTCCGGCTCCATCAGCGAGCAGATGAAGCAGAGCGCGCTTTCACCCCACGTGGACTGCCACATGGCTACGTCCGTCGGCGACGGATAGGCCTGCGTGTGGGTGTGGGAGTGGTAGAAGCCGATCAGGTCCATGTCGGCCTTCTCGATGTCCCGGATGGATGTGAAGATGTCGCGCGAGTCCATCTCGAACCGGGTGCGACGGGACTCCGCCGTGTTCCGCGCTCGATAGAGCACTTCGACGTGATTGTCGCGGCCACCGAGGACGCCACACACTTCTTCGCTGGGCGTCTCCTGGGCGTGAGCCACGATTTCGTCGTGTTGCGTCTTGCTCAATTGCACCATGTCAGTCGATTCCTACCACAAGAGCTGCTGGCTGAGATCGTCGCTGGCATCTCCGGCGTCCCTGGTCCAGATCTGCGTACTCAAATACTTCCAGCCACTGTCGGCGAACAGAACCACCACGTCTCCGCGGTCCATCCGCTGACCTACCCGGACAGCGCATGAGAGGGCAGCGCCGGACGATATCCCGGCGAAGATGCCCTCGCGCCAGAGGAGCTCCTGGGTGAAGCGAATGCTACTCTCGCTGCGAACGACCATTTTCCGGTCCAGCAAGGCTCGATCGAAGATGGGCGGAACGAAGCCCTCGTCGAGATTCCTCAGGCCTTGGACAAGGTCTCCGAGGTCCGGTTCGGCCGCGATAACCTGGATCCGCTCGTCGTGCTCTTTGAGGCGGCGGGAGACGCCCATAAGTGTGCCGGCAGTGCCAAGACCCGCCACGAATGCCGAAACGGTTGGAACGGCCTCGAGGATCTCCGGCGCCGTTCCTTCATAGTGGGCCAGCGGGTTCGCGGGATTCCCGTACTGGTAGAGCATCACGTAGTCGGGGTGGTCAGCGGCCATCTTCTGCGCGACCTCGATGGCGCCGTTCGAGCCGCGCGTCCCGTCCGTCAGTACGACCTCGGCCCCGAACCCCCGCAGAAGCTGACGCCGCTCGTCGCTCACGTTCTCTGGCATGACGGCGATGAAGCGATAGCCCCTGATCCGGCAGATCATCGCCAGGGAGATACCTGTATTGCCGCTCGTCGGCTCGATCAGAGTGCAACCTGGGGACAGCCGTCCTTCAGCCTCGGCCTGCTGAACCATGCGCAGAGCGATCCGGTCCTTCACGCTGCCGGTGGGATTCTCACCCTCGAGCTTCGCGAAGATCCGTACGCCGTCTTTCGGGCTGAATTTCCGCAGCTCGATCATCGGCGTGTTGCCGATCGCCTCGAGGAGCGACGCCTTCGGCGCCAGACCGTGGTTCGACAGGCTCATCACGAGCGCAACACTCGCTCACCCTGAGCTTGTCGAAGAGCTCCCTGGGCTTCTCGACGGGTCCCCCGAGCTCGTCGTCGGGCACGCTCAGGGACGGACAAGGACCTAGTTGCCACCGGCGACCGCGGGCAAGATCGCCACCTCGTCGCCATCGGCGACCGCGGTCTGCAACCGATCGAGGTAGCGGATGTCTTCGTCGTTGACGTAGACGTTGACGAACTGGCGCATCTGCCCCTCATCATTCATCACCTCCTGCTTCAAGCCAGGAAACTGACGATCGAGGTCCTCGATGATGCCAGCTACCGTTGTCCCCTCCGCTTGGGCGACACGCACGCCGCCGGTGTGCTTGCGCAGCACCGTTGGGACACGCACCTCCACACTCATTGGCTCACTCCTCAACTCCAACGTCATTCTGAGGCTAAAGCCGAAGAATCCGCGCACGGGCTACGGATTCTTCGGGGTAGCCCTCAGAATGACAGGTACGTCTTAGCTTAGCGCAGTCGCGGCCGCGCCGCCGCAGAACGCCTCGTAGTCGATCAACTCGGTGACTGTCGGCTCGTCGCCGCAGAGTGGGCAGCTCGGGTCACGGTGCAGCTTGACCTGGCGGAACTCCATCTCCAGCGAATCGAAGATGAGCATACGGTTCACCAGCGGCTCACCCTGGCCGAGGATGATCTTGATCGTCTCGAGCGCTTGAATCGACCCGACGATACCTGGCAGCACGCCCAGCACGCCGGCGTCCGCGCAGCTCGGGACCGCGCCTGGAGGCGGCGGCTCCGGGAATACGCAGCGGTAGCATCCACGGCCAGGGATGTAGTCGGTCGCCTGACCCTCGAAGCGGAAGATGCTGCCATCTACCAGCGGCTTCTTTAGGAAATAGCAGGCGTCATTTACCAGATAGCGCGTGGGGAAGTTGTCCGAGCCATTCACGACGACGTCGAACTGCTCGAAGATCCGGAAGGCGTTTTCAGACGAGATTGGCTCGTTGAACGCCTTGATCTTGATGTCCGGATTGATGTCGCGAAGGGTATCCGCCGCCGAGTCGACCTTCGGGCGACCCACGTCGCTGTGACCGTGAAGAACCTGGCGATGCAGGTTCGACACGTCCACGGTGTCGAAGTCGATGATGCCCAGCGTGCCAACGCCCGCCGCGCCGAGATACAGCGCCGCCGGCGACCCGAGCCCACCCGCCCCAACGAGCACCACGCTGGAGTCCAGCAGCTTGCGCTGCCCCACGCTGCCCACCTCGGGCATGATGATCTGCCGCTGATAGCGACGGATCTGGTCTAGCGTTAGCGTCCTGGGCCCGGCCCCATTCGTTCCGTTCGCGCCGTTTGTCTCTGCCATTGTCTTTACCTCTCTTATCGGAAAAAGGAGCCTAGCCCTTCTCGTTAGAACTCGATGCTCAAGTATCGTTCGCCGGTGTCTGGCAAGATGGTCACCACCGTATGGCCCGGTCCGAGCCGCTGAGCCACTTGGCCCGCCGCGTGTACGTTGGCGCCCGCGGAGATCCCAACCATCAGCCCCTCTTCGCGCGTCAGCCGCACGGCCATCTGGAGCGCATCCTGGTCCGACACTTTGACGATCTCGTCGAGGACCGACCGATCAAGCACCTTCGGGACGAAGCTGGCGCCGATCCCCTGGATGCCGTGAGGTCGCGCGCGCCCACCGCTCAGGAGCGGGGACGCCGCCGGCTCGACGGCAATGATCTGCGTTTCTGGTCGCCGACTCTTGAGCACCTGGCCCACGCCGGTTATAGTGCCACCCGTCCCGACTCCCGCTACGAACGCGTCCACACTTCCATCCAACGCCTCGATGATCTCCTCTGCCGTGGTGCGACGATGCGCTTCCGGATTCGCAGGATTCTCGAACTGCTGCGGCATGAAATAGCCGGGGTTCTTACGAACCAACTCCTCGGCCACTCGAACCGCACCGGTCATCCCTTCCATCCGTGGCGTGAGAATGATCTCCACGCCGTACCTGCTGAGCAACTTGCGCCGCTCCAGACTCATGTCGTCCGGCATGGTGAGGATCAGCCGATAGCCCTTCGCCGCCGCTACCATCGCGAGCCCAATGCCGGTATTTCCACTGGTGGACTCAACAATAGTGGCCCCAGCCTGCAGTCGTCCGGACCGCTCGGCCTCCTCCACCATTGCTAACGCAATACGGTCCTTAACACTTCCCGCGGGGTTCATCGATTCCAGCTTCGCGTAGACCGCCGCGCTGTTGGCAGGCACGACGCGACGAAGATGGACCAGGGGCGTGTTGCCGACGAGGTCGAGGACACTCTCTGCAACCAGAGGACGGCCGGAGCGCAGAGGGAAGCCGCCCTCGACTATTTCACACTGCTCGGCTGGCACGTTATGGACGCTGGATCGCTCGTTGTCGGCCACGCCTGCCTGCTCCTGATTTCATTGAGAGAGGGTATTGAGAGAGGGTAATGCAAGGGCTCTAAATGTAATACATGTTCCGCGACTCGCGTTCGCTTTGCCGGTCCGCGAGCGATTCGAAGGTGATGCCGTGCACCATCTTTCGATAACTGTCCGCCAGACCGCACCATACATCCTGGAGGACGCAGGAGGCGGATACCGTACAGGCGCCGGTATCGTCCATACAGCTACTCGGCGTCGTGATGCCTTCGAGCACGTCCAGCACGTCGCCCAAGGTCACGTCAGCGGCAGCACGCGCGAGTTCGTGCCCGCCCGCGGGGCCGCGAACGCTGCGGACCAAGCCCGCCTTTCGGAGGGCGGCCAGCAACTGCTCAAGGTACGACTCCGGGATCCGTTGCCGAGCAGCGATCTCCGCCGTCTGGGTCAGACCCTGACCGTGACGCTGGGCTAGGTCGATCATCGCGCGCGCGCCGTAGTCGGCGCGCATCGAGATGCGCATCATGCGCCCCCGAATGTTGAGTAATTTAGTCTGAATTATAGACTTTGGTCAGGCGCCAGTCAATCGCGGGCGCGCTCATCTGTCGTCGCTCTTTCAACACGACGAGGGAGCGGGCCTCCAGGTTCACGGTCTCCCCGCGGTGAAGGCGCGGCGACGGCTCAGAGTCACCGTCAACGACGGGTCTGCGAGCTGCAGAGTCTTGCCATTAACTGGAGGATCTTGGCAGCGTTATCATTCTCCGGTGTCAGGCGGCCCGTGCTGCGAACATAGTTAAAAACGACAGCGTCCTGAGCAACGCCATTGTCGAACATGGTTCGCGTCGCATCGCTTGACGGGTCGAGCCTGAGCACGTACGGCTTTGGCTTCTGCCGTGCTCCCGCAAGCCCCGTGTAGCGATCGACGGTGCTCGCGAGCGTCGCGCCGCTGCTGCACGCAGTATAGTTTGCAATCTCAAGCGTGACTTGCTCGTCGCTTCCGACGGCTGATGAGCTGCGATCACTGTGCGTCCGCACAACGATCATCGAGGCCGCGGCAATGACCGCTACCAGTCCCATTACTGCAATTCCGGCAGTGCCCAAATTACCCTTTGGCCAAAAGACTAGATATCTTCGAGGTCGTCTCGTTGGCCATTCGGGCTGCCAATTTTCCACGAGCGCCCGATATCGCAGCGCGTAATCACGGGTGTCTCCTCGTGTGCTGACGGGCCGGCTCCGCCACTTAACGCCGCAAACGCGGCAGGTATTGCTATCGTCGAGCGACCCCGACCCACATTTGGGACACGATCTTTGGGTCACTTTCGCACTACTCGGCCAAGTACGGTTGCTTCCCGCGGGCGTTGCTACCAGCCGGCGGGTTCACGGTAACCCCGTTACCGTTCAATGCGATGTCCGGGGCGATGAGTCGCCCATTGATTGCGATGGCTCCTCCACCGAGCTGGATGCAATAGCGATTAGCCAGGCTTCCGGTGGTTCCACAATCGAACTGTGGGAGCCTCGTCCCACCTCCTGAAGTTGGAGCACCCGACGGATATGCGGCCGACCCCGAAGCGCAGCGTGAAGGGAAGGTGGTGTCGCCGGGTGGGACAGGGCTGCTTGAGCATTGATACGGCGAATAAACGCTCCCGTTGTAGGTCTGCGTGCTGTTGTTACCCTGCAAGCTCATCTCATTGATTGGAAAGCTGTTGCTGGACGTGGTCGGCGTTGGACATGTCCAGGCGCCTGCCGCCGGATAAGTCGCCACGGGCCAGGTTGGGAAGATCGTGCGCGAGTCAGCTGCATATGGCGGTTGATACATCGGGCTTTGCCCGGAGTACGAATAGGGCAAGTTGCACCCGCCCAGATGGTACAGAAGAACGTAGTTGCTCATCATGTTCGCGTCGGGCGCGCAGCAATCAAGAGTCAGCCCCCCGTTACCGCCACCGCTGCCACGCGGGCTGAAGGTGATACCCGCGACGATGGAGACACCTCCGCCCGTCGGCACCGGTCCGCTCGTCTGGCTTGCGATGTCCGTGTTGTTTCCGCCGATGAACCCCGTGCTGATCAAGTAGAGGCCAGGCTTGAAGCACACGGTGGCCCGATACGAGCCGCAGTTGGCTGCCACGCTCGATCCGCCGAAACCGCGGCCGTCGATGACGTCATAGTAGCCTGGCTTGGCGATCAACCGGGTACAGGAGGTGCAGTTTGCAGGGTTGCCACTGTTCGGGTCAAAGACGCCAACCTTCTGAAAAATTCCGGGCCCTGTGTCGCCAGGAGAGGCGCCCATCAATTCAACCCCGGCATGGTTTGATGGGTCGAGACTGACCAAGGACCGAGGATTGTAGATCTGCACCGTGCTCTGGGCGGCGCCGCAATTCACGTACACCAACCCGCCGGTGTCGGTTACCTGTAGTGGTGGATCTCCTGTGACGGGACAGGAGAGCAAGTTGTTGTCTCCAGCCTGCGGTGGGTTTGGGCATTGGCCCGCGGGAATACACGTTCTTCCGTCCGTTGGGGGTGCGGTGTATGTTGGTGGGGTTGGCAGGCCATAGTCCGGATCCACGCAGCTTGCGCCCCCAGTGACGTTGCCACCAGATGACGTAGGCTGGCTTCCCCCGTCGAATCCCTGGTTGGCCACCGATTCCCCGTTCACCGTGAAGTTCCCGTTCACCTTGAACTGACCTCGCGTGCAAGCGCTGCCATTGACGATTGCGTTTGCTCCGCCGGAGGAAATCGTGGAGTCGATACCCCCACGGAGCGACATCATGACGAAGTCCGACGGCTTGAATCCACCGGCCACTGCTCTTCCGGAGGCTGGCAGGGACGAGATGCCAAAGATCGGCGCAAAAAAGGTCGGTGAAGGATGGCGGACGATGACCTCGATGAATGTCAGGTCACCCGCGTGTTTCCCGCTCTGCGGCGGGACGCTTGCCACCGGAGTCGCCACCTCCGGCGCATTGTTCCGCACGCAGCTCTTCGCAGCAGCGATGCCGGTCGCCCCCGACGTGTCAGTCGAAAGGCTCTGCGCGCCGACCACAGCGCAAATGGCAGCGATCTTCTGATATCCGCGCTTCACGTTCAGAGCAAAGCTCACGTCCAATGCCAGAGCTGCCATCCCCAGTATGACCGTCAGTACCAGGGCGAAGAGCACGAGGACTTGGCCATGGCTCCGCTGGCTCATCCCCTTCTTCGCGACGGTGCGGCCTCGACGGACCAACGCGGCTATCATCCAGATCACTTGCTCCGTTACTGCGTCTGAGCCGTCGCGAATCCCGTCATCGTGTAGCCCGTGCCGAAATCAAAGGCATAAGCAACGAGCGGCGCGTACAGATAGTGCACGATGACCGAGACCGTATGACCGGCCGGCACATTTTGGCCGCTTACGTAATTGGCCGGGTTCGGCACGTTCACGTCAACGGTGATCCTGGATGCGGAGAGTGTGAGCACGCTGCACGCGACCGTACCCAGGATGGTCTTGGTATCACAACCGGTCAATGGCTGCGCGCCGCCACTCATATTCTGTGGAAGGCCGTAGTTCGAAGCCGGACGATTCAGGACCATCGCACGGCGCACGCCTTCGTTTGCCGCGCTCTGGACGATGCTGTAGCCGAAGATCGCCCAACTGAACTCGATGATCGCAAACACCATCGTGAGAAAGAGGGGGAGAACTAGGGCGAACTCGAGGAGCCCCTGTGCGGCGTGCCTGCAATCACGGCCGGCCTCCATGATGGAGAGTCACAAGCGGCGCCATTCATGACGAGGAAATGCACTCATTGGTGTTCCCAACCTGCTCTACGGATTCCGCGTCGCGGTAATGGTGCTGCTCAGATTCAGGGTTCGGTTTGACCCGATATTCAGGAATGGAGAAATGAACCGAAACGCGTGGTTGACCGTGATGGTAAAAGGTTGTCTTGGCTGCCAGGCGCTCGAACCGGACCACGCGGGACCAGGGGCGCCGGGACCGCCGCCCGGGCCAAGAACGATGTCGGCGTCAGTTATCGTGATCCCGGATGGCGCGTCCTGGATCGCGGTCAACACTTCGATCGTGGCACACGGAATGGGGCACAGGTCGGTGACCCGTTGCCAATCCATGGAGACCAAGCCCCCTGCCTGGACCGCTTCGTGAAGCGCCATCGCCTGATAGAAGGCGCGTCCGAGATCCACGACGCCGACGAGGATCATCGTAAGGACGGGCATGATAAGTGCGAGCTCAACCAGCGACTGGGCTCGCCGCCTCTCAAGCCAAAAGGTGCTTCGCATCGCTTCACCCCCTCGCTCCCTGCGGCGAGCATATCTGACGCATATTCAGGCCGCCGGAGAAATGAGGCTCCGGTTGACCACCTACAGTCTAAACCTATAGAAATCTACAGGAGTATAGAGAGACCGTCAATGCCCCAATGGGGGTAATGTTCCCGCCGAGCGGGTACATCTGGTGTCCACACCCGAAATCGTCTGCCACATTCCTAGCCTGGACCACCGCCAGCGGCTGCTTGTCTCCTCAACCGAAAGGGAGGTGATCGGTAGTCGAGGAGCAAGTTGAAAGCTCAACCAGCGGAATGTTGGCATCGAGCTCAGGCGATATCTCGGAACCCATCAATTGCAGCGACGCTGCTGTGCTAGAGTGAAAATAAGCAGTACCAACGCTGGCTGGTGGCTATGTTTGCAAACGTGCGTCGCCGATCAATCCTCTGTGTCGTTTTGCTTACGGCGGCGTGCGCCCCATCCGTCAGCCAACCCTCCGCCACTCCGTCGGCTGGCCAAACGAGTCAACGGATGGGCGGTACCGTCAACGTTCTCGGGACCTGGGGTGGGGACGAGCAGGACAGCTTCCTTGCAATGGTCAAGCCGTTCGAGGATCGGACGGGCGTCCGGGTTCAGTACGAGGGGACGCGCGACTTGAACGCCATCCTCACGGCGCGGGTGCAGGGAGGCAACCCACCCGATCTCGCGGGGCTTCCTGGTCCGGGGCAGATGGCCGAGCTAGCCAAGGCGAGCAAGCTCGTCGACCTAGGAACCGTCCTCGACATGCCCGCGATGCGCCAGGAGTACTCCGAGGATTGGCTAAAGCTCGGCCAAGTTGAAGGGAAGCAGGTCGGCGTCTTCATCAAGACCGCTGCAAAGGGACTGATCTGGTACGACCCAAAGGCGTTTAGCGCCGCCGGCTATCAGGTTCCAGGCACCTGGGACGACCTCATAGCGCTCGCGCAGCGTATCGCCGATTCCGGCACGACGCCCTGGTGCATCGGTTTGGAATCTGGGGCTGCGAGCGGCTGGCCCGGGACCGACTGGCTCGAAGACATCGTGCTGAGGCAGAGCGGTCCGGACGTGTACGACCAGTGGCACCAGGGAAAAATCAAGTGGAGCTCCCCAGAGATCAAGCGCGCCTGGCAAACCTGGGGCCAGATCGTGGCAGATCAGCGAATGGTGTTCGGCGGCCGACAAGGGATGCTCGCCACCAATTTCGGCGACGCCGGCAACCCAATGTTCACGAGCCCACCTCGTTGCTATCTGCATCACCAAGCGAGCTTTATCACCAGCTTCTTCACCCAAGCCAACCCAAATCTCAAAGCGAAAGACGACTACGACTTCTTCGGGTTCCCCGACATCGATCAGAGACACGCGGGCAGCCTCGAAGGCGCTGGCGACCTGTTCGGAATGTTCAAGGACACACCGCAGGCGCGCGCGCTGATCCAGTACCTCGCAACGCCCGAGGCCCAGGCGATCTGGGTCAAACGGGGCGGCGCCATCTCACCGAACAAGCAGGTCGCGGTGACCGATTACCCCGATCCCCTGTCGATGCAGTCGGCTCAGCTCCTTATTGGTGCGCGAGCGGTTCGGTTCGACGCCTCCGACCTCATGCCGGAGGCGATGAACAGCGCCTTCCTCAAGGCCATTCTCGACTACGTCAATAACCCTGCCGCCCTCGACAGCATCCTCGCGACGCTGGATACCGTCCAAGCCGACGCCTACAAGTAGCCCAACAACGCCGATGGAACGCGTGCTCCAGGCGGTCATCGTCGCCATCGGCATCCCAGCCGCGACCGCTGGCTTCATCGTTCTGGGCGAGCGCTGTCTCGCGCTGTTGCCAGGCCGCTCGAGCAACGCTCTGCGGCCGTGGCTGTGGCTGACGCCGGGCCTAGCGTTCCTGCTGACCTTCCTTCTCTATCCATCGGTAGACACGCTCGTGCTGTCATTCCGCGACGCGCGGTCCACGATGTGGGTCGGGCTGCAGAACTATCGCGTCATCTTTACCGACGCCGCGTTCTTGACCGCGCTGCGCAACAACGCGATATGGGTCGTTGCGTTCCCCGCTGCCACGGTGCTCCTGGGCATCGCAATAGCCATCCTCGTCGACCGCGTCCGCTACGAGAACACCGCCAAAGCCTTGATCTTCCTGCCGATGGCGATCTCATTCGTCGGAGCGGGAGTCATTTGGCGCTTCATGTACGACTACCGGCCTCCGCCGCTCCCACAGACAGGCACGCTGAATGCTTTCCTGACGTGGGCCATCCCAGGCTTCCAGCCACAAGCCTGGCTCGTGAACAATCCGCCATTGAACAACCTCGCCTTGATCGCGGCCGCGGTGTGGCTCTGGACGGGATTCTGCATGGTCGTCATCTCTGCGAGTCTCAAGGGCATCCCGGTGGAGCTGTTCGAGGCCGCGCGTGTGGATGGGGCCTCCGAGGTCCAAGTGCTCCGCCACGTCGTCCTACCGTCGCTGAGCTCAACCGTCGCGGTCGTCTTGACCACGATGATCATCTTCGCGCTCAAGGCGTTCGACATCGTGTACGTCATGACCAACGGCAACTTCGACACCGAGGTTATCGCCAACCGCATGTACAAGGAGCTGTTCAACGTGCGCGACTTCGGACGCGCGAGCGCGATCGCCATCGTGCTGTTGGCGGCCATCGTGCCGGTCATGCTGCTCAACATTCGTCGCTTCCGTCAGCAAGAAGAGACCCGCTGATGGCCAGCACTGCCAGGGTGCCGCAGCATACCGGGTCCATGGCGCACGCGGTCGCGATGCTTCGGCGCTTGCCCTTGAACACCGCCGTCGTCGGGATCACGATTCTCTGGACGGTCCCGACGATCGGGGTGTTGATCAGCTCATTCCGACCACCCGAGCTGGTGTCTACGACCGGGTGGTGGACGGCACTGCAACCACCCTTCGTATTCACGTTGGAAAACTATCGCCGCGTACTTTCCACGAACAACATGGGCCAGAGCTTCGTGAACAGCCTTTTGCTCACGATCCCGGCGACCGTCGTCCCGATTCTCATCGCGGCCTTCGCGGCCTATGCATTCGCCTGGATGGAGTTCCCCGGGCGCACCGTGTTGTTCCTCACGGTGGTCGGGCTCCTCGTCGTTCCCCTGCAGATCACGCTGATTCCAGTCCTGAGGCTCTTCACCGAGCTGGGGTTGACGGGGACGTTACCGGCGATCTGGCTCGCCCACACCGGCTACGGGCTCCCCCTCGCCATCTATTTGCTGCGCAACTTCTTCGGCAGCCTCCCCAAAGAGATGTTGGAGGCCGCCGCCGTCGACGGCGCGTCTCCGGTGGTCACGTTCTTCCGCGTAGTCCTGCCGACGTCGATACCGGCCCTCGCGTCCCTCGCGATCTTCCAATTCCTGTGGGTGTGGAACGATCTCCTCGTGGCGCTGGTCTATCTCGGGGGATCACCCAGCGTGGCGCCCATGACCGTGACGGTGAGCAACCTGGTGAACTCCCTGGGCCAGAACTGGCAGCTCCTCACCGCGGCGGCGTTCCTCTCGATGGCCGTGCCCATGGTGCTCTTCTTGAGCCTGCAGGGGTATTTCGTTCGGGGCATCTTGGCAGGATCGGTCAAGGGCTAGCTGAGGAACTCCTGCGTCCAACGACGGTAGTCCTCATCGCGGGTGAGCCGCTTCACGACCTCCTCCGGAGCAACGCCAGGCACCTTGTTCGGCGGCACGCCGTCCCGTAGGGCCTTCATCGTGTCGTGCACGGCCTGCATCATCGCCATGAACGGCAAGTGCCCCTGCAGCGCTACGCGAACGTTGCGCTGGCTCAGGTAGTCGAGGTCCGCGATCGCGGGCGCCACGCGGGCGAGGAGCAGCGGGAGCTTGACCTCCGCGGCGACCGCGTCGAGCTGGTCGCGCGTGTTGACTCCGGCCAGGAAGACCGCGTCGACGCCAACGGCAGCGTATGCCCGAACGCGGCGGATCGTCTCCTCTACGCCGCCGACCTGCATGGCGCTCGTCCGCGCAGCCACGACGAGCGACGGATCCTGGCGACCCTCCAGAGCGGCACGCATCTTTCCGACGCCTTCTTCTAAAGAGATCAGCCTGGTCTGTCCCACCTCGCCGAACGGCTGGGGAAGCGCGGTGTCTTCAATCGTAAGAGCCGCAACGCCGGCAGTCTCGAGCTCCTCGACGGTCCGCTTCACGTTGAGCGCGTTGCCGTAGCCGTGGTCCGCGTCCACGAGGAGCGGCAACGCGCCCGCTCGATTGATGCGAAGGGCCTGCTCGGCGAGCTCGGTGAGGGTGAGAACGATCAGGTCCGGCGCTCCCAGCACCGCCAGTGAGCCGATGGAACCGGCCAGCATGCCGATCTCGAAGCCAAGATCCTCGGCGATGCGCGCGGAGACGGGATCGAAGACTGACGCCGGATACACGCAGCGATCGCCGGCGAGAACGGCGCGGAAACGCTCGCGCCGAGGGGTCCAATGCATGCTCTTCCTCCGCGCGACGGCCGGATCCGCGCCCGACATGCGCGCCGAGATTATCTCATCATGGATCGCGACCATGGCCAGCCCGAGGAGACGAGCGAGGAGCCTTGGGGCGTACGATCAGTGTGAGCAATGTCACTCACGACAGTAGGGGTAAAATCAAGACCGCGCGCTACAATGGCAGGTAACAACTGGTAACGTCCGGACGGACCATATATCGGTTGCAGAGCAACCTCGCGGGTGAGCGCAACATGTTGACTCGATTGTCGATTCACGGCGTCGCCGTCGTCGCGGCGGCACTTCTGGCCCTCGTTCCAAGCCTCGTAAACGCGGCGCCCCCCAACCCACGGCTCGAACGGGACCTCGTCGCCCTCACCAACGTGGATCGAACGTCAAACGGCCTCGTCTCCCTTATCGAGAACGACCCGCTCATCGGCGTCGCGCGCGAGCGCAGCGACGACATGGTGAACCGGAACTATTTTGCCCATGAGATTCCTCCCGATGGCACACTCGTCTTCGATCTCATGCGGGATCGGACGATCGCCTACCTTGTCGCCGGGGAAAACATCGCGTGGAATACCTCCGCGGAAGCCACAACGGTTCAACGGGCGCAGCAGGACTTCATGAACAGCCCCCTTCACCGCGCGAACATTCTCCGCGATGATTACAACTCCATCGGGGTCGGCGCGGTTCAGGGCAATCCGCGGACGATGTACACGGTGCTCTTCATGAGGGTCGCAGATGGGTAGCGACCGTCGCCGCCGACTGCTCGTTGCCTCCGTCTTTCTTGTTGCCTTGACCCTCTTCGCTTTCACCATCGCCGCCGCCTCAACGCTTCTCGCCGAAACGCGCGCATTTGCCGCCGTGGTTCCGCGTGGACCCGAGGCAAACGTGCAGATGCAGGCGGCCAACAACACGATCGAGACCTCTGACGCTGGATCCCTTGAGTTCGTCGTCAACGGTGTGATCGGTCGCGCACTCAACATCCCCGGAACCTTCTGAGGGAATGCGGCGCTGGAAGCCGCTTCAACCGCAAGAGCCCGTCTGAATTCAGACGTAAAGCGCCCATCGCATAAGCCGTGGACTGGTCCGTAGTATATAAATCAGCGAGGGAACCCGAAGACTCCGCGCTTGGGGGCTCACCTGGCAGCAGCCGCACGTGTTCTGGAAGCAGCGCCCATCCTCGAAGGCAAGGAAATCGGCAAGCGCTACCCCTTCGGCGATGGCTGGACCGATGCGCTGCACGGCGTGAGCTTTGCCATTCGGGAGGGCGAGTTCGTCTCCATCATGGGTCCCAGCGGCTGCGGCAAGAGCACCCTGCTCCACATCGCCGGCGGTCTGATCCCGCCCTCCGATGGCGCGATGTACGTCGCCGGCAGGGACCTCATCACTCTCTCGGACCGTGAGTTGGCCCGCTTCCGTCGCGAGCGGCTGGGCTTCGTATTCCAGTTCTACAACCTGATCCCGACTCTGACCGCCGTCGAGAACATCGGCCTACCCCTCCTGATCGGGGGGGAGTCCCTCGAAGCGCACCGTGATCGCCTGCTGGACCTCGCCGAGCTCTTTGGGCTGCGAGGACGTGAGGAGCATCCGCCTATCCGTCTTTCGGCCGGCGAGCAGCAGCGCGTCGCGCTCGCCCGCGCTCTGGTGATGCGTCCGTCCATCGTCCTTGCGGACGAGCCCACGGGGAACCTCGATTACAACAACAGCCGTGAGATGTTGCAGCTATTGTGGGAGTCATGCGTCAACCTAGGACACACGACGCTGCTGGTCACTCACGACATCCAGGCCGCGCGTTACGCGGACCGGGTCTACTTCATGCGCGACGGGGAGTTCGTGGACGAGCTCGCCCTCGGACGCCAGGAGGTGCACACTGATGTGGGCCCCATTATCGCTCGCTTACAGAAGCTTCATCTCTAGCCCGCTCCGCGGGGCGGTGCTGCTGGCAGCGGTTCTCCTCGGCGTTGCGAGCTTTAGCGCCGTTCAGCTCACGAACGACGCCATCGGTCGTGGCGTCGAGCAGTCTTGGTACGCGACGGTGGGGCGCGCCCACCTCTACGTGCGAGCGTTCAACGCGGCCGGTTTCCCAGACGCGGCCGTCGCCGCCGTGCGCCAGCAGCCCAGCGTCAGAACGGTGGCGCCAACTGCTCGCAAGTGGGTGTTCTACCGCACGACGGACCGGCGCGGGTTCATCGAGCTGATCGCCGTGGATCCCATAGCCGAGCCACTGGTGAGAAGCTATCGCCTCGACGCCGGGCGCTTTCTCTCGTCCGATAGTAGGGGCGTAGTCGTCCGATCGAACTGGGCCGCCCACCACGGACTCCGGGTTGGCGACAGCTTTGAGCTCATTACACGGGAGGGGCTGCGCTCCTTCGACGTCGCTGGACTTCTGAGCGACGACGCGGCGGGCATCGCGAGCTACGGAGACGTCGTCCTCGTGCCAATGAACCTCGGCCACGAGAGTTTTGGCCTGGAGAACCGTGTCGACACCTTCGCGGTGGTGCTCGCCAGCGAGTCGTCGATTCCTCAAGCGCAGCAAACACTCCGCGATCTGTTGCCAGGCGGCCTCTCCGTGGCGACGGCGCCCCAGGTTAGGGCGGATCTCGAGCAGTCCGTCAGGGAGCTGGTAACGAACCTCTCACTGTTTGGGGCGCTCGCCCTATTCGTCGCCCTGTTCCTGATCCTGAACACTGTCGAGATGATGGCCACTAGCCTCATGCAGCAAACGGGTCGCCTTCGCGCGGTGGGCGCCACGCGTCCGCAAATATTCGTGTACTTCCTCAGCAGCGGCCTGCTGCCGGGCGCTGTCGGCGCCGTTCTTGGCGCCCTCGCAGCCTATGGCCTTGCGCTGGGACTGGGGGCGTGGGTAGGCCAGGTCGAACGAGTCCGCATCGCAACCATCGAATTCTCCCCCGGGATCACCGCGGTAGGTATAGCGGCCGGCCTCATCGCCGTCTCCGCGGCGGCCCTCTCGCCTGCGATTCGTGCTGCTCGTACCAACCCACTGGAGCTGGTGACGGCGGAGGGGGACGCGGAGCGCGGCCGCGCGAGCTGGGCGCTCGTCGTCGCGGGCGTCATTCTGGTCGTTACGTCGATGCTGATCATCGTTGGCGCGCCGACGACACGGACTGGTCGATCCTTCCGGATTCTTGCGCTCCTGCCGCTCCTGATCGGGTTGGTCTTCGCCTCCCGTATCGCGATCTGGGCGATGAGTCATGCGCTGGAAGCGATATTTCAGCGCACCCGTGGGGCGACGAATCGATTGGCCGCGCAGAACCTCACGCGCCACCTCACGCGGACGAGTCTGACGGTGAGCGGCTTCGGCGTCAGCCTGTCGCTGATGATCGCGCTCACGGCGGTGGCCGTCGGCTCCGCCAAGACCGGCGAGCGGTGGACTCACGCCCTTATGCCGGGCGCCTACGCCGTCGTGTCCCCCATAGATCAACCGCCGATCTTCGTTGGACGCTTCACCGGGATCGAGGGTGTCACGAGGGCGAGCCCGGTGAGCTTCATCCAGACCTTGAGCCGGGGCGCGCCCATCCAGCTCGCTTCCGTCGAACCGGATGTGTTTGCGCCCGGGCTCGACTACGTGGAGGGGTCGGCCGCCGAGGCAGCGCGCGCCCTCAGCCAGGGCGGCGCGGCCATCATTCCTCGGACGTTCTCTGACGAACGCCGGCTCCGAATCGGCGACGATCTCTCGGTCGATACCGAAACCGGTCCCGAGCTTCTGCGAGTCGTCGCCGTCGTCGCAAACTCATTTCCGTCGGCAGACGGCGCTGGAAGCGTGCTGATCAGCCGCGGTGACGGAGACAGCCTCTTCGGCAACCGATCGTTCCGCATTCTCAACCTTCAGGCTGGACCTGGACTGACGGCAGCCGAGCTCCGAGATGCCGTGACCGAGATGGCGGAGCGGTACGGGATGAAAGCGACAACCGCGCGCGAAGTATCCGACCAGGTGGCCGTGGCGCTGCTTCGGCTGCTGGCGCTCTTCGGGGCGCTTGTGGGGATCGCCGTTATCGTCGCCGCGTTAGGCACGGCCAACACCATGATCATGAACATCGCGGAGCACGCTCGCGAGCTGAGCATCCTTTGGGCGACAGGCATGTCGCGCCGTCAACTCCAGGGGATGGCAGTGACCGAGGCCGCCATGATGGGCTTGATGGGCGGGCTGCTGGGCGCCGGTCTGGGAGCCGTGCTGGCCTGGGTGCTCATCGCCCTCTGGAGCGCCACGGACTTCCAGCCCGAATATAACTTTCCGGTGGAGGCGGCAGTAATCGGCATCATAGTGGCGATCATCGCCTCGGTGCTGGCAGCGATCGCCCCCGCTCGGGCCGCGAGTCGCCTGGACGTAGCTCTGTAGCACACACAACAGGCCCCGGAACGGCCAAAGAGTGGAGAGGAGTCCATGGAACCTAACGCCCAGGCCAGCGCGCTCCGCGACATCGCCGACCGGGCGCGCGGCGCGGTGGGAGCCGACCGCTGCACGATCTACGAGATGGACCGCGCCACGGGCGAGATCTTCAGCCGGGTAGCGCACGGTCTCGCAGAGGGACAGGAGATCCGGTTGCCTCTCACCCGCGGAGTCATCGGCGCGGTGGCGCGCACGGGTCGCACGCTCCGCCTCCGCGACGCATACAACGACCCCCGGTTCGATCCCGCGATCGACCGCCTGACCGGCTACCGCACGCGTAGCATCCTCTGCGTCCCGGTCGTAGATGCGCAGGGAGAGGTCCACGGGGCGATCCAGCTCATCAACAAGCTGGACGGAACGTTCTCCGAGCAGGACGAGGAGACGCTGGGTCCATTGTGTCGGGAGGTCAGAGCGATCCTGGCGCCACCGACAGGGACTGCCCCCTCTCCCTAACCCCCTCCCGGGCAAGGCGGGAGAGGACCGCCCTACCTCCCTCTGCGGGGGGAGCCGAAGCAACCGCCCAAACCGTCACGGGTGCATCCAAGTCTTCATCCGAAGGGCGCGCTGAACTGGTCCCTGTAAACTAGCTGCGGCGTAGCTGAGAGAACGACGATCCAGGGGATGCATGGTCCGCCGAGGGTTCGAGCGGCGGAGTTCCCGCACGGTTGTCCCGTTCCCCGCGCGGGGTCGATCGGCTGGCGGCCAATGGTCGCTCCTGTCTCTTAGCTCGTGGCTGTACTCTTGGCTGTAATGGAAGGGAGCCGCTAAATGGCGGACGAAGAGAGGTGAGCCGACGTCCATCCCGGTGCCGGCCCACTGGTACTTTAGTCCTACTCCCTTGATATTTCGCGGGGTTGCTATACTGGACCGACCTAACAGCTAGGCTCGACGGTTACCCAGAATCGTTCCCTATTCACTGACTTGGAGCGCGCGAGTTCAAATGCGGTTCTTTAGACGAGGCCGATCGCGAGCACAATCGATCGTGGAGTTTGCACTAGTTCTTCCAATTTTCTTTGTCATGCTGTGCACCGCGCTCCAGTTCGGCGCCATCCAATTGCAGGTCTACAGCCTGATGCGCGTGACTCGAGAGACAACCCGATGGCTCGCCATCCATCCAATCACCTTGGATTCCGGCGTCCTTGCCCACGCTCGTGCAAACCCATTGACGCTAAAACCTGCTCGGCTCACCCTTGTTCAGACCGCGCCAGCTTGCACGTCAATTGTTAGCAACCAATGCGTCCCCGACGCAAACAGCGGAGGGCGCGGCCCTAGCAAAGCCATTTCCGTAACGCTGCAATACGACGTTACGGACGTCATTTTCTTTCCCGCGAATATTAGTTTCGGCGGCACCACCGTCGGGATACCCACCGGCCCGCGCACATACAAGGTGACGGTAATGCAGGAATGAAACGTCGCGTTCGGGCCCAAGCACTAGTTGAGTTCGCATTGACGCTGCCTTTGCTGGCATTTTCACTTATCGCCATGTTCCAGTTCATTCTCATCTTCTTTGTGTATCTAAGCGTACTCAATTTGGCGCGGGACGCCGGGCGGTGGGTCGCTGTCCATCCTAACAGGTCGGATAGCACGACGATAAGCGACCTCAGCACGCACCTCCCCAGCAATCTGCAATCTTCGAACATTGACTGGGCCTTTACTCCGCCCTGCAGCACTACTCCTCCTCCTAATTGCCCAAACCGGGCGGCCGGGCAGTCCATTAAGACCACCATAACGTATTATCTCGACAGAACCCCCAACAATGTTGTGTTTCTGCCCACTACTTTTGGGCTTTCGCCGTGGTTTGTCGTGCGAATCCCATCCGGCCCAATCAGATATGAGCTGACGGTGATGGCCGATCCCGATCCGAACGGCTAACTGACCAAAACACCCGCAGTTGCGGTGCAACCAGGGCGAAACAGCTGACTTGTGATGGGAGTAAGTCTCTATGCATATCTTGTCGCAACTATGGTCCCAAACGAGCAACAGGCGCCATTCGGGTCAAATGCTTGTGCTCGCGGTCTTGGCTTTCATGGTCTTTCTCTTCATCGTCGGATCCGGCGTGGACTACGGCTTTATTCTCGTCGAGGACACCAAACTTCAGAACGCCGTAGACTCGGCTAGCCTCGCCGGGGCCCGCGGCATGCGTTACGGAACACCAACCGGAGTGGCTGCGGCTCAGACCGCCGCGGAGTCGTACCTGAACTTACAAGGCTACTCGAGGACCAACCCGGCCGGGACGCCCGACATCATTACATACTCATTCACGACACCGACTCCATCGGGCCAGCTCGACACCATGCAGGTGCAGGTTACACGCAGCAAGCCGACCGTCTTCTGGCGCATTCTCGGCATCAATTCAGTGCCCATCACACGCTCGGCGAGGGCTGTACCAGTCACCTCCAACATCCTCTCGGACGTCGTTCTCGCCTTGGACGAGACGGGCAGCATGAGCTGCTGCGGGGCAGGAACCGACATCGCACAGATGAGAAGCGCCACCCTGAGCCTGATCAACAACCCCAACTTGGGCGTGGCAAATGGTTCAGGGCGGATAGCGCTCGTGCAGTTCAATGGGCTGGAGAACCCGGAGATCCCCTACACATGGGGCCGCGACAATCATGGCCAGAACGGCGACGGCTCCATAAGCGCGGCCGTGGGCGGTAGGACTACACCAACCCAGATCAGTTCCCTGTCCGGCACGTGCATCGTAGCCGCTGGTGGCGCCCATGGCTTGGCGCTCGCTAGCAACGCCGTCTGGTCCTGGGGAGCCAACGGCAGTGGCCAGCTCGGGAGGAGCACCGGTGGCGCGGATACGGGGACCCCTGCCCAGGTTACTGCGCCCGTGGGGCTACCTGGACCAACCTTCCAGACCGTAGATGTCATCTCAGCCGGCGGCCTACACAGCATGGCCATGCAAGGCTCCAACATGTACGTCTGGGGCGCGAACAACAACCACCAGGTGAATAGCAGCGGCACTACAACCATATCAACCCCTATCTCGGTAAGCCTCCCGGGCGGGGCCGTCGCCTCTGGCATCGCAGGCGGGGGCATCCACAGCATGGCGTATTCCGCTGGCACCGTCAGCACCTCCGGCGTGTACACCTGGGGAGGGAACACGAACGGCCAGATTGGCCCCAGCGGCAGCTCGGTCCCCAGCGACCAGACAACCCCTGTCCAAATAACTCTCGGACAGCTTCTAGCCCCCGCGAACGTTGGCGTTACCGCAGTAGCAGCCGGAGGCACCCACAGCATGGCCCTGCTAAGCAATGGCACGGTCAGGACGTGGGGAGAAAACACTGTCGGCCAACTCGGGAACGGCAGCAGCGGGGTTGCAGCGGTAACGGCGGTCCAAACAGTCCCCGGTCTGACCGGCGTGACGGTAACAAAGATCGCGGCCGGTGGCACCCACAGCCTCGCCATGGATAGCCTGGGACGGGTCTGGGCCTGGGGAGAAGGCTCCCAGGGGCAGCTCGGCGATAACACCGCGACGGATCGGCCGTCACCGGTCCAGGTACAGTGGTCATCTGGCTCGCCCACAATGGTCTACATCGAAGCGGGCTGGAACCACAGCCTAGCTATCGACAGCAACGGCCGCGTCTGGGCTTGGGGTTCCAACACCAACGGGCAGATTGGCGACACGACCAACACTCAACGCAACAGGGGTGTCCAACTCTCAAGCTCGAATATTTCGAACATTCAGACCATCGCAGCTGGCGGCAACGCGGCCGACGGAGGTTTCAGCATCGCCACACCCACGTGCCAGCCCGACACCCACATCCTGCTGAACTACACGAGCAACCTCACCACGCTGACGCAGGCAGTCAATGGCCCCTCTGGGGGCTGCCCTGGCCTGCCCGCGCAGCCGCCCTACATACCTCCCACTAGCAATAGCAGCACGTATTACATGTGTCCGCTGGTTTCCCACGGGGGCACGGGCACTTATCACGACAGCCCCCTCCAGGCAGTGTTCAGAGCCGGAGCCTGGAATTACTTCGACACCTCCAACGGCGCACGCGCCGCTGCAAACAAGGTTCTGATCATCGAGACCGACGGATCCTCTCAGGCGCCTGGAATGACAACAACCCAGGGCGAAAACAACTCCATGGCGTCTGCCGCCCGCACCAAGCTCGGCTCGGACGGGATCAACCAGACGGTCGTCGACCCCACCACCCTGAAGGATTCGTGCAATCCGGTGGCGACACCGATACCGTGTGACGACATCCAGATCAGGACGGTCGGCTTCTACGATATAGGCTCGAACGACAGCGCCCTAGATGGCAACGCGGCGAATGGCTACTGGCCGCTCTGTCCGTTCGACAGCTCGCTTTCCAGCCCGTTCGCCGGCACTGCCCCCACCGCGGCCAACCACCCCAACCACCCCGGCAATGGCGCTGGTGTCATTTCCACCACCGACTGGAACAACAACCTGACATCAACTGACAGGATGATGATCCAGATGTCATCCTCGCCCACCAACAGCGCCGGTCTGCACAGTTGCATGTACTATTACCCGTCCAACAAAGGAAACCCGACCGGTCTGCAAACCGCTTTTGACCTCCTTGCCCAGACACTGAATGCCCGTGGTGCGATCATCGACTGATCTAGCCTAAGATCATCCACGAGCCACCGAGGCGAGCAGAACCAGGGTCGGCCCGCCTCGGTGGCTGGTAGCCAAGTAAAGACGGACGAGGGTGGCGAACTGGCATACGCATCCAGCGACTTTGAGGAAGCGCAGACGTAGGGTATCGAGTTCCAAGCGGGCAGCCCCCGACGGCCAGAAGCCAACGTCTGAGGGTGTCGAGCAACCAGTAGGCGGCGCGTGTAGCAGGAGCCGGAACTGTTGGCGGCGAACCGGTGGCTGCTTAACCGGTCAGCGAAACAGGCGTTCTTCAAATCTTTGATCCAGCTCTGGCGCGCCTCGATCCACGTACCTGTTCCCGGGCGAACCGACACCCCTTCGCGAGACCATCGGGCAATCAGCGGCCGTTGGCGGTGCATGATTCAGATGCAGATCCCTACTTGACCTCAGCGAAGGTAGCCGCGTGCCATGACAGTGGTTCCACGGGGTGTCTAGGGTCGACTCCGCAACGCGACTCAGACGAAACTACCCCGAGTTCATGTTGCCCGCCTGCGACCAGGCACCTCTGGCTGGGTCGTACAACTCCGCCGACGACAGATCCCCGTGACCGTCTGGCGAGACGCCGCCGACGATCAGCGCCTTCCCAGACAACAGGCTGATCATGGATGCGTTCGCCCGTCTGACACTCGTCCGGCCGGTCGCCGACCAAGTTCTCGTTTCCGGATTGTAGATTCGTGCGTCGGACGGGACTGTTGAACCGCTCGTGCCGCCGGCCACGAGCACGGTCCGATCGGCTAGACGGACCATAACGAATGCTTGAGTGGCGCCCAGGCCACTTCCTCCCCCGTCCAACCAAGAGTCGGCAGTCGGATCATAGATCATGGAAGCGCCCCCGCTGAGCACGAGAACCGTCCCGTCAGCTAGGAGTATTGCGGCTGAGACCGTTTTCGGCGCACCCAAGATGTCTGACCACGCGTCCGTCGATGGATCGTAGACCTGGGGTGGTTCGTCGCCAGACGTTCCTCCAAGGACAAGAATGCGCGCGTCTCTAAGGAGCAGAGCGGTAAACCCGTCGCCACTGAACGTCGATCTGCTCGCGTTCATGCTGCTGGTCGGCGACCATTGCGCAGTTATCGGGTTGTAGATCTCGGCGGAGGAATTTGACGTACCCCCGACGACTAGGACCCGTCCATCGGCCATGCGCACGGCGGCGTGGCCGCTACGCTGCTCGTTCATCCCGACTGCGCCGGCCCACTGAGCCGTGGTCGGATCGTAAATCTCGATGGCACTCGTCCTTCCACCGGTCACCAAGACCCTCCCGTTCTCGAGAGCGGTCGCGGTGTGATATGCCCTTCTGACTCGCAAGCGGCTCGTCGGAGACCACCCGTTCGTCGCGGGGTCGTAGATTTCGGCGACGTCCGAGGGCTGAACGGATTGGCTCCCCGTCCCGCCTGCGACCAGAATGGTTCCGTCCTGAAGAAGCGTGAGTGTGAATCCAGCGCGTCCCTGACTCTGACCGAACGCTGGGCCAAGGGGGCCCGCGGCTGCGAAACCGAAAACGAGGGCGGCAGGAAGAAGGGCGAACGTGCCGGCCAAGCCCCATGTCCCATCACCACGCGTCCGGCCAGCATTTACGGCCACCATGGCCAACGGCAGAACCATCTCGAGAGTAATCACGAACGCTCGGGAAGCGAGAGTTGCGCGCGAGACAACCGCGGCGACGATGGAACCGATCCAGAACAGCGGAAGCCCAACGAGAAGGGTCAAGACGAGCAAACCGCGCCCGACCCGAGCAAACCCGCTCGCGAACCACAACCCAAGCAACAGAATGAGAATTGGGACCACAACCGCAGAGAAAAGGGCCCCTGCTGCCGAGTCGAAGGACCGGAGCCATGACTCCACCTGCGCCCCGGCTGAGGCGTCGGGACTCATGAGTACCCGGCCGAACGTCCCGATCCCCGCGAGCGAAATGATCCCGAAGAGAACACTGACGGCCAATCCAGCGCCCATGAGAGCGAACGGCGCCCATCGGCGGACGCCGATGGATCGGAGTGCGAGGGCTATCCAGCTCCCAGCTACAATGGCATCCGCCAGGGCGAGGGCGATCACAATGAGATGGGAATCGACCGGGCCGACGGAAGCCGCCGCGATGAGGCGTAAGGCAGCGCCGACGAGTGCTGTGATAGCCATTACGACGAGAACCGGCCGCCAGCCCTGATCAACGGATGGCTCACCGGTGCCCGCTCCCGCGGCACTGGAACCGGTGGGATTACTCACACCGGCTGTTCGTGTCATAGCGATGCCACCAGCGTGCGATGCCTCCTTCGTTAGCCCTGATGTTCTACCATGGGATGTCGCCTACCTTCATTCGCCACGCCGAAATCTCATGGGAAGCAACACCTTCGAGCAGATCGAGGCCACGATCCAGAGGACGGGGAAGACAACACGGCGCGGCGGCTGGCTCGCCTTGCGGCCCGGGGGCTTCACAGGGAGACAGACGCCGAGATGTATCTGGTCATGTCTTGGGGTAGACGATGTGGAACACGCTCGCCGGTCGGGCGATGCTGCTCACGCGCGCTGACCCGCCGGCCCGAGCGGTGGTCGCCGGCGCGTGGGCCACAGTGGACGCGGAGCACGCGGGCGAAGCAACCGGCGTCGAGCGCGTGGTCAGCCGCCGCGCCTCCGACCTTGATCCGAGCGTCAGTCCTAGAGGCTCGAAGAGATCCTGTTCATCAGGTCCCCAATCTTCGGGCCGAGCAGGAAGACCGCCACGATAGCGAGGATGGCGACGCCAGCCAGGATGAGTCCATATTCTGCCATGCCCTGACCCTCCTCTCGCTCGGGCAGCATCCCACGGATCGCTTCACGGACGGACGTAACGACATGCTGGACCATTTGTCTTGATTCCTCCGATCACGATTGACAAAGCGGACAGTAGCCGTGGCACTCTTTCGAGGACCATCGACAAAAGACTCCAGCGATTGTCGCCGCACAACCATGATAGGAGCAATGGGCTGGTACAACAATGGGAGCAGAGTACTACGCCGCGCGTATTGACGGCATGGCCGCACTCTCTCACCTGACTGTTGGTGACGCAGAAGGTGATCAGGGCAAGAGAGCCTGGCCGTCTCGGACTGACGCCACCGCCGGCGCCGGCCTGTCGCGTCACAGCATCCCTTACCGTACGCGCCTCCGCTCGTTAGATAGATAGAGGATTCCAGGATCTGCTTGAGGCGCTGGGCCACGCTCGGCGGCGTATCCAAAATCTCACGGACGATCGCCAGCACCTGGTCGTGTGCTTGAATGACAGGTCGATGCGAGTGGACTCCGCGTCCGCCAGGAGCTCTGGGTCCTTCATCGTGTTCTCCAGCGCCAACCTCAGAGCCGCCACGCGCTCCGCCGGCACGCCAGGCGGGAGAGCCAGCGGCTTCGAGATCGCGAGGGTGCTGCTCGCGGCGCGAATCAGTTGCTTCCGCTCCTCGGTCTGAGGCCATCCTTCGGGGCCGCTGGCCGCTGGCATGATACACTCAGTCCAGGCGCCAATATCAGGAGCAAGCGTATCGTGGCCATCATGTCCCGGCTCACCCTCAAGGAATTTCTTGGCCTGGAAGAGACTGAGCCAGCCAGCGAATACGCGTGTGGGAGGGCGCTCCAGAAGCCGATGCCGAATCGCCACCACGCCGCAATTCAGTTCTTCCTCGCGACGGTGTTGGGCCCCTTTCTCGACCGGACGCGTCTCGGCCAAGCGTTCACTGAGTTCCGCTGCATCTTCGGCCCACCCGGACGGGAGCGGACGTACGTCCCCGACCTAACCTTTGTATCAAACACGCGGCTCACTACTGACCTCCACCTGCACGCGGCCCCCGACCTGGCCATTGAGATTCTGTCACCAGACCAGCACGTGGCGCATTTCTTGGACAAGATCCAGTTTTACCTTCTCTATGGAGTGCGCCTGGTCTGGGTCATCGACCCGGCCACGGCGACCGTGACCGTGCAGGTCCCGGATACAGAGGCGCGCGTTCTTAGCCCTGGTGACACGCTCAACGGCGGCGACGTCTTGCCCGGATTCAGCCTGGCCGTGGACGACATTTTCGCGCGGATGCGAGTCTGAGCCGCGCCAGTGACAGCTCGGCGCGATCTCGTGGCGATCTGTAAATGGGGTGAGCGAATGAAGCTCCCGAAGGATCGAACACGCGTGGGGGAAGTTGCCGTAGAGATCGGGCTGGAGAACACCGTTGATCGTCTTATGGCGCGTCGGGGTCTGCTAAATGAAAATGCGGTTCGCCTCGTGCGATTGCGGGTCATAGCCGGCCGCGGAGCGTTGATGCTCGCCTTGCCACAAGAAGTGGTCGAGGCGGTTGGGATCGACGAAGTTCGCCGAGCGGTGGTCACATATGCTGATAGTCGCAAGGAGGAGCGTGCCGTAGCAGGCCCAGTTACCGTGTCCTACGGCGATCGTTCTGCGACGGTCGACTGTGTTGTGTTACCTCGGGGTAACGAGCCGCTGTTGGGTCAGGTCCCACTGGAACTCATGGATTTGTTGGTGGACTGCGGCCAACGTCAGCTTATTCCCAGACCGGATTCTTCCTCGCTTCCGCTCATCGCCCTGAGGTGATCAGGGCAGGCGATGTCGGCTTCAAGCAGGAGCACACCGGGTCTGGTACGGCAACGGTTACGTGCTGGCGTCCAGGATCTGCTTGAGGCGCTGGGCCACGTTCGGCGGCCTATCCAGGATCTCACGAACGATCTTCCCGTGAAATCATACGCACGTCGATGCACTCTCGGACACCTGCTTCGCTAACGCACTGCCTGGACAGTCTGAAGATCAGCAGCCGCTTGTCGGAAGGCGGCCTGTTTGATGTACGTCTGATAAGGAACTCCCATGGTCGCCGCTGCGCGCTTCACGAAGGCTAGCTGCTCGCGCCCCCAACGAAAATTGACGCGGGCCTCACCAGGCGCCCGGTTGGCCACCTCGCTCTCCGTTTCCTCTTCCATCGCTTCAAGCTCCGCTTCCAGTTCAGGGTCAGAAACCACCGGCTGCATTTCGCGCGCCATACCTTTTCTTACTCTCCTGCCTTGATGCAACTGATGACGTACACTGCTCTGTGCTGCTCGATCCAATTCCAGAACAGCGTGTGCGTCGCGGTCATAGTGACGAAACGGCGGTGGTCGGCATCATAACTGGTGACCCCGCCGAAATACGTAGCGATGGCCTCATCCGCCGTCGTGCCGTGTGCCGCGGTGATGTGCAAATGAGGCGCCGAGCCGGTCTCATGGAAGAAGTGAAACTCGATGCCGCGCTCGGTCGTCTTGACTCGCCGCCTCACACAGGAATTCTAACGCTCTGCAGCGGCATTTCGCCACCCAATTGCCACCAACACCGACCCCTCACAGTGACCGTACGAGCCTCCGCCTTAGATCGAGGATTCCAGGATCTGCTTGAGGCGCTGGGCCACGCTCGGCGGCGTATCCAGAATCTCACGGACGATCGCCAGCACCTGGTCGTGTGGCTTGAATGACAGGTCGGTGCGAGTGGACTCCGCGTCGGCCAGGAGCTCTGGGTCCTTCATGGTATTCTCCAGGGCCAACCTCAGAGCCGCCACGCGCTCCGCCGGCACGCCAGGCGGGAGAGCCAGCGGCTTTGAGATTGCGAGGGTGCTGCTCGCGGCGCGGATCAGTTGCTTCTGCTCCTCCGTCTGCGCGACCTCTTCCGCAATCGGGATATTCGGCAGGTCTGCATGGCGTCCCTTTCCCTGCTGCGCCAGGATAGTCGCAAAGGGCGGGCTACCTGTGAACCAATCCGGGTGCGTGGTCTTGATCGATTCCCAGGGAACGCAGATACCGTTGACCTCACCACTGTCCATGGCCAGGCTGATGTCGGCTGTCCCGGGGTATCCCGATACCGTTCGGATGTTCGCGTTCAGCGCGCCTTTCAATGTAGCTGGGAAATCGTGCGTGTTGGATCCGGGCGCCGTCGTACCGACGATGAACTGCGGGGATCCTGGCTGCAGGAGTTGCTGGAGACTCGAGATGCCCGAGTCGGTCCGCGCCATGCAGAGCTGCGTCTGCACCTGTGTGCTGCCGAGCCAATTGAAGTTGCGTCCGTCGAACTGGACGCCCTCGGCGTTCAGAAGCTGACCCTGGAGCGCAGGCTCCGGAAACATCTCAATCGTGAGGCCATCCTTCGGGGCCGCAGCGTAGACATAGTTGGAAGCCACGATCCCGGTTGCGCCGGGCATGTTTTCGACGACGACGGTTGGGTTCCCCGGGATGTGCTTCGAGAGGTGACGCCCGACGAGGCGCGCGACGACGTCAAAGCCACCGCCTGCCGAGAATCCGACGATCACGCGAACCGTCTTCCCCTGATAGAACTGCGCGGCCGCCGCGGCGGCTGCCGCTGGATCGGGCGTTGCGGCCGGCTGACCAGCCTGTCCCGTCGCCGGTGGCCGCGGCGTGCAGGCGGCGAGCGCCAAACAGAGCAGCAATCCAAGGCCAATAACCTGAAAGCGTGCGCGCACTGTGCGAGCCACCTTGTCCTCCCCGACGAACGATCTCCCATGAATCATACGCACGTCGACACACTCCCGGACGCGTGACGAAAAGCCATGGCATAGTACATCGGCTCCCCGCATTCCACCGCGGGAGCAGCTAGAGTTTGGATGGCGATCAACCCGCGGAGACGACTATGCGACCACGGACGAAGTCCAGCGTGCGGTGGAACCCGGTCCAGTATGACAGCAAGCATGGCTATGTGCCACGGTATGGGGCAGACGTGCTGAAGCTCCTGCAGGCACGGCCTGGCGAGCGGGTGCTGGATGTGGGCTGCGGGACGGGGCATCTCACCGCGCAGATCGCCGAGTCGGGGGCGCGGGTTGTGGGACTCGACGCTTCCGCGGAGATGATCGAGCAGGCACAAATCCTCTATCCGTTGCTCGAGCTCGTCGTGGCCGACGCGGCGAGCTTCTCCTTCGAGGACCCATTTGACGCGGTGTTCTCCAACGCCGCCCTTCATTGGATCAACGCGGACGCCCAAGGAGCCGTTGCCGAGTGCGTCGCGCGAGCCCTCAGGCCTGGCGGCCGCTTCGTCGCCGAGTTCGGGGGGAAGGGGAATATTCGGATCCTGGTCTCGGCCATACGAGAGGCGCTCGCCGATGCGGGCTACCCGGCCGCCGAGGACCCGAACCCCTGGTACAACCCGAGCGTGGGTGAGTACGCATCGTTGTTGGAGCACCATGGACTCGAGGTCACCAGCGCCGAGCTTTTCCACCGCCCCACGTCGCTCGACGGCGGCGAGTCGGGAATCCGCAACTGGATCGACATGTTCGCAACAGACTACCTGCTACACGTGCCGCCCGAGGCCCACGACGCGGTTGTCCAGGGCACCGAGCTTCGCTTGCGGGGCACCATGTACCGTAACCGCACGTGGATCGCCGATTACCGCCGCCTGCGCGTCGTGGCCGTGAGAGAGGACGCCTGAAGGCGTCAGGAGCACGGGATGATGGGGCTCGATGCCTGCGAGGAGTTGAGATGGACCTGGAGCTAAACGGGAAGACCGCGATCGTGACAGGCGGGTCCCGCGGCATCGGCAAGGCGATCGCCCGGGAGCTGGCGCGCGAAGGTGTGGACGTGGCGATCGTGGCGCGCACGGAGGCCACGCTGAAAGCGACCGCAGACGAGCTGGGCAAAGAATCCGGACGACGGATTCTCCCCGTCGCGGCGGACACCGGCTCGGATGAGTCCGTGAAAGCGATGGTGGCCCGGGTGGCCAATGCCTTCGGCCACATCGACATCCTGGTGAACTGCGCCGCCCAACCCGCCGGTCAAGCGCCCCCGCCGAAACTCGCCGAGATCACGGACGACAACTTCTGGGCCGACGTCAACGTCAAGGTCATGGGGTACATCCGCTGCGCGCGTGAGGTGGCCCCGCACATGCAGCGTCAGGGCTGGGGACGCATCATCAGCATCGGAGGCCTCGCCGCCCGCCAGGCGGGGACGCCGATCACCAGCATCCGCAACGCGGCGGTCGTGGCGATGACGAAGAGCCTGGCCGACGCCCTCGGCGAGTACGGAATCAACGCGACGGTGGTGCATCCTTCCACCACCCGCACGGAGGCGACACCGGGCGTCGTGGAGGCGCGGGCCACGGCTCAGGACATCTCTCTCGAGGAGGCGGAGAAGCAGCTCTCGTCCAGCCTGATCGGCCGAATGGTCGACGCACGCGAGATCGCCTACGTCGTTGCCTTCCTCGCATCGCCCAAAGCCGTTGCCATTAACGGCGACGTCATCCCCACCGGCGGCGGCGTCAAAGGTCCGATCTACTATTAGAGATCATGTGATACGAGTACTTGGCAGTGCTCACACAATCGGGCAAACTGGAGCGTTGCGAGCCCGGCCGCCTGGCAGCCGTGGCCGATGAGCGCCCCTGAGTGGAGGAGGGAACCATGTGCGCGGTGACCGCGATCGGTAACGAAGAGATTCTGATTTCGGCGGACTCCCACGTGTCGGAGGACCCGGATTTCTGGGTGAACCAGCTTCCGAGCGCCTATCGCGACCAAGCGCCAAAGTTCCCGCCCCGACAGCTCGGGCAGGGCTTTCAAGCTCAGCCCGGTGGTTGGGACCCGAACGAGCGCATCAAGGAGATGTCGACCGACGGCGTCAGCGCCGAGGTCCTGTTCCCGACCCTGGGGCTCAGCCTGTTCGGGTTGGACGACGCCGGCCTGCAGGAGGCGTGCTTCCGCGCCTACAACGATTGGCTCATCGACTACTGCAGCACCGCGCCAGATCGACTGGTCGGCATCGCCTGTATCGCCATCTACGACGCCGACCACGCGGTCAAGGAGCTGGAGCGCTGCAAGAAGGCCGGCATGCGGGGCGGCATGATCTGGCAGGCGCCCCATCCCGACCTGCCCTTCCATTCCGAGCACTACAACACGTTCTGGGACGCGGCCCAGTCACTCGAGATGCCGATCAGCCTGCACATCCTCACGGGCCACAACTACAGCAAGGGCGGTCTCGAGCGTCGCGGGCCGGGCGTGGAGCACTACCGCGGCAGCGTAAACCTAAAGACGGCGGAGATCGCGAACGCACTGTTCGACTTCATCTTCTACGGGATCCTGGAGCGCCACCCGGGCCTGAAGCTTTCGATCGTGGAGAACGAGATCGGCTGGATCCCGTTCTTCCTGCAGCAGTGGGACTACTACTATCGGCGGTTCCAGAAGACGAACCCGCTGCCGATCACCCAGGAGCCGAGCGCCTACTTCCGCCGCCAGATCTTTGCGACCTTCTTCAACGATGCGGTGGGCGGCCACAACCTGGAATGGTGGGGCGCGGACAACTGCATGTGGTCCAACGACTTCCCCCACCCGAACTCGACGTGGCCCAACTCGCGCCAGGTCATCGAGCGCGACCTCGGTGATCTGCCAGCCGACACGCGAGCGAAGCTGGTGCGCGAGAACGTGGCTGGCCTCTACGGTCTCCAGGTCGCCGCGGCGGTCTAAAACAAACCGCAAAGAAGGGGGGGCTGCATTGTCGTGCGGCCCCCTCTTCTTTGCGTCAGTTAGGAGCTACTCGCCGAAGAACTTGCCCGGGACCGGCACGCCGGTGATGTGCTTGTTCGCGGCGGACTCGCCCGGCAGCGGATCACCCTTCGGGTCGATGCGGCTGTCGCCCGTGTGGCCGGGCAGATTCGCGCCGCATCGCAGCAGGACCAAATTGCGGTCGCCGGTGCTCTGGAACCAATAGTAGGCGCCGCGAGGAATCGTAATCCCCTCGTACTGCTTCACCACGGTCTTGTTGTCGTTCTCGTCGAAGAACGTCGCCTCGCCTTCGAGGATGATGAAGGCATGATCCTCGGCGAGATGCGTGTGGCGCATTCTCCCCGCCCTCGGCGTACACCTTTATGGCGATGGACATGAGGTCCGTGCGCGAGACGAATTCGGTTGTCCGTCCTTCGGACAGGAGCGGCGTCTTCAGCGAGAAAACCTGCGCCTTCGGTCGAGTCCCAACAGCGGCCATACCAGCATCTCCTTAGCTCAATGAAGCCCAGTGTAGACCGCGACCAAGACCCCGTCAATCGCGTTTGCAACGGTCTGAGCTATGCGGCGGAGCGACGCACGAGGCGCTGCAGCTTCGTGGTCAGAGCCACGACCCTCGATCGGTAGTCAAATTGGCCAGCCTGTCCCTGCGACGGCTCGTCCAGAAGACTGTTGATCACCGACAGCAGGTCCGTGACCTCGAACGGCTTGGCAATGTAGGCGTCGGCGCCTGCCTGCTCGGCAGCTCTGCGCGGGTGGCCGTCGCCGCTTGCGAGGACCGTCGGAATGTAGAACCCGCGATTCCTCAGCTCCGCGATCAGCTCGCGCGCTTCAGCGACGGTGGGGGCCGTGTCGCACAGCATGACGTCAGGCTTGAACCCAGCGCTCACGACGCGCAGGGCGGCGAGCGCATCGGGCGCCACGTGGGCGCGGTAGCCCGCCAGACGAAAGACATCGCGCAGCTCCTCGCGAAGCACACCATCGTCATCCACGATGAGGATCCCCCGACGCAACAGCTCCATCGGCGTCAGGCCGCGGCTCGTTGGTTCGAGTGACCACCGCGTAGAAGCCATGTCTTGACACGAGCCCGTAGATGAGCTGGGGCGAACGGCTTCGTCAGCAAATCGTCCGCCCCCTCTTTGAATGTGAGCTCTGCGTCCTCATCACCACGCTCGGCGAGCGCGATGATGGGCACGTCGAAAGTCACGTCGCAGCAGCGAAGCAGCTTGATGACCTCGTGACCATCCATCCCCGGCATAGTCAGGTCGAGAAGGACCAAATCCGGACCCTCGTGCATCGCCTCTGCGAGCGCCTCCACTCCGTTGCTGGCCGTGACGACATCGTGATGATCATGGCATAGGATGGTCCGTATCGCCTCGCGCACTCGCACATCGTCGTCGACAACCAGAATCGTGAAATGACGGGCCATCGACACCACCCCGCGTGAGGTCCCCTCAACCTTTTATCAACGTCCAGGGTACTGGCGCCATTGCGCCCGGTTGCGTGCGGGTAGACAGACCGCCCAGTGGCGTAAACGACACGGTGTCAGTCCTTCGGCCTCACGAAATGAAGACAAGGCCTCCGCGCTATGAGTGGCGCGGAGGCCTTGTCTTCGATTGACTCAACCCCAGGGGCCGAGAAAGGACTCGCCGCCGAAGGTGTCGCAGAGGGGCTGGACTGTGTCTGGCCAGGCGTTCGGGTCAACGGAGCGGCGCTCCGCCCGGGTGCGGGTGCGCCCGTCCCAACCCACCTGCTCCATGTAGTAGTAGAGCTGGATGCAGTGGCCATCAGGGTCGAAGCAGTGCGCCGAGTAGTCGATGCCCGGATAGAGCTCCGGCGGAATGAGGTTGGTCTCGACCCGCACGCCGTGCTCCCGGAGGAATGCGACGGCGTCTTTGAGTTGCTGGTAGTTGGCGACCTGGACGCCGAACGACATTGACGACGTGTGGTCGCTCAGGCCAAGGCGGTCGCGCCAGCTTCGCGGGAAGAGCGCCAGTGAGTGGTGCTCCGTGTTGCAGCGAAGAAAGACGCACTTCTCCCCCTGCCACGTCACTTCCTCAGTCACCACGAAGCCGACGTTGTCGATATAGAAGTCGCGCGACCGCGCGACGTCCTCGACGAAGATGTTGACCGGTCCGTGCTTCACCATTCGAAAGGGTCGCCCCAGCATGATGCCGCCGAGGTTGTAGATCGCCGGCATGTTGTCGACGTATCGGAAGCCGGAGTTGGTCGCGACGCCGGTCGTTTCTAGGGACTCGTTGACTTCCTCGAACTCCGACTTGCGGGGCAGGTCGATCTTGCCCGCCTCCGGCCGTCGGTATTCGGCGGGCTTCGAGCGGCCGTCCCAGCCGATCTGCTCGATCCCGTAGTACAGCTCGTTCGTATGACCATCTGGATCGAGGAAGTAGGTCGCCCAGTTCGAGCCAGCTCCGTCGCGGCCAATGCGCCCGATCTGAATGCCGCGCTCGATGAGATAGTCGATCGCATCGACGGGCTCGCTCAGGCTCTGCGTCTGCCACGTGATTTGGTTGATCGTGTTGTCGGGCTTCATGTGCCGAGCAGCGTTCGGGTTGGCCCGGGCGCGGGCTTCGACTGCGTCTTTGCTGAACATGGCGAACGCATGGTGGTCGCCGCCGAAGCGCATGAAGTAGCCAGCGCCCATCGGGCCCTCGTCCGAGATCTTGAACCCCAGGAGATCGGTATAGAACCGCGTGCACTCCTCGACCTTGCTGACGTTGAAGCCGAAGTGGCCCAATCGCCGCACTTTGAAGGGACGGTCCAGGAGGACCCCACCGACGTTGTACTTTGTCGCGACCTGAATGGCCATCGTCTCGCTGCCTCCTGCGCCTATTTCGCTACAGGATAGTGCCGGATGGGGTTTTTCGCCATTTCGTGCGCGCTCGCCCTATTGGGACGCCCAAACGCGGATGATTCCTGCGATGTTGAGCGGAAGCGAACTCTCGAAATTCTCCCACGTTCCGTACCTGGGCGCCAGCTCCGCGCGAGCGGCCGCGACCATTTCGTCCGTGTTGTCGCCAAGTCCTCGGGCGCGCGCGGAACGGATCGCGCTGCCAAGGTCGAGCACGAAATTCCGAAATGCCGTCACGCTGGTCTTGTCGCCGAGCTCGCCGTGGCCGGGGATGAAAACATCGAAGTCGAAACCTTCCACCCATGCGATCTGGTTGACCCAGGCGTCGACGTTGACCACGCTCTGGAGGTCCCGAAAGGCCATCTCCCGGACCGGAATGAAGTCGGCCGCGTGCATGATCCCTCGCGCGGGGTAGTAGACGATCAGGTGGTCGTCCGCGTAACCCACGCCGGCGTTGTACAGATGGACGATGGCGCCTCCGAGCTGGATCTGCTGATGGTCAGTGACGAGCATCGTCGGGACCGGGTGTCGCGGGCTGTTGAGCGCAGCGAGCTTCTCAGCCGCACGCGGGGTCCCGACGAGCGTCGCAGTGTCTGCAAAGGTGTCGCCACCGAAGGCGTGATCCGAGTTCCCGTGGGTGTTGACCAGGTACACAACCGGCTGGTCTGTCACCGACTTGATCACCGCCTTGAGCAGCTCAGGCTCGCGCGGATCAGGCTGACCGATCGGGTCGGCGAGGATGACTCCCTCACTGGTGACGATGAACATCGTCGTGTAACCGCCGTACTGCCACGCGTACGTGTCCTCCGCGAGGCGGGTGAGCTGCGCCAATGGCGACGGAATGACGGCTGGTCGCTGCTGGGCAAGGGAGGACGTCGCAGCAGTGGCGCCAAGAAGTACCAGGCTCAAAAGAAACGATGCGATCAGAGATCCGATTGGGCGAGGCAAGGGTTTCCTCCACAACTGAGTTGCGTGCGAGGGTGACGGCTCATCATACGACGAGGGATCCCCCTCCGAAAGCGCCAGGCCCGGGGCACGTGAGTCGGGGCGGGCTCTGCGCTTGGACGGCAACGCAGCAGCACCAAGTTCAACGCTTCGCATGCCGAGTAGAATGGATGCTTGCCGAAATCAACCCAGGATCGCCAGAGGATCCTACACGTACGCGAGCACAGGAGGAACGACCATGGCAGCCCTGCAGGTTGGAGATGCAGCGCCAGAGTTTGAAGCGCTGAACGACAAGAACGAGACCGTGAAGCTGAGCGACCTTCGTGGAAAACGCGTCGTCCTCTACTTCTACCCGAAGGACAACACGCCTGGCTGCACCGCCCAGGCTTGCGGCTTTCGCGACAGCTACCCAGCGATTAGCGAGAAGAATGCGGTCGTGTTCGGCGTCAGCCCGGACAGCGCCGCGTCCCACACCAAGTTCCGCGACAAGTTCGAACTGCCGTTTCCGTTGCTCGTGGACAAGGACCACGCACTTTGCGAGGCCTATGGCGTCTGGCAGTTGAAGTCGATGATGGGCAAGAAGTACATGGGCGTCGTTCGGAGTCATTTCGTCATCGACGAGAACGGCCGCCTAGCGGACGTCCGCTACAACGTAAAGGCGACAGACAGCCCGACCAAGGCGCTAGAAGCTCTGGGATGAATGTGCCCTCCGAGAGCATCGGGTGTTGGACCTAAAGCCGCTCGCCTAGCCCACTGGGTTGCGGGTTGGTCATAGATTTGTAAGAATGCCCGCCGTTGTTGCTCTTAGAGTGTATGCTGGTAGAAGGCGGGAGGGTGAGAGCTGTTGTGCCTGCTTCGTAACGTTGTCGCCTTCGTTCTTGCCGCGAGCGTCGGCTTATCGAGCACAGCGGTTCTTGCGCAGCTCAACAGCGCCACGAGCTCCGGGCTTGCTCCTTCTGGAGCGCTTCGCGTCGCCCTCCCGACCAACGACGGCATCGTCTCCGGCGATGCCTCCGGCGGCCAGCCGATCGGTATCGGCGTCGAGCTCGGCCGCGCACTCGCCGAGCAGATCGGCGTCCCCGCGGTCTTCAACCGAGTCACGCCTCTGCAGATGGCCGCGAGCCCCGGGAGTTGGGACGTTGGCTTCCTGTCTGCCGCGGTAGCGACGACCGAGCGACTGCCCATGACGAATCCATACATGTATTACGACCTGACCTATTTGGCGCGCGCTGGCGCCGCTGTGCAAACCGCGGCCGAGGCCGATCGGGCAGGCGTGCGGATCGCTGCCGTGGCCGGCAGCGCCGAAGCGCAGTACCTGTCCCGTCAGCTTCAGAACGCCACGCTTGTCAGTGCCGAATCGTCAACTGCCGCCTTTAGCCTGCTCGCCGTCGGGTCTGCAGACGTGCTCGCCACCAGCCGTCCGTTGGCGCTGCGGTTTTCTTCGGCCCTCGTCGACTCACGAGTGCTAACGGACGCGTTTATGCCGGTCGCCCAGTCGATGGTCTTGCCAGCCACCAACGCCGTGTGGATTGCCAACGTCAATCAGTTCGTCGAGCAGGCAAAGGCGTCAGGACTGGTCCAGAGGTCGATTGCACGCGCGGGCATCAACGGCGTGAGCATCCCGGCCTCACTCAATACGTCTAGCTCCGCGGGCACCTCTGGGAGACTCGGGCAGTTCCTGATCTTCGCCGATCCAGCTCCAACTCTGGCAACAACCACCGCGACCCCCACACGCACCACCATCGCCCAGGGCGGCATGCCAACGAACAACACGCCGACGCGCACCAACCCTATCCAGGGCAGCATCCCAACGAGCACTCTGGTTCCTGTGCCGACCCGACAGTTCTTCTCCCACGGCGGTGGCGGCGCCCCGACACTGACACCCACGCTCTCGCCGACGATCACCAACACACCGACGATCACCAATACGCCAACGATTACGCGGACCCCGACCCCAAGCTCCACGCCCGGCCCACTGACGCCGACGGCTACAATTGGCCCGTCGGTTGCACCAACCCAGACGCCCATCTCCGCCACGACACCGACGGCGACGAGCACCCCGGCCATCGCGCCAACCGCGACGACGACGAACACCCCGGCCATCGCACCAACCGCGACGTCCACGTCGACCGTGCCGCCGCCAACAGCCACGGCGCCCGCAACGCCAACGCCGACGGTGGCTGCATCGCCAACGGCGACTGCAACTCCATCGCCCACGCAAGCCGCGACTCCAACCACGGGGCCGACGGTCAATCCGTCTCAAATCGGACCGCGCGGCATCACCGTGGGGCCCGATGGCAATCTCTGGTTCGCTCAGTCCACTGCCAATAGGATCGGGCGCCGCAATCCCACAAGTGGTGTCACGACCAGCTTTACCATCCCAAGTGCAAGCAGCTCACCGCAGTACATCACTACCGGACCTGATGGCAATCTTTGGTTTACTGAAGGTAGCGGACGACGAATCGGCCGGATCACCCCTGCCGGTGTCATTACGGAGTTTCCAATCCCCTCTTCGGGCAGTCCCACAGGCATCGTGTCCGGACCGGATGGCAATGTCTATTTCACGATTTCAAACTCGAATGCCCTCGGCCGTATCGACACCACAGGCAACATCACGGAGATTCCGGTTCCCCACCCGAACAGCTTCCCGAACTCCATCACGGTGGGGCCGGACCAGGCCCTGTGGTACACGGAGATCGGCGGCAACCGCATCGGGCGAATGCCTACGAACGCAACACCCGCAAACCCGCAAATCACTGTGTTCGACATTCCGTCCGCAAACGCGCAGCCGACGAGCATCACGAGCGGGCCGGACGGAAACCTGTGGTTCGTCGCGGCGGGACTGAACCGGATCATCCGGATGACGCCTAGTGGCGAGTTCACCCAGTTCGGAATTCCAACCGCGAACTCAGGTGCGCAGGACATCACCGTAGGCCCCGATAACCAGCTCTGGTTCACCGAGCGGACCGCGGAGAGGCTCGCGCGAAGCGACCTCAACGGCCAGATCGTTGAGCAACCGCTCCCCGCGGGCTCGGGCCCCCACGGCATCGTCGCAGGTCCGCCAGGCGACCAGGCATTGTGGTACACCGCGTTCACCGGCGGTAGGATCGGACGCATCTCGACGGACATGAGCCAGGTATCAGAGTTCCCGATACCATAGGCGGAGAACAGCTTTCGGGGCGCACCGGCGGGATTCGGTAATCAGTCGAGCCTAGCGCAGCCGGTATGCCATACTTCCATGCCGCCAGAATACCGCGTAGACCTAACTTCACTGTGCATGGACTGATCCTTGGTGCCGATCGGCCTCGTCCATAGTCTGTCCACGTCCACGCCAGACTACGTCATCGGCGCCTTGCTCCTCATGGTAGCGGGGATGGTGGTCCTCGCCGTCGGGCTGGTGCGATATCGTAGGGCCTTTCTGAATCGCGTGTCGGCCGTTGTCTTCGTCGAGCTCAGCGCATTTGCCATGTGGCCCCTCTCCGAACCGACGGTTCCCGCGTTGTTCCGTTGGGTCGCGATGGCTCTGGCCGCGGGTGCCCTTGTGACGTACATCCTGCAGAATCGGAACGATGCCACGGAGCCTGGGGACGAGCCGGGCCGAGACGGACGGATCCCGCTCATCTACGCCGGCACCGCCATAATCCTCGCCGCGGTCCTGCTTTTCCACGACCTCGGCGGCTACTCGGGCCCCCTCGTGCTGACTTGGGAGTCGCCCGTGCTCACCGATGGCTTTGCGAAGGCCTTCAACGCGGGAGAAAACCCGCTCAGCTACACCGCAAAGCGTCTCCTCTGGGACGACGGGATCCTGAGCGCCGGACACACCAGCCTATTCTTCGGCGCGCCGGCGTACGCACTCATGACCACCACGGGCTTTTCCCCATGGAACATGCGCGTCTCTGCCGTCCTGGCAACACTGATCAGCATCTACGTCGTGTATCGGTTCAGTCGGCGCTTCTTTGGTCCGACGGTCGCAGGAGCGCTCGCGGTCCTGCTCGGGCTGAACGTCTGCATCCTGTACTACGGCCGCTACGGCAGCTCACCCGCGGGCACAGTGCTCGCGACGCTCCTCGCCTTATGGACCGTGTGGATCTTCCTGGACGCCAGGGAGCCCAGGTGGTGGATGGCTCCCGTATGCGCGCTGTCGCTGTACGTTGCCACCCTCCAGTACTCGCCGGCTCGGCTCGTGGTACTGATCTTCCTGGGCTTCCTCTTCGCGGTAGCGGCAATCCAGTGGAAACAACTGCGCGGGCCACGTATCGCTGGACTCGCCGTCATCGCGCTCGCCGCCTTCGTCGTATGGCAGGTCGAGGGGCACTTCAACGCCCAGAGCTCCCTTCTCGCCGCGCGCGGGGAGCAGTACTTCAGCTTCTTGAAGCAGCCGGAAAACGTCGACTCATTGTTCGGACGTAGAATGCTCTCGCGACCCATGCGCGCGGACGAGATGAAGCTCGAGGATAAGATCGAGTTGCTCATTCAAGTCGTCCGAACGACCATTCCGCAATATTTGTCGGTCGTCGGACCGTCTCTCCGCCCGACGGCGCACGGGGCGGTCGTTGGCGATGATCCGCCACGGCTGCAGCTCTACTTCGCACCCGTCGTGCTCTTCATCGCGTGGGGCCTCGCCCATTCGCTGCGGCGCGTACGCTCATGGAAGCATCTCAGTCTCCTTGCATGGGTGGTGGGAGCCACGGTGCCCCTGCTGCTCACCAACCGAGTCGACTCACACCGGGCCGTGCTCCTCACGATACCCCTAATGATCTGGGCAGCGCTGGGAATTTGGGAAGCCGCGCGCGTCATGCGAGCGGCGGGCGTCTCTCCCGCCATCCAGCACGTGTTCGCCGTCAGTCTCGCGCTGACGCTGGTCTACAGCAACATCAACATTCTCTACTACACGCAAGTGCCGCAGGCGGAAGCGGGCAAAACGCTCGACGAGGTGGCACTCGCTGAGCCGGGTCCGATCGCGGTCGGCGCCCTGATGAACCATCGCGAAGTTGCCTGGGCGGACTTTGCCCTGCTCGAGCGCCAACGACAGGACCCAAACAAGCGGCATCAGATCCTTTCGGAGGGGGTCCGCAACACCCTCTCCGACGACAATCCGACCGCCGAGGGTTACGCGCGGCAGATGCTGCGTCTGCTCGAAAACACGACGCTCTTCCTCGCGCCGGCGGAAAGATTCAGGCGGGCGGCTGGCGGCTTCCGGGCGGAAGGTGCGCGGGTCGCAGAGGTAGGAACACCCGCGTTCCGCATCCTCCGCGTGGACGCTGGCGAGGCGGCGACCGGCGTATCGGATTCGCGGCTCTCCGCCGCACAGGCCGCGGCCGCGTCTCCGGCTTCACTCCGATTGGACGACGGACCCCAAGTCTCCCTCAGCGAGCTCACACCATTCGACGTGGAGTACGGCTTTTCTGCCCCGAGGATCGACAAAGCCTGGGAAGATTCGCCAATCCTGATGGGGACCGTGCGCTACGAGCGAGGCATTGGCGTCCACGCATGGGCCCGGTTGCGCTACACGGTCCCGGAGGGGGCGAGGGCCTTGCAGTCCGTCATTGGCCTCCAGGACGACGTGCGTGGGTGCGCAGTGGCGTCGGTGACCTTCGAGGTGCGCGACGAGCAGGGGCAGATCCTCTTCAACAGTGGGCTGGTCACGAACAACAACCCCGTCCGCGCCATGCAAGCCGATCTGCGCGGCGCGCAGACGATCACTCTGGAAGTGACGGAGGGCGGGAACGGACGAGACTGCGACCACGGGAACTGGGCGCTTCCCTCCTTCCTTCTGTCAACCCCGGCTCTCAACTCCGTCGACAACGCCGAGTGACTTCGCGCTGATCAGCTCGCGCGGAGCGTCTCTCAGCGATGCGCTCGTGGGGAGCGTCAGCCCGACCGCGCGGATGTGGTGCGTCGAAGGCTCGGCGCCTGGTGGCGTGTCTCCGCCCTGAAGGCCCTTGACCGCCTCGATCAAGTAGTTGCGGATCATGGTGATCGCGAGGTCGCTGGAGCCCAGGTGCTCGCGGGATCGATCGTGGATCGCACCCTGGCTCTCCTGGATCCCGCTGTCCTGCATCGCCAGGCCTTTGATGCCAGTGAACGATCTACCGCTGCGCTGGAGCCCTCGGTCGATGTTGTAGTCGTTGCCTTTGTTCAGGACCGTGCGGTCGGTCCCAGGGACCACCTCAGCGTGAATGTCGTCCCAACTCAAGTTGTGCGCCAGCTCCGCCTCCGTGAGGGGGCGCTCTGGATGCCAGTCGATGCTGTAGACCATGCAGCTCTCGTCGTCGATGGGCACCCAGCCGTGAAAGCCGATCGACCCATCCTCACAGCGGGGCGTGATCATCTTGTAGAAGGGCATAACGAGCTGGTTGACGCGCCAGGTGGTGTGGCCGTCGGCGAGCTCGCGGCCGTGGCCGATGCTCATGCCGAAGTCGTTGGGCGCCATCTCCATCTTCTGGGAGGCGGCGCCAGGAACCGCGGTCATCCCCCGATGGAGGAACGAGAGGTGGCTCGGATCGAAGCCGCCCTCCAACGCCTGGAGCCAGTTGCTCTCCTGACGGCGCCGACTCACGAATCGATGAGACTCGGGAACGACGGTCCACTCGAACTGCGGCAGGCCCTGCTGCATCTCGGGCGGGCCAAGGTATGCCCAGACGATTCCGCCGCGGTCGCCGCACGGGTATGCAGTGGTCTTGATCTTCTGCTTGAAGTTGCTCTCGGCGGGCTCGTTCGGCATGTCGACGCACTGGCCGGTCGCGTCGAACTTCCAGCCGTGGTACACGCAGCGGAGGCCCGCCTCCTCGTTTCGCCCGAAGAACAGCGATGCGCCACGATGCGGGCAATGCTCGCCGAGCAACCCCGGGCGTCCTTCGCTATCGCGAAACGCGATCAGCCGCTCCCCGAGCAGAGTTACGCGTAGGGGGGCACAATCCGGCTCGGGTAGCTGCTCCGAGAGCAGAATTGGCACCCAATAGCGCCGTATCAGCTCGCCCATCGCCGTGCCTGGGCCCGTCTGCGTCAGGAGCTTGTCGGCTTCGTGTTCGGTCATCCCGCACCACCTACGTCGTCAGGCCTATTAGGTACTCCATACAGCTCTCTGACGCAAGTCGCGCTCCGCCGACACAGCCGCGCAGAGGTAGGCTGAGAGCACCCGATCTACCGAAGCGCTACTCCAACACCCAAGCCCAAATCGCAAGAGGTCTTGAAGCTTTCAGCGCGAGGCAGCTCCGAAAGGGATTACTCTGTTTGAATTCAAAGCGTCGGGCAATCGCGGCGTCCAGCAGTCTCCGTGTACAATCCGCCCCGCAAACGCCACTCGCATGGAGGTACCGGTCGATGGAACCGAAGGAGCTCTTTCACACGAGCAACAACATCATGAAGCGGCAGTTGGAAAGCATCTGCGGCGACCTCACCGACGAGCAGGTCCGCTATACCCACGAGGCCGTGGACGATCGCGGTCTCAGCAACGTGGTCGTCCATCTCTACTGGTCCATCGGTAACCGATCGCGGGCGCTCGTCGGGCTCGATCGGGAAGCCCCACCCGATCCCCCACAGACAACGGCCGAGCTTCTCGCCTTCATCGACACAGCGCACAAGCGCGCGGCTCAGTACATCGATCAGATCACCGAGGACCACCTGAGGGCCGTCGTGACGCTGCCCTACGCGGAGATGCCAGGCGCCACCGCGATGCTGGACGGATTCGCCCACGCGTTCCGCCACGTTGGTAACGTCCTAGATGCACGGCACCTTGGCGGCTTCGAGACTCACGCGCTCGGCTAAACCGAAGATGCAGTCAGCCTTTCAAGGCCACGCAGAGCTCCCAGGCGTTCGCCTCTGGTACACGGATACCGGCGGCGCTGGGGTGCCGGTCGTGTTCCTCCACGCCAATACGGGCAACAGCGAGAGCTGGGAGAAGAACACGCCGGCGTTCATCGCTGCTGGTTACCGGGCGATCGCGTTCGACCGGCGCGGATGGGGCCATAGCGTCGCGGACCGCGCGAGCGGACCGCAGCCGGGCTCCATTGCTGGTGACCTCAACGCCCTCGTGGATTTCCTGGGCTTGGACCGATTTCACCTCGTGGGTATCGCTGGGGGCGGGTACGCAGCGTACGACTACGTGCTGTGGCATCCGGAGCGGCTCCGGAGCCTCGTCGTCGCGGCCACCGGCGGAGGCATCAGCGAGGAGGAGTACGGCGGACGGGTGCGTATTCCCGGCTTTACCGCCTTGCCGCCGGAGTATCGCGAGGTCAGCCTGAGCTACATCGCGACCAACGCCGACGGCCTCGAGCGATGGCTCCACATCCACCACCACTCCCAGCAGGAGGGAGCCCCCTCGCAACCGCTCCATGGCGAGATCACATTCGCGAAGTTGGAGACCATCACGATGCCCACGCTGATGCTGCCGGGCGGCTGCGACCTGACCACACCCCCGTACATCATGCGGGCACAGAAGGCTCACATGCCGAACGCGCAGTTCATGGTGGTCCCGGAAGCCGCGCACTCCGTGAACTGGGAGCAACCCGAAGTCTTCAACCGGACCGTGCTCGACTTTATCGCCAAGCACTAGCCGGTCCCGCTAACAGCCGCCGGCACGCCTACAGCGAAAGCACGTCAAAGATGTCCTGAACCGCGATGGTGAAGCCAGGCAAGGCATCGCCGAGGTCCAAATTGTCCGCTCCCGCGAGCACGATTGGGACTCGGTCGGGGCGAAAGACCAGGACGGATTCGGGCGACGGATCCACGAGCAGCGCGACCTTCACCCCATGGCTGACGAACCAAAGACACCGCTGGACCAATTGATTGACGCTCTGCCCGGGGGAGACGATCTCGACTGCGATGTCGGGGGGGGCGCGGAAATCGTTGGCGATCTTTCCGTCCGAGTCGCGCGGAATCCGTTCCCACTGGTAGACGGCCACGTCTGGCACCCGCGACAACCCAGCATAGGTCGTGCGCAGCTCCGTGAACGCCAGTGCGACCTTGTTTGGCTCCGAAAACCGGTCGAAAATCTTGCCAATCGAAAGCTGAAGTCGCGCATGCTTGCCTTGCGGAGGCACTTTCTGGGTCACCATCCCGTCTTCGAACTCGAGCGCCGGTTCTTCCTCGGGGAGCTCCAAGAACTCCTCGAGGGTCAAGCGCCGCTGCTGTATCGCCATCCGGGTCCATCCTCGGCTTCAACCACATGCCAGCGGGCTAAGCCCCGTGTCCTGGGCAGGTTCTCCAACGAACATCGTACATCCTTCGTCCAAATGATCGGCTATTTTTTCTGGCGCAGCACAACAGCGGATCGGTGATCCTGTGCGAGGAAACGATGAACCTCTCAGGCAGGACCTTACAAGCGGAACACATCGTGATGAGGCAGAGGCGGCGAACCAGTCAATCGAGCAGGCCTACCCTCCGAGGTTCGAGCGACCTGGCCACACGCAGAGCGTCTTCGTGACTCCCGTAACGTTGGTCCCACTCAGCGTGGCAACCGCATAGCAGGTGGGAATACCACTCGTGTCGTCGGTCGCCGTCGTGGTATTCGCAGCCAGGTCAACACGGCGGAGGGGGGCGCCGTTCATCGGCTGGGCGAATAGCACCAGACTTGTGGCGCCTCCAGGCGCGGTCCAGCGAAGCGTTGTCGTCGTGGATTGGTTGAGCTGAACGCGGAACTGCGCTGCCGCGCTCGTTCCTCCGCCTGTGTTGGGGAACAGGCACAGCGCGTCTGAGTTGCCCAGGACACCGCTGGCGCCCTGCGCGAACACTGCGTAACAGTAGACGGGATCGGGGAGCGCGTCGTTGTCGCTAAAGGACACGGCATTGGCGGAGACCGAGGCGCCACCAGTGGGGGTGCTGAACCCGCTCGTCAGCGAGAGGCGCAGAATCGAGTACCCCGTTTGGAGCGTCCCTCCGAGCCAGGTCAGATCGACGGAGCCGGTCCCCAGGGTCAAGCCGCGACCACCGATGGTCGACGTTCCTGGCTGAGTCGCAGTCGGCAGCGCTGTAGGAGTCGGACCGCCGCTCGCTGGATTGACCGTGATCGTGCCGACCATCCCCAGGCTCGAGTGGAACGCGCAGAAATAGTTGAATACCCCAGGATTCGCGAAGGTGAAGGAGAAGGACCCTCCTTGCGGCAGAGAGCCGTTCCACACACCCGAATCGCTCGTCGCCGTGTGCTCGACGCCTGACGAGTTGGTCCACGTCACCGTGTCCCCAGCGTTGATCGTCAGGGTGGCAGGGCTGAAGAAGTAATTTTGCGCAGCAACCGTGAAGGTGGCAGCGTCGGCAGTGCCGGAGCGCCAAACTGACGCCAAGGCGACTGCGACGAACGCGACGACGACCGCGACGGTCCAAAGAACGGGACGGATCATGACGTCCTCCTTCAACGGCGCTCCGCGTGCTGCCGCGGAGGTGGCTTCACCCGACCGCTATACGTCGTCCGCCGCGTTCCGGATGCGCCTTAGGCAGTACCCACGAGCTCGACGTCGAAGATCAAGGTCGAATCACCGGGGATGGGACCGCTGCCAGACGCGCCGTACCCCAGATCCGGGGGGATGATCAGTCGGCGCTTACCGCCGATCTTCATCGTGCTGAGACCTTCGTCCCAGCCGCGGATGACCTGCCCATGTCCGAGAGGGAAGATAATAGGCGTGCCACGGTCGAACGAGCTGTCGAACTTCTCCCGGTTGCTCGCCAGCCAGCCCGTGTAGTGAACCATGATGTTTTGACCGGGAAGTGGAGTCGCCCCAGTCCCCTCGGAAATCTCGATGTAGCGAAGGCCGCTGGCGGTCGTCACCTCCGGCCCCGTCACGTCGGGCATCGGAATCGTAATGGTCGGGCCCGGTGTGGGCACGCCCGCCGTTGGGCCTACGGTCCTCGGGACACGATACCCCGAGTTATCGCGCCCTCCGCTGCACGCAACGGCGAAGACAGCAAAAGCGCTCAAGAGAGCGACAGCACAAACGAAGGTCCGCATTCAGTCTCCTCGGAAAGGTTCGGGGCGATTCACGACCCATTGGTGTTAGGTCCGCCGAGCCGCTAGCCCTCGGGGATGGCCTCTTCAGCAGGCACCGTACTGGACGGTGGAAGCTCGCCCAAACGACCGTTCGCGCGCCGCAGCCGCTGGGTGAGGAGAGCCAGTAGTCGCATACAAACGGCGCTGGAGCTCTCGAGAAGGTCGAGGAACGGGTCGCTGGGAATGAAGTACGCAGTGCACATATTGATGGATATGGCGGTGCCAGAGCGCCGCTCGCCGTCGAGCACGCCCATCTCACCCAGAACTTCGTTCATCTTGACGACGGCCAGGAACGTCTCGCCATCTTCTCCCGAGGCAGCCACACGCGCCGCACCGGCTGTAATCAGGTAGAGACCGTCGGGTTCATCTCCTTCACGGAAGATCACCTCTCCCGGAAGGAACCGCGACTCGTGACCCGCGGAGAGCGCCGGGCGCAGAATGTCGAGACCTACGCCGGAGAACAACCAGTGATCGTGCGGAGCGAGAACACTTTCAGCCATAGAGCCGCATTTTCGCCCCGGGATCAGCCGATGTCAAGGAAAAACCCTGTTGGGATCGTACGTAATTCGGAAATGAGCGGCAAGGACTATAATTTGCAACCTTAACCCCCTGCGGGTGCGGCCATCGGGCAACTAAGCGCCACTCTCCGTGAACGCGGCCACCGCCTCACGCTCCAGCGCGAGATCATTCTTGACGCCCTGGAGTCGATCTCGGGCCACATCGCAGTGGACGACGTTTACCAGCTCATACACGCCCGCTTCCCCCAGGTCAACGTCTCCACGGTGTATCGCACCCTCGAGCTCCTGGAGCAAGAAGGGCTCGTCGCCCACACCCACATCCACGACGGCGTCGCCAAGTGGCACCGCGCCGAAGAGGCGCAGCACCAACACCTCGTCTGCGAGCGCTGCGGCTCCGAGATGAACTTGGATCTTTCCATCCTCGAGCCCCTGGCGAGCGAGTTACGCGACCGCTACGGCTTCCACGCCCACTTTTCGCACTTCGCGATCATCGGCTTGTGCCGCTCTTGCCAGGAGACGAAGTCGCCCTGAGCATGCCCGGCGATTTGTCACCCGCTACGCTGACCGACTAGACTCAGCGCCGATGGTCAACACTTCTGAAGTCGTTCTCCTCATGGGGCACGGCACGCGCGACGCCGAGGGAGTCGGACACTTCGTTCACCTGCACCGTGCGATCTGCGCAGCCGCGGTGGGCCGCCGCGTCGAGGCTGGGTTCCTGGAATTCGGTGGGAGCCCGATCCCCTTCATTCACGACGTGATCGATCGATGCGTTGATGAGGGGATCCAGCGGATCCTCACGGTGCCGATCCTTCTGCACGATGCGGGCCACAGCAACCACGACATGCCTGCGCAAGTGGACGGGGCGCGGGCACGACACCCCGCGCTCGACGTAGAGATGGCCGAGGCGTTGGGGATCAACCCTTCGCTCCTGCAGATCCTCGAGGAGCGCATCGCCGATGTCGACACCTGTCTAGGAATGCGCGCGCCGCAAGATACTTCCATCCTCCTCGTCGGCCGTGGCACGACGAACGACAGCGCCAACGGCGACTTCTTCAAGGTTGGCCGCCTGCTGTGGGAGCGGAACCGGTTCGGCCTGGTGGAGTGCGCTTTCGTGAGCCTGACCGAGCCGTCGGTGCCCATGGGAGTAGAGCGCTGCGCGCGCCTCGGAGCAAAGCGGCTCATCGTGGTTCCGTACTTCCTCCACACCGGTGTGCTGGTGAAGCGCATAGCCGATCAGGCGCGTGACACCGCGACGCGCTTTCCCGATCTTCAGCTTGGCTTGGCCGATCCCATGGGTGTGCATCCGAACCTCGTTCGGCTTATCCTGGATCGGATCACGGGTCGGTGCAGATAGTTCCCGTGCTCGGTCCCAGGGGACGCGGTGCAAGGCGATGAGTCGAGATGCCAGGACGCTCGTCGAGCGACACGCACTCCCACCGGACGAGATCGAGGCGCTGAGCATACGACGGCTCGAAGCAGCGGCCGGCGGTCTCGACCGATGGACGACGGACGAGCGAGTGGTTGCACTGCGCATGATGTGGGCCGCGGGCGACGCGGGAATCGCGGAACGGATCCGGATCCACCCGGAAGCAATCGAGCGCGGGCTGGCAACCCTGCGCGCGGGATGCGCGGTGTGCGTCGACGTTCGCATGGTGGAGATCGCGCTCGACCGTGGGTCGCTGGCGCGACTCGATTGCGCGGTGCACTGCCGCATCGACGCACCCGCGGTCGTGGCTGAGGCAAAAGCGAGCGGGCTCCCTCGGGCGGTGATGGCGATGCGGGCTTTGGCCGCACAGGTCGACGGCGGGATAGCCGTGATAGGCACGGCGCCGACAGCCCTGCTCGCGTTGCTGGACATGCTGGACGCGGGAACGGTCCATCCCGCGCTGGTGATCGGGACACCGGTGGGGTTCGTCGCGGCCGCCGAGGCCAAGGCCGAGTTGATGGACCGCGCGGTGCCATTCATTACCATTGAGGGAACGCGGGGCGGCGCAGCCATGGCCTCGGCGGCGACCAATGCCCTGCTCCAACTGGCAATCGCCCCGACGCGGCGCGAAACGTGAAGAGGGAAACTTGGCAGAGCCTGCACTGGTCGAGGACGAAGAGTATCGGGCGCCTAACCGCCGCGGCATGCGCACGGGGTTCACAACAGGAGCCTGCGCCACAGCCGCCGCGAAAGCCGCGACCCAATCCCTCCTCACAGGCACGGCGGTCAGCGAGGTGACGATCCACCTGCCCGCCGGCGTAGATGCCACGTTCGCGATTCATCGTTGTGAGCTCGCCGAAGATGCATGTCAATGCTCGGTCATCAAGGACGCGGGCGACGATCCGGACGTTACCCACGGCGCTGAGATCTGCGCGGAGGTGCGCTGGCGCCCCGAGCCCGGCCTGGACCTCCGCGGTGGTGAAGGCGTGGGTGTGGTGACGCTCCGTGGTATCGGTATCGAGGTCGGCGGACCGGCCATCAATCCCGTGCCACGTCGCATGATTCGCGAGGCCGTCGCAGACGCCGCCGGAGACGCGCTGACCCAACGAGGTCTCGAGGTCGTCATCTCGGTGCCGCGAGGCGCTGAGCTAGCGAAGAAGACGCTCAACGCCCGCCTCGGCATCCTGGGCGGCATCTCGATCCTCGGGACGACGGGCATTGTGCACCCATGGTCGACGGCCGCTTGGCGCGCAAGCGTAGAAGAAGCGATCGACGTGGCAGCCGCCAACGGTCAGCAGCACGTCGTGCTCACAACGGGCGGCCGCAGCGAGAAGTACGCGATGGCCGTCCTGGACCTCCCCGAGGTGGCGTTTGTGGAGATGGGGATCTTCACCGGACGTGCCCTGAGACGGTGCGTAGAGCGCGGCGTAGAAGCCACCTCGCTCGCCGGGATGATCGGGAAGTTCTCCAAGCTAGCCCAGGGGCATTTCCAGACCCACGTGGCAGGGAACCAGGTTGATCCGCCCTTTCTCGCCAACGTGGCCGCGACGTGCGGTGCGTCGGACGAGCTACAGGAACAAATTCGTGGGGCGAACACGGCGCGGCACGTGCAGGAGCTGGTCCAAGCCGCTGGACTCGACACGTTTTTCGATCGAATTGCCGACGTCGTGGCTGAACGCAGCTTCGACGAAGCGGGCGGCAAGCTCTCCGTGGACGCATTCCTCTTCGACTTCAACGGCCGACTCCTCGGCCGCGGCCACCGCGCAACCGCGGAGCGACGCGATGAGTAATGGCCACGTCGCCGTCGTCGGGATCACGGACCAAGGTCCGACGAGCCTTATGCCGGTCGCTCTTTCGCTTGTCGCGGAGGCCCAGGTATTGTGCGGCGGAGAACGACACCTCGCATTCTTTCCAGAGCATCCGGCCGAGCGAGTCGTGATCAAGCGAGACGTGAGCACGCTGGTCGAGCGGTTGCGGTGGGAGACGCGACCCACGGTCGTGCTGGCCTCTGGAGACCCTTCTTGCTATGGGATCGGCCCACTCCTGACGGACCGGCTCGGGAGTAATCGTGTGAGCATCCTGCCGAACGTCGGGGCGGTGCAACTCGCATTCGCACGGCTCGGGGTCGCTTGGCACGACGCGGCGATCCTCAGCGCCCACGGGCGCCCATTGAACAGCATCCTCCCTGCCGCGCTCATCGCCCGAAAGGCTGCGATCCTGACCGATGCGTTGAGCACCCCGGCCGCCATCGCCCGCGCGCTCCTGGCCGCGGACGATGAGGACGCGCAGACCGACGTCTTCGAACACCTCGGAGGCGAGACCGAGCGGCACGTCTCGGGCCGCCTGAGCGAGCTCGTGGATCAAGAGTTCGCTCCTCTCAACATCATGATCGTCCGCCGCGATCAGCCGCCACGACCGTGGCCGCTGGGGCTACCAGAAGGCGCCTTTGCGCACCGGTCAGGCATGATCACGAAGGCGGAGGTCCGGGCCGTCACCCTCGCGGCCCTTCGACTGCACGAGCGCGCGGTGCTCTGGGACATCGGCGCGGGGTGCGGGTCAGTCTCGATCGAGGCGGCCGCCCTCCTTCGCAACGGGCGGGTGTGCGCCGTGGAGCGCGATGCCGAGCAGCTCGCGCACCTGGAGGCGAATCGTGGGCGGTTTGGCGCCGGCAACGTGTGCGTTGTGGCCGGTGAGGCGCCGCAGGCGCTTCTGGACTTACCCGATCCAGACGCGGTTTTCATTGGCGGCAGCGGGGGCCACCTCAAGGAGATTCTCGACGCGAGCGCACGCCGACTCCGACCAGGCGGTCGCGTCGTGCTGAATCTGGTTGCGCTGGAGCACGTGGCCCAGACGAACGAATGGGCTCGGGATCAAGCGTGGCGATTTAGTGCGTCGCACGTTAGCATCTCTCGCTCCGTGGCCACGGCGGGATTGACGCGCATGGAAGCGTTGAACCCCGTGTTCGTCATCACGCTGCAATCCCAAGGTGGCGCGGAAGCATGATTCGAGCTGGAACGCTCTACGGCATCGGCGTGGGGCCCGGTGATCCCGAGCTGTTGACGCTCAAGGGCTTGCGGCTGCTACGGGAAGTTCCGGTCGTGTATGTGCCGATCGCCCGTGCGGGGGGCGACAGCTACGCTCGATCGATCGTTGCAGAGCATCTGGACCCCACGCGCCAACACATCGTGGAGCTGGCCTTTGCTATGCGCAGCGACATCACAGCACGAGCCAGCCGTTGGCGCGAGGGCGCGCGCATCATTGCCGAGCATCTGCGAACTGGCGCCGACGCGGCATTTGTGACCGAGGGCGACCCGATGCTCTACAGCACGTTCGGGCACATCCGCGGGGCGCTCGCCGACGAGATGCCCGCGGCGGGCGTCGTCGTCGTGCCTGGCATCTCGTCCGTGCAGGCGGCAGCCGCGGCTGCACAGTTCCCGCTGGGCGACGGCGACGAGCGCCTAGCCATCTTGCCAACGTGCTACGAGGGCGATGACCTCCGGTCGACGCTGAAGGCGTTCGATACCGTTGCTTTGCTCAAGATCGCGAGCTGCTTCGACCGGACCGTGGACTCACTCGAAGAGCTCGGCCTCGCGGATCACGCGGTGTTCGTGTCGCGCTGCGGTACGGCCCAGGAGGAGATCATTCGGAACGTACGCTCGCTGCGCGGCAAACCGCTGGACTATTTCTCCCTACTCCTCGTGCGACGGGAGTCGTGAGGTGGCAGCCGTGAGGGAGGGACGCGTGTACTTCATCGGCGCTGGGCCCGGCGCACCTGACCTGATTACCGTGCGTGGACACGATCTCATCGCGGAAGCCGACCTGGTGATCTTTGCCGATTCATTGGTCGATGCCCGCGTCTGCTCCAATGCCCGACCCGAGGCCGAGGTGCTCGGGAGCTCGACCATGACCCTCGAGGAGATGACTCAGCGGATGATCGACGCGGCACGCGACGGCAAGATCGTTGCGCGCCTCCAGAGCGGCGACCCGGCGATCTACGGGGCGGTGCACGAGCAGATGGCTCGTCTGGACGACGCTGGCGTTCCTTGGACGGTAGTGCCGGGCGTCAGCTCCGCTTTTGCCGCGGCAGCAGCGCTGGGGGTCGAGCTTACAGTGCCACGAGTCGCACAGAGCGTCATCATGACCCGCATCTCGGGCCGCGCCAGCCCCGTCCCCGAAGGCGAGGACCTAAGAGGCCTTGCCGCCCACGGTACGAGCTTGGTGCTATTCCTCAGCATCGCGCACATGACGCGCGTCGTGAAGGAGCTGCTCGCAGGCGGCTATGCGCCGAACACGCCCGTCGCTGGCGTGTACCGTGTGAGCTGGCCCGACGAAGAGGTCATTCGCGGAACGCTCGCGGACATCCGTGCCAAGGTGCGAGCGGCGAAATGGACCCGCCAAGCGTTGATTCTCGTCGGCCCAGCGCTCGCACAAGACGAACAGGATGGGCAGCGCTCGCGGCTGTACTCCGGTGACTACACACACCTCTTCCGAAAGGCGCAGAAGCGCCGCCCGCGAGCGACGGCAACCAGCGAAGCAGCAGCAGACGCCCACGGATCCAACAAATCGGTTTCGCCCACAAGCCGCAGCGGCGCGCCCGAGCCCAACGGTGTGGGCTGAGCCGTAGAAGACTCCCAGAAGCACGATGCGTGGATGAGTGCCATGCCCAAACCGACGCGTGACGGCCTCGCGATATTTGCGGTGAGCCACCGTGGCTCACTTCTCGGGCGCCGAATCCAGGCACGGCTCGACGGCGAGCTCCGGATCCCCGAGCGCTTGCTGCTGCCGCCCGAGGGCACACCGCACAACGACTCCTCGGGGTTGCGCCCTCACCCTAACCCTCTCCCAGAGGGAGAGGGGACCAGAGATGAGGTTCTCCCAGAGGGAGAGGGGACAGGTCCATGTCTGTTCGGCCAAGACCCGGCAGAGACTTCGGGCGACGGGCGCAGGTCTGTCGTTCCTTATCCCGAGGGTGGCATTCGTGGCGCGCTAGGCGACGCCTTCGTCACCCGCAAGGGGCTGGTCTTGATACTGCCGGTCGGCGCGGCGGTCCGCCTCATCGCGCCGCTGCTCGTCGATAAGCACTCGGATCCGGCTGTGGTCGCGGTCGACGAGGCGGGCGCGTATGCCGTCTCGCTCGTCTCGGGCCACGAGGGGGGCGCGAATGAGCTCGCGCGGAGAGTCGCCGCGGCGATCGACGCGGAGCCCGTCATCACAACCGCGGCCGAGGCGCTCGACACGCTGGCCCTGGACCTGCTTGGGAAAGACTGGGGCTGGTCTATCGAGAACCATGACGGGCTCACAGCGGCGAGCCTAGCGGTCATAGACGGCGAGCCGGTCGGTGTTTTTCAAGACGCGGGCGAAGAGGACTGGTGGGACCAGGCACCTACCAACGTGGTGCGATACGACTCGCTTGACGAGCTGCATGCAGCTCCCCTTGCAGCGCGCCTCGTCATTTCCGATCGGCTGCACACTGATTCGACAGTGGTCCAGGGACCATGTGTGGTGTACCGCCCGCGGACGCTGGTGATCGGAGTAGGCTGCGTTCGGGGAGCCACTAGACAGGAGATCGAAGCTCTCGTAGGCGAGACATTGACCGGGAACGATCTCTCTCCCGCAAGCGTCGTCGGGCTCGCAACGATCGACGTCAAACAGGACGAGCCGGGGATCCTCGAAGTCTCGGAGCGCCGAGGCTGGCCGCTCCGATTCTTTGGCTCCGTGGAGCTTGCCGCTATCGAGCTACCCTCTGGGATATCGGAGGCTGTTGAGCGGGCCGTGGGCGCGCCAGGGGTGTGCGAGCCGGCGGCGCTATTGGCGGCCGGGCCCGGCGCTGCGATGGTTGTGCCCAAGGTACGCACTTCGAGGGTAACTGTCGCCGTAGCCCGTGCAGCGTCACGTCGTTATCCTGACGATCTTGCCGCGTCGCAACGCGGCGCCATCAGTGCCGCCCTTTCCGCCAGCCACACCCGTGGCCAAGGACAGGGGTTGCTAAGCGTTGTTGGGATCGGACCGGGGGCCGTGCAGGAGCTGACGGATCGCGCGCGCAAGACGTTGGAAGAAGCCGAAGCGATCGTCGGGTACAACGGCTACCTCGACTACGTGCGCCCGTGGCTGCCGACGAAGACGTACTACGGTAGCCCCATCGGCGATGAGATTGAACGCTGTCGCCTGGCGATCTCGCTGTCGCGACACGGCCAGCCTGTGGCACTCGTTTCGAGCGGCGATGCCGGGATCTATGGTACGGCGGGCATCGTGTTCGAACTGCTCGCCGAGGACCGCGCGGAAGAGGAAGCCGATCGGGTCCAGGTGGTGGCAGGGATCTCCGCGGCAAGCACCGCGGCTGCTCTCCTCGGCGCACCGTTGATGAGCGACTTCGCCGCGATCAGTCTGAGCGACCTCTTGACGCCGCGAGAAACGATCGCGCGGCGTGTCGAGGCAATCGCGGCCAGCGACATGGTCGTCGCGCTCTACAACCCTGCGAGCACGCGTCGGCGGGAGCCCCTCGCCGCAGCCTACGAGGTCTTGTGTCGGTACCGATCGCCAGACACGCCGGTTGGCATCGTGCGCAACGCCTCACGGCCTGGCCAGCAAGTCACGATCACCGACTTGGGCCACCTTGAAGATCATCCCATCGACATGCTGACGATCATCGTGGTTGGAAACAGCGCAACCGTTCGCGTTGGCAATCGCATGACAACACGTCGAGGTTATCAGGTCACTCCCGAACATTCGGTAGAAGCCGGGGCGCGGTCAAAGCCATGAGGAGCATCGTCGTCGGAGGGGTGAGCAGCGGCGTCGGAAAGACGACGATAGCCTGCGCCCTGATGGCCGCTTACCGGCGACGGGGACACCGCGTGCAGCCGTTCAAGGCAGGGCCCGACTACATCGATCCAAGCCATCACTCGGTCGCAGCGGGCACAGAATCGCGCAACCTCGACAGCGTGCTCGTCCCGCCCGCCAACCTGCGCACGCTCTTCGCGCGATCGGCAGGATTGGCGGACATCGCCATCATCGAAGGAGTGATGGGCCTATTCGATGGACGGAATGACCGAGGCGAAGAGGGCTCGACGGCCCAGATCGCGAAGCTCGTCGGCGCGCCGGTCGTCGTCGTTATCGACGTGGCCCGAACGGCTCGAAGCGCGGGCGCCATCGCCCTCGGCTGTGTACGCTTCGACCCAACGGTTCGGATTGTCGGATTCATCCTCAACCGAGTCGCAAGCTCCGCGCACGCTCGATCCGCGAGCGAAGCGATCGAGTCCGCGACAGGTCTCCCCGTCTTGGGCAGCTTCCCGCGAGATGCCGGGTTCACGCTGCCCGAGCGACACCTCGGCCTCGTACCGACGGCCGAGTCGGTCCCAGGGAGCGAGTTCATCGGCCGGCTGGTTGACACTGCCGAACAGCATCTGGATCTCGATCGCATCTGGGCGCTCGCGAATCGCGCTGTCCCAGCCACCGTGAATGACCAGGACACCCTCCTCCGCTCGGCCACAGGTTCGCCCGAGCAGGGCGCTCGCCCGGATTTCGTCGGCCTTACCTGGGACACGCCCGACCTCTTCCCGACCGAGCGGGTTTCGCGCCACGCCACCATTGCCGTGGCGCAAGACGCCGCCTTCAATTTTTATTACGCCGACAATCTCGACCTGCTTCGGGCATGGGGTGCCGAGCTCGCCCCCTTCAGCCCGCTCGATGACGCTCGACTCCCCGACGGGACCCAGGGCGTGTACCTGGGCGGTGGATTTCCTGAGGTCTACGCCGAGCAGCTCGCCAACAACGCGGTGATGCGCGCATCGCTGTGCGATGCAGCCGCGGCTGGCCTGCCGATCTATGGGGAGTGCGGCGGGCTCATGTACTTGGGAGACACTCTCACCGACTTCAACGGGAAGCGGCACGAAATGGCTGGCGTGCTTCCGCTCAACTCCATCATGCAGCGACGGCGGGCCACACTCGGATACCGCTCTGCCACCGCCTTGCGTCCGAGCCCACTGCTGCCGTCCGGAGCCCAGACCATGGGCCATGAGTTCCACTACTCGGAGCTCTTGGCCCCCGTAGCGACGGGCCGTGCTGCCTACAGACTCACAGAGAGGGATGGAGCCGAAGAGGGGTACGCCAGAGGAAACATCCTGGCCTCATACGTGCACCTACACTTCGGCAGCGACCCGGCCATCGTCCAGCGCTTCATTGCCGCCTGCGCCCGCCAGCAACCAACGGTCTGAGAAATCCGCTCAGGGTAGTTAAATGTGACCACAGAATCCAGACGGTGATTTCGAATGACGCCGAATACCAGCGTGCCCTTGAGCGCGTGCCGCGGTCTGGATAGTCTTAAGCGGCGGATCAACTCAGCCCTCGCCCTCGCTGGCGTCAAACAGGTAAACTCAGGCATGACGCTCGCATTCAAGCACCTCATCACTGCATCGGACGGCGACGCCGAGATCGCCGGCAAGGGACTTCGCGTCTACACCGTGCTCGGCCTGTACGAGATGGGGGATAGCGCGGAGTCCATCGCCGAGAACTATGACGTGCCGATAGCGGCCGTGTATGAAGCCCTCGCGTACGCCGCCGATCATTCCGACGAAATGGAGGCCATCACGCGAGCCGACCTAGAGGCCGAGCAACGGATGCTGGCTCGCATGCCTGAGCATGTTCGGAGGATGGCTGAAGAGGGGATACAGGAGGGCGAGCAGGCTCGTCAGCAGGCAATTCGAGGGGCGAACGAGGCCCGCCGTGGTGCCGCTATATCTTGATGACTGTTTCATCGACAAGCGAGTGGTCCGTCAGCTTCGAGCGGCGGGCCACTCGGTTTATGTTACATCGGAGCTTGGTGTCTACGGACAGGACGACGAGCCCCACTTGGCGAACGCAACGCGCCTGGGGGCCGTCCTCGTAAGCCAGAATCGAAAGCATTTCGAGCCGCTCCACTATCGCTGGGAAACGGAAGGACGGCGCCATACCGGCATCCTCGTTACGCGCCAGTTGCCGGTTGGCCAAAAGTTCCAGTGGGTGGAGCGAGCTGGACGTTTGCTGACGCCTGATCTCGCCGACAACCAGTTGATAGACCTCGCCATGTTCTCCACCGAGGAGAAGGGCCTCACGTTCGTTGTCAGCCTCGCTCCGTAGGGTCCGCACTCCGCAGGTCTACAGCCGCTGTAGACCAGATCCCCAGCGTGGCCGCAACCCCCGTGGCCCCTGCCGCCATAGGTCAACCGACGATTCGGGCGCACCGTCGCGGGCGCTCGGGCGTGCCGTGGACCCAGGAGCAGTCCTACGCGGTCGAACCTGGTAGGAGGTGAATCTTGCCCTCGCCCGCGACAACCCCGAAGTCGCGCAAATCCAGCGTCATGACACGGCCACCGCTCCGTTCGGCGCAGGCGACGACGGACGCGTCAGCGAATCCGAGCGGAAGGTTGTCGTAGCGTCGAACGAGCGCACGAATCCGTGGAAGGTCATGCTCTCCGCAATCGACGGTGTACGCGCCGGTCTCCAAATCGCCAAGGAAGAGATCGAGCACGCGTTGACCGAGCCGCTGCTCGACGAGGTAGGCGATCTCCGCCAGAATGCCCGACGGCACTACGTATGGGCCACGGTCCAACAAGAGCGCGGCCCGTACACGTTCGTGGTCGGGATCGCGCCGATTGAGGAGAGCAAACAGCGCCGAGGTGTCCAGAACGATCACCGCGGAGCCCAGTGCTCCTTGAGCCAGGCCTCCGAATCGCGTGCCGCCAACTCGCTGTCTTCTCCGGTGCCGATCGACTGAGGCATCGGACGATCCTGCACCAAGAGGTATGCCTCCAGGGCTTCCCGAACGATCTCGGCTTGGGGAACGCCGGTCCGTCGCGCCACGCCTCGAAGGCTCTCGTGAAGATCATCGGATAAGTAGAGTGTCGTTTTTCTCATGGCCAGCCCACCCTGCGGATCACTTTCGCTGATTACCATATACCATATACCATATATGGCATCGAGGCACAATTCCGGGGGCGAACGCGAGAGGCGGGCTGGTGCTAAAGCGAAAAGCGCTCCGGAACCAACTGCCGTAGCGTGGGGTTGTTCTTATCACGGTCCGAAAGGATCGGATCCTGAATCGGCCAGGGGACGGCCAGGTCCGGGTCATTCCACATCACGGCTTTCGTGTCGGAGCCGTCGTAGTATTTCGTGACCTGGTAGACGTAGTCTGCCTCGTCGCTGAGAACGCAGAAGCCGTGGGCCACCGCGGGCGGGAGAAAAAGCTTCAGACGATTCGACTCACCAAGGGTGAAGACGTCGACCTGGCCGAAGGTCGGAGAATCGGGCCGCACGTCGGCTACGGCAGTGAATACCTCACCGCGTGGCACGTAGATGAGCTTCTGCCAATTCTCGGCGTGGAGGCCGCGGAGCGCGCCCCGGCGCGAGCGGGAGTGGTTCTCTTGGACGAAGGCTGGGGTATCGCCGCCGAGCGCCTCTACGAGCTCGCTCATGCGGAACGATTCCCGAAAGAAGCCTCGATCGTCCTCGATAGTGGGACGCTCGATCACGAAAAGCCCGTCAATGTTGCCGCGTGAAACGGCCATATCGCTCCTAGGATGAGAGTGGGGACTGGGGTGCGACCGCGCCCCAACGGCTGTTATACCCGCTCGGATCAGCCCCTGGTAGAATCGCTCGTGCGTGTCCTCCCAGACTCCCTCCCGCGGCTCGTAGGCCACCAGTGGGCTCTCGATGCGATTGCTCGGCAAGCCGTCTCCCAAAGGCGGGCCCATGCCTACCTCGTGACCGGACCGCCCCACGTCGGCAAGTTCACCACCGGCCTGGAGATCGCACGGCTGTTCCTCTGCGCGGAGACACCGGCGTGCGGCGACTGCCGCCACTGCCGGCTCGCGGCGCGGCGTGCGCATCCTGACCTCCGGATCCTCGAGATCCCCGCGGATCGCAAGACGATCCCCATCAAAGACGTGCACGACTTCATGCAGGGGATCGCACTGAAGCCGCTCGAGGCCGCACTGAAGGTGTATGTCATTCGAGGAGCCGAGGATCTCTCGGAGGAAGGCGCCAACGCGCTCCTCAAGACGATCGAAGAGCCGCCACCGGGCGTCACGCTCGTTCTGACAGCGCCGAGTGCATCGGCCTTGCTCCCAACCATCGTTTCCCGTTGCCAGACGATCAACCTGCGCCGCGTACCGCAACAGGACATCGCGGAGCACCTGATCGCAGTGCATCAAATGGAGCCCGAGCAGGCACGGGTTCTGGCCGCGGCAAGTCAGGGACTCCCCGGTTGGGCCATCATCGCAACTGACAAGCAGGAGCTCCTGGAGGAACGGCACGATCGAGCCCGCGACCTCCTCCGCCTCCTGAGCGCCGACCGTCTGGAGCGCATCCGATACGCCGACGATCTCGGTGACGAATGGAGCAACCACGCTGACGACGTTCGCGACGTCCTGGAGACCTGGACGGACGTCTGGCGGGCGGCCCTCTTGGCCCAAGGCGGTCTCGGGAGCCGCGCCGTCGCGGTCACAGGCCGCGAGGACCTCGGGGCTGCCGCGAGCATCCTCGAGCCCGAGGCCGTTCAATCTGCGTTGGCCAGCACACTCGAGCTGTCGGAGTCACTGGATCGCAACGCGCACCCGCGACTGGCCCTCGAGGCCTATGTCCTGCACCTGCCGCGCCTGCCGGCCGCCCAACGTGTCTGACACTGGCGGCGCCGACCATCTGGGGCGGATCGTCGGCGTCCGACGATCGCGCGGCGGCAACGTCATCTTCATCGACGCCGCTGGTCAATCTATTGCAGTCGGTCAGGTCGTCGTCGTCGAACTGACGGCTGCTCCCGAAGCCGAGCCAATGCTCGCCACGGTTGTCATTGGGTCCGGCCAACTCATCGAGGACGAAGTTGGAATCGAGCCAACGGGACGATTGCTCCGCGTAGCGTCATATGCGGACATCGACCGGCTGCCTGCGACCGACTGGGAGGGAACCGTACCCGCATTTGCCTCTGCCGCTGGCATGCCAGCGGGCTGGGACGATTGGCTCGCACCACCGGGCGCCGAGCCGGCAGTACGCACCCGTCATACGGAGCCGGAAGTTCCAATCGTGGGCGATTTCATTCGACGCGCGTTCCCAAATCCTCCCCCTCCGAGACCAGATCGAGGTCGAAAGGGGAAACATACGAACTGAACTGATGGGTAGCGGCGCCGTCGACGTGGTAAGGTAGCCCCTGAATTCTCCGTATCCCCGGAGGGCCACATGCTGACCACCGAAGAAAATGAGCGCCTAACGCACGTCGGCCCCGGGACCCCCATGGGGAACCTCCTCCGCCGGTACTGGCATCCGGTCGCGACTACCGCGGACCTTGACCAGGAGCCGGTCCGCGCTGTTCGGCTGCTTGGAGAGGACCTCGCTCTCTACCGAAACGATGCCGGCGACCTCGGGCTCGTACGCGAGCGCTGCGCTCATCGCGGCGCTTCTCTCGCCTATGGCATCCCCGAGCGCAGCGGCCTACGGTGCCCGTACCACGGCTGGCTCTACGACAAAGAGGGGCGCTGCGTCGAACAGCCCTCGGAATCGTCGCTCCTGCCGCTCCGCATTCCGGGATACCCGGTTCAAGAGCTCGGCGGCCTCATCTGGGCGTATATGGGCCCCGCTCCCGCGCCGCTCCTGCCACGCTGGGACCTCCTGGTGCGCGAGGACTGCAATCGCACCATCGGCGTTACACGACTTCCCTGCAACTGGCTCCAGCCGATGGAGAACTCGATGGATCCGATCCACTTCGAGTTCCTCCACAACCGCTACGGCCGCTACGTGCTCCAGCGCCGAGGCAAGCCCGTCATGCCTGAGATGTCACGCACCGTGAAGGTCGATTTCGAAGTCTTCGAGTACGGCATCGTCAAGCGCCGCCTCATGGAAGGTCAGACCGAGCAGGCAGACGACTGGCGAATCGGCCACCCCGTCCTGTTCCCCAACATCCTCACGCTCACCGACCTGGGCCGACCGTCGTTCCAGATCCGCGTGCCTGCGGACGACCGCACGACGATGCACTTCTGGTATCTGACCACACCGATCGAGCCGGGTAAGTCACAGCAGACGACATTTCAAGAGTTCCCGTATCAGCACGATGACGGCCGCCTGATCGTCGAGACGACAAAGGGCCAGGACATGATGGCCTGGATCACTCAGGGCGAGATCTCCGATCGAACGACCGAACACCCCGTCACCTCCGATCGCGGCGTGCTGCTCTACCGGAAGCTGCTGCTGGAGAACATCGAAAAAGTCGAGCGGGGCGAAGATCCATTGGGCACCGTCCGTGACCCGTCGATCAACGAGCCGATGATCGAGATCGATCGCGAGCACACCGTTGCCCGCGTTCCCGGCAGCGGTCTGGCCGACGTGGCCCGCCCTCTCATAGAAATGCTCTCAACGCCCGTCGGCGGCTAGCGAAGAGGCGGCTCAGGCTCGACGGGCGACCCAGAAGCTCATGCCGAGCAGGATGAGCGCGATCGCGCCCAGCACGAAACCGACGAGCCGCAGCGCGGACGGTCCCGGGGTTTGCAACGCCTGCGATTGAGCCGCCGCGTCCTGCGCCGAAGCAGCGCTCACGTTCCGTGACCTCGAGGGATTGGCCTCGATCGTAGGCGCCGTGGAAGACACCGCATCCTGCCGAGCCTTTGAAGCGTCAGACAGCGAAGGCGCGATCGCGCCGACGGAGGGCGATTCCGGCTCTGCGCGCTCGGATGGAGCGCGGAGCGCCGGAGCCCCTGCAAGCCCTTGTGCGGCCCCACCTGCTACGCTTCCTGCTCCCGCGGACTCCGAAGCCGCCGACGGCGCCACCGGGGCTGAGAGCGCCGAGGCGGGAGCTTCCGCGGCCGGCGGCCCGGAGGCTCGCGCATCCGTGGCGGAGTCCAGTCGCTGGGATTGCGACGGGGCTATGGTTAGCGCGCTCCCTCCTGGTGCGGGCCTCAACGCCGTGGTGGTGAGGAAGTCCGATGCGAACACCACGACCATCAGCGCCGCCGCTACTCCGGCCATCGCGCGGAGCCATAGAGGACGGACGGCGACGGCGTACGCGCGGCGATCCGCTCGCAACGGAACCCTGTCGTTGGTGGGAAGACGGAACGAGCGAGGCACCGGCTGCGCGGGCATGGACCTGAGGAGGTCCACGGTCTCCCGCAGCTCGTCTAACTCTTGCTGGCAGATGGGACATTCATGGAGATGCGTCTCCGCGGCGGCCCTTTCCGCTTCGGAAAGCCTTCCGTCCAGGCGCGCGGAGAGCTGCTCTGTACTCAGATGGTTAGAATCCACGCCGAACTCCCCGCCCGCGGCATGCGCATGCTCGTGCTCTACTGATATGACGCTCTTGGCTCATACAGAGTTCCCTATGGCCCGAAGCTCGTCTCGCGCCCGTGCCCGCCCGCGCGCGAGACGGGATCGCACGGTGCCAACAGCACACCCCAGTGCCTCGGCCGCCTCCTCGTAGCTAAAGCCCTGCATGTCCACCAACACGAGCGTGAGCCGCTGTTCCTCGGGAAGCGCTTCGAGCGCGCGCTCGATGGCCAACCGCGTCTCCGAGGACATCAGGACCGCCTCCGGGTCTGGAGCTCGCTCGTCCGCCCAAGAACCCTCACCGGCGTCCTCCACCAGGCCATCCAGCGACGTGACGGGCCTGCGTCTGTCATAGCGACGCAGGTCGTAGCAGGCGTTCACGACGATGCGCGTGAGCCAGGCCTTGAAGGAGGCGCCACGGAAGGTGCTGATCGCACGGAAGGCCGAGATGAAGGCTTCCTGCGTGGCGTCGGCCGCGTCGTCTGGATGACCCAGCGTCCTAAGGGCGACGGTGTAGGCGGCGGTTTGGTACGCGTCCACGAGGGAGTTGAAGGCGGAGACGTCTCCTCGCTGGGCCGCGCGGACCCAACGCTCCTCCTCGCTAATCAAATGTGAAAGGTGGGGGCTCTGGCTCACGAACGGCGGCGGCGGGCGCGGCGCATGGCATCCAGGCGCCCAGCAAACTCGGAGGGCCGGATGATCGGAATACCTCGCCAGGGCGACATCGTGAGGAGATCGCCGTCCTCCGACACGATAAGAATCGAACCGCTGGCCAGCGCGAGCTCAAGAATGCGGTTGTCTTCGTAGTCCGGGCAATCGTCCACGTGGGTTTCCGGTTCGATGATGCCACCACCCGAGCTGTCGGCGATGTCACGCAGGACCTGGAGATATTCAAGCGCCCTGTCGCGGGACCAATCCAGCTCAGCAAGAACCCGCAGAAGGTTCGACATCACGTCCGGGCTGAGCCAAAGGCCGAACTCCACCGCGTCGTTGACAACCCCGAGGCAATTCGCGGCCACGTTGCCAACTAGTGGAGGCGGGCTTGGCCAGGCCCAGAACGCGTGCGGTCCTCCGGACACTACGGCCACAAAGACGTTGACGTCGAAGGTGACCGGCTGCGCCGGCGCTGGAGTCATGTCTTCCGGGCGCTCGAGAGCGCCTGCTTCACGAGCTGTGGGATGTCCTCGGGCGAAAGGCCTCTGGCAGCGAGGCGCTCGGCGCCGTACCGCGACAGCTCATCGAGCCGCTCCGCTCGCTCCAGGACTTCCATGTGCTTCATGGCGGCGCGTAAGAATGCGCTGCGGTTGCCCTGGCCGAAACGCTCTACGAGGCGCTCGAGTCGCGCCTCATCCTCTTTGAGAATCGAGAAACCGACCGTGATTGATGCCACGTCGAGACCCTCCACAACAACTGCAGTCATATTGTAGGTGACATGCAAGAGCATTGAGTGGACGGCAGCCTTCCTGGCAGGGGGCAAGCCGATTGGGCGGGCTAGACTACAGGCAAACTCGCAGGCAAGACGGCGCACTGCTCAAGGCCGCTCAAATGTGAAAGGGGGGCTCCTCGACCCACTGAAAACCCTTCTGACGAAGGATCACCGCGAGCTGCAGCGGCTCGCCACAAGTCGGCACGCCGATCTCGAAGGTGGAGAAGGAGATCGTGGTGCGCAGGACGTACTTGGCAAAATCGATCGCATCTTGAATGGGCATCGAGTCGAAGATTACGGGGGACTGAAACTGAAAGCAGGTCTGCTCGACCACCGCGCGATCAAGACCTAGAGCCACGAGCTGGTCGATCACGCGCGGGTCAGAGCCGAAGTGGAGCCGTGAGAACGGGAGCTCGATACCCCGCCAGTTGGCTCCGAAATCCTCAGGCTCACGGACGATCTGCGTTCGGTGGGTTTGGCCTGGCACGGACGGGAACCGCACCTCCCAGAGCTCGGGGAGGGGCAGGCCGACCGAGTAGCCGCCTATCAGAAATCCAAGCTGCGGGCGTGCCTCCTCGGCGACAGAAGAGAACGCTTCCTCGTAGAGCGGCCTGACGAATCTCTCCAGACCGTTCGAGGCCTCTTCAACCGACGCCGGTGGCGAGACCAACGTCTCGGCGTAGTCCAGGACGATACCACCGATGGACCGGTTGCCGACGTTGCCGCTGCCCCAGGTCGCAGCAGCCATCTGCCAGTCCCCAATGCGGAAGAGCTTGGTCGCGTTGGCATAGGCCTTGAGGAACTGGGGCGCCGTGGCGCCCGGCTGGATTCCAAGCACTTGGGTCATGCTGTCGGTACCGAGGACAAGGCCGTCTCGTGACTTGACGGCGGCGACAATGGTCATGGGCGCGCCAGCTCCGTGAATTGCGGCTGGGAGTTGTGCTGGCTCGTGCCAGGCCCGCGATTATACTCACGGCTAGGGACCTCCCCTCGCGCGTCGCCGACAGGAGCGTGGTGAATGGTCGCCAGGTATTGGATACCGCCGCTCACGCTGGTCGTGATCCTCTACCTTGCCCGCGAGGTCCTGGCCCCGTTCGTCATCGCAGCCGCCCTCGCCTACGTGTTCAGTCCGCTGGTCACCGAGATATCGGAGCGCCTCCGCCTGCGGCGTCTGCTGGTACTGGCAGTCCTCTACGTCGTGGCCCTCTCCATCATCGGAGCTGGCATCTACTTGCTCGGCGAGCGGTTGGTTCGCGAGATTCGCTTGCTGGGCCTGGCGGGGCCGGACATCGTCGACGTCGCAGTTGTGCGACTCCTCGGCAGCGACGCGCTCTACATCATGGGTCAGCGGATCGACCCACACACGGTTGCCGACTGGATCAATCTCCGATTCGCGAGCGCAGTCACCGCTCCGTCCGATGCGATCCATTTCGTCGAGCAGGCGTTCGACACCGTGCTGAAGACCTGCTTCGTACTGATCGCGCTGTTCTACTTTCTCCTGGATGGCCACAAGCTGGGTCCCTACATTGCACGCTTTATCCCTCCAGGCCATCGGGATCGAGTTCGTGACATCGGCAGGCACGTCCACCTCGCCCTGGGTCGCTACGTTCGCGGGCAGCTCTTCCTGATCGTGTTCATGTCAACACTGACCTACATCGTGCTGACGTGGGTCTTCCACCTCCACTACGCCCTTCCCCTCGCCATCATGACCGGAGTGCTCGAAGTCATCCCGATCGTCGGGCCGATCGTGGCGGCCTCGATCGCCGGGACGGTGGGGCTGGTGCAGGGTGGGACGCACACGATGATCTGGGTCTTCGTGGCGTACACGGTCTTGCGTCAGATGGAGGATCAGCTCGTCATTCCGATCGTCTTGGGCCGAGCGGTGCACCTGCACCCATTGATCACGATCTTCGCCGTGCTGACGGGTGCAGAATCCTTTGGCGTGCTCGGAGCTCTGCTAGCGATCCCGGCGGCAGCCGCCGTCCGCATCATCATCGACGACATCATCTCGGACCCCAATGCGGCACCGGAGGTTGCGCCAACCGACGCTCCCGCGAGACCGCCAGAGGTCTCCAGGCGGAAAAGCGTGCCACAGACACTGGACTAGCTGCCGCGGGTGGCGGACTTGGGCCGGAGGGCACTTGGTATGATCTCCGTACCAGCTCACAGTCTTCGCAGCCCCGCCCAGGGAGAATGCATCCATGCAGTCAACCGCGGCCATCGACGAACACACCCACTGGACAGAAGCACTCGCGGCCATCGGGTTGGGCGAAGATGTCTCTGCCCCAGCGCCCGATCTGAGCCTCTTCTTTGCGAGCCCCGCCTACGAGGACACCGAAGCACTCGTCGCGCAGGCCTATAGCCGCACCGCCGCGTCGGTGCTCATCGGTTGCAGCGGACAGGGGATCGTCGGACCGAGCCGCGAGGTGGAGGGAAAAGCAGCCATCTCCGTCTTGAATCTCATGCTCCCCCGTGCGGAGCTGTATCCCAAGCGAGTGGAGGTCGACGACGTCGAAGCGCTCCACACGCCGGAGGACTGGCGGAAGTGGGCTGGGGCGCCCGCCGACAACGTGAACGCGTGGATCGTGTTCGCCGACCCGTTCAGCTTCAACGCGGAAGAGCTGATCGCCGGCCTCGCCGAAGCATACCCGGGGACGACCATCGCAGGCGGCCTCGCCTCTGGGCTGGATAACCGGGGGACCCAGGTCTTCCTCAACGGCCAGGTCTATACCAACGGCGCCGTCGTCCTGGGAGTCGGTGGCGCGTACACAATTCGATCTGTCGTGGCCCAGGGGGCCGCTCCCATCGGCGAACCGTGGACTATCACCTCGGTCGAGCGCAATGTGCTCAAGAAGATCGGCAATCGCCCCGCCCTCGAGGTCCTCCGCGAAACGCTGACCGGCCTCTCCGAAGAGATGCGCGCTCGGGCTGCGCGCAATCTGCTGGTCGGCCTCGCCATGAACGAGTACCGCGATACGTTCGAGCAGGGTGATTTCTTGATCCGTAACCTGCTGGGCGTCGATCCGGAGACCGGCGCCCTGGCGATCGGGGCGATGCCGCAAGTCGGGCAGACGATCCAGTTCCAAGTGCGCGACGCCGAGGCGGCGGACTTCGACCTCAAGCGTCAGTTGGAGGGAGCTCGGTCGGACGTCGATCCGGATCTCATCGCGGGCGCGCTGCTCTGCACCTGCAATGGGCGAGGTGTGGGACTCTTCGGTGGGCCCGACCACGACGCTCGCACGTTCTCAGAAGAGTTCGGGCCCGTACCGCTCGCGGGGTTCTTCTGCAACGGGGAGATCGGGCCCGTCGGCGGCCAGACCTACCTGCACGGCTTCACCGCGAGTCTGGCCCTCTTCGTTCCAAAGGAGCCATGACTCCACCGCTCTACCCGAGCTGATTTAACAGCGTGGGTTGAGCGGGATGGTCCCTACACTTCACTGACTACGACTTCCCGTCGCTCGTCGGATGAGCGGTGGATCGCATCCATCACACGCTGGACGGCGAGGCCATCGGCGAAGGTGGTGAAGGGTAACCCGTCGACGCCGTTGATCCGATCGACGACACGCTGGGCCAGCTCTACGAACGGCCCGACGCGAGGATCCTCGAGCCGTCCCTGGTCTCTTGCTTCCGGTTTCACTTCCTCGACGTCTGTGCCATGGGCGCGGAAGAGACGGGCGCCGTCCTCGATAAAGAGCGAGCCTTGGCTGCCGAAGATCTCGATCCGACGACGGCCGCCCTGTGCGCAGACGCTGAGGTCGATCTGGCCGCTGATACCGTTCTCGAGTCGGAAGGCTATCGCGGCAGTGTCATCGGCGGTGACGCGCTCGGAGCCCGTGCCGTCCTCCCATCGCCTCTCGGGAATGACCGCCCGCAGATCGGCGCTCACCGAGGTGATAGGGCTCACCCACCAACCCACCGCATCGATGTAGTGCGCGCCGATGGCCTGGAGCAAGCCGCCACCACGGGTGCGGTCGAACCACCAACCGTAGCGCTGGTCAGTCCGCGCCAGGGTCAGATCGGCAATTCGCACCAGAAATGGCTCTCCGATCTCGCCCGCCTCCAGTAGGCGTTTCATGGCCGCTCGAACCGGTACGAAACGGAACTCGAAGTCGACCGCATGGACGAGCCCCGATCGCTGCCCACGCTGGAGCATCTCTGAGGCCTCTGCGACGTTCATGGCAAAGGGCTTGTCACACAAAACGTGGGCACCGGCATCCAGCGCCGCAAGGGTCATCTCGTGATGGAGATGAGGCGGGGAGGTCACGCAAACCAGGTCGAGGGGCACCCTGCGGAGCATCTCGCGATAGTCGTCGAACGCGTGCGAGAGGCCGAACTCACTCGCGACGGCTCGAGCACGCTCGAGACGGGCGCTCGTGATCGCCACCAACTCGGCCCCATTGATGCACCGAAAGCCTGGCGCTTGGACGCTCGCACCGAATCCTGTCCCGATGATCCCAACGCGAACCGCGCACATGGCTTTCCCCCACCTACCTGACTGCACGGGCACGAACTGCCGCGGGCGGATTATACGAAGGCCACTTCTTCGAATCGACGGGCTGGGCGATCGGCGGTTCGGACCCAGAGTCGGCCGCGCTCTGGTGCGAAGAGCGTGCTGTAAAGCGTGGAAGGATTCAACAACACACAATCCTCGGTGGACTCCGAGGTTCGCCGCTGGACGTCTGCGAGGAAGCTTGCGGCCCCGTCAAGACTAGTCAGGCCACCCGCGGTGCAGAGGTCACTCAGACGATCGAACCGTTCGAACGAGTTTCGATAGGGCGAGAGGCCTCGAGACCGGCTCATGCACGGGTCGTTGAAGTGATTGGTCGCAGCGACCCAGCCGTCCTGAGCCGGGCGCGTCGCCATGCCCCATGGGGTGTATTCCACCACAGCCGCTTTGCCTTCAGTGCCCGAGCCGATCAGCACGTTGTTCGCCTGCGTTCGCTTGGCCCGTGTGAGAATATCGACTCCTTCGCCCAGCGTGCTCGCGCGCTCCATGATGTGCCGATAGAGGAATGGCGAAGGCGTGGCCATGGCCCAGTTCCATCGACTGGCAATAGTCATGGAGCCGACCACCATTTGGTTGCGGCTCATCGCAGTGACCGTTCCCACGAAGCCCGGCCAGCCGACAGAAATGAACTCCGCTCCGTCCCTCGGCGCGAACTCGATGACGGCGACGTGCTCCTTCATGTAGTTCGTCGCGGCCCAGACGTCGTCGCCTCTGGCGCTCTGAACGAAGTAGTCCAGGTTGCGCCCGCAGATTAGCTCGCCCTCATCCGTACGCTCGGGCAGGAGCGCGAAGGTCGAGCATCCGAGCCGACCGAAGACCTCGCCGAGAAGACGCAGGTTTGCGAGAACGTCGTCGAAACAGCTCAGCAAGAGGATGTCGGCGTACGGGACGTCCGCTCCTCGGGCGACGCCGGCAATCTCTTGGCGATATCGCTTCGGGATAAAGGGCTCCATGAACCGTGTGGTGGTGCGGACTAACCCGCGGCTGCCCCAGCCGACGACACCGGGCTGCCCGTTGAGTACGTGGTGATAGGTGGCGTCGAGGAGCCCGCGGATCTCATCCCGCAGTTGCTCGCCGTGCTGAAGGCCCATCTCGTATGGGCCGCCGGCAACACGGATCTGCAGAAATCCATCCCGCCGAATGGGACCCGTATCGACCGACGAGGTCTGCAGCTCAGGGATGGGGAGGCCGCCATGGGCGGCGGTCGGAGCAGTCAAGGATGCTTCCATGTCTTCGCTGAGGGTACCTCGAAGACCGTGCCTGCATCCAATGGCCCCCGCCGCCCTGGCGGCTCTACGCGGCGATGGAGCGAGGGGGCTCCGCCTGGGACCGACGGGGTGAATCCGCTCCATCTGCGTTGCGCGCGATGGTGGGAATGCCCGACGCGCCATCGTTGCCTTCGGGGGGAGGGTTGGAATCCACCCCCGTTGCCCCAGCGGCGGCCCAAAGCCACAGTGGGTCTGGACGCTGATCCCAACCGAGACCGTACGCGCTCGGCAGAGTGCCGGCGACGGCGACGATTTCTGAACCGACGACGTCGTGGCTAACTTCGTCCATAGGGGACCGGCCGACGCAATGCCCGCCGGGTTGAAGCAGGCATCGCATGAGCCACGCTCCGGTGTTATGGGAGAAACGGGTCGCCGTTGCAATTGTGCTGCGAATCTTCACGGAACTCCTCCTGCTTGTGACCTAAAAGTCTAGGCGGAGGGGTCTGTTTAGCGTTACGGTCAAATGGCCGATCTTTGCCCTTAGCCGACTGGCTAGTATGACTAAACCTACGAGAGTTGATTATGCCGGGACCGTACCGGCAGGAAGATCTGCCATACCGTGCTGAGCCGCGTACGAGGCGAGCTGGACGCGATTGCCCATGCCCAGCTTGCGAAGGATCCGGGCGAGATGGGCTTTTACTGTGTGTTCGGTGATGCACAACGCACCGGCGATCTGCTGGTTGGTCTGGCCTCGAGCAACAAGGGGGAGCAGGTCGAGCTCTCGCCTGGTGAGCCCTGCGTTGGGACCCGCAGAGAGGCCGCGCACCGCGGGATCCGTGAGAGCCGCGGACAGCACGAGCTCCCCCGAGTACACCCTTTCGATTCCTTGAGCCAACTCCTCGACGCCGCATTGCTTGTTCAAATATCCACGCGCGCCATCGTGCAATGCACGAGCGACCAACCCTGGCTCGCCCTCCTGGGTGAGCACGAGGATCGCAGCGTCGGGCATCTCCGCACACAGTTCTCCAACGATGCTGGCGCCAGGATTCCCGATTCGGGGATCCACCACGATGACGTCCGGTGCCGCGGCACGGGCTGCGGCGAGCGCCTCGGATCCTGTTTCCGCCTCTCCGACGATCCGCAACCGTCGGCGTCGTCCCAGCACCTGGGCAAGGCAGTGGCGGAGGAGACGGGGGCTATCCACAAGCAACACGCGAATCGGATCTGACACGTGGAACTCCCGTGGAGACGGACCGCCCGGTCCGTCACTCTTCCTGGCCGAGGTTAGACGTGATGTTGCGGCCAAGTCACCGGTTTACCACATCCACGGACTAACGGAGCGAAACGACTCGTAAGTTTTCTACAAAAAGAAGCACAAGGACGCGAATCGTTGCGTCATCGTGACGCCGTGCGCATCTGGATGTCTCGCCAAGCAGCTTCGACCTGCTGACGCAGGTCATCCAACGAGCCGTCGTTTCGAAGCACGACGTCCGCCACGCGCACCTTGTCTTCCTCGGGGTTCTGCGCATCGACCCGGCGGGCCGCGTCATCCAGCGTCATCCCGCGGTCGTTGACCAGCCGGTGGATGCGGACGTCCCGTGGAGCCGTGACAACCCAGATGCTGTCGACGTGGTCGACGAGCGGGCCCTCCAGCAGCTTGATCGCCTCGATGACTACGACGGGCGCGGCCGAACGCTCGGCTTGGTCGATGATCTTGCGGCGCGTGGCCGGATGCACGATCGCCTCCAGGTCCGCAAGGGCCACTGGGTCGGAGAAGGCGACTCGACCCAACGCTGCGCGATCGATCGAGCCGTCTTCATGGAGCACCTCATTGCCGAAACGACCGGCGACGATCGCCGTCTCCTCGGTGCCGGCATCGAGAATGTTGCGAGCCACCGCATCCGCGTCGATGACTTCGGCGCCGCGCTCAGCCAGCATGCGGGTCACGACACTCTTGCCGCTTCCAATGTTTCCCGTGAGGCCGATCACGAATGGAGGCAACGTGGTTCTCCGGTCGTAGGATGGTCCGCCCAGTGGGACCGACGAGCAGGGAGCGACAATACCGTATGGTATAGTCCGCATGCGAAAAGTTGCATTAGGGCTGCCATGGTCCGCTTTAAACCCCTCAGTGACAACTCCATCTTGATCAAATCGCCGCGTGAGATCCAAGCCATGCAGGAGTCAGCCCGTCGGCTGAAGCTCGTCATGAAGGATCTCGTCGCCTTCACGAAGCCCGGGGTGACCGCCAAAGAGGTGGATACCTTCGCCGGTCAGAAGTGCAAGGAGTACGAGCTCAAGTCAGGTGCGTACGGCTACGGGGCCCCCTCCAATCGCTTTCCCGGGTTCATCTGCGTCTCCATCAACGAGGTCGTGGTCCACGGCATCCCAGGCCCGCGAAAGATCGAAGACGGCGACATCGTGTCCCTCGACGTGGCGGCGAGTCACAAGGGCTATTTTGCCGACACGTGCGTCACCCTCCCCATGGGCGAGATCTCCGAGGACAAGAGGCGTCTGCTCGAGGTTTGCCGCGACGCTCTTTACGCAGGCATTGCCCAGGCTAAGCCTGGCAACCGCCTCACCGACGTGTCCCACGCGATCCAGGAACACGCGGAAGCCCATGGTATGAACGTCGTGCGTGATTTCGTCGGCCATGGCATCGGCAAGGCGATGCACGAGCCTCCGCAGGTCCCCCACTGGGGCCCGGCGGGCCGAGGCCCGATGTTGCGCCCTGGCATGGTCATCTGCATCGAGCCACAGATCACTCTCGGCTCGCCCGCCGTGGAGTTCCTCTCCGATGGCTGGACCGCCGTAACGGTCGACGGCTCGCTCTCAGCTCACTTCGAGCACACGGTCGCCATCACCCCCGATGGCCCGAAGGTCCTCACCGACTGGGGCCTGAACTAGCCTCTCCGCGTCAAGCTTCTAGCGTCCGAGAACGGTATCGATCCCTGCCTGCGACGAAGCACGTCCATTCCGACGGCGGCAAGCGCCGGATCGAGTTGAGAGTCCAACGAGTCGTAAACGTCGTTGAGGGCTGCGGTGACGGAGTCAGGATCGTGGCGCGCTAAGTACTCTTTAAGCGCTTCAGCGTAGAGCTGGCTGCGAGACTTGCCCAACTCCCGGGTGAGGCGCTCTGCTTCACGGAATACGTCGTTCGGTATGGAAACGGCAGTTTTCATACCCTGAGTATAACTGGGAACCTAAGGCGCGGGCGGCGCGGTGCGAACGATGTAGTCTCTCACAACTGCGAGCGACTCGGGGGTGATCTGGTGGCCCATGCGGAACTCGTGGTATTCGGGTTTCAGGCCGCCCGCCTCGAGGATCTCGCGGACTCGGCGTCCGCGATCGATGGTGAGCGTAGGGTCCTCTGTGCCATGCACCATGAGGACGCTGCGATCACGGCGCTCCGGGAGGATGGGGATTAGCGCCTCTGCAGCAGGCAGATGGCCGCTCATAACCACGACGCCAGCGAACGGCTTCTCCGAGCTGAGGCCAACGTGCATCGCCATGACCGATCCCTGTGAAAAGCCCAAGATGATCGACTTCTCGCGTGGAGCGTTGAGCTCGGCGAGGACATAGTCGACGAATGTTGCAAGCTTGTCCCGGCTGTCGACGACTGTCTCCGCTTGGTGCTCGTCGAGCTCGTACCATGCCCAGCCCATGTAGCCCATACCCACATTCACGGGGCGCGGCCCCTGCGGAAGGATCCAGCGGTACTGCTCGGGGCCGATCTCCTGAGCGAGGCTCGCGAGGTCCGTCGCATCCGCCCCGCGCCCATGGATCGCGATGATGACCGGTGTGTCCGTCGACGCCTCGTCGGGATCGACCTGCACGTACTTGAGGCCAGCGGCCTCTTCCCAGAACCCCTTCACCACCCCTCCACACATGCGCTGCCCATGCCCGAATTAGCGATCGCCGCCGTGCCCTTGAGCCATGATAGTCCCATGCTGATCGCTCGCGCGATGCATGATGAGCCCTGTTCGGCGGACGAAGCCAAAACGCGGGGTTATCATCCTTCCGCATGGTGAAGGCGCCACGGAGCGAACCTGGATGACGATTGCCGCGCTCCCCGCGCGAGTGTGGCGACAGCCGCGCCGTTTTCTAATTATGCTGGTCGTGTTGGTGGCCCTCGGGGCCGCGGGAGCGCCGATCACCGTGCGCTACCTGCGCAGCGTGGAGGGCAACGATCTCCGGAACTGGCTCATCGCCGTCTACTCCACCGTCACCGAGCGGACACCTAGGGAGACCGCGAACGCCGTGCCGCTGCGGTACACGGTGAGCAACCCACTGGGCGTGAACACGTTTCTCGAGCAAGAGGTCGACCTGGAGAAGCGCCGCCGAACGATGGAGATGGCGCGGAACGCCGGGTTCCATTGGCTACGTCAGCAATTCCCGTGGGCTGACATCGAGCCTGACGAGAAAGGTGTATTCGTCGGAAAGTTCGGGGAGAACACGTGGGACAAGTACGACCAGATCGTCGCACTCGCCAACGAGCTGGGGCTCGAGCTCATTGTCCGGCTCGACACCTCGCCGAAGTGGGCGCGTCCCGGCAACCCGCACGTGGCGACGCCACCGACCGACCTAACGAATTACGGAGACTACGTCGATGCGGTCGTGTCGCATTTTCGTGGGCGCGTGCGGTACTACCAGATCTGGAACGAGCCCAACCTCGGGGTCGAATGGGGTATGGCGCCTGTGGATCCGGTCGCGGCGACGGAGCTCCTCCGCGTAGGCTACACGCGAGCCAAGCGAGCGGACCCGAACGCAGTCATTCTCGCCCCCGCGCTAGCGCCGACGATAGCAGATGAACCACTGGCCCAGAACGAGCTGACGTTCCTGCAAGCGATGTATGACGCTGGCGCTGCCGCGTACTTCGACATCAGCTCCGTCCAGGCTTACGGCCTGCGCAACGGTCCGGACGACCGGCGCCTGCGTCCGCAAGACGTGAACTTCTCACGCCCTGTCCTCTTCCGAGAGGTCATGGTCCGGAACGGCGACGCGGTGAAACCCATCTGGGCATCGGAAGTCGGCTGGAACGTCCCCCCGCCTGGCAACCACGAGTCGTATGACTGGGGCCAGGTCACCGAAGACCAGCAGGCGCGCTACACCGTCCGCGCAATCGAGCGAGCGAGGCAAGAGTGGCCATGGATGGGCGTAATGAACGTCTGGTACCTGAAGCGCGCCGACGACACAGACATACGCATGCTGCTCGCGGGGTTCCGCCTCCTGGATCCGGACTTCACGCCCCGACCCGTGTATTCCGCACTGCAACGCTATGCTCGTGATTCGGGCTACGTCCCAAAACCCTGAGGCACCGTAACGCCTACTTGATGGGTGAGAACGACGTCGGCGTCAGCATCGAGTTCACGACGCGGTCCACCAGCGGGCCGTCCTTCTCGCTCTCCGCAAAGACGCGCGTCCGCTCAGGATCCGCACGAAACTCCGCGAACTGCTTCTTCCGCTCCTCATGGCTCTTCCAGGCGAGCATGTAGACGAGCTGCTGATCGTGACTGCCAAACATCGGCGTCCAGAACCCGACCTGACGAAAGCCATACTTGCCGAAGCACTCGCTGGTGAAGCTGCCGAAGCGATGCACCAGGGCTGAGATCTTGCCTGGCGCGGCGTCGTACTCCCGCAGCTCGAAGAGGAACGGATCGTGCTGCTTGTCGCCTCCGTCATACGGGACGCCCCGATCGATCGGCGAGAAGTCAGTCGGCTGGAGCAGCGAGTTGTTCACGCGGCGCACCAGGGGGCCATTCTTTTCTGTCTCGGCGAACTTCTGGATGCGCTCCGGGCTGTTGCGCCAGACAGGCATCTTCTTCTGGCGCTCCTCGACGCTCTCCCAGCCCCACATGTAGACGAGCAGATTACTGGGTCCGCCGAATTCAGGCGTCCAGAAGCCTACGAGGTTGAACCCGTACTCCTTCCACTTGCCGACGGTGAAATTCTCGAACCGGTCGAGAAGAGCAGGCGTCTTGCCTGGCATGACTTCGTACCTGCGCAGCTCGTAGAGCACGTCGCGCCTCCAACAGGGTGTGGTGTGACATGGTATCCCACCAGCCTCGCCCGCAGTGTCGGGAACCCGGTCAGCACGGACGGAGCGTGGTGGCTCCGATCGACCAGTTCTCATTGCCCTGGAGCTGCCACGCGGTCGCTACCGACAGCAAGCCGCCCCGGCTGCTTCCTCCGCCAACAGCGTCACCGCCCCCGCTCCCCGTCTGGTTGTTCCAGCGCTCCGTTTGGCCCGCCGCCGGACTGATTGGCAGTGCATTCCCCGTCGTGGCAACGGTATCGACGATGACCTGCCCAAGAGATGCCACGATCACGGAGGCAGTGCCACCCCGACCCGATGCCGCCGTGAATCCACCGACTGATGCCACATCGGTGAAGGACGCCGCTCCGCCGACAGTTCGCCGGTTGCCCGTCGCGGCGACCTGAATTGTGTTGGTCCCGGGGGTCGGGTCCAGAAGCCACCACATGTCTACCGTATTGCCGTTGGCACTCTCGGTTCCGAGGTGGTTCATCGCCACGCCCGCGTAGCTAACCGACGTAACGATGGCCGCCCCATTGATGGACAGGCCGACGATGAGCACGCGGGCGCCGCCGGATCCCACCGTGTGTGGCCACTGAATGGAGCCCAGGCCGGACGTGCTGCTCGAAGAATCGAACTGGATTCCGTTGCACGTTGGAGGCACGGTCGGGATCGGCGTAACAGTCGACGTCAACGTCGGAGTGAGTGTCGGCGTGTTCGTCGGTACGGGCGTTGCGGTTGGGACCTCTGTCGCTGTCGGGATCGGAGTATCAGTAGGCACAGGCGTCGGCGAAAGGGTTGGCGTGGCTGTTGGCGGCAAAGGTGTGAACGTCGGCGTCGAGGTCGACATGGGTGTAGGCACTGGAGTCATGGTCAATGTCGGCGTCTGGGTTGCGGTCTCCGTAGATGTCGGAATCGGGCTGAACGTGTTCGTCGGAGTTGCGGTTGACGTGGGGATCGGCGTGGCCGTTGCGGTCGGCAGCGGTGTCGCCGTGTGGGTTGGCGTCGAGAGGGCCGTTGCGGTGGGCAGCGGCGTCGCGGTTGGCAGTGGCGTGTCGGTTGGCGTTGACGTCGTGGTCGCTGTTGCCGTGTGCGTGAACGTTGGACTCACCGTCACCGTCTGGGTAGGAGTCGCCGTTTCCGTCGGCGTAGATGTCTCGGTAGCCGTCGCGGTTGGCGTGAACGTCAGCGTTGGAGCTACTGACGCCGTCGGAGTCGGTGTGGCTGTGGGGAGCAACGTACCCGTTGGCGTGACAGTGGCGGTTCCCGTCGCGGACGGAGTCGACGTTGGAATCGGCGTCGGTGAACGGGTCGGCGAAGGCGCTGCCGTAGGTGTCGCGATCAGGGTCGGCGTTGACGTCTGGCTCGGCGTGACGGAAGCCGTGTTGGTCGGCGGGGGCAGAGTGGCAGAAGGCGGAGGGGGCGCGGGGGTGACTGTTCCCGGCAGTACCGTCCCAGTCGGTACGGTTGGATTTGGAGCGATGGTGGCAGTCCGCAACGGAGTCGAGGTCGGGATCGTCGTCGTATGGGTAGCGGTCGCAGACGCGACCGTCGTATGCGTCGCGGTCGCCGTCCCAGTGCGACTTGGCGTCGGCGTGGGCGTCGCGCTCGATGAGGGGCTGGGCGATATCGCCGCCTCGGGAGACGGTGTCGTCGTGAGTGGCGTTGGCGTGCTGGTATCCAGCGGAATGCTGGTCCGGGAGGGCTCGGGGGCCAGACCTGCCGCTCCGCCGCCACCGCGGCTGGGCGGTCGTACGATAATCGGGGGTATGGGTCCAGTCGTCGACTGCGGAGTAACAGCCGCGGCCGGGGTGGAACCGGGCGTCCCACCTGGCGTCCGCGTGCCCCCGAAGGGCAGACCAGTCCTTGTTGGCTGCCCTGGCGTCAGTCCGGGCGTTGTTGTCGAGGTCGATGGGTTCGCGCTACGGGTCGGCGAAGCGAGCGACCCACTCGTGGAAGCTGGCGCCACCACCGTTGGCTCTGCCACAAGGGAGCTCGGGGTGGAAGTCGCGTCGTTTCCAACACCAGCAAGCGTGACCGTCGGTGCCAGTCCAGTGCTCGTCGGCAGGGCTGCGACCGGGAGCGTCGAGGTTCCACCAAGCCCCGGCGAGATCGATGTAGCGCCGGCCGTTACGGTCGCGACGGCGGTGCCCGACAGGACGCTGGGGGTTGGCGATGCCGCGGGTTGCTGCGGAACAGTTGGGGAAGCAGCGCCCGGCTGGCCGGCGTTGGACAGAACCGAAGTCGCAGTCGTTGCCGGAACAGGCGTGCCAATCAACGGCTGCTGATCGAGTGCCGTTTGCCCGGCAGACTGAAGGCCTGTCGCTCCGCCAGTGTCCGCGACCCCAGACAACAAGGCCGTGGAAGTGGGAGTCGTGCCGAGCAAACCAGACACGATGGCCGGAGTTGCCGACGTTGCCGCGCGCGCTAGTGACGGCCCGCCATCTGCTGCAGCGACGAACGTAACGACATCGCCGGCGATCTGGGTTGTCGAGCCGACGACGATCGATCGCTCCCCTACCTCCCGGAGTGCCTCATCCACCATCCGATAGTCCTCGATCGCCACGACGATGATTTCAGGCCGTAGCCTCGCCATGGGGCCATCGGGGGTCATCAATGCGGCGTTGACCGAGCCATCGTCCCCACCGAAAGTGATTACGGACAGCGTCGTTCTGCCGCCGTCCCGCGAATAGTCGGCGAAGAACTCACGGTTCAAGAGGGTGCCAGGATACGTGGTCGGGGTCTCGAAGGCGACAGCCGCGCGGTGCGTCACGATGGCGAATATAGCAATGGCCGTCCCGATAAGGGTGACGAACGAGAAGTAGAGAACCGTGCGGAGGGCTTGTTGCGCGTCGCGAGGACGCCGACGCCTCTCGGTAGATTGTTCCGTCGCGTCAGGCGCCGTGAGGCCCGAGACGAACAGGAGCAACGCACCGAGACCGATCAACAGCGCCGAGCGAAGACCAAACGAACCGAATGGGGCTCGAGGGAGCGATTGGACCGGCTGCGGCGATATCAGGTCCGGGTGCCGCGCCTGCACGGCGGAGAGACGATCCCTCAACCCGTCGAGCTCGCGCTCCTTTGCCGTGACGAAGTCGCTCGCGAGCATGGCTGAGCGAAGACGGAGGATCGAGGTCGCGGGCCGATCTACAATGCCTGTCGCGGCGGAGGAACCCGACGGAGATGTGAGGTTCTGGAGCTCGGCCTCCCGCCGAGCGATCAGCTCACGAAGACTCTCGTGCTCCGCGCGCACGCCATCTCGACTATTGGATCGAGATGCTGTTTTCACCGGCTCAGAGCGGCTCGAGCAGCTCGGACGCGGGCTTCCGCGAGCGCGTCATATGCGCGACGACGATCGGGCGAAACCGCCCCTTTGCGACCCAGAATCGGGTACACGAGAGTGTCGCGGGTATGGCCGCGCAACCTGATGCTCCAGGGCTCTCCGACTTCCACGGCATCCCTGGCTTGCTCATACGTCCGGTCGCTCATAAGAAGGTCCCAGCCGAACTCCTTGCACAGCTCCTCGATCCGTTGGGCTGTGTTTACGGCGTCGGAGATGATCGTGTACTCCATGCGCGCCGCGGCGCCGATGTTGCCAACCACAGCCTCGCCGGTATTGACGCCGATGCCCATTCGCACCGGTGGTTGTCCCTCACGGCGAAGCTCGTAATTCATTCGCTCGCACGCCTCGATCATCTCGATCATGGCGAGGACCGCTCGTCGCGCATGGTCGGGGTACCATTCTGTTGCACCGAACTTGGCCAACACGGCATCGCCCATGTACTTGTCGACCTCGCCGTCGTATTTCGAGATGGGCGCGACGATGTTCTCGAAGTAGCGGTTGAGGAAGTCGACAAGGGCTTCGGGCTGCATCTTCTCCGAGAGGCTCGTGAAATCGCGGATGTCGGTCTTGAACACCGTGATCTCACGGCTAACCCCACCCATCTTCAGCTCCCCCCGCTGGATCAAGTCGTAGACCTTCGGGCTCATGTAGCGCTGGATCGCGTCCCTGGATCGTTCGCGCTCTTTCAACCCCCCGCGCATCTCGTTGAAGGTGGCCGCGAGGATCCCGAGCTCGTCCTCGGATTGAACGGGAACCTCAAAGTCCAGCTCGTTGCGGCGCACGTGCTGGGTGGCCTCCACAAGAGGGTTGATGGAGCGCGTCGTGATTCGTCGAGCGATGTAGATCCCGATAGCCAAGACGATGAGGAGCGCCGCGCAGGCGACGGCGATCATGATCTGCCGTGTGAGCGCGCCTTGCTCCTCAATGATGTTGATAAGGTCCCCCGCTCCCAGGATAAGGAGTGACTCGTGCCGAACGGCGAGAACGCCGAGGACCTCTACATAGAGCACGTCCCCCACGGCCGAGCGACGAACGACGACCTGCTTTCCGTTCAGGATGTCGTCCCGCTTGTCCGTCGAGAGCTGAAGCGCCTTCTCGAGCGTTGCGCTCGACGCACGTATCGTGCTCGCGATGGGCGCTCCGTCCATCGTGTAGAGAGTGATGCCCTTTGACCCAGCCTCCTGGCTAAGCCGCTTCGTCACCTCTTCGATGGGAACACCAACCGCGATGACCCCAACCACCCGTTGATCGATCCAGACCGGGGATGCGCTCACGAAGAGCCGTCCCCAGGGCACGTCCACGAAGGCCGCGTGTTTGTCTCCGAACTCGTCCGTTAGGCCATCAAGGGAGAGGCGCACGGGCCCCCATTCGCTCGCATTAGGGTCGATGAGGCTCGGAGCACTGGAGGTGAAACTGCCCGGACGGAACGCAAGCACGGGCGCCCCATCGGCCATGAAAACGTCGACGTAGGCGACGCGGCTGTTCGCAGCGATTGGAGCCAGCAGCTCCTGCAGCGAGGCGGTATCGGCAGTCGCCACGGCGGTGTCGACCCCCTCGGTAAAGATCATCTGACGGAGGACGGATAAGTTCTGGCCCTCCAACAGCACCATCGCCTCGTTGGCAGAGCGACCCGCACCAGCAAGCTCTGCGCGGAACTTCTCTTCGAGCGAGCCGGTCACGAGGTTGACGGCGATAGTGGCTAACACCATTACGAGAATGCAGACGAGAAGGAAGTATGGAAGAATGATCTTCCCGGCGATGCGGCGAGTAAAAAGACCGCGCACCGTAGCAACGAAAGCGCCGAAACGCAACATCGCTCCGGATTCCCGTCGACGGGAGACCCGCCCTGGACCGACGCCGGTTATCTGGCTCGTAATGGCCTCCCTTGGCCCGATGTAGCAATCGAGCTCACAGGCATTCCCGAGGTGCGCTCTGTTCCACATCGCGGCTAGTGCCAATGCGCACGTTGCCGAGCGCACTAGGCTTCTAGTCTAACCTCAAGAGACCATTATGTATCAGTCCTGATCATTGTCTCTGTTAACTACCTAACAGCGCTGCTAACAGTGTTGCATCAATTTCTCCGTACTACGCCGCAAACTGCACGGTTGGATCTACGTTCGTGACCGCGGAGCGACGGACTGACACCTGAACTTGGCTGGATTCTGCTTCTCGTCACGACGGTGCTTGGCGGCGCGCTCAACGCAGTAGCCGGCGGCGGGACGTTTCTCACGTTCCCGGCACTCATCTTTCTTGGAGTGCCACCGGTCAACGCCAACGCGACGAGCACGGTGGCCCTTTGGCCGGGCCAATGGGCAAGCGTCGCCGCCTATCGGCGCGAGCTCGTGAGACACGAGCGATCGCTCGTGGTCGTGCTTGCCACGGCGAGCATGTCGGGAGGGCTCGCCGGCTCCCTACTCCTGCTCAACACGCCGCAGACGACGTTCCTCCGACTGATCCCCTACCTGCTACTCGCCGCGACGCTGCTCTTCGCTTTCGGGCGAAACGTCACCGTCTTGGTTATGGCTCGAGCGCGCACACAGCACACGACCCACGACAAGCCCCTCTTGGCGATCTGGATCGCCCAGTTCTTCATGGCGGTGTACGGAGGCTACTTCGGGGCGGGGCTCGGGATTCTCATGCTCGCTGCCTTCGTCGCCCTGGGCATAGACGATCTGCAGGAAGCGAATGCCCTGAAGACGTTGCTCGCCGCGTGCATCAATGGCGTGGCGGTCGTAGTGTTCGTCGTGTCGGGAATCGTCTACTGGCCGCAGGCGATCGTGATGCTTATAGGCGCGATCGTCGGCGGCTACGGAGCCGCGTCGATGGCCCGCCGCATCGACCCGAAATGGCTCCGGGCATTCGTCATCGCGGTCGGACTGTCCATGACGGTCGCGTTCTTTCTCAGGACCTAAGCGTTTCCGTGATTACCGCGACGGAGTTGGAGTGGGTGTTGCCTCGGGAGTCGGGAGTGTCACCTGGACGGGCTCGCCACCTGGCGTGAGCACCATCGAGAACGGCATTCCCGAGCTCGATGGTGCGATCGGGGGGCTCGACTCCACTGAAGCTGGTGCATTCGCCGCCCTCGCCGCCAACTGGCTCATCTGTGCCATGACGTTCTGGAGCGCGGCCATGTCAATCACTTGCTCTAAACTCGATGTGACCACGGATGGGACCGCTACCGAAGCGGTGGCCGAGTCCCCAGTCTGAGATGATGCATCTGGGCTGACGGGGGAATTAGCCGCGGTCGCTCCCGAAGAACTTGCCGCACCGGCAGATCCCGCGAGCGGAACGGGGGCGCCGACCGCTGCGGTGCCCGAGGACTCAGAGCCTGACTCTGGGACGGTGTCTTGCGACTCTGCCCCGATCGACTCCTGGTCCACAGGTTCGATGGCCGCCTGCGAGGCGTCGTTCGCGAGCTCGACCTCTAGAATCGCGGGCCTCGGACTGACCTGCACGACTTCGGGCTTGGTGCTCTGGCAGCCTGCCAATGCTAGGGAGGCAAAGAGCGCGCAGGGGCCGATCCAGCGGAGGCTCGATTGAATGTGCATCCGTTCCATTTTTATGCGTCTTCCTGTGTCCAAGAGTTCTCTTGAGTGTAACTGCTGACTCCTACTTAACGCTCCGTCGCACGACACATGACAGGGTGACTCTCTTCACAGGTCGGGGTCGTGAATTCGACCGAAGATCGGTTCCTTGACCCACGTCGCCCAGCGTTCCTAAAGTACCGACATGAACAGCCCAAGGCCGCGCCCCACGGTGTCCCTTGTGGTCACCGTTCTTAACGAAGCTTCATGCCTCCCCGGGCTGCTGACGTCGATCGAAATGCAGACCATTCCGCCCGATGAAGTCGTCGTGGTGGACGGAGGATCGCACGACGGCACCTGGGAGATGCTGGTCGACTGGGCTGCGGGTCGACCGACCACGCAGGTGTCACAGCTCCACGGTGCGAACATCAGCCAAGGCCGAAATCGGGCGATCGAGCAAGCTTCCGGCGAAATCATCGCCGTCACGGACGCGGGCGTGGAGTTGGAACCGACGTGGCTCGGCCAGCTCGTGCGGCCACTCGCCGACGATCCCGACGTTGCCGTGTCCTCCGGGTTCTTCGTTGCGGACCCACGATCCGTATTCGAGCGCGCGATGGGCGCGACGGTCCTGCCCGCGGTCAACGAGATAGACCCTGCACGATTCCTACCCTCGAGCCGCTCCGTGGCGTTCCGGCGCGAGGCGTGGGAGAGGGTTCGGGGTTACCCAGAGTGGCTGGACTATTGCGAGGATGTCGTCTTCGACCAATCACTCCACGCCGCAGGCTACAAATTCGCCTGGGCGCCCGATGCCCTTGTGCGATTTCGTCCACGCGGGGATTTCGACGGGTTCTTCCGTCAGTACTATCGCTACGCGCGTGGAGACGGGAAAGCCGATCTCTGGCGCGGTCGGCACGCGATGAGATACGCGGCCTACGCGGTCGGCGTCGCGCTCCTCTGGCGATCCCGCTCGAGTCCATTGGCGCTCGCCGTGCTCACGGCTGGCGGCGGAATCTACCTGCGTCGGCCGCTCCAGCGCTTGCTGGCTAGCCCGAGCGACGCGACCTCGGCCGCGAACCTGGCACAGACGGCCGCCTTGGTCCCGATGATCCGCCTCGTGGGCGACGTTGCCAAGATGCTGGGCTATCCAGCGGGCGTGGCGTGGAGGTTGTCCGACCCACGCCACCTCGCGCCGCCGAGTCGCAACCAGCCTGAATCTGCCGATCTTCGGAGGGGCTCAACGACCTGTGATCTTTCCGTAATCATCGTCAACTACAACACCCGCGAGCGTCTCAAGGGGTGCTTGGCGTCGCTTCGGCAGAGCCGCGGCGTGGGAGACATCGAGACGTTCGTCGTGGACAACGCATCGGACGATGGCAGCGCAGAGATGGTGGCCTCCGAGTTTCCCTGGGTGCGACTCATCCGCAGCGACGTCAACGGAGGGTACGCATACGCGAACAACCTGGCCCTCCGCGAGACATCGGGCCGCAAGATCCTGCTCCTGAACCCAGACACCGAGCTCGGTGAGACCGCCCTCAGCGAACTGGTATCGTACCTCGACGCGCATCCGGAGACCGGCGCGGTGGGCCCGAAGCTCGTCCGTGGCGATGGCAGTCTCGATCTGGCGTGCCGTCGAAGCTTTCCGACGCCCTCCGTCGCCTTCTACCGGATGGCGGGACTGTCACGTCTCTTTCCGAAGAGTCGCCGCTTCGGCCGATACAACCTCACCTATTTGGACAGCGATGAGGAGACGGAGGTCGACGCCCTCACCGGTGCCTGCATGCTGGTCCGGCGGGAGGCCATCGAGGATGTGGGCCTGCTCGATGAGCGTTTCTTTATGTACGGCGAGGACTTGGATTGGGCGTACCGGATCAAGTCTCTGGGGTGGACCATCCGTTACAATCCGAAAGTAGTTGTCCTCCACTACAAAGGAGAAGCCAGCCGCCAGTCGAGTGAGCGCGCGACGGTTGCGTTCTATCGCGCGATGCATCTCTTCTACGCGAAGCACTACCGGGGAAAATCGTTTCCCGGTGTAGACTGGGCGATCCTGGCCGGCATCTATGGACGCATGGCATGGTCACTCGCGAAGAATGCGCTCCGCCCCCCGGAGCAACGCCGGGTCGCGACGTGATGGCTCCCTCCTCCCAGGCGCTGTTGCCATCGAGGCGGGCAACCTCGGAATGAGTTGAACGTGGCTAACGACTCGGCGCGAATGCAGCGGGGCAACATGACCTTGATCGATGCTCCGCAGCTCGCGGACCGCGTCCGCCCAGCTAGCCCACCGCCAGCCCCCGGCCGCGCACCGCGCCACGTGGTGCAGGCGGCTTGCATCGTCGCCCTCGTCGTAAGTGACACCGTGGCCATCGCTCTCGCCTTCCTCGCGGCGTACCAGATCCGTGCCACCATGGAGCAGCGACCGACACGGATCATGCCGCTCACCGAATACCTACCGACCTTGGCGTTCGAAATCGTCGTGCTGCTGCTCACCTTCGCCCTGATGCGCTTGTACCTCCCGCGACGCGGCACGTCCCACTCGGACCAGCTTGGCGCCATCTTTTTGGCGGTCACCGTCGGAAACGTCATGGCAATGGCGGCTGCGGCGTTCAGCCTCCGCGGACTGGACGTTCCGCGCGACCTGCTCATTTACGCCTGGGCGCTCTCGATCCTCTTTGTCTGGGCGAGCCGCTCCGTGGTGGAGCACTTTCTCAGGATGGCGAGACGCGCCGGGCTGGATACCGAGCAGGTTCTCATCGTAGGTACCGGCGACGACGGGCGCACAATTCTCCACAAGATCCTTTCAGCGCCGAATCTCGGGTACACGGTGATCGGTTTCGTCGAGACCACGACCCCCAATTCCGAACCCGGCGCCAGCCCGTCTCGATCAAGTACCCGTCAAGCGGGTGGGGACAAGACGGTTTCTCTACCGCTGTGGACTGGCGAATCGGTCGCCGAACGCGATCCTGCCATCCCGCCCGTTCTCGGTACGCTCGCGGACCTGCCACGACTGCTTCGCGAGAGCGGCGCCCGCGAGATCATCGTCGCCGATTCGACACTTTCACATGCCGAAGTGTTGGACATCGTCGCAGCCTGCGACCGCGCTCGAGTGAACGTGAAGGTCTTCCCAGACCTCTTCCACCTGGTCGTGCGCGAAGTCGGCGTCAGCGAGCTGGCCGGGCTGCCGATGCTGCGCGTGCGGGACGTCAACCTGCGAGGCTGGAATCTGCTGGTGAAGCGGGCGCTGGACATCGTGCTCTCGGCGCTTCTGATCGTCTTCCTTTCCCCGCTCATGATCCTGGTCGCTCTGGCGGTGAAGCTCACGTCCGCCGGGCCTGTCTTCTTCATTCAAGAGCGCGTGGGAGTGGACGGCCGTCCCTTCGCCTGCGTCAAGTACCGCTCGATGTACGTCGACGCGGAAGCGAAGACTGGTCCGGTGTGGGCCCTACCAGGGGACGACCGGACGACCTGGCTGGGCCGCTGGCTCCGCCGATACTCGATCGATGAGCTGCCACAGCTCGTAAACGTCCTGATCGGCGATATGAGCCTCGTCGGACCACGGCCCGAGCGACCATACTTTGTCGAGCAGTTCCGCCGCTT
>Ga0080064_1000303_pt1 | contig 141723 bp, 130 predicted proteins | sample Subgrocontami54m_FD_69260 | JGI IMG/M metagenome (GOLD analysis project Ga0080064, IMG submission 69260) | Subsurface groundwater microbial communities from S. Glens Falls, New York, USA - GMW46 contaminated, 5.4 m (SPADES assembly) (version 2) ...
GACCGGAATTAACTGGACGGACATTGGGCAGTTGAGTAAGACCGGAATTAATTGGGAAGACATTGAGCAGTTAAGCAAGACAGGGATCAACTGGTCGAATATCGGATCATTGTCGACGTCAGGAATTAATTGGGCAGACGTTGGGGCCTTAAGCAAGACTGGAATTAATTGGACGGACATTGGGCAGTTAAGCAAGACCGGAATCAATTGGACAGATATTGGAGCTTTAAGCAAAACCGGTATCAACTGGACAGATATAGGGCAATTGAGCAAGACTGGAATCAATTGGACGGACATTGGGGCTTTAAGCAAAACCGGTATCAACTGGACAGATATAGGGCAATTGAGCAAGACTGGAATCAATTGGACGGACATTGGGGCTTTAAGCAAAACCGGTATCAACTGGACAGATATAAGGCAATTGAGCAAGACCGGAATCAACTGGACAGATATAGGGCAATTGAGCAAGACAGGTATTAATTGGTCGAGTATCGGATCACTATCAACATCGGGAATTAATTGGACGGACATTGGGCAGCTGAGCAAGACAGGTATTAACTGGTCGGATATTGGAACATTATCGACATCAGGGATTAACTGGTCGGATATTGGACAGTTGAGTAAGACCGGAATCAACTGGACAGATATCGGACAGTTGAGCAAGACTGGAATTAACTGGACAGATATAGGGCAATTGAGCAAGACAGGTATTAATTGGTCGAGTATCGGATCACTATCAACATCGGGAATTAATTGGACGGACATTGGACAGCTGAGTAAGACGGGCATTAATTGGTCTGATATCGGATCATTGTCAACATCTGGGATTAACTGGACAGACATTGGGGCTCTAAGCAAGACCGGAATTAATTGGACGGATATCGGACAGCTGAGTAAAACCGGAATTAATTGGACAGACATTGGAGCTTTAAGCAAGACAGGCATTAACTGGTCAAGTATCGGATCACTATCAACATCTGGAATCAATTGGACAGACATTGGGGCTCTAAGCAAGACCGGAATTAATTGGACGGATATTGGGCAGTTGAGCAAGACTGGAATCAACTGGACAGATATCGGACAGTTGAGCAAGACCGGAATTAATTGGACGGACATTGGGCAGTTGAGCAAGACCGGAATTAATTGGACGGATATCGGACAGTTGAGCAAGACCGGAATTAACTGGACGGATATTGGACAGTTGAGCAAGACCGGAATTAATTGGACGGACATTGGGCAGTTGAGCAAGACCGGAATTAATTGGGAAGACATTGAACAGTTAAGCAAGACAGGGATCAACTGGTCGAATATCGGATCATTGTCGACGTCAGGAATTAATTGGGCAGACGTTGGGGCCTTAAGCAAGACTGGAATTAATTGGACGGATATTGGGCAGTTAAGTAAGACGGGCATTAATTGGTCAAGTATCGGATCATTGTCAACATCTGGGATTAACTGGACAGATATTGGGGCTTTAAGCAAGACAGGGATCAATTGGACAGATATTGGACAGTTGAGTAAGACGGGCATTAATTGGACAGATATCGGACAGTTGAGTAAGACGGGCATTAATTGGACAGATATCGGACAGTTGAGTAAGACCGGAATTAATTGGGAAGACATTGAGCAGTTAAGCAAGACAGGGATCAATTGGTCGAATATCGGATCATTATCCACATCGGGAATTAACTGGGCAGACATAGGGCAGTTAAGTAAGACAGGGATCAACTGGACAGATATTGGACAGTTAAGCAAGACAGGGATCAACTGGTCGAATATCGGATCGTTGTCAACATCGGGAATTAACTGGAATGACATTGGGACTTTAAGTAAAACGGGAATTAATTGGGAAGACATTGAACAGTTAAGCAAGACGGGGATCAATTGGTCGAATATTGGATCGTTGTCGACATCGGGAATTAATTGGAATGATATTGGGGCCTTAAGCAAGACTGGAATTAATTGGGAAGACATTGAACAGTTAAGCAAGACGGGGATCAATTGGTCGAATATTGGATCGTTGTCGACATCGGGAATTAATTGGAATGATATTGGAGCCTTAAGCAAGACTGGAATTAATTGGGAAGACATTGAACAGTTAAGCAAGACCGGGATCAACTGGTCGAATATCGGATCATTGTCGACGTCAGGAATTAATTGGGCAGACGTTGGGGCCTTAAGCAAGACTGGAATTAATTGGACGGACATTGGGCAGTTAAGCAAGACCGGGATCAATTGGTCAGATATCGGGGAGTTAAGCAATACCGGAATCAATTGGTCGAATATTGGATCATTGTCAACTTCGGGAATTAATTGGTCAGATGTTGGAGCTTTAAGCAAGACGGGAATTAATTGGTCAGATTTTGGGGTATGGTCGAAAGCAGGTATTAATTGGAATGATTTTGGACGGTTATCAACGTCCGGGATTAATTGGGCCTCGATGGATGTTCTAAGTGATGCCGGCATTAACTGGAATGATATTAGTTCGTTAACGCGCAAAGGCATTAATTGGGATGACATCAGCCGTTTGAGCAACACAGGCATCAACTGGGACAGTATCGGCCGGTTGGCAGCTGCGCAGGTTAATTGGACGGATATTAAAGCTTTGTCTGACAAAAATATCAATTGGACAGACATCGGCCGTCTATCAAACGCTGGTGTGAATTGGAATAATGTTGCGTCATTGAGCACAGCTGGTATTAATTGGGCGGAAATCAACCACTTATCGACCGCTGGTGTTAATTGGAATAATATCGGCAGCCTGAGTACTGTGGGCATTAACTGGTCTAGTATCGGTGTAATGTCTTCCACGGGCATCAACTGGAACGATATCGGGGCATTGAGTAAGACCGGAATTAACTGGGCTGATTTTAGCCGTTTGTCGATGTCCAGTATCAATTGGCAAGATGTGGGACGGCTTTCCACGTCCAATATTAATTGGACGGATCTCAACGTTATGACCACCCGCGGTATCAACTGGTCCGATCTTGCCAAAATGACGGGCAGTGGGGTTAACTGGAATGATATGCAATCAGTGACGACCCGTCATATTAATTGGAACGATATCGCCACCATGAGCAATCAGGGCGTTAATTGGAGCGGCTTGGATTTCTTGGCCGACAATGCAGCGACCGTCGTCAACAATCTTTCCACGGCGTTGACCCGTATTGGCAATCCTTCAGATACGTCGTCGGCCAGCACCTTATTTGGGAGGCTTGCTGATGTTTTAAATGAGATTTCAGGCGTGGACGGCACAAATCTTTCGACAATTGTAACAGCAGTGACAAGTATTCAGGATACGATCGGAAGTTCGACGGATACCTCCAGCAGCAACACGATCTTTGGCGACATCAATACTGTTGAAGAAGCAATTGGTACGGCTTCTGCTGATTCTGCCGGAACGGTTTTCAGCCAATTGGATGATATTCAAACGTTCTCCCGTACCGGTAAGAGCAATGCAGGCGCTGCCCTTGGTGTTGCCCAGGAAATCCAGCGCGATTTGGGCGTCTATGGCGCAACGCCGGATGTTTATAGCCGCCTGAAAAAATTAGAGGATTATATTAAAGAGATTCAAGGCTCTGCTGAAAAAGTTGTTAAGCAACAAGAAGAGGCTGGTGGCGTTGCCGCTGAAATCATAAAAACCTTAACGAAATTCCTTGATGAACAGGCCAAGGCCGCTGGCGTCGGAGGGCCGGAATCGAGCTTGCAGGTTGGGCCAACGGATATTGCCAAATCCAAAGATATGGATAAGGTCAAGGAAAAACTCGAAGAGATCGATGCCAAGATCAATGCGTTACGCGAAGCGATGAAAACCCAGGATGTGGTCATCAAGACTTGGTATGAAAGTGAAGAATAGTATTTTAAGATTCTATAAACAATGCTTTCGTTTGCGAACATGGTTCTTTGGCATTGCCGCTGTTTTAGTTTTGACAGGCCTTGCGTCGGCAGATGTTGTGATTAACGTTTTGGTGATCAATGGAGCCGCTGAAAAACGCGAGACCCCGATCCGTTTTGTTTTGCCTCCTGATTTGAAAGCGCAAGACGTTGTGGATGCCGATGGGTTATCCATGGAATATGATGTCAACGAGGGGGCTTATGTTGCTCAGGGGACTGCTGAGTTGGATCCTAAGGCTTCGAAAACTTTTCGTATTAAAGTGCATGATGTCTGGAAGGTCACCGACCAGGATGTTGAAGCGATTCAAAAAGAGGTTCAAGAAGCGTATGATAAATTAGGGAACGTAGGCGACCAGAACAATACGGAGTTATTAAAAAGACAACTTTTGGATCGGTTAGAATTCGTGGTCGTTCAACACAATGCCAACACCGACAGCATCGAAAGGCGGATTGATTCTTTCAGGATTTACCGTAGCCGGTTGGAGGAAATTAAAAGGGACGCTCTTTCGGTCGATTACTGGCGTTCGAATCCGCAAGAGACGGCGCAGAAATTAAAAACTGTGCGCATGGTGGTTGAGGTAGAAAATCCAGCCAGCCAGCCTAAACGGAAGATAGAAGAAAAGTATTATTTACCGACGGAGATAAAACCGGAATACGTTATTAATCGCGAAGATTTTGAGATTAAATTTGACGAGGAAAGACAAAAGCCCTATCTTTTTAAAGAAGAGGAATTTGAGCCGGGACAGAAAAGGCGTTATGAGATCGGGATTAAGGATGTTTGGTTTGTAGTGCAGAAAGATGTTGATTATTTAAATAAAAGGTCTACATACGCGCTAAATTTTCTTAAAGAATCTCAATATGAGAAAACAGCCCAATATTTGTTTGACCGCTGCCAGCAGAAGCTAAATTCGATTACGGCATCGCAGGAGATCCAGCGGCAGATCCTTGAGCATATCAGCGCTTTTCGGTTGAATACCAAAACGTTTAATGATGCTCGTAAGGATGTTGAGGATCTGGAAAAACTGGTCTCGATTTACCGTGAAGAGTTGGAAAAGACGAAGGTCAAGAATGTTTTGCAGAAAATCCGTTCTTTGAACAGCATTTCTCAGGTTTCGGATTCGATTTTTAATAAGAAACCCAAGATGAATAAAACTTGGGAAATGATCGGATGGGTCTTGTTGTTCGTCGGAGGGTACACGATCGTGCATTTCTTGGTTTGGCTGGTGCGCTCCGCAGGAACCAGGAAAAAGGAAGATGAGAAGACTCCGGAGCAAAAGAAATGAATTTCTTTTTAATTGCGAGGAGCCCGCAGGCGACGAAGCAATCCCAAATGGATGCGATTGCTTCGCCCCTCCGGGGGCTCCCCGGCCTGCCCCACCTGCCTGTCCCGGCCTTCGGCCCAGGTGACAGGCCGGGGGCGCAGCCGGGGCAGGCGCAATGACGAGACAACGTTAAGGAAAATTTATGAAAATTCAACAAGAACTTCAATATACGGAAGTCGGTATTGTTAAGGCGATCCGCGGGTGTATCATTCTTGTTAAGGGTTTCCGCAATTGCATCAATGGCCAGATTATTAAATTCGGATACGGAACCGTGGGGATGATTGTGGGGTTTACTGAACAAGAAGCGCAGGTTTTGATTCTTAGGGAAAGCGAGCGTGTCAAAACCGGCGATCAGGCTATTGCTTCTCTGGAACCTTTTGAAATGCCGGTTGGAGATAAATTTATCGGACGCATCGTCAGTTCTTTGGCGGAACCTTTGGATGGCCTCGGTCCTATTGTGCATGATAAGAAGCTTTCGATCTTTCCAGAGTCGCCGCCGATTTTGATGCGTCAGCCGTTAAACCTGACCTTGGAGACCGGCATCAAAGTTCTCGACGCCATGATTCCTATCGGCCGCGGCCAGCGCGAACTTATTCTTGGGGACAAAGGAACAGGCAAGACCACCTTTGTGACCGACACGATTTTAAATCAAAAAGATTCCGGAGTGATCTGTATTTATTGTGCGATCGGTAAAGCCCATTCGTCCCTGGCCAAGGTCGTTCAGCTTTTTAAGGACCAGGATTGTTTTAAGTACAGTTTGATTGTCTCGGCCGGCGCTTCAGCTTCGCCTGGCCAGCAGTATTTGGCACCGTATGTGGCCTGCGCGTTGGGCGAATATTTTCTCCATCAGGGGAAACATGTTTTTATCGGGTTTGATGATTTCACCAAACATGCCTGGGCTTATCGCGAGATATCGCTTTTGTTGGGCCGCCCGCCGGGACGCGACTCTTATCCGGGAGATATTTTTTATCTGCATTCCAAGATGATCGAGCGTGCTTGTTATATGGACAAAGAGCGCGGCGGCGGCTCGATGACCTTTTTTCCGATTGTGGAGATTTTGGAAGGCGATTTGACGGCGTTCGTTCCTACGAATCTTATCTCCATGACCGACGGGCAAATTTATCTTAACAGCACTCTTTTTGCGGAAGGGCAGAAACCGGCGCTGGACTTGGGGTTGTCGGTTTCGCGTGTAGGATCAAAAGTGCAATGGCCTGCTGTTAAGGTGTTAAGCGGGCAATTGCGTCTGGAATATCTTCAGTACCGTGAACTTTTGCGTATTTCAAAATTAAAGACCAGCGGGCAGTCGGAGGAAATGGTCGAGAAATTAAAACGCGGCGCTATTTTGACCGAAGTCCTCAAGCAGGACAAGAATAATCCTGTCCCTTGCGAAGCCCAGGTCATGATCTTTTATGCTTTTAACAAGAAATATTTAAACGACCTGACCGTTCCCCAAGTCCAGGCTTTTCAAAAAGAGATCCTTGAGTATGCGCGCAAAAAACAGCCGGATCTCGTCAAGAATTTGCGTGAACGCAAAAAACTTGATGAGGAAATTGAGAAAGGCGTCGCCGATATTTTAAAAATGTATTTGGAAGAATTAAAAGCCAGTGATACAAAAGCCAAAAAATCTTTATCTGAAGAAGATGATTATGAGCAGGTTGCCAGCGCGAACCGCAGGTAAAGGCGAAGGTCAAAGATGGCAAATTCTAAAAGTAATTTTCGTTGCATTATTTTGAGCCCAAAGCATTTGATCTATGAAAACGAAGTCACGAGTGTTTTTTTTCATGGTGATCAGGGAGAATATGAGTTGTTGGCGTACCATTATCCTTTGATCGGGATCCTTGCCCAAGGAGATGTTGTCATTGATCTCAATAAAAGGATTTCAGTAAAATCAGGCATCGTCCGGTTTTATGCCAATGAGTGCACGGTTTTGATCGAAGAAACTTCCGAAACCATGCGGATGGCCAAGGAAATTCAACAAGAAGCAAAAATCTATTCTGCTTCGCTCTAGCAACGGATCAATGCTTGAGCTTCGCAGCAATTATTCCTCGAGAAGCAGAATATTGCTTCGAAGCACAGCGAGATCCATTGCTAGAGCGAAGAAGAATAATTAAGGAAAACAGATGTTAGCAGAAACCTTTCTTATTTTAACGGTTATGTTCATCGCGGTCATGGGGCCGTCGGTCGTGATCGCGGTTTTGGGGTACGCGGTCATCAAGGCCTTAAGCCGTAATCCGTCGGCGTCATCCAAAATTTTCCTGGGGATGGGGATCATGCTGGTGTTCGTTGAGTCGATTTCGGTTTTGGCGATTCTTATTGTTTTTCAACTTTTTTCTAAATAGCGCTTATGCATAAATTCAGTTACTGGCACGAAGGTTTGATTTTTATCATTATTTTTTCTGTTGTATTGGCCATTCCGTGTGTGGCCGTAGCGTTTTTGGGAAGCAAGTTGATCCAAAACCTCGGGCAGTATCCGTCCCAAAGCGCCAAGTTTCAGATGGTCATGGCTTTGCCATTATTGGCAACGATGATTTTAAGTTTTGGGATGTTTGCCTTATTTTTTCATATTTTTTCCGACTAAAAAGGAGTTAACGTATGGATTGGGATTTGATCATAAAATTTTTGGCGCTGACGGCGGTGATCTCAGCTGCCATCATTTTTGCGCTGCATCGCGTTTTGATATCTTCTGTTGACGGGGCCAAGCAGAGGCTTGACAAAGAAGCTGATGCTCATCGGGCCCGCCAGGCAGAACTCAATCAAAAGATCCGTGAGGCCGATGAAGAATTGGCCCGCCGCAAGCAGGAATTGGACGCCATCGAAAAGAAAATAAAGTTCGACCTGGAGGCGAATTCCGCTAAAGAAAAGGAAGCTATTCTTACCAAGGCCCGCACCGAGGGCGAGGAGATCATCGCCAAGGCCCAGAATTCCCGCGATCAGATCCGCCGTGACGTTGAAAAGGCCATGGAATTAAAAGTTGTTGATTATTCGACCAAGATATTATCTGAAGTTTTATCCAGCACGTCCAGAAGCGGCTTGGACAGGGTTTTAAACGACGAGTTTGTGGAGAAATTGAAAAATGTGGATATGACGCGCATTGGCCTGGATGTTCAATCGGCGGATGTGGTGACAGCGGCGATGACCGACCCAAAATTACTTTCCGACATAGAGGCTGTCCTTCAGGATAAATTGAAACGCAAGGTTTCCCTTAACCCCAAGACCGATCCATCGGTCATCGGCGGGGTCATGCTTCAATTCGGAAGCCTTTTGCTCGACGGTAGTTTCAAGAATGCCATACGCACGTCGGCTATTGCTTTAAAACAGGACATTGAGAAATCCCGGTAATATCCGTGCTTTGGAGGCCTCATGGGTAAGGCGAGTAAAGTCAAAGGGGAAGTGATTGAAGTCCGCGATCTTAATGATGTTATCCAGGTCCTCAAAGATGTTGCGGACATGAAGTATTTTGCCCTTTCGGGACAGAAAACCCATTTTTTGCGTTTTAATGAATCGTTCGTAGATTTTTTTCGGTTGGTTGCCTTCTCCCGCGTGCGGCATCCGTTAGTTTCTAATGACCAGGCAGGGATTGCCTATTTGGTGGTCACGACGGAACAGGGATTCGTTGGTGATCTTAACACCAAGGTCGTCACCCGCGCTGTCCATGAAAAAGAAAAGAATCCCGACGCTGTTTTTATCACTATTGGGAGAAGGGGAGTGGGCAAGATTGAGCAGATGGGGTACCAGTCCATCAAGACCTTTGAAGATATTGACGACCAGAAGCATTATGAGCTGGCGGTTAAGGTCAAAGATTATCTGGTTGAGCAGATCATGACGGGAAAGGTCGGCAAGATTTCCGTTATTTATCCCTGGCCCAAAGAATTTACGATCATTAAGCCGCGCATGGTTCGTCTTTTACCATGCGAGCATGTCCTGCGCAGGCAGGCACAACTTATGGAAACGTTCAAATATGTGATCGAAGAATCCGATCCGGTCGATCTTGTCGGGTATATGGCGAACATTTGGCTGACCTCGCGTCTTCATGAAATTTTTTATGATACAGCTCTGGCCGCTGCCGCTGCGCAAGCGCAACAGTTAGACAGCAGCGCAACGAAAATGAAAAAAGAAGTGCAAATGGTTCGTCTTAAATACCGCAAGGCCAAACGCGGGGACATTGACAAGAGTTTGCGTGAAGTATTTTCTGCCAAGATGATGGCAGCCAAATAAACGGTTGCCTAAAATAAGTTTATGGGGTTTCGACCAAGGAGTTGTTCATGGAAACACCAGCGAAGAGCAATGAAAAACAATCGATAGGTAAAGTTGTGTCTGTGCAGGGGCCGGTGGTGGATGTGCGTTTTGATGAAAAAGACGAGGCCCCTGCTGTCTACGACTGTATTGAGACGTATTCTTACGACGGAAAAAAAGTGATCCTACAGGCCGCTGAGCATTTGGGGGGTGGGGTGGTGCGATGCATTTCGATGAATGAGACGATCAATATGCAGTTGAATACTCCGTGCACGAACACTTTTAAACCGGTTACGATCCCCATGGGCGACGGCTGTTTTGGCCGGGTCATGGATGCGGCGGGCCGGCCTCTGGATAACGGCGGCCCTTACACCAATTGCCCCGAGCGCGTCCCTATTCGTCAGCCTCAAAAGCAAACGTCTTTTGACCTGACTAAGAAAAAACGCGAGATCCCGGAACTTTTAGAGACGGGGATCAAGTACATTGACCTTCTCTATCCGCTCATCAAAGGAAGTAAAACAGGGGTCCTTGGCGGCGCGGGTTGCGGCAAGACCGTCGTTATTTTGGAACTCATCAATAATATCGTCAAGGCTCGCGGCGGGGCGTGCGTGTTCACCGGCATCGGCGAACGCATCCGTGAAGGGAACGAGCTTTATTACGAATTAAAAGAAAGTGACCTGCTTAAAAACGTTATGCTTGCCTTTGGGCAGATGGACCAGCCGCCGGGCGTGCGCGCTGAGGTCGTTAACGCCGGCATCACATTAGCCGAATATCTTTTGGCCAAGAACAAAGACGTGCTTTTGTTCATGGACAATTTGTACCGGTTCATTCAGGGGGGGCAGGAAGTTTCCACGCTTTTGGGCCGCGTTCCCGCCGAGACGGGTTATCAGCCAACCATGTCGTCGGAAGTCAACATGGTTCAGGAACGTATCCGTAACATCGACGGGGGAGGTTCCATCACGGCGATGCAGGCGGTGTACGTTCCCGCGGATGATATGACCGACCCCGCGGTTGTGGCGATCTTCGCTACCTTGGACGGCGTTATCGTGCTTTCCCGCGATCTCGTCCAGCGCGGTATGTACCCGGCCATTGACGCGCTGCAAAGCTCGTGCATTAATTTGGACACCATGGTCGTCGGGCGCAGGCATTATGAGATTTCTCAGCAGGTCATTCAACATTTCAGCAAGCATAATTCACTCAAGCGTATCGTCGCGGTCATCGGCCTTGAAGAGTTGAGCAAGGAAGACCAGAAGATCTATAAACGCGCTGATAAGTTGTATAATTTTTTGACGCAGCCTTTTACGGTCAGCGAGGTCTTCACGGGCAAAAAAGGAGAGTATGTGCCGCTCGAGGATACTATCCGTGGGTGCGAGCGTATCATCGCCGGCGATTACGATCACATGGAAGCCCAGGAATTTTACATGATCGGTAAGGCGCCAAGGATCTAAGTATGCTCGTTAAGACTGCCACACAAAAAATTTTGGCCGATGCCCTGGTCAAAAAAAATCTTTTGTCCCAGGATGAAGTTGACCGGTATTCGACAGAAGCAAAACTCGCTAAAGAAAACCTCCACGCGTATCTCGCTCGTTACGACATCTTGACCGATCAACAGATCATGGAAGCCATGGCCGAATATTTGCATTTGGAAACAGTGGATCTAAAACGAACCACCGTCGAGAAATCGGTCATTGAACGTATTCCTGTCAAGTTCGCTTCCTATTACAAGTTCATGCCCATCGACATTCAGGAGAACACGGTGAAGCTTGCAACTGCGGTGCCGATGAATATGCGCCTTCAGGATGAGTTAAGGGTCCACTTGGGTTTGGAGCCGCAGGTGGTACTGGCGCTGGAGGCTGATATTTATGAGGCCTTGAAAAAATATTACGGCCTTGCCTCAGACACCATCGAACGCATCCTCGCCCGCGATCCGGACAAACGTAACAATGCCGACGCGGATCAGTCGCAGTGGGTGGAAGACATTGAGAAAAAAAGCGAAGACCCATCGGTCGCCAAGCTTGTTAACCAAATTATTTTAGAAGCCTATCAGAAACGCGCCACGGACATTCATATCGAACCGTATCGCAATAAAGTGCGGTTGCGTTATCGCATCGACGGAGTTTTGGTAGACGCCAATCTTCCCCATGAGGCCAAAGTCTTTTTGCTGCCGATTATTTCCCGCATCAAGATTATGTCGAATTTGAGCATTACGGAAAAGCGCCTCCCGCAGGACGGCAGCACGATTGTGCGCACCAAGGACCAGGACCTTGACCTGCGCGTGTCCACCATGCCGACTCCAAGAGGGGAAAGCATGGTCATCCGTATCCTGCCGACCAAGACCATGCTCATGAGTTTGGAAAAGCTGGGGTTTAGCAAGGAAACCGCGCAAAAATTTCGTGCTCTCATTTGCCGGCCGCACGGGATCATTTTTGTGACAGGCCCGACGGGAAGCGGAAAAACAACGACCTTGTACGCCTGTTTGCACGAGATCAATTCTCCCGGCCGCAAGATCATCACCATTGAAGATCCCATTGAATATGAGATGGAGGGGATCACTCAGATCCAGGTTAATCTCAAAGCGCAATTGGATTTTGCCAAAGGCTTGCGCAGTATTTTGCGCCATGACCCAGACATTCTGATGGTGGGGGAAGTGCGCGATCTGGAAACCGCTGAGATCGCGATTCGCACGGCCCTGACCGGCCATATGGTTTTCTCGACGCTGCACACCAATGACGCCGCCAGCGGGGTCACCCGTTTGGTGGACATGGGCATTGAACCGTATCTCGTTGCCTCCAGCGTTGAGGCTTTTGTCGCCCAGCGCCTGGTGCGCATCATCTGCCCGGAATGCAAAACAGAAGACGCCGCTCCTTTAAAAGAGATCCGCGAAGAGATCGTTAAATCCCTTCAGATGAAAAATACCGATGAGATCAAGATCTTTAAAGGGGCCGGTTGTGATCATTGCAACGGCACCGGTTATTACGGGCGCACCGCGATCTATGAGATCATGGAATTCAATGAAACGATCCGCGCGGCCATCATTGAAAAGCCGCGGGCCGAGCATATCCGGCGCATCGCCATCCATAACGGCATGACAACGCTGCGCCAGGATGGGTGGAAGAACGTTTTGGCCGGTGTCACCACCCCAGCGGAGGTCATGAACGTCACGGTCAAAGAACAAACAGCTTTTAACTCCAGTCTTTTTTCTATGGGATCCGGGTCTTAAAAAAGAGGAATTGCCTAATGATTAAGTTGACAAAAAGTCAGTCCCTGTTTTATAAAAAACGGTGGAAACGAGTTACGCTGAGAGAAGATCAGGAACTTAAAGAAAGTTCCATTTCTTCAAGGTTCAAACAGCTTTGTTTCTTGATGAATTCCTTCCGCGTCAGACCGACCGATCAACAGGAAAAAGAAATGAGCCGGATCAGACGCCGCTGGGGTGTGCTTAGGAAACGATCAGAAAATGCCCGCTCATAAAAAAACGATTCTGTTTGAAGATGTTTTAAAAGACCTGCTTGCCTGGCTTCAAACATCGTCGGAAGGCTTCCTCATTATCGGCGGCATTGCAGTTTCTCTGTTGACCCGCCCTCGCACGACCCAGGATATTGACGTGCTTAGTCTGCTCGATGAATCGCAATGGAGACAATTTTTGGAAAAGGGCCGGCAGTTCGGATTCGACGTTCGGATGAAAGATGCTCTTGAGTTTGCCAAGGAAAATCGGGTTTTGCTACTTCGCCATATCAAAAGCGGAGTCAACATCGACATCTCCTTCGGCTGGCTTCCTTTTGAAGAAGAGAGCGTTCAACGAAAGGTTTTTCACAAGATCGGATCTTTAAGAATTCCTCTGCCCACCCCTGAAGATCTTATTGTCATGAAAATGGTCGCCCATCGGCCGCAAGATATGATCGATGTAAAAAGTATTTTACAAGCTTACCCCAAATTAGACCGAAAAAGAACACATAAATGGGTGAAGGAGTTTTCAGACGCTTTAGAAAGCCCTGAAATTTTATCCGACTTTAAAAAACTCATGAAATCTTCTTCGGCTGGAGAATGATTTGGGACATAACGGCATGACAACGCTGCACCAAGACGGGTGGAAGAACGTTTTGGCCGGTGTCACCACTCCCGCGGAGGTCATGAACGTCACGGTCAAAGAGCAAACGACTTTTCATTTTTGATCTTAAGTTCTATGCCAACCTACGTTTACAAAGCCAAAAAAGAATCCGCCGAAACTGTCATGGGACAGGTCAGCGCTGAAAACCAGGATGAGGCGATCGAGTTGATCCATCAGCTGGGGCTCTTGCCGGTTTCCGTCGAGGAAAGCACGTCGGCCGGACAGCTTGTGCGGGAGATCAAGAGCACCCGGGTCAAAGGCAAAGAGACCTATATTTTCTCAAAACAGTTGGCGAGTTTGATCAAGTCCGGGGTTCCGCTTTTGCAGGCGCTGGAGGTCATTGCCCGGCAGACGAAAAACCAGACGTTCGCGAAAGCCATCCGGGACATCATGTCGGGCGTGCGTAACGGCCGCTCCCTTTCCTCGTGTTTGAGTGATTATCCTCAGATCTTTTCAACGCTGTACGTGGCCATGGTGCGCGCCGGTGAAGAAAGCGGGAATTTGCGTGAGATGCTTTTTCGCCTGGCCGAGCATCAAAAAAGCCAGGAAGAGATTTCCTCCAAGGTGCGTTCCGCCCTGGCCTATCCCGCTTTTATGCTTTTGATCGGCATCTCGACGGTGATTTTTATCCTCACATTTGTCATGCCCAAGATCTCCGTTATGTTTAAAGATTTGGGTCAAGAGCTGCCATGGCCGACGGTTGTTGTCTTGGGGATAAGCCACGTCATCCGCACGGCCGGCATAGGTGGCATTGTGGCGGCTTTGTTTTTGGTGTTAGCCGTCAGCCGTTGGTCGCAAACGCAGCAGGGGCGTTTAGCGGTGAGCCGGATCGTTCTTGCGATCCCGTTTCTGAAGACGTTTTTTTTGCGCGTGGATTTGGCCCGCTTTTGCAGGACGCTCGCTTTGCTTTTAAAGAGCGGGCTTCCGATCTTGCGCGCTATCGAAGTTGCGGTGCCGACCTTGAATAATAATTTTGTCAAACGCGATATCCTGGCCTGCGTTCAGGGGTTGACGGCTGGGAATTCTTTAGGTTCTTGCCTGCGGCAATCAAGCCTTGTGCCGGATATGATGAGCCAGCTCATTAGCGTCGGGGAAGAATCGGGATCCCTGACCGAATCTCTGGCCGATATCGCGGAAAGTTATGAGCAAGACATCAATGAAGCCGTCAAATTTATGACGACACTGTTGGAGCCTATCATGATCCTGTCCGTTGGTGTTGTGATCGGGTTTATCGTTTTTGCAATGCTTTTGCCTATTTTCCAAATGGATCTCTTGGCGCGTTGATATGTTAAGGTGGTGCTCCGTGCTCCCTGGCCCTCTTACAAAAATGTTTTTAGCCAGGGCGGGCAAACAACGACTCCGCTTCGCTCCGTCGTAAACTCGCACGGAACACCACCTTAACATATCCTTACAAAAACTTTTAGTTATGAAACAAATTGTAATTTTGTTTTTTCTTATATTTTTTGACGTTCCCATCGTCAATGCCCAGGTCAATTACAATGATTTCACCCAATGGCAACAGATCAAAGGCGCCCATTTCATTGTGCTTTTTCTTAATAAGGGCGATGAGCCCTTGGCCAATCAAGTTTCGGTCAAAGCGGAAGAATACTATAACAAGGTGGCACACCAGTTAGGGTATTCCCGCTACGGCAATTTTTGGACATGGGAGGAAAGGGTCAAGATCTTTATTTTTCCCGACCAGCTTTCCTTTGCGTTGACGACCGGCCAGCCTTTGTGGTCCAAAGGATATTCCACCCGCGATTCAAAATTGTTCGAGTCCCGCGCGATCGTCAGTTTTAAACAAGAGGATGATTTCACGGAAAAAACTTTGCCGCATGAGATCGGCCATTTGATCTTTAAAGATCTGGTTGGTTTCAATCGTCCCATACCGGTGTGGTTCCACGAAGGGGTGGCCCAATTGCAGGAGAAGTCCGACGAGTTGATGGACAAGAGTATGACCGTTTTGGTTAAAGATAATCAATTTATTCCGTTTGATCTTTTTAACGATATCGACATCCGCCAGGAGAAGGATCAGCACAAGGTTTCTGTATTTTACGCCCAGAGCCGTTCGGTCGTTGAATTTTTGATCAAAGTATATGGGCAGGAGGCCTTTCAAAGACTCTGCCATAATTTAAGGGACGGGATGGGACTTCCCCATGCTTTGAGCGAGGTGTATGCGCCATCGATCGATTCCATGACAGTCCTGGGACAGAAATGGGTCGAATATATGAAGGAGAAATAATCGTCTTGGCTGTTGATAAATTTTGGTTCTCATATAAAATAATAACGTATTAAAAGATTTTTGCGAGGAGGAAGTATGTCCAAGATTAATATCCGGAGTTGCCGTCAAGGTTTTACCTTGGTTGAGATCATGCTGGTGGTTATTATCATCGGCGCGTTATCAGCGATGATCATTCCTCGTTTGACCGGGCGTTCCGATCAGGCCAAGGCGTCGGTGGCCAAATCTGATATTGACGCGCATTTGGCGACCGCGCTTAAGCTTTACGAACTGGACAATAGTGGTTTTCCGACGACAAGTCAAGGGCTCATGGCCCTTCGTACCCAGCCTTCTACCAACCCGATCCCCACCAATTGGAACGGGCCTTACATCGAGAAAGACCCCACAGATCCCTGGGGGCGTCCTTATGTTTATGCCTCGCCAGGGGATCACCGCCCGGATTATGACCTGTATTCCAAAGGCAAGAACGAAAGTTCCGAAGACGATGACATCGTCAACTGGCGTTAATTGTTGTGCGCCTCGTTATTCCTCGCCCAATGCCCGGGGTTTTACGTTCGTTGAGATCATGACGACCCTTGCCATTTTGGCAGGCGGCATCCTCATGCTGTACAAGGCATTTTTTTTATGCCTTGATTATCAAAATCATTTAACCTACCGTGCCTACGCCTCCAACCTTCTCGAGCACAAGATCGCCCTCGCTGAGCAGATGGTACGTGATTATAAAATTTTAACTTCTCAACACGATGTCCAGGATGAGATGGTCGTTTTCAATGGGCGGGAGATTGCGTTTCATGAAGATGTTCAATTTGTTCCGGCACCGGAGGCGGCATCGTTATATCAGGTCAATGTGGCTGTTTCCTGGAAGGAAAATCAAAGGGACGTGACGTTAAAACGATCGGCCTACATATCCAGTTTAACGGCCATCCGTAATCCGGATTCATGATATGAATACATTGCTGTCTAAATTTACGTCATTGCGCCTGCCCCGGCTGCGCCCCCGGCCTGTCACTTGGGCCGAAGGCCGGGACAGGCAGGTGGCAGGCCGGGGAGCCCCCGGAGGGGCGAAGCAATCGCAAAACTTGGGATTGCTTCGTCGGCAAATTATTGTGCACAAGCCTCCTCGCAATGACGAAAAATCCATGTCTCTATGGAACAGGAAGATCCCGCGTTCGGGTTTTACCCTGATCGAGGTGTTGCTGGTCTCGGTTTTATTTTCGATCTGTTCAGTCGCGATTTATAACGCTTTTTCAAGCGGCATCAAACTTTGGGCGCATGCCCAGCGTTTTGCCGTCGAAGAAGATGCTAGTATTTTTTTTGATAAACTGTCTGAGGATTTAAGCAATTCCTTTTATTACTCGCATATAAAATTTAATGGAACAGCAACGCGTTTGTCATCGGCAGCTTTTGTGAGAACGCCGGCAGATCCGCGGTCATCTGAATTCAAAGAGGGATTGGTCGATCAAATGGGGGCGATCAGTTATTATTTTGATTACGAAGAACGTCTCATTTATCGGGCTCAAGGGAATTACGCCCAGGCGTTGGATGGCAAATTCCCCGACCGGCGGGCCCTGGTGAGGGCTGTGGACGGTTTGCGTTTTGTGTATTATCTAACGGATGCCAAAGGAACCAAACCGTACGCCAGCGCCCGTGATGTGATGCCTTCTGCCGTTTATGTTGAGGTCAAATATCATGATGAAACGTCCATACGCACCATGGCGCGTTTTATTCCAATTCCGACGGGGACTTGAGGTTTTTAGTCTATGTTAAATTCGAAATCAGAAGTACAAAATCCAAAACAAATTCGAAATAATAAATTCCAATGTTTCAAATTTGAGGCATTCAGATTTGGAGTTTGTTTCCCTGGCCCGTCTTTCAGACGTCCCAGGACGGGTGGATTTCCCCGGCCTGTCGGCCAGGACAGGCTAAATTCCCCGGCCTGTCGGCCAGGACAGGCGAATTTCGGGTTTTTGCAGAATCAAAGGCGGTTAAGTCAACAACGAGGGGCCATCTTGATCTTCGCCTTATGGGTGCTGAGTTTCCTTGCAGTCCTGGCGGCTAATTTGGGTTATGGGGTGCGCCAAAAAATGACCTTCATGAAACGCATTGAAGAGCGCAGTCAAATGAATCATATCGCCCACGGTGGTGTAAAAGTTGCACTCGCGTATTTGACGGATGATCTGCAAAAAAGTCAATTTCAATACACGGCCGCGTCCAAATCTTTCCGTCATAACAATCCTGACCGTTTTGCGAACATTCGGGTGGTCGGAGGGAATTCTGAAGTGGGCTATTTTGCCGTGACCGATGAGCGCGGTTTGGAAAAACGTTTTGGCGTCGTTGATGAGGAAGGGAAGATCAATGTCAACACGGCCGATAAGCTTGTTTTAAAACGCATTGTCGGGCTTGCGTTGTCTTTGGACGAACAGTACGCGCAAAAGATCGCCGAGGCGATCTTTGATTGGCGGCAAGCGGGCGATAGCGAGCTTAAGGGCTTTTTCAGCGACGATTATTATGCCAATTTGAAATATCCTTATCCCAAGAAAAGCGAGCCGTTTGAGCTGACAGATGAGCTCTTGCTGGTCAAAGGCATTGATCGGCCGATGGTTGACGTTTTAAGAAATTATCTTACTGTTTATGGCGCCGGGAAGGTCAATATCAATACGGCATCGAAACCTGTTTTAATGGCCCTTGGTCTTGATGAGGCTGTGGCGGATAAAGTTTTAAAGGTCCGTCGGGGCAATGACGGCATTGAAGCCACGCCGGATGACCATATTTTTTATCGCAGTTTTGATATCGCGGCCGAAGTGGGCAATGGCGTTAAAATTGAGCCTGATGAGATGCGCGCCATTGACCAGTTAAACCTCAGAGGTTTATTAACAACCAATTCGTTTTATTACACTATTGAAAGTAATAGTTTTTGGGACCGTTCCCGCGACAAGAAAAATATCATTTGCGTTTTTAACGCGACAGACAATCGTGTGGTTTATTGGAAAGAAAGATAAAAAAATTGGTTCTTTAAAATTTTGAGTGGGTCATAAGCTCGAAGGACTGTAAAGGGCTATGTGCGGGCTCAGACAGTCCTCGCACAGATGTTTTCTCTGAAAGGACTGCCGAGGGATCACATAGCGGGCGAGTTTCCTTGCGCCTGCCCCGGCTGCGGCCAGGTGGCAGGCCGGGGAAGCAAGGTTGTTTGAGCACGCATGTGATCCCTCGGCGGTCATCGTAAGGAAAACATCTGGCTGTGGAACTCGCCCGCACATAGCCCCTTACAGTCCCGCATGCTTTGCAACTGATAATAATGACTCATTGAAATTTCTAAAGAGGTAAAAATAATTGTTTTTCTAATGGAGTAGGGCCTCAAGTTGCAGTATAATTTTTATAACTTGGGGTATACCATTCATGTTTGGTCGAGAACGCGATTACTTAAGCATATATTTTTCAGAGCAATCCATTAAGGTTGCTTTGGTCAAAAGTTCCGGGGCCGTCGTCAAGGTGGCCCGGCGCGAGATTGCCGGAGCCTCTGGTGATGTGCTCGTCAAGGAACTGAAAGCTGCGCTATCTGGTTTTAATACGAACAAGATCAATGTTCTGTGCGTGATCCCCGCCGGTGCCGCTACCACTAAAAATATTGAGATCCCGTCTGTTGATCCCGAAGAGATCAGATCGATCATCGGCCTGCAGGCCGGCCGTCACACGCCGTTTTCCCGCGACGAGATTTTGGTGGGGCATATCAATTTAGGGTCCTATCAGGCCAACTATACCAAGGCGCTTTTGGTCATCGTTAATCGCAACGTCGTTAAAGAACGGTTAAGTATTTTTGAACGCGCAGGGCTTGATGTCCGCCAGGTCGCTTTTGCTCCTGAAGGGATCGCCCGTTTTTATGCCAAGGCATTGAACCTTCGAAAGGACAGCGCGCCGGTCGGTATTATTGACATCGGGGCGCATTCGACCAATTTTATCATCGAATCCCGAGGGGCTGCCGTGACTTGCCGCAGCATCCCGATGGGGATCAAACATCTGGAAACCCAGGGTGCAGAGGCGCGCGATAAACTCGTTGGTGAAATAAAAACGTCGGTAGATTCTTATCGCGATGAAGATATTGATAAAGCCCCGGATTATTTTCTTTTGACCTCGGGGCATAATGTTGTTAAAGATTTGCAGCCATCTTTGGCCGAGGCCTTGGGCGTTGCTGTGCAGGTGAGCCCTTTTATTGATCAGCTTAAGGTCGGGGGAGGGTTAAAAAAGAAACTGCAGAAAGATTTTGAAGGTGATTCGCTGGCTGATGTTATTGCTCCTGCGGTGAGCGCCGCTAAATCAGAAATCAATTTGATGCCTGAAGAGATCCAGCTCAAGCGCTCGGTTGAGGAAAGCAGCCGCGAAGTCATGCTGTCGGGAGTTTTTGTGATGGTTATCTTAATTTTGGTGGGATCGATTTTGGTCACAAAGATCTATTTCAAAGAGTCGTTCCTGAAGAACAATTTGCGCGCCAAATACGCCGGACAGCATGAAGAAGTTGGGCAGCTTGAGGAAAAACTTCGTAAAACAAAGGCTGTTCGCGACCTTATGGGAAGCCGCCTTAAGGGGTTGGGAACGCTGCGCGGGCTTTATGCCATCATTCCTAATGACATTTATTTAAACGCCCTTAACATGACACAAGACGGCGTGATCAGCATGACCGGTATTGCGGAGACCACTTCGCGCGTGTACGCGTTCGTGAGCTCTTTAAGCGAGTCCAAATATTTTGACGGCGTGAAAACAAAATCAACGACGGGTAAGAAAGACCGCGGCAAAGACGCAGTTTCTTTTGAAATTGAATTTGTTCTTAAAAATGCCGGGGTTGTTTTAAAGGAGGATACGCCAGCCATTAAAGCGACGTCCCGTGAAGGAAAGCAAGGAGTTCATGGATCATGAACCAATTTTTTTCTAACCTAACGCCCCGGCAAACGAAAATTCTTTCTGTGGCTATTTTTATCGTGGTCCTGGCTTTGTTCGACCGTTTACTGATCGACCCGATGACAGCAAAACTTACTGTCATTAACGAGACCATTGAAAGCGAAAAGAATGCGATCAAGAGTGATCTTCGGTTCCTGACCTATAAAGACCGGATCCTTAAAGAGGGGAAGCTTTTTGAACCTTATTACTCGGATACTCTTCCCAAGGAGGAAGATGTTATGGCCGCATTCCTGGGGAAACTGGATATTTTTGTCAGTGAATCCGGGTTGACGAAGATCAAAAATAACCGGTCCAGTGACCCGCAAGGCCAAAACGCTGAGTCAAAGGATTTTCTTGTTTATAAAGTAGATTTGGAATGTTCAGGAGATTTGGAAAACATCGCTAAATTGATGTACGCGATCGACACATCCAAGGAATTTTTTAAGATTTTGAAATTCAACTTAGCGATGAAAAAGACTGGCGACGTCGAGGAAATGAAAGCCGTCATGACGGTGGCTAAATACATCGTTCCTTCCAGCAAGGTACTTCTTGCATCCTCATCTGCGTCGAACGCTATTTCCCAAAAAGCTGACCAACAGGCAGTCCAGCCACGCTAACCATGCGTCTAAATGTTCGTCCACAATCCCATCTGAATTCTTTTATAATTTTTCTTACATTAGTTTTTATGGGCGTTGGCGTTCCATCCGTTTGCGCCGAGGAGGTCAAAGACCTTTTTGAGCAGGCGGCGCAATATTTCTATGACGGAAAATACGATCAGGCCATCCACAATTATGAACGCATCATTGAGATCGAACCCAATTTTGCGCCAGCCTATAATGCGTTGGGGCTTGCTCTTAAAGTGAGAGGGGCAGAGACATCTGAAGTCGCGTTCTATTTTAAGAAGGCTATCAAGATTGATCCCGATTTTCTTTCTTCGTACGATAATTTGGGGAAATTATATTATTCCGTCGGAGATTTTGATAACGCGGAAGATTATTTTAAAAAGGGACTGGCGATCGATCCCAACAACGAAAGCATGAAGCTTTCCATGGGATGGATTTATCTTCTAGGCCGCGACACCCCTGATAAGGCGATGAAATATTTTAAAGAGGTTGTGGCTAAGAGTGATTCTGCCATGGGTTACTTTGGCCAGGGCGTGTGTTATATCACCAGTCAAAAACGTATGGAAGTGGTGGACATTGTGACTAAATTGCGTCAGATGGATCAGGAAGATTTGGCGCAGCAATTAGAGACGATGCTGCGTGAAAATCGTTCGTTGGTGCGTGGTCCAGAGGCGCCTACCGCCTCTACCATTAAGACAGTTTCTAACAACGAGACTGCTCCGTCGTCGCAAGAGGCCTCTTCCAATGGCCCTTCTGCCGCTCCTTTGGGAGAGTACAACGAACATGGCGAGTTGCAAGTTCGCCTGCGTGAGAAACTCCATCCAGACCCGTAAGTTTGTCCCGCCCCTTTTGTCATACCCGCGAAAGCGGGTATCTACTCAATCTTATTCTCGAGTGTACGCATGGATTCCCACTTTCGTGGGAATGACGCCAAGCAGATCCCTGTTTAATTCAAAAACAAACACTTCCTCCCGGCCTGTCATGCTGCTTTGGATAGAAATCGGTTTGAACAATTTCAGTCCCTGACCCCGGAAGAAATACATCTTAACCAAAAGTGAGTTGGCGAGTTCCCGGTCCATCAGCCGGCAATAATAGAGCGTGTTCTCCTGAAAGAGGACAATGCTGTAGTTAAGCGTTGGATTGGCGAAAGGTTTCTCGACGATATTTTTACCGTTGGAATAGATGATGCTGGAGGGCGTGCCAGTTCCGTATTTCTGCGAATGGATAGACGTTTGCATGGTATCAAGATCAACACGGATGCCTCCGTCGAACTCGATATGTTTGCCGTTCTGGGCCACGCTGATAAAAGCTTCGCTGTATTTGTATGGCCCACCCATGGTCGTCCACAAAAATTCAAAGAAGTCTGGAGAGTTTGCCGGCGGCAATTTTTTTAAGGCCTCAGGATTTTTATTCAATTCTTCCATCTGACGGAAATTCCATTTGGCCACGAATTGCAGCCCGATGTTTTTCTCCATAAGTTCGCTATATAAGAGAAGGTAAGAGGGGGGCGGTTGGGTGTGAGTTAATTCCGTCAATTTTCTGGCACGGTCCGCAGGCATGATACGTTTCAAGAATTCCTCAGCGTCATCCTGGCTGACAGGGAGAATGTAATGTAATAAAGAGACCGCATCCGAGGTTTTCATTCCCAGAGATTCCAGATATTCAATGGACTTGGTCCCGCTGGTGTTTAACATCCGCAAGATCCCTGCCGCTTCATGCTCGTCGGAAGTTAAAAAAACATTGGCGACCCAATAGGATTCCACATTTTTGGTGATGGTTGCCCCGTCGAAAGTAACGCGGCGGTCGGCAATCGCTTTAATGAAATGTCCCGGAGGCCACCAGCTGGTGACAATGGCGTCCTGGGGTGTTTTATTTTTGATATCCAGCAAGGCCGCTTCCCAGGTCGGGTTAAAGATCACGCTGAGTTGATCGGCGATCTGGGCGTTGATGGAACGGATAGGGAAAAAAATCGTGCCCGCTATCAGAAGGATGCCTAAGACGATCTCTATAGTTTTGGGTTTTCCCGGCGTTAGAGAGGACGAGTGAATGATCCGTCGGAATGAGTCAACGAGGCTGTTAAGCCCCAGCGTTCCCAAAATAGAAACAGGAATAAGGCAGAGCACCATAAACCGTTCGGCGTCGAGCGTGATCTTTAAATTTGCCAACAAAAATAGAGTGAGGATGATCAGTTGGAATATCCGGGTTCGGTCGTGGCGCTGGAAGGCTAGCCAGCTTCCGAGAAGAACGCCTGTTGTGGCGCAAATCATCCAGAAGGCGTTTCCCCCCGCCATCTCAACGATTTCTTTGAGGGAAGAATGTTTTAGCTCTCCGACGGCAATAAAAAGATTTGGCCAGAGGGACAGTTGATTGACAGTAAGTTTTTCCAGCCCGGCGAATCCTTCTTTGAAGAGCGCGAAAAAATCATCCACGCCGAATAGTGAACTGACGAGGACGAGTGTTCCCATAAGGATCGCTGCAAAAAAGAAAATGAACTCACCGGTTATTCGAGGTTTTTTGTTTTGTGTTCTGTACGGAACAAATTTTAAATCCAGAAGATGATGAGTCAGCAGGATCAAAAATCCGCTGGCCATGATAATGGCGAATGTGTAACCCCATCCGTGCCAGAAGAAGGCGTATATTGCAAAAAGTAATGATACGGTAATTCCATAAAGAATTGCATCACGGCGGTTTTTAACACTTTCGATGGCTTTAAAAACAATGCCCAAAATTAAAAGCGGGAAGATCAGGTTGTAGGAATCGTCGTCATACCAGGCGAACGTGCTTCGCTTGACGAATATGGGAGCGAGGTAGAAATAGACCGCGCCAATGAACGACGCCAAAGGAGAACATCGTAAAATGGCGCACACGCCCAGAAATGCCAAAAGCGCGACCGCGGAAAGAAGCGGTCCGACAAAAGACAGGGCCGTCATCAAGGCTACGTCCGGTTTGAATGCGGCGATGGTTTTATAAACGGCAACACCGACGTACGGATGCAAATTAACAGGCTGCCAAAATCCGAAGGGCGCCGCCATTTTTTCGTTCAAGTATTTGCTTCCTTTAAATTGCCGGGCAAGCCGGCCGGTTTTTAAAATATTTTGCGTCAGGTCGTAATAATAATATCCGTCGGCTTCCTGAAGATAAATGCGCTCGCGGGTTTCAGGAGATTCTTCACGGAGATTTTGGGCGACGTTGTGAATCGTTTTTCGGACCATGAACGAATCCTGGTGCAGGGTCTGGGCGAATTTCTCCTCGATCAGCTGGTTGCGTTGGGCTTCGGAAAGGTTAGGGGCTTGCGAAGTTATCTGTTGGGCGATCATGGAACGAAGTTTGATAATGACCAGAGCTGTTGCCTGTTCGGCGCTGTCAGACCATACGTGGCCGCGCAAAGGATAGAATCGGACGTAGAGCCCTAATACAAGGACAATGATAAAAATGAGGCACCAGGTCAAAATATTGAAAAAGGATTTACTTTTCATCGTAATGACGGCTTTCGCTCAAATATTTTAGAAAATGTTCGCGGATCTTGTTGGACGGGATCACATAGCTTGAACGATCCATCCGTGTATTTTTGGCAACGACGATCCCCAGGAAATTTCCGTTGCGGTCCAAGATCGGGCCGCCACTGTCCCCGTTGTCAAGATTCAGGTCTGTTTCAAGCACTTCGATCATTTGGCCTGCCTCTGATTGAGATCGTCCGATACTTTTGATCTTTCCTTCCGAGATCGTTTCTTTCCAGAGGGCGGAATTCCCGATGGCGATGATCTTATCGTCCCATTGAACATTTTGCGAATCTGCCCACGGTATGGCCTTCAGAGGAGAGGGAGAGTTGATTTTAAGAATCGTGAAATCAGAATCAGGGGCGATTGATGCGATAGAGGCAGGCAACCGGGTACCGTCTTGTAACGTGACGAAAATGAATTGTGCGTAAAGAATGGTGTGTGTATTGGTAACCACGTATGCGACTGGATTCGTGGTTACCATGTATCTGGCCGGATCAATAATAACGCCCGCGCCAGTTTGTCCCAAGTCAAGTTTTTGAGCTTCAATAGTGACGATAGTGTTTTCTGTTTTCTGAATGCGTTCAATCAACGAAGATTGGGCCGAGGCCGGAGGCAGGGCGCTCAAGCAGGCCCCCAAATTAAGGAAAAGGAAAGGATAAATACGGTTCGTTTGGGAAAATGCGGTCATAACAGTCTGTTTAATATTTTTTCCATTCTACCTGTGAATATCTTTCAGCGCAAGGGCTACCGTAAAAGATGAAATAGGTTTTTACCCTTGAGATTTTTAGGATGAACGATCCATTTAGGAAAGCACGCAAAATTATCCAGGGGGTTTTAAATGCACAAAACATTGGAAAAAGAGTAAGTTCTTTTTTATAATGAAGGTCATCTTATTAAGCGAGTAAAAGCTTGCCAAGCAAGTAAAGGACTGCCATGTTGAAGAAAGATAATGAAGCCCGCCGGCACCAACGTTACGACACGGAAGCCAAGATCCATTTTTATGTCCCGTATGATCTTAAAACCAAGGTCAGTTTTCAATTCAAAAAAACGCAGGTCGATCCGTCGTTGAACAAGCGTTTTTCCGGAGTGACTAAAAATGTTTCTGCGGGTGGCATTTGTTTCGTTTCCGAGCAAAAATTAGAGCGGGGGGATAGTATCCTGATTGATCTGTATTTGCCCGCTGTGGAAAAGCCGATCCCTATGGAAGGCGAGGTCAAGTGGTCCAAGGCCAATGACGATGGTTTGCAGTTTTTCACCGGCGTCGAGATCGACAAGGTTTATGGTAAACCCGTTGAGCAAAGTATTTATTTCGACCAGGAGCATCAGGTCATCTGGAGCAATATCTTAGACAAGGTATTGGGAAATTTTGCCGCGTTGCATAAGAAAATGTACCCCAACCCGTAGGCGTTTCTTTGTCCCGCAATGACACCAATTGGGACAGTAATGGTGATGAATAAAGTCTGGAAAATATTAAAGGTCCTTGTGATCGTTGTATTCTGTTTGATCCTTTTAGGGTTGATCGGCGGCTATATTTTTCTTAAGAATTTTGACATTCGCAAATATAAAACGCAGATCATTTCAACCGCCAATCAAACGCTGGGCCGCAGTGTTGATTTTGATGACATCAACCTTCGGGTATCTATGAGAGAAGGTATCCGGTTTAACCTCAAGAATCTTACCATCAGCGAGAACCCTGATTTTGGGAAATCTGATTTTGCCAAAGTCAAAGAAGTTTCCATTGGCCTTGATCTGTTGTCTTTTATCAATGCCCGTCAGGTTTCGGTGCCGAACATTTTTGTTGAGTCTCTTGAAATTACCGTTGTGCGCAATGCTTCGGGGCAGTTTAACGTTCAAACTTTGGGTTCACAAAAACCAGAGAATAATAGCCAAGACCAGCAAAAATCAGCTTCTTCCGCAGCAGTCCTGCCAGCAATTTTTATTAATTCGTTGCGCGTTGAAGACGCCCGCCTGAATTACATTGACCAATCGGTCAATCCAGCGTTTGAAGCAGCGGTCTCGCAATTGAATGTCAGGGTGGACCGTTTTTCGCTCTCCAGCCCGTTTAGTTTTTTTGTGGAGGGCGCGGTCCTAAGTCCGCAGAAAAATCTTAAGATCGACGGCAACGCGCAATTAAACATGATCGCCAGCCAGACAAAGTTGTTTAATGTGCGTATTGCAACCGACCTGGGACAGTTCCCTCTGCAGGAGCTCCGACGACTGCCCATGCTTCAAGGCGTTCCTCTTCCTTCAGTCCTGGAAGGAAAATACAACGGCACCATTAAAGAATGCGTGATTTCCGATAATGGCCTGGATTCTTTGGTGCTTGATAGCCAGCTGAGTTCCGGCAAGATCGTCGTCAAAAATGTCACTTCCGGTATTTCGCTGGATGTTTCCAAGGTTGATCTGAGTGTGATGGATTTTTCTTTCGGCAAACCGTTTCACGTTGTTGTTAAAGCCGCTTACATGGGGGAAACACCTAATATCGATCTTCAGGGCGATGTGTCGTATGACATGACCAGGCAAAATGTCCGTTTGAGCAATTTGACGTTTGCGACCGATTTGGCTTTATGGCCTTTGGAAAAAATAAAAACAGAGGTCGATCCTCTTAAATATCTTCCTGTGCCGCAAAAACTCGTCGGGAAATTTCAGATAACGATCAAGGAACTGTCTGCCGGTCCCAAAGGATTGGATTCTGCGCTGCTTGATGCTCAACTGCAGGAGGCAGAGGTGAGCTTCAAAGAAGTTGCCCTCGGCATCAGTTTTGACGCATCAAAGATCAATTTTGCTTTGCGGAATTTTTCTCTCAACGCACCGTTCCAAATTTCTTTGCAGATGGCGTATTTGAACGATGCCCAAAATATTGGATTGGACGGTACCGCGTCCTATAATTTAAAAACGCAGGAGGTTCGTCTTAAAGACGCGAAAGTCAGCGTTGATATGGACGCAATTTCTTTGCAACAGTTGAAATCATCGGTTGCCATGCTTAAAGACGTTCCGTTCCCGGAAATTTTAGGAGGAAAGTTGGAGGCGACGATCAAAAATTTAAGCGCCGGGGCGCAGGGGCTCAAATCTGTACTTTTGGACGCACACCTTAATCAGGGGAAGGTATCGATGAAGGATGTGGCGCCGGGCGTTTCTTTTAAGGCAAACCAGATCGATGTGGATGTCCGTAATTTTTCTTTATCTGATCCTTTTGGTGTGAGCGCGAAACTCGCTTATCTGGCGGATGCGCAAAACATCTCCTTCGACGGGACAGTAGCCTACAATATGCAGACCCGGGAAGTGCGTTTGAAAGAAAGTAAGCTGGCGGTTGACTTGGCGAAGTTGAATTTCCAGGAATTAAGATCATCTGTGGCTGCGGTTAAAGATGTTCCGTTGCCGGAAACATTATCTGGCGATCTTAATTTTTCGATCAAAGATTTGTCGGTGGGCGCCAAGGGATTGAACTCTGTCGCGATGGATGCCGATTTAAAAAATGGCGCTGTGAATTTTAAGAACATCACGCCTGGGGTTTCGCTGGCTGTTTCTCAGATCGGACTTGAATTGAAAAATGTTTCATTGGGCCAGCCGATCACATTTCATTTGAACGCCGCATATTTAAATGCAAGCCCTAACATTGATCTTGCCGGGACAGCCATTGTGGATCCGACGCAGCAATCCGTTCAGCTCAAAGATACAAAATTGAAAACAGATCTATCTTCGTTTTCAATGGACGAGCTGCGCGTGTCCATGGCTTCTTTGAAAGACGTGCCGTTCCCTCAATCATTAAAAGGACAATTGAATATCGTTTTGGAAGAGGCAACAGCAGGGGCTAAGGGGCTCGTGTCATTGACGAGCCATGGCGAGCTCACTCAGGGATTCGTTAAACTGAAAGAATTGGCGGTTCCCATTGATGTCAACCGGGCTGAGTTCAAGACCGCCGGCACCAATGCGAACGTGGATGATTTTTCGATATCCATTGGGAAAGGCACGGTCAAGGGCAAGCTGTCCATTGATGAATTTTTGACCAAACAGTCGTTTGATGTCGAGGCCATTGTTGACGGGATCGATTTGGTCGAAGTGGTTGAACAAAAAGACGCGCCCGTTAAAGTGGAAGGAAAGGTGTTCGCGAATATCAAAGCGCAGGGGCAGGGTTCGGACGTTAATTCCATCGTTGGAGACGGTACGATGGAACTTAAAGATGGAAAGTTCAAGGATTTGAATATTCTTAAAGCTGTTTTTGACAGTATTAAAATTCCGTTTTTGCCTAATTTGTCCATGTTCAACCTGGTTATGAAAATTCTACCTGAAGACTATAAAAAATTGTTTGAGAATAAAGATACTGATCTGCAGAATTTGAAGCTTGCGATGAACATTTCTGAAGGTTCCATGCACATAGATCCAATCGATGTTCAGTCGGATGTATTCGCGTTCGTCGGCAAAGGAGAGGCGGGGTTTGACCAGGCCTATGCTTTTGACGGCGGGTTTAAACTTTCCAGGGAGCTTTCTGATCTGCTTGTTAGAGACGCCGAACAACCGTTTGCCAGTATGGTGGATGAAAATAATGTTGTCAGTTTTCCTGTCCATGTGAACGGCAAGGGATCGCAGCTGCCGGTGTTTAAGGCGGTGACTACTTTTAAGGATATAACGAAAAACGCGGTGATGAGTAAAGGCAAAGAAGAATTAGGAAAAGTCTTAAATAAAATTTTTGATAAAAGCGGCGATACATCTGGGCAGCCGCAAGAGCCGCAACAATCGCCGCAAGGTGATAGTTCAGCAGAAGGCAGTCAGAAATCCCCTGAACAGCAAATCATTGACGGAATTTTTGGCACGATCTTTAAATAATGTAGGAGCGCCTGTTCTCAGTCGCCCCTACAAATGGATTAATCAAAATGCTGCGATCCCCCACCCGCAGGATTTTTCTGGCGTTCATTTCTCTAATCGTTTCAGCGCTTATTTATTTTCTGCAAGGCGAACAACCATCTTCTGTTCAACCGAAGCATGAAGCGGCTTTGGATATTTATACCGTCCAGCGTGTCATTGACGGTGACACGTTCGTCCTTTCCAACGGAGAAAAAGTGAGGTTAACCGGTATCGATACGCCGGAAAGCCGGGTCAATCCGAAGGCGATCAAAGATAGTGAACGTTCGGGCGAAGATGTTCACGTCATTAATCAAAAAGGGAAAGATGCCGCGCGTTTTGTCCGGCGATTAGCAGAAGGCAAGCAGATAAGGCTTGAGTATGACATTCAAAAACGCGACCGCTACGGCCGTTTGCTTGTGTATGCCTACGATGTCGAAACTTTGAAAACCAACCCGCAGTTGAATATCCAGGAGGGAATGGTCGTTTCAGGAGACAAAGAGATATTTCTTAATGGATCGATCATCAGCTCAGGTTATGCCACGCCTTTAACCATCCCGCCCAATGTCAAACACGCCGCATTCTTCAAGGAATTATACGCAGAGGCCCGTTCCCACAAGCGCGGCCTTTGGGCACACACGGATCCATAAATTTCCGTGATTAAGGATTTTTAATATTTATTTCATCTTCCTTTCATACCCCATCATTTAAAATAACCCCATTGAAACACAAAGGTGTGGTTTTTTAAATGGCTGTATAACCCATTCCGGTTATGTCTGCTTTTAGTGATCCCGCCTGATATTTGAATGCACCAATGCGTGGTAGAAAAAATACTTGTCAATAAATATAGGATAAACACTACTCTCGGCAGAAGCACAGTATAGTTATGTAAATATTTGTAATAAAAAGGCAAAGTTGGCACAAAAATTTATTTTCATCCATAACCCATTGCAATTTATATACTTTAAGCTGTATTGGAAAGGTTTTAAGCGTTGGGCATGCCTTGACGACGATACTTTACGTGCTATACTTTCGTTAGGTTTTACATATTCTGTTTTGATCAAAGGTAAACCACGCGTAAGTGTGGGGCACAAAGCTATAGGGCCTTCGAGGAGGAGGCAGCCAGTTGCCAAACAGAAGCCGAACATTCATAAGTACGTATCCTATCCTGCGCAGGGTCTCCCTGGAGCAGGGTAGGTCTTTTTTTTGCCTTTTGAAGGATAACGTCATTATAAATTCCATAAATTTAAAGAAAGAGAAGGGGTGCGCTATGGACAAACCAAACTTATTTATAGTAACAGCCGTTTGTGCGCTATTGATGGTAATTGCGGGATCTGTCCAGGCAGCTACCTATTATGTACGCACGGATGGAGGAACAACTTCTCAGTGTACCGGGTCGGCAGATGCTCCGTATGCGGGGACAGGGACGAATCAGGCGTGTGCTTTTAACCATCCATTTTGGGGAATCTCTGTTGCAGGCGCACCGATGAAGATGGTGGGAGGCGATACACTGATCATCGGCCCCGGGCAATATATGATGGGGTTTGGCGCGCCGAATGCCTCGGTATGTTCCCAGTACTGGCCTTATGATTGTAAAATGAGGGCTATACCTTCCGGAACATCAACTAATCCAACACGCATACTCGGTAAAGGATGGGACACCGGATGCAGCAGCAAGCCCCAATTATGGGGAACGGAACGCTCAGCCAGTGTTATGGATTTGAGAGGAAGCAGTAATGTGCAGATCCAGTGTTTGGAGATCACCGATCATTCCAGTTGTATGGAATTCGGGCCGGATCAGGCCACGCTTTGTAAAAGGAACAAATATCCCTTTGGCCCCTGGGCCACCAACGGCATCGTTGCCCAGGACAGCCAAAATGTTTTGTTGAAGAATGTCTACATCCATGGTTTGAAAAGAGGAATTTTGGGAGGGAGATTAACGGATTGGACGATGGAGAACGTGGATATCATTGGTAACTCATCCGCCGGGTTTGACGGTGATATCGGCGCGTCGGTATCATCGAACAGCGGAAAGATCATTTTTAAGAATTCCCGTATTATGTGGAGCGGATGCGGGGAGACCTATCCGGGGTTACAGCCGCATCATTGCTATGGGCAGAGCCAGGGCGGATACGGCGACGGGTTAGGGACGAACAAGACCGGCGGCGACTGGGTGTTCGATCATGTGGATTTCACGCATAACACCTCGGATGGTTTGGATCTTCTTTATCATAACGGGAACGGTACGATCACAATCTCGCATTCTCGTTTTGAGGGTAATGCCAGTAACCAGGTGAAGGTTGCCACCAGCACGGTCATTGACAATTCCAAGCTGATCGGCAACTGCGCGTTCTTTGAAGGCAAGCCGTTTACGGCAACAACCAATTATACAAATTTCCAGCCGACAGCCTTCGGCAATTGCCGGGCGCTGGGCAATACCCTGGTGTTCTCTTTCAAGCCGGGTATGAAAGCAGAGGTTTATAATTCAACGATCACCGGCAACGGGGACAGTTTGGTTATTTCCAATGGGGCCAGCTGCCTTTCGACGGACAAGATCGTTTCGAAGAATAATATTTTCCTGGGCGGAGTGTCCTTCCTCTATCAGGCGGATGTGACTGACCTGTATTATGCATCAGGGGCAACTGGCAACGGCGACGGGGCTTGCGGAACCCTGCCGATGTCCACCAGCAGCGACATCATCTGGGCCACCAAGTACAATAATATGGAGTGCACCGGCAACACATCCAAATGCGTGGATCCCAAATTAAAAGGGCCGTTCACATTCGGCGGGGATAACATCGATGTGTCCTTGCAGGACGGCAGTCCGACGATCAATGCGGGTGTTGAGATGACATCATTGCCCAATACAGACTACAACAATTTTGATCGTGGGGCATCTTGGGATGTCGGAGCCTTGGAGTATGGGTCGATTTCGACAACTCCATCCACACCGGCACCAACTCCTGAACCAACACCGGATCCAGGAATTGTTCCGGCAGCTGTATGCGGCAACGGTGTTATTGAAACGGGTGAACAGTGTGATGGAGGCAATATCAATGGCCAGACGTGTATAAGCAAAGGATTTGCCGGCGGGACGTTGACCTGTTCGAGTTCTTGCGCCTTCAATACCTCAAGCTGTCTTGCCACACTCTGCGGCAATGGGGTAGTCGATTCCGGAGAGCAGTGTGATGGCAGCAATCTTAACGGCCAGACGTGTACGGGCAAAGGGTTTGCTGGCGGCACACTGTCCTGTAGTTCATGTGTGTTAAATACAGCAAGCTGTCTTGCCACACTCTGCGGTAATGGGGTCAAGGAAGGTACTGAAATCTGTGATGACGGCAACTTGAATAACAATGACGGTTGCAGCAGCGCTTGTTTGGTTGAATTGCAACTAATCTGCGGTAATGGGGTCAAGGAAGGTACTGAAATCTGTGATGACGGCAACTTGAATAACAATGACGGTTGTAGCAGTGCCTGTAAGGCCGAATACTGCGGTGATGGTATAAAACAAACTAAAGAACAATGCGATGATGGCAACTGGGTCAATCTGGACGGTTGCTCGGCACTCTGCGTAACAGAAGTCCCGCTCTGCGGTAACGGTATGATCGAGGGATCTGAACAATGCGACGGCGGCAATCTCAACGGCCAGACGTGCACGAGCAAAGGATTTACCAGCGGGAGCCTGGCATGCACAAGTTCCTGCACGTTAAATACATCAAACTGTCTTTCTACGCTCTGCGGGAATGGGGTCAAGGAAGGTGCTGAGATCTGTGATGATGGCAACTTGAATAACAATGATGGTTGCAACAGTACTTGTAGAGCCGAATATTGTGGTGACGGCATCAAGCAAACTAAAGAACAATGCGATGACGGTAATTGGAAAAATCGGGACGGTTGCTCGGCGCTCTGTAAACTAGAGCAAAAAAAAGGATGGAGCCGTTAATATTTAAAAAATAAGATAAGCGCTCAGCAGACGGCCAGCCGGAATTACGGCTGGCCGTTTTGCTGTGCGCAATGATCGGCAATTTTACTGTTAAGACCGCAAAGAGTTCTTCGCCAGGTATCCAAACTCAATTTTATTATTGACTTTCTCCGCTAAGAGGGATTTTTGAGACGGGATGATTTTGTGCATTCATTAAATTTAGTGGTATTACGTAATTTTATAACTATAATAAATAAAAAAGGAGAAGCATTGCATGACTAAACGAAATTTATTGACATTAACAGCAGCTTTCGCGCTATTGATGGTAATTGCGGGATCTGTCCAGGCAGCTACCTATTATGTACGCACGGATGGAGGAACAACTTCTCAGTGTACCGGGTTGGCAGATGCTCCGTATGCGGGGACAGGGACGAATCAGGCGTGTGCTTTTAACCATCCATTTTGGGGAATCTCTGTTGCAGGCGCACCGATGAAGATGGTGGGAGGCGATACACTGATCATCGGCCCCGGGCAATATATGATGGGGTTTGGCGCGCCGAATGCCTCGGTATGTTCCCAGTACTGGCCTTATGATTGTAAAATGAGGGCTATACCTTCCGGAACATCAACTAATCCAACACGCATACTCGGTAAAGGATGGGACACCGGATGCAGCAGCAAGCCCCAATTATGGGGAACGGAACGCTCAGCCAGTGTTATGGATTTGAGAGGAAGCAGTAATGTGCAGATCCAGTGTTTGGAGATCACCGATCATTCCAGTTGTATGGAATTCGGGCCGGATCAGGCCACGCTTTGTAAAAGGAACAAATATCCCTTTGGCCCCTGGGCCACCAACGGCATCGTTGCCCAGGACAGCCAAAATGTTTTGTTGAAGAATGTCTACATCCATGGTTTGAAAAGAGGAATTTTGGGAGGGAGATTAACGGATTGGACGATGGAGAACGTGGATATCATTGGTAACTCATCCGCCGGGTTTGACGGTGATATCGGCGCGTCGGTATCATCGAACAGCGGAAAGATCATTTTTAAGAATTCCCGTATTATGTGGAGCGGATGCGGGGAGACCTATCCGGGGTTACAGCCGCATCATTGCTATGGGCAGAGCCAGGGCGGATACGGCGACGGGTTAGGGACGAACAAGACCGGCGGCGACTGGGTGTTCGATCATGTGGATTTCACGCATAACACCTCGGATGGTTTGGATCTTCTTTATCATAACGGGAACGGTACGATCACAATCTCGCATTCTCGTTTTGAGGGTAATGCCAGTAACCAGGTGAAGGTTGCCACCAGCACGGTCATTGACAATTCCAAGCTGATCGGCAACTGCGCGTTCTTTGAAGGCAAGCCGTTTACGGCAACAACCAATTATACAAATTTCCAGCCGACAGCCTTCGGCAATTGCCGGGCGCTGGGCAATACCCTGGTGTTCTCTTTCAAGCCGGGTATGAAAGCAGAGGTTTATAATTCAACGATCACCGGCAACGGGGACAGTTTGGTTATTTCCAATGGGGCCAGCTGCCTTTCGACGGACAAGATCGTTTCGAAGAATAATATTTTCCTGGGCGGAGTGTCCTTCCTCTATCAGGCGGATGTGACTGACCTGTATTATGCATCAGGGGCAACTGGCAACGGCGACGGGGCTTGCGGAACCCTGCCGATGTCCACCAGCAGCGACATCATCTGGGCCACCAAGTACAATAATATGGAGTGCACCGGCAACACATCCAAATGCGTGGATCCCAAATTAAAAGGGCCGTTCACATTCGGCGGGGATAACATCGATGTGTCCTTGCAGGACGGCAGTCCGACGATCAATGCGGGTGTTGAGATGACATCATTGCCCAATACAGACTACAACAATTTTGATCGTGGGGCATCTTGGGATGTCGGAGCCTTGGAGTATGGGTCGATTTCGACAACTCCATCCACACCGGCACCAACTCCTGAACCAACACCTATACCAACGTCTGAATTAACGCTTGATCCAACGCTTGATCCAACATCTGAACCAATGCCGGATCCGGCATCTGTTCCGGCTCCTGTTTGCGGCAACGGCGTTGTTAATACCGGAGAGCAGTGTGATGACAGCAACCTGAATAACAATGACGGTTGCAGCAGCGCCTGTTTGGTTGAATTGCAACTAATCTGTGGTAATGGGGTCAAGGAAGGTACTGAAATCTGTGATGACGGCAACTTGAATAACAATGATGGTTGCAACAGTACTTGTAGAGCCGAATATTGTGGTGACGGCATCAAGCAAACTAAAGAACAATGCGATGATGGCAACTGGGTCAATCGGGACGGTTGCTCGGCACTCTGCATAACAGAAGTCCCGCTCTGCGGTAACGGTATGATCGAGGGATCTGAACAATGCGACGGCGGCAATCTCAACGGCCAGACGTGCACGAGCAAAGGATTTACCGGCGGGAGCCTGGCATGTTCGAGCTCATGCACATTTAATACATCAAGCTGTCTTGCCACACTCTGCGGTAACGGAGTTGTTGAGACCGGCGAGCAGTGCGATGGGGCGAATCTTAACGGCCAGACCTGTGCCAGCAAAGGATTTGCCGGCGGGAGCTTGGCCTGTTCCAGTTTTTGTACATTCAATACAGCTGATTGTAAAACCAGTATCTGTGGCAACGGCATCATTGAAATTAAAGAACAGTGCGATGGTAGCAATCTTAATGCTCAGACGTGTGTGACCAAAGGATTTGCCGCAGGCAGTCTATCCTGTAGTTCTTGTGCGTTTGATACATCAAGCTGTTTGACCACGTTTTGCGGCAACGAGGTTGTTGAGGTTGGCGAGCAATGTGATGGTAGTAATTTTAATGGCCAGACCTGTGCGAACTATAGATTTAACAGTGGTACGCTGACCTGTTTGAGTTCTTGTATGATCAGTGCAGATGCTTGTAAGACTGTGAGAAATAAGAACCTCATATTCTAGTTGGAAAGAAAAACAACTGAGAGTTTATAGATCATAAAAACAGACGGCCAGCCGGAATTACGGCTGGCCGTTTTGCCAGGTGAGCTTATCTGTAATATCTGAGGCTGATGCTACGAAGAAATCTTCGCCTGATTGGTTTTTGTTAAAATCCGCGTTGGCAAACAGGACGTGTTTCGAAAAACTATCTTTCTGAATCCGCACCAAAAAATCACCAGAACAAAGAACTTTTTGTTTGACATCGACAACGCTTCCTGTTGATTCAATCGTAAAATAATAAGATAGATCCCATATCTGGGCGGCGATCGTTTGGGGAGAGCCTTTTTGCCGGATGCGAATGAGGTATTGGTACTGGCCATCATTAATGGCAACCAGCGTGCCGGTGTGGGTGGCAAATTCGTCGAGGATCTCGAATTGTGAGATCCCGGAGTCCTTGATATAGTCTTTCAGGAAACCTAAATTATCGTTCAAGGAAATATATTTTTCTATTTCTGAGGAAAAAGTATTAACGTTGCTGGCGTTGACAGCGTTCAGGAGATGGGAATTGATGAGGATGTTCAGGCGGTTTAAACCCGCTTGCGCTCCGGCCTGTGCAAGATAATGAGCGCGCATAAGATCGCTTTCGCGTTTGACAAGATTGTGCTGTGTAAAAACGCTCAAGATCAAAATAGAAGAAAAGGTCAACAAAAACAGCATGACCATCAGCGACAGGACCAAGGCAATGCCCTGATTATTATTAAGAATTTTAGTTTTAACGCGCATTACGCAGATAAACCTTTGCTTGGGCAGATTCGTGGATAATCGATTTTGGTCCTGTCTTTTTTTGGGCTGTAATGTTGATGGTCACCATCCGCTGGTCAAAACTCGTCTCTATTTGAATGTTGCTAATATTTTCGGTGATCTGGTCTTCTCTAACCAGGTTGGAGGAATAATCTAAAACCTTTCTTATCAGTGTGTTGTTTCTGTTGAGTTCATAGTCGATGTATTTGTACTCGACGGAATCGCAACTGTTGTTGGCATCCATGCACGAGGCTTGGGTGCATCCCCAGGTGAGCGGTGCACCCCAATGGGCTGTGCTACCGTCAGCAGCCACGGGATTGCTGGTCTTGTCGCAAACAACCGGGATGGAAAAGCGCAGTTTGTCACTCTGGTTAGGACCGGCGTTATTCTCGATCGAGACCTGGAATATGCCCTGGCGGTCATGTCCGGATTGTTCGAGTTCAGGAAGGATCCTGTCAAAAGCCTGACGGATGTTGTCTTGCAATTCACCGCGGTTGATGGTTTTAAACCATACGGATTGTCCGGTGATAAATGTATTGTAAATGCTGGCCACCACGAATGACAATAAAGCGACCACGACAAGGACCTCGACTAATGTAAAACCGTAATTTTTATTTATGCGGTATCGTTTCATCGTTTATAGATGTAGGTGAATAGATCAACGGGAGAATCGAGCGTCCCGTTTTCGTTGGCATCTTCGCCTTTATCCAAGATGCCGTTGAGATTTGTATCTTCCCCCACCAGGCGGCCCTTGGCCTGTTTCCAGAAACATTTAACGTGAATACCCAATAAGCGGGGATCACGGGCATCTAGTTCTACCAGGCCGATCCCGTTGATGCCATCCAAAGCAAAAGTTTGGTTATTGTACGTTGACAAGATAAGGTCAAAAGAAGCGGACTGTATCGTTTCCATCATGTTGCGCGCATTCAGAAGCGCTTTGGTCTTTGTTTTGTTGATCTCGCTTATTTCCATGCATTGAATGTAGGTGAAAAGGATGGCCAGAGAAGTTAATAAAATGATCGTCGTGGCGATGAGCAGTTCCGGTATGGTTAGGGCTTTCGAGGATCGCATGAATTTTTAAAATGACAGGATGACAAATAATTTTATGATGCCCAGTATACCACCAGATTTTAAAACAGTCTTCTGATTTGAATGATCCTTGAGAGATCTTTAAAAGGCAAGGCCGGGGAAGAGGTGTTGTGTGCAAATTTGCAATAATTCCGCGGGTGTATGGACTATAAAATCCGGGTCAAAACGTTCCAGGAGGGCATGGGAATTGTACCCCCAGGTAACAGCAACGACCTTGATGCCTTCTTTTTTGGCTGCTTCGATGTCTCGTGTCTCATCCCCGATGTAGAGGATTTCTTCCGGCGCTAGCTTTTGTTCCGACATCAGCTTGCGCAGGCCGTGATTTTTGCCCCAAACACGGGAGGTGGAATGGATAAAATCAAAAATTTCCAAATTGTTCGTTTTCAAAAAATATTCCACATTCTTTTGAGAATTGGTGGTAAGGATTCCCATTTGAACGCCTGCTTGTTTCAAAAGAGATAAGATCTCATTTAACCCATCAACGGGTTCGATGGAATTGATTTGCTTGTGTAGTTCGCTGCGGGCTTTGGCGACGATATTGGGGATTTTGAGAATAGGAACATTCAAATGCCGGATGACCTCCTGGACGGTTTTTCCTTTCAGAAGTTCCACTTCATGAGGGTATACTTTTTTGAAATTGAATTCGTCCGACAAGATGTTGGTGATCAGCATCGTCTGTTGGAAGGTATCGGCGATGGTGCCGTCAAAATCAAAAATGAGCATTTTAATATTGTTTGACATAACTTTGGACAGTTCTTATTAGTTGTTATACTATAACCATGTTTATAATTTCATAGATATATAAAGTATACCTATAATATTAGTTATTTGCAAAGTCGTTGTTAAATTTTTGTGTTTATTGGGTTTAGAGATCATCTGAAGTTTTAAGGAGTCCCAATATGGAAATCGGGATCGTCGGCTTGCCGAATGTCGGCAAATCAACCTTGTTTAACGCGTTGACCGGCGCAGCGGTTGCGGCTGAAAATTTTCCGTTCACCACCATTGAACCGAATGTCGGTGTGGTGCCCTTGCCGGATGAGCGTTTGACGCGTCTGGCTGAAGAATGGGACTCCGCCAAGACCACCCCGTCGGGAATACGTTTTGTGGACATTGCCGGCATCGTCAAAGGCGCAAGCCAAGGCGAAGGTTTGGGTAACAAGTTTCTTTCACACATTAGAGAAGTGGATGCCATCGCTCATGTGGTGCGTTGTTTCAAGGATGAAAATGTGGTTAACGTTATGGCACAGCTCAATCCCAATGAAGCTGCGGATATCATCGAAACCGAGTTATTGCTCGCTGATCTGCAACAATGCCAGAAATTGCTTGACCGTTATAAAAAACCTGCCAAGTCTGGAGATAAAGAGGCTATTGGCAAGTGCGACGTGCTCGACAAAGCCATGGTGGGATTAAATGAAGGCAAATCTGTCCGGCGGGTGGGTTTTACTTTGGATGAGATCCGTGAATTTCAGTTTCTAACGTCGAAACCAATCCTTTATGTGGCTAACGTCGATGAAGGTAAACTTGAGCCTGAATTGATCAAGCCGCTTCAAGAACGGGCCGAGAAGGAAGGGTCCCAGACGGTTGTTTTGTGTACGAAGATTGAGGCTGAGATCGTTCAGTTAGCGTCGGAAGAACGGTCCGCATATTATGAATCCGCCGGCATCACAACGCCTGGCCTTGCCGCTCTGGCCAAAGCAGGGCAGGATTTATTAGGGCTTATTTGTTTTTTTACGGCAGGCCCGCAGGAGACGCGCGCGTGGCTTATCCCTCAAGGGACCAGAGCTGTGAAAGCCGCTGGCAAAATTCATAGTGACATTGAGCGGGGTTTTATCCGTGCTGAGATCTATAAATATGCGGATCTTGTCCGTCTCGGGACTTACAAAGAGCTTCAAATGAAGAATTTGATCACACTGGAAGGTAAAGATTATCCTATGCAAGACGGAGATGTGGCATATTTTCGTTTTAGCGTTTGATGAATCGTTGATTTTTGAAAATTTATGATTTTTTAACCCAATCGTTAAATAGTTGGTTAAAATAATGGCAACGACAAAGGAGGAATGAATATGCGATGGATGGCCGTTGTTTTTTTGAGCGCCTTTTTATTTTCCTGTCCTGTTTTTGCTGATTCAGCCTCTGCCAACCGGCAAACCATGTTTAATGACACGACTGATTTTTTGGCTACTGTCGGGAGACAAACAGAGGATAAAAAAGAAATTCTTCAGGAGCGCCGTGATATCCGTCGACATGCGAGATTAAAGGATGAAGAACGGCGTAAACGTGCTGCTACGCGCAAGCGCATGAAAGAGCAAGAAGAGATCATAATGCGTAAAATTCAAGCAAAGTAAGAATTGTTTATTGAACGCACGATATGTCCATGGACTGGCTCAGTATTTGTTTGGGAATTGTTATTGTTTTGATCTTCATGGCAATTTTTACGCTTTTGCGTACCATGAGTTCGCCATACATTAAGCGTTTTGATGCGATCGTTAAAGGAAAATTAGAACAGATCAAGGGTGTTCCAGAGGCCTTCCGGGTTGAATTTGAATTGGATGGCAGGCAGTTTGAACTGGTAGAACTTAAACACGAGGTTCAAGAAGAGCGTAACAAGGTTTATAACAGTTGCGTATTGTTAAAGGCCAAAACCAAAACTGATTTCACGCTGCACATTGACGACGTCCTCAACAAAGTTAGTGTGGCTGGTTTTTTGGAAAGTGTTTTATTTCAGCCGTTGGATTATAATTGTTTCCCGATGTCCTCCCAGGAGGTCAAAGATGATTTTAAGGATTTTAAGATTTGCGCCAATAATGTTGAGAAAGCCAAAGAATTCTTAAATCGTCCCGAAGCCCTTTCCATCCTGTCTTCCATGAAAGCTCAGTTTAGCGTTTACGGTTTTCTGATGCCGTTTGTCATCAATCGCGGGGAGCTTATTATCGACTATAGCCTTTCCAATCGTTTGCTTGATGAACTTGTTTTTGATCCTCGTAACATTCTCAAACATGCCCGGTTGCTTGGCCAGTTGGCTGCTTATATTGAGCCCCTGGAAAATATGTAACACACTGTCTTTGAATAGTATAGATTAAGAAAACGCTTTCTTGGTGACCTCCGGAACAGGTATTATTTATGTTATAATTAAACGAAAGGAAAATCACAGCAAAAATAATTGGTTTTGATATTGCCATCACACAATATTACAACTACTATAAAAGTAAAATTTTGTTGATTAATATTTTTGTTTAAGGAGTAAAAATTTGTCGAAAATGACACTTTCTTCATTTGAGAATGTTTCCATCCTGCGCAAATTTACGATGTTTTATATCCTCATGTCGATCCTGCCGGTGGGTGTCCTTTATTTCTTGTTTATGCAGATTCGCCAAACTGGTCATGTTGATGTGGACAATGACCAATTTACAATGATCATGCTTTGGATTTTGGCAGGGGTGGTGGTGGGGTATTGGGCGATGCGAGTTGTTCTCAAAGGGCTTATCGATGTGACCAAGGCCAACAAAGCAACGCTACAGACGGTTTTGGGGCCGGATAAAATTAAAGAGCTCATCGGTGCGGACAACAACGAGATCGCGATTTTAGCCCGTACGTTTAGTGAGATCACCTCCCGTTTGGAAGAGAACGTTAAGAATCTTGAAACGACCAAAAAGACGCTCCACGCGGTTTTGGCTAAAGTTGGCCACGGATTGTCTTCCATGCAAAATATTGATACTTTTTTGGATCTCATTATCGAAACAGTGACCGAGGCGTTGGCCGGCAAGAGCGGTGTTTTGATGCTCTTGGATGAGAGCAAGAAGTTTTTGGTCGTTAAATCCGTTTGCGGGGTCCAGCTTAACGCTGGTGTAGCGCGTTTTAAAGTGGATGAAGTGATTTTTGGATCTGTTCTTAGAACAAAGCACCCTTTGATTATCCCCAGGATCAATCACGAGGAGCACGGCGTTAAAGATCATGCCCATCTTTTTGATTCACCCAGCATTTGTGCGCCGCTGATCCTGCATGACCAGGTCATAGGTGTGATCGCCGTCAATGGTCGTCGTCGTCCGGAGAATTTTCAGGAAGAGGAAATGAACCTCCTTTATAATCTGGCGTTGCAGACGGCGATTGCGATCGAGAATGCCACGTTAAATCAGAATGCCGAACAAACATATTTTGAGACGATCTCGGCGCTGGCTTTGGCTGTTGACGCCAAAGATCCCTATTCGCGCGGACATTTAGACCGTGTGGCGCATTATTCGGTCATGATCGCCACCCAATTGAATTTAGGTAAGGAAGACGTAAAAATGTTAAGGGATGCGGCGCGATTGCATGACATCGGCAAGATCGGCGTCACGGACATGGTTCTTTTAAAACCAGGCCCTTTGAATGACGAAGAATGGGAAATGATGAAAAAGCATCCGGAGATTGGCGAGGGGATCATTAAACCCATTCAATCATTGAAGAATTTATGTGATATTGTCCGCCATCACCATGAAAAGCTGGATGGCAGCGGATATCCCGACGGCCTTAAGGCCGATGAGATCAAACACTTGGTTAGGATACTCACGGTTGCGGATATTTATGACGCATTAACCACCGACCGGCCTTACCGCAAGGCTTTCACAAAGGAAAAGGCCGTGGAAGAATTGCGTAGCATGAAAGGCAAACTTGACATGTCTATTGTCGAATCTTTTGTTGAGGCTATTTCAATCCCACAGAAAGCATCTTAAAAGGCGTTGGCGTTATGCGTGGTGCGTTCTGCGTAGTGCGACGCATGACGCATGACGCATGACGCAAAACGCATCACCCCGTACGAATCATTCAACCAATCATTCAACCAATCCGCTTTACATCACCAATAACTTCTGATATATTAACTTCGCTTTTAGCTCACCAAAGTGTGAATCCCGTTGGGATAATTGATATTTTGAAAAGACACAAGACATATGTGTCCGGCACTTGTGTCCTGTGACAGGTGTCTTTTAATTTGTTTGGGCCATTAGCTCAGTTGGTAGAGCAAGAGACTCTTAATCTCTGGGCCGCAGGTTCGAATCCTGCATGGCCCACCATTTTTACCTTTTGTAAAAAATTTTCATACCTTTGGCGAAAATTTTTTACTTTTATTAGAGAAAAAATGGTGGGGTCTGACGAGGATCCGTCCGAGTCAGACCTTCAACAAGAATGTAATCCTTCGGTCTGGTGTCCAGTTGGACACAACAGACCTTAGGACAACAAAGCAAGAATCCTTGCTTTGTTGAAATGGTGGGGTCTGACGAGCCTGCCTGTCGGCAGACAGGGCTCCGTCCGAGTCAGCCTTCAATTAAAAAGTGTTTATGTTTAAAAAAATCTACGCTTTCAAAAACAGTGCTGAAGCGGGTATGCTTATATCGCTACTAAAGAGTAATGGATTTCACCCCCTTGATCTTCAAACATCAGCACATGTAAGCATGGCAGGCGCGGATACGTTTTATTATGTTCAGGTTCCAGAAAAGGAATACGAATCCATAAAGAATTTGTTAATAGAGCAGAATTATACTGACATAATTTAAACTTTAATTAAGGTCACAATGCCTCTAAAAAATACTGATATCGCCGTTCTTCAAGCCAAAGCCCTTCAATTCCGTCGAGAAATCCTTGAAACGCTTAACTTGGCTGGTTCCGGCCATCCGGGCGGTTCTTTATCCGCTGTTGAGATTTTCCTTTCGCTATATTTTTACAAGATCAAACACAAACCGAATGATCCGAAATGGGAAGACCGCGACCGCGTCATTGTTTCCAAAGGCCACGTTTCACCCGTCGTGTATGTCACGCTTGCCAACGCCGGTTATTTTCCAAAAGAAGAGCTCAAAACATTCCGTAAATTTAAAAGCCGTTTGCAGGGGCACGTGGTCACCAAAGTGCCGGGTGTTGAATTCAATACCGGTTCTCTGGGGCACGGCCTTTCGTTTGCCAACGGCGTCGCGCTGGGAGCGAAGATGAAAGGCAAGGACATCAACGCTTATTGCATTATGGGCGACGGGGAAATCCAGGAAGGATCGGTATGGGAGGCAGCCATGTCAGCGTCGCATTTTAAATTGGATAATGTCTGTGCCATCGTCGATTACAACAAGGTGCAGGAGAACGGCCCGACGAATGAGATCAAGAATTTGGAACCGCTGGCTAAGCGCTGGGCGAGTTTCGGCTGGCACGTATTTGAGGTCGACGGGCATAGCATCAATCAATTGATCGCCGCGCTCGATGAATTTGATAACATCAAGGGCAAGCCCACGGTCATCATCGCTCATACCATCAAGGGCAAGGGCGTTTCATTTATGGAAAATAAAGCGGCCTGGCACGGTAAAGCCCCGAATCAGGAGCAGTTGCAAGAAGCGTTAAAGGAATTGAAATAATGGAATTGAAACCTACACCGACGCGTGACGGATTCGGGGAAGAGCTCGCAAGCTTGGGCCGCGAAAACAAGAACATCGTCGTGGTTTCTGCTGATTTGGAAGACGCCACCCGCGCTGAATATTTCAAAAAAGAATTCCCGGAACGGTTTTTTTCCGTCGGCATTGCCGAACAGGACATGGTCGGCATGGCTGCCGGATTAAGTTCCATGGGATTTACCGCGGTCACCAACTCATTCGCTGTTTTTTTGACCAACCGCGCGTATGACATGATCCGTTTGGATGTTTGTTATAATGATTGCAACGTAAAATTAGTCGCGTCCCATGCGGGCGTTACCGTCGGGGAAGACGGGGCGAGCGCGCAATGTCTGGAAGACTTGGCCATCATGCGCGTTTTACCGAACATGAGAGTCCTTTGCCCGGTCGATTATATTGAAGCCAAGAAAGCCACGCGCGCCATTGTCGCGGAAAGGGGCCCGATGTATATGCGCGTTTCGCGCGCGGCGCTTCCGATCCTCACTAAGGAATCTGATCCGTTCGTGATCGGTAAAGCCAATGTGTTACGTGAAGGCAAGGATGTCACGATCATCGCCTGCGGCGTCATGGTTTCCGAAGCGTTGAGAGCCGCCGAAGAACTTGCCAAAGAAAATATTCAGACCAGAGTTATCAATATGCACACGATCAAGCCTATTGATCAGGATGCGATCATCAAAGCCGCCAAAGAGACCGGCGCTATCGTTACCGCCGAGGAACATCAAATTTTCGGTGGATTGGGAAGCGCAGTTGCTGAAGTTTTGACGCAGCATAGCCCTGTTCCCGTCGAGATGGTTGCGGTCCGTGATTCTTTCGGCGAATCCGGCAAGCCGGAACAGCTTTTGGAATATTTCGGCCTTAAAGACAAAAACATCGTGGCTGCGGTCAAGCGCGTATTAAAACGCAAAGAGGTAAGAAGTAAGAGGTAGAGAGGTAAAAAACGTTGTTTACCTCTTATCACTTACCTCTTACCTCTCTAGTAAAGGAGTTTTTTATGCCCCAAACACGGATGCATGAACTTGCCGAACTCGGTCAGAGCCTTTGGCTGGATAACATCAGCCGTTCAATGATCGAGAAGGGATCGCTTCAATCTTTGATCGACCGCGGGCTGCGCGGACAGACATCCAATCCCACCATTTTTAAACAAGCCGTTTCCCAAAGTGCGGATTACGACCAGAAAATCATTGAGCTCACTGAATCCGGCAAAAGTATTTTTGAGATCTACGACGAGATAACCACCCGCGATGTTCGTGAGGCATGTGATCTTTTTAAAGGCGTTTATCAGTCGACTAATGCGCAGGACGGTTATGTCAGCTTGGAGATCAATCCGCATTTAGCTAACACCTATGAAGAACAGTTCGAAGAAGGCCTTCGCCTGTGGCAGAAGGTCGCCCACCCGAATTTAATGATCAAAGTGCCGGGAACCAAGAACGGCTGCCGTGTGGTTGAGGATTTGCTGGCTCAAGGCGTTAATGTGAACGTTACACTGATCTTTTCTGCCGAACAATATCAGGAAGTGGCCTGGGCCTATGTGCGCGGAATGAACCGGTTGCTTTCCGCGGGCAAAGATCTTAGTAAGGTCAGGTCTGTCGCGAGCGTTTTTGTCAGCCGTATTGATTCAGCCGTCGATAAAATGCTGGATGACAAGATCGCTGCGTCGAATGATGGCGCGCCCAAAGTAAATTTAGAGGCGTTTAAGAATAAAGCCGCGGTTGCCAATTCTGAAATTGTTTTTCATAAATATAACAAACTTTTTTCGAGCCCTGAGTTTAAGGTTCTTCAGCAAAAAGGCGCTCAGCCGCAGCGCGTGCTGTGGGCATCCACGGGCACCAAGAATCCTAAATACAGCGACATCAAATATATCACTGAGCTGATCGCCAGTCCGACGGTCAACACCGTGCCGGACAAAACGCTGGAGGCTTTTCTCGATCACGGCGTTGCCAAGATCGCCATGCCCGGCAATGTGGCCGCGGCCCAGAAGATCCTCGAGGAATTAAGGGCGCAGGGCATAGATGTGAGCGTGGTTTGTCTGAAATTACTCGCCGATGGTTTGGTGGCGTTTGATCAATCGTTTGATGAGTTGACCAAGTCTATTGAAGAGAAAGCGAAGAGATTAACGACACGATAAGTTGTTCGTTAGTCGCTGTTTGTTGATCGCAGACGAACAACGAACAACGAACCCCGAACAACGCTTATGCCTAAAACCAACATCCCGCCCGAAGACCGATTCTCCCGCGCCTTGTTCGGCGTCATCTTGACGACCGCCGCGTTCTACAGCACCGGAAAATGGGTCGCGTTCATTCTAGGAATTTTATTTTTGATCTCCGCATCCCAAGGGTTTTGCCTGACTTGCTACCTCTACAAAAAGTTCCTAAAAGACGCGAAAAAATAATTATCCCTCCATGCCTTGACAGCAGTGTATTGGTGTATTACACTTATAATACACATGGATAACAAGGCAGCCATTTTTCATATTAACCCATCATCTGGGATTCCTATCTATCGTCAAATTATAGATCAGATTAAGACATCCGTTGCGATGGGACAGCTTAAATCAGGCGATTTTCTTCCTTCTGTACGTCAGGTAGCTCAGGAATTGGACGTTAATCCTATGACCGTGTCCAAGGCCTATTCCACGCTGGTACAGTCCCAAGTACTTGAAAGTGTTAGGGGTGAGGGTGTTCAGGTTAAGGCATCGACAGCAGATGTTTACGAAGTTCAAAAAAAAGTAAATAAGATACTTCCCTTATTAGAAGGGGTTGTTAACAAAGCACAGCAGCTTGAGATTCCACGGGAACAATTTATGATGTTGCTTCATAAAATTTGGGAGGACAATCAATGAACGAAAATATTTTAGAAGTTCTGAATATCACACGATCCACTAAGGGCAAAGACATTTTAGAAAATGTCAGCCTGAATATCAAAAAGGGGAGTGTCTGCGGGTTGCTTGGAAAAAACGGCTCTGGTAAATCTACATTGATCAAATGCTGCCTGGGGCTTATCCGCGTTCAAAAAGGCAACATTGCATTGTTTGATGAAGACCCCTGGAAGTTGAAGGAAAGCACCAAAGAAAAAATTGCTTATGTTCCCCAGTCGCCGGTTTTCTATCCATGGTTGAAGGTGCGCGAGATGGCAGATTACACAGCTTCATTTTATAAAGCCTGGGATAAGCAACTCGTTGAACAGCTAATGAAAGATTGGGAGTTAGACGCTCAACAGCGCGTTGCCAACCTTTCCGAAGGCCAGATACAGAAACTTGCCATTATTCTTGCGTTGGCGTATCGTCCAGAGTTTTTGATTTTTGACGAACCCGTCGCTAGTCTTGATCCGGCTGCCCGCCGGGAATTTTTAAAGACGATTTTAAGCATGGTTTCCGATCAGGAATGCACGGTATTTATTTCATCCCATATTACGTCCGATTTGGAACGCATTATCAATGAAGTCGCTATTTTGGATAAGGGAAGTATTTGCTACAAAGATGATCTCGATTCTTTGAAAGAAAAAGTCAAAAAAATTCGTTTGATCGCTTCCCAGCCGCTATTGTCTAATATCGATTTGCCGGGTGTTCTGCGATATGAATCCTTTGGTCATCAGGCGCAGGCAGTGGTCAACGGTTTTAGCCCGGAATTAAAGAAATCCATCGAGCAAAAATACAACGTTCAGGTCGAGGTTTTTGATCTTAATCTGGAAGACATTTTCCTTGAGGTAACCAAATGATAGGCCCCTGTTATCAAATCCTGCGGCTTTATTGTTCCGACAAGACTTTCTTGCTCCTGTCTTTAATGACGGGTTTCGGTTCGGTATTGCTTTTAGGCTATCCGCGGCCCTGGAGCATTTGGGCGGGATTGGTATTTATTATTTTTTTAATCATCTATGGCCTTATCGCTTTGACGGGTTATGTGCGGGGGACAAATTCCAAGGCGTTTTCCTATAAAGCGCCGCTTAATTTGTTTTTTGCGATCAGTTGTCTTTCGATGTTTCTCGTTTTCGGGATGAAATTCGTCGGGTTCATGGATTATCGGGCGAGCTGGCCGATTGTTTTTAATTATCTGATTTTTCCATTATGGGGATTTCATCTGGGAGCGCTTTTAAAAATCAATCTGGCATACGGGGCGATATCGATCTATCCGAACCACCAAAAGTATCATCGCTTCGTTGCCTGTTTACTGGTTTTAATTCCTTTAATTGTGCTGTCGGCGGCTCAGTTTGGTCTTATAATTTTCATAACCGTTTTTTTTATTGCGTTAGGATGGATGGGAAGTATTTGGACATTTTGGACCGCTGTCTTGGGGTATACATGCGGCGTCGGTATTTTATTTGGTTATGTGATTCCTCAAAAAATAGATCTCGAGATAAATCTCCCGCAATTTTTTGTTATGATCTGGCTTGTAAGTTTTTTACTAAACGAAAACCGTTCGGAACCCTCTTATAGTTTTATATCGTTTCAAAGGAGAGCGAAGCAAGCTGCGTTTTTTGATATTCTCTGGGACATCTTAAATCTCCAATTCAAAAAGCAACGGACGTTTGTTGCCGTTGCTCCGGAGCAGGATGTAAAACGCGCTTTGCGATGGGAATTCCTTTATCCGTTGCGATGCCCGCACGTCCTTTTATGCGTGGCCAGCGTCATTCTGGTCGGCATTTATGACCACCTGCACGTGCGCTCCATATCGTTTTTCCATGTGTTCCTTTCAACAGTTGTGCCGGTTTTATTAATGGTCTATAAATCTCAACGTGAGCATAGAAAATTTCTGGTAGCAGAGTTTCTTAAGCCCATCGAAGCGCAGGATTTCTGGCGGGACTACGAACGAGGGACGTTGCTTAAAGCGTTACAGCTTTACGCGGGATTTTTCTTCTGGCTTATTATTGTGCCCCTAGCCGTCTATCGATTGAAATTATTAACCGTATTGTCGGCTTCTTTGTTTGTTCAGTTTGTAATTGGCTTGTTGCTTTTAGTTATCCTTTTTTGCGCCGTTAGATATTTTGCCAGGGAAGAGTTTATGGTCGAGGAGAAACTTCCTATTCGTGAGGCCTTGGGGTTTGGTTGGGAGACGGTTAAATCCAACTTCGGTTTTTTGTTTGTAATTTTCTCATTGATCATATTTATTCAGGCATTTCCACAGATCGTATCGATATTGTTAGTTAAAAAATATTCCTTTGTGGTTCCTGTTGCGAACTTCTTGTCTGATATTTTGATCGTATGGCTTGGTATAGGGACGGTTAGGATTGCGCTTGATTTTTGTGATAATAAAAAACCCCGGGTTAGAGATTTGTTTGATTTTTCTTTTTTGTTTTTTAGATCTATGTGGGCGTGGATTCTTTATGCTTTTGCCGTTATTGGAGGGCTTGTACTGTTTATCGTCCCCGGGATCATCATGATTCTGCGGTTGGGCTTTTTTCAATATTTAATTGTCGATAAAAATCTCCGGGCCCTGGACGCATTAAAAATGAATTTTGTCATGACCCGTGGATTGACGTGGAATTTGTTGGGCTTCTGGTTTATTCTTGGTTTTCTTAATCTTTTAGGTTTATTGTGTTTTATTGTCGGTCTGGTATGGACAGTGCCGGTGACTTGGCTTGCCATGGCTTTTGTCTATCGGAAATTATCGCCCGCGGCGCAAACCTCAAACGACTTATTTAAAGAAAAGGGGCTCCTATGAAATTGAACCCTAAAGTTTTAATAACGGTTTTGCTATTTATGATGGTGCCATTCAGAGCAGGGGCGCAAGACAAGGGAAATTTGCTTCCTATGATTGAAGGCCATTTGGATGAAATCATTGCTTTGTATAACGCGCAGGATTTTAAGACCATTTATCGTGATAAAACAACGGCCCGGTTTAAATCCAGCCAGACGTTTGCGGCGTTCCAGGATAAGATGGGCAATATTTTTAATGAAATGGGGCCGGTTAAATCCAAGCGCGTGAACGATTTCTCCAGCGAGGAATATTCCAAATTTAAAATGGATTTTTTTCGTTTGCAGTACAGGGTTGTTCAAGAGAAGGGCCGGTCACTTTGGAAAATCGTATGGATGAAAGAAAAAGGCGGATATTTGATCGATGGGTTCGCTGTTGCTGACGCCGACCGGATCTTGATCGCCCAGGGGAATTTGTATGGATTTCTGGGTGATGAGGATCCCGCATGGTCTTCACAGGAATTCGAACAAGAATGGATTGACAGCAAAAAAGGATTTATTCGGCAACATCACGTTGAAGGCCACCAAAGAATCTATGACTGGATTGTCGAGATGGGTCATGGAAATTCAAATTTTGACGACAGAGAGAAGAAACAATTAAAAGAGGATTTGGAAAAAGACGTGACGGGCATGCTGGCCGACCGTATTGGCATGGCTTTTAGAGCGGGGGATATTAAAACATATTATCCGAATGGTAATGTGAAATATTTCTCACGGCTGAATAAGGAAAATGATGAACGATTCGTACAGGCCTATTATGCCAATGGACAACTCCAAAAAGAGATTGTCTATACAGTTGACGGCGAGATAGCAAAGCGTTCTTTTAAAGAGTACGATCCCCGCGGCAGGCTCATCTTTGATGAGCAGGATGAGCGTCCCTTATATGCCGCGCCTATCCAGAACGGAGTGCATAAAGAGACCTATGCCACCGGATTGTCGGACGAAACCACCTATAAAGACGGCTGGAAGGACGGGCCTTATAAATCTTACTGGAAAAATGGCAACCTGCAAATCGATGCTAATTATAAAGAAGGCCGACAGGATGGACCGTATAAACTTTATTATCATAGTGGCCAGTTATATAAAGAGGCCGCTTATAAACAAGGCAAAAGTGACGGAGCGTTTAAAGAATATTATGACGACGGTCGTATCTATGAAGAAGGGAGTTTTAAAGATGATGTGATGGACAATACCTGGAAAAGATACGACGAGGACGGAAAAATTCTTCAACAGAGCGTTTATAGCGATGGGCGTCTGCTGGATGCTGGCGGAAAACCCTTTGAGTGCCTGCGTAAAGAATATTACGCCAACAGCGTTTCTCAGGATAGCCCCTATAAAGACGGCAAACTCGACGGGATCGTCAAGTCGTTTGACAAGGACGGGAAGTTGTATCTTCAAAGAACGTTTAAAGACGGGAAAGTCATCGCTTCTGATAGAAAATAGGGGAAGTATTCATGTTTAATAGTCCGTATATTCAATTTACCCTTGGTCTTATGGGGCTGGTATTGTGTGTGGCTCTTTATCTTGTGCCGACTATTGCAGCAAAAGGAAAAAGGAATGCTTATTTAATCTTTGCATTTAATATTTTTTTGGGATGGACCATTCTGGGGTGGGTCATTGCCTTGATTTGGGCGTTGCGTGAATCAAAAACTAAGGGAAGCAAGAAAATATCGCATGACGATATTTCTTGGGTCATAGCAGTCATGACGATTGTTTTAATGATGAATTTTATGAGAAGACCTACCTGGCTTGAAGGCTCGATATGTCTTGTACTAACGGCATTAATTTTCTTGCGGCATTTTGAATATTATTTTCGGCCTAAAGGGATCGCTTTGGAGAGGCCCGCTTGGGAAATTCAGATACCAACGGATATTGGAAAGTTTTGGGAATATTTAAATCAGTTGCTTCCGGCAGGGAGCATCCTCTATTTTGAAGGGGTTTATCCGGAAGTCATCGCCGATTATCTTGGGGGTCGACCGGCCCAAGAGATTTGTCAAGTGGCCCGCGGTACGGTTTTTCCAAAGCTCAATATTTTTCACATGCCCATGACTCAGGAAAACCTGACTGGATTGGCCGCATTGAGCAGACAAATCGATGGGCCTGTCAGTACGCATTTTCATGCGTACTGTAATCAAAAAATTCTGCTCTATTGGCATGACGCGTTTGACCGCTTTCCGATTTTATTATCGAATGAGATCGCCGAACATAATGTCATACAATTTTGTCTATCAGTAAACTTATCATACGAAAAATTGCAGGACTTGGGTGATGGCACCTTTGAGCCCATCCGATAAATGAAAATTGAGGAGGATAAGATGGACGAGTCAAAACATTCCCGAAAAACGCTCGATGTTATCGCGGCAATAAAAGAGTCTGCGGAAATCTTTAAAAATAATTTTTGGTTGTTCATGTTTTTGGGTTTCTTGGGGAATGCCCTTTTTGTGGTGCAGGAATTAATGGGTGTTTCTTCTTTGAAGAATATCACGGAGTGGATTATGGAGCTTGTTTTTAACATTGTTTATTTTTGGATGATGGCTGCCCTGATCATTGTATCTGATCGCTTGTTGAAGGGCGAACGGGTGACAGCGAAAGAAGCTTGCATAGATGTAAAGAATGTGTTCTGGCGCTTTTTAGCGGGAGGGGTTTTATATCTACTAATGTTTTTTGGGGGGCTGTTGGTTTTTATAATTCCGGGTTTGTATTTAGCGACAATATATAGTTTGGCCGGCATCCCGATTGTTTTAGAGCGGACAGGCATTATGGAAGGATTTAAGATAAGCAAAAATCTGATCCTGGGAAATTTTTGGATTATGTTCTTGTTAGTAATGGGCATCCTCATTATTTATCATCTGTATTTCTTGGTGGGGCCTTTCAAAGCCGTTTTCGTCGGGATCATCGGCAACGTTCTTGTGCCGTATGAAACCATCCTATTCGTTTTACTTTATCATCGGCTCAAAGACATGAAGGGTGCGCAGACAAATTCTTCTTCAATCGAGGCCGGGCAGGTTGTGATAGAAAATAAAAGTTCCATAGGAACGACTTCTTGGGGAGTTTTAGTTCTTGGCATAGGAATGCTTTTTGGGGTTATGAATTATGTGAAAAACATTTGGGGGATAAGTCATTTTATATTTCCTGTTATATTTGTTGTCATCGGGATTGGAATATTATGTTTGAAGAATTGGGCCCGAAGAGCATTTATTATATTAGCTACTGTATGTTTAATTTCTGGAATGTTTGCTTTTCTCCAATACCTGCAACCCCCAAACGGATTATTGGAAGCAGGCAAAAGATGGTTCGCAGGTATGGGTATTTCTAGTTTTGTGTTTATGGCGGGCTTAATCTTCTTTTTTCAGCCTCCAGTAAAAAAACAATTTAAAAAGAGATAAATAAACAATGATTTCTAGGTACTTTAAATCAAATTTTTTAGATAGTTTATTATTCTTAGCGGTATTGATTCTTTGTCCATGCGTTGTATTCGCTGAAACCTTAGTACTCACATCCGGCCAAGAGGTCGAAGGCGAGATTGCTGAGAAATCCGATAAGTTTATAAAGATGGATGTGGAAGGCATACAGGTTACTTATTATTCTGACGAGATAGAATCCATTGATGGGCATAAATTTGAACTGACGGAAGAAAATACGCCTCCGTCCGATTTTTTTAGTTTGCCTATGCCTGATGTTCCTGCCCAGACGGCAGAAAACCAAGGCCCTTGGGTTAAAGTAGAGAATGGTCGTTTGTGGGTGAAGGTGAACGGAGCATACAAGCCATATTTTATCAAAGCAGTGGGATACAGCCCTATACCGATTAGTCGTCACCCTAGTGATTGGGGCTGGCCAGCAGGAGATTCTCGTTATAATAATATTTATGATGATCCAATAATTTTAGTTCGTGATTTTATGTTTTTAAAGGACATGAATGCTAATACTATTCGTATATGGAAAGGGGATGATACTGCTGAACCCAACGGGCGTTTTCCAAATAGGTTGACTACAAGGACGTTGGATCTAGCGGCCCAATATGACCTTAAGGTTATTGCCGGTTTTTGGGTGGCGGATTTGAATTTCGATATTCTTAATAATATTGTTGATCGGCAAGCGTTGATCGACCGTTTTGTTGCCTATGTCAATACCTTTAAAGAACACAAAGCCATTTTGTTTTGGGCTATCGGCAATGAAAACAATTATCAAAAAATTAATGAGAAAGGGATGAGCCCGCAACAGGTTCGAGTGTGGTATGCTCTGGTCAATGATATGGCGAAAAGTGCGCATGAAGCTGAAGGGGTGAATCGCCATCCCGTGGCGGTTGTTAATGGCGATTTAGATCATATTGGTGATAGTTCATCGGGCGCTACGGATGATCAGTTGCCGGATCTGGATATCTGGGGGACCAATGTATATCGTGGTAAGAATTTTGGTACTTTGTTTAGTGAGTATAGTGCCAAATCACATAAACCATTATGGATTGCGGAATTTGGGGTGGATGCTTGGCACGGGACAGATCCTGATAACTTCGACAATGGTCATGAAGATCAGGGCACGCAGGCTGTTTGGGTAGGAGCATTGTGGGATGAGATCGCCCATAATTCGTCAGTTACTATTGGTGGGACAGTAATGGCATATGCCGATGAATGGTGGAAGCCTTCTGAATGGTTGTGCGGCGATAATAGCCCATCATGCAACAGTACGCAAAATCATTTTGGTTCCCTCTTTAGTGCTTTTCCTGACGGTATTATGAACCAGGAGTGGTTTGGGATTATGGCGATTGAGCACAATCCATTCAGCCCCCAAGGTATGGATATCATGCAACCGCGCAAGTTGTATTACACTCTGCAAACAAAATGGCAATTTGACGCACCGCTGGATTCAACTATAATGCTCATGTCCGGTCAGAAGGTAGAAGGTAAGATCATAGAAAAAATTGATAATTTTTAAAATTCAAGATTTAGATGGTTATCAAAAATCGGCTATATTAGAATAACTCAAGTCTAAGTAACCATTTTATCTCGAGAAAATTAAGGTTTAAGTTTATGGATCCGTGGCGTGATATAGCCGGTTTGTCTTCCCAGGAAATCCGTACCCTTCAGAATAAAAAGCTTCAGTCGTTTATCAATACCCAGATCTATCCGTTTAGTCCGCATTACCGGCAGTTGTTCGACAAGAACAAGATCAACCCCAAGTCGATCCGCACTGTCGAAGACTTGAAACATCTGCCGCTGACCTCCAAATTGGATTTTATTAATAAAGAAGACCCTCAAGTCTATAAACAATTTGTGCTGAAGCCCGATGAGGCCGCGATCCGGCGTTCGTGGCCGGCGTCCAGGCTTTTGGCGCTTGCGGTCAAGAAAATTGTTAAGGGAAAAGGCGCTGTCATGGATGACATGAACAGGGAATACCGCCCGGCGTTCATGACGTTCACGACGGGAACGACCAGCAGCCCAGTACCGTTTTTGTATAGCAATTACGATATCGATAATTTGAGCCTCTCGGGCGCGCGGATGCTTTCATTGTTCCAGATGTCGCCGGAGGGGCGCATTATGAACCTGTTTCCTTTTGCCCCGCATTTGGCATTTTGGCAGGTTTTTTTTGGCGGCCTGGCTTCCAGCGTCTTTTCCTTAAGCACCGGCGGGGGAAAGGTGATGGGGACCGAAGGGAATTTATCAGCGATCGCCAAGATACAGCCTTCGCTGATCTTGGGCGTGCCCAGTTACATCTATCATCTGATACGGACGGCGCAGGAGAGGAATTTGAATTTCAGTTTCATCAATAAAGTTGTCTTGGGCGCGGCCAAAGTGACTATTCCTTTTAAAGAACGCCTGGCGGGTTTGCTGGAATCGATGGGCAGCCGCAACGTTTCAGTCCTCGGAACCTATGGGTTTACCGAAGCGCGCACAGCATGGGCCGAATGCCCGTCGGCGTTGAACGTTTCAAGCGGTTATCATTTGTATCCGGACAAAGAGATCTTTGAGGTGATCGACCCCAAAACCGGCGAGGTCAAAAGCGAAGGTGAGGACGGCGAACTTGTCTATACGTCCCTTGATGCGCGGGCAAGCGCGGTGCTAAGATACCGGACAGGTGATTTCGTCAAAGGCGGAATCGTGTACGCGCCCTGCCCGTGCTGCGGCCGCCGGTGCCCGAGGATCTCGAGCGATATCATCCGCCTGTCGGACACCAAGGACCTGCAGCTTTCCAAAGTGAAAGGGTCATTGGTTAATTTAGATCATTTCTCGTCGATCTTAAACGAACAACCAGGCGTGGAGGAATGGCAGATCGAGCTACGTAAGCACAACAACGACCCGTTTGATGTGGATGAACTTTGCATTTATCTGTGTGCCAAAAGCGGCGCCAACACCCAGGCGATCGAAGAAGATGTTAAAAAGAAGATCCTTTGGGCCACTGAAATTTCACCGAACGCGGTTGTGTTCATTCCGATGAATGAAATGCTCAAGCGCCTGGAATTGGAGACGGCGAACAAAGAAAAAAGGATCGTTGATGCCAGGCCGAAATAGAGAAAAGAGGTAAGTGATAAGTGGTAAGTGGTAAGTGGTAAGTTACGATGTCTGGCGCAACAGGTTTAACCCTTACCTCATACCACTTACCTCTTACCTCTAGAAAAGGAAATCATATGGAACGCATCGCAATCATCGACGGTATCCGAACTCCGTTTTGCAAAATGGGGTCGGTTTTTAACTATCTTTCCGCCCAGGAATTGGGGCGTATTGCCGCGCGCGAATTAATCGAGCGCACAGGGCTTGATGTGAAAGCCATTGATGAGATTATTTTTGGTTGCGTCAGCCAGCCGGCGGATGCGGCTAACATCGCGCGCGTGATCGCCCTCTTAAGTGGTATTCCCAAAACCACGCCAGCTTTTACCGTGCACCGCAATTGCGCTTCCGGCCTTGAAGCGGTGGTGGATGCTGCGATCAAAATCCAGGCGGGAGAAGGCCGATGTTTTCTCGCCGGCGGGACGGAATCGATGAGCAACATTCCGTTTTATTTCAGCAAGGAATATCAGGAATTCTTAGGTGCGCTTATGCGTGCCAAAAGTCTCGTCGAAAAAATAGGGATACTTTCTAAATTTCGTTTTAAATTCCTTACGCCTCGAATCGGTTTACAGCTGGGCTTAACCGATCCCGTGTGCGGCCTTAACATGGGCCAGACAGCAGAAGTGCTGGCCAAGGAGTTCGGCATCACCCGCAATGACCAGGATAAATTCGCGCTCATAAGCCATCAGCGCGCGTTGCAATCCCGCGCGTTCTTGCGGGAAGAGATCGTTGCTGTTGTTCCGTCCCCCAAATACGCTCAGGCCGTGCAGGATGATAACGGCCCGCGCGAGCAGCAGACGTTTGAAGCGTTGGCGAAATTAAAACCTTATTTTGAAAAAGGAACCGGAACGGTCACAGCTGGCAATTCGAGCCAGATCACTGACGGGGCAGCGGCCCTTTTGGTGGCCGGCGAATCCCGTGCGCGGGAATTAAGCCGTGAACCGCTGGGATATGTGAAGTCATTTGCTTTTGCCGGGGTTGAGCCCAACCGCATGGGCATCGGTCCGGCGCATGCGATCCCCAAGGCATTGAAGAAAGCGAACCTACGGTTGAATGATATCCAGGCCGTTGAGATCAACGAGGCATTTGCCGCGCAGGTCTTGGCGTGCTTAAAAGCGCTGGCCTCGGAGAAGTTCGCCAAAGATTTCGGTTATGAAGGTTTTACCGGCGAGATCAATCCGGCGATCTTGAATGTTAACGGCGGGGCGATCGCGCTTGGCCATCCCGTCGGGGCAACCGGCGCCCGGTTGATCTTAACGATGCTCAAACATATGAAACGCAATAATCTCAAGTACGGCCTGGTCTCATTGTGCATCGGCGGCGGACAGGGCGCGGCTATGATATTAGAAAGATAGAGGTAAGAGGTAAGAGGTAAGGGATAAGTGGTAAGATCCGTCGTAAGGTTACCTTACCTCTTACCTCTTACCTCTAGCTAGATAGCGAGGGTAAATGTCTGTTTTTTATAAAGAAGATTCCGGTATAGGTTTTATCGTGTTCGATAATCCCGACGCCAAGGTCAATGTGCTTAATTCCGACACCATTCATCGGCTGGACGCGATCTTGGACGAGATTAAGCGTAAGAACACGATCAAAGCGCTTGTGATCCAAAGTGCGAAAAAAGATGTGTTCATCGCTGGCGCGGATATCAAAGAGATCGAGGCGATCACTGACGCTGCCGATGCCAAGACCAAAGCTCAAGCCGGGCAGGATTTATTTAATAAACTGGAAGATCTGCCGGTTGCGACCATTGCCGTTATTGACGGCGTGGCTTTGGGCGGCGGCTGTGAATTGGCGCTGGCTTGCCTGTACCGCATTTGTACATTCAATGATAAGGTGAGGATCGGCTTACCTGAGGTTAATTTGGGATTCATCCCCGGTTTCGGCGGGACCTACCGTTTGCCGCGGCTCGTCGGGCTTTCGCAGGCGCTTAAGATGATCTTGAGCGGCCAACCAATCCCAAGCGTGGTGGCCTTTAAAGTCGGGCTTGTGGATCAATTATTCCCTCAGTCGACGCTGACCCATGACGTGATGGAATTCGTTCAAAAATTAGTCGATCAACCGTTAAGAAAAAAATTTCAGCCCAAACCCAAGAAGGGAATGGGCCATTTTTTGGACAATACCGCGATCGGCCAGTCCGTACTTTTTCAGCAGTCCCAAAATAATGTTTTGGTTTTGACCAAAGGTTTTTATCCGGCGCCGGTGCGCGCCATCGACGTCATTAAAACAGCCCGCTTGTTCGGTCGTCAACAGGCCTTGGATCTGGAAGCGGAAACCTTCGCCGAGTTGGCCATCACCGACACTTCCAAAAATTTGGTGAAATGTTTTTTTATGACGGAGAAATTTAAAAAATTGACCGTTCCGGGAACGGAACAGATGGCGCCCCGCAAGATCGCCAAGGCAGGTGTGATTGGCGCCGGTATCATGGGCGGCGGCATTGCCCAGCTTTTGAGCGACCGTGGGATTTGGACGCGTATCAAAGACATGAATTACGACGCGATCGCCAAGGGTTTGGCGGCGGCTTATAAAGTGTACCAGGCTGCTTTAAAGAAAAAGAAGATCAGGCCCCATGAGGTTGCCAATAAAATGGCGATGATCACCGGCACGACGGATTACAGCGGTTTTCAGGATGTGGATATTGTGATCGAAGCGGTCGTTGAGAATATGGAGGTCAAGAAAAAAGTTTTCGCCCAACTCGACGGCGTTGTATCATCACAGGCGCTCTTGTGCTCGAACACCTCGTCGTTATCGGTCACAGAGATGGCGGAGGCGACCAAGGATCCGTCGAGGGTCATCGGTTTTCATTTTTTTAATCCGGTCCATCGTATGCCTTTATTGGAGATCATCACAACCAAACATTGTTCGCAAAATACTATTGTTTCGGCCATTGAGTTTGCCAAACGCTTAGGGAAAACACCCATCCTCGTCAAAGATGCGCCGGGATTCCTGGTCAACCGTATTTTGCTTGGGTATATTAACGAGGCAGGGCGTTTGTTTCAGGAAGGCGCGCGCATTGATGACATTGATGCCTTGATGGTGGAATTTGGCATGCCCATGGGGCCATTCACGCTTTCTGACGAAGTTGGTTTGGATGTGGGCGTTAAGGTGTTGCATGTCCTGGAAACCGGTTTGGGGGAACGTTACAAACCCGTTGAAATTTTTGACAAGATTTTTGAGAAGAAGTTTTTTGGAAAAAAATCTGGCAAAGGGTTTTACATGCACGGTAAAAATCGTATCGTCAATAAAGACGTTCAGGATATGGTCGAGCGCGAAGGTGGTATTTTTGATCGAAATGACGCGCTAAACCGCATGCTCTTGATCATGATCAACGAAGCCGCCCGGTGCCTTGAGGAAGGCGTCATCGACGGTCCGGACGTTGTGGACGTGGGGATGATCATGGGTACAGGATTTCCGCCTTTTCGCGGCGGGCTTTTGCGGTATGCTGACGGAGAAGGGATCGATGACGTTGTTGAGATCTTGAATGATCTGGAAGAAGAATTTAAGGACGGGCGGTTTAAGCCATGCCATTATTTACTTCGTCTGAAAGAGCAAAAAAGTAAATTTTATTCCTAAGAGGGCTTGGTATGGTTGAAGGGAAAAAAGATCCAACGATTGATAAAAATAAAATCATCCTCATCAGTGCGGGCGCTGGTTTGGGAACTTTGGTTTTAGGTTTTTTGATCTGGTCTGCTATTTTTTCCAGCCAATTTGCTGTTTTTAAAGATAAGGATTATCACCTGAGCATCAAATATCCCAGAGGCTGGACGGTGGCTAAGGGTTATGAGGGAACGATTGTTACGTTTGTCTCGCCTAAAGAAGATGGTTTGGATGTGTTTCAAGAAAACCTGAACATCGCGGTCCAGGGTCTTTCCAATCCTCCCATGCCCCTTAGTCAATTCACAGAGCTCGCCATTAAACAAATGAATGCTGTTTTTAAAACAAGTATAAAAGCGGTGGAGTCCAAGCCGATCACCTATGCTGGTCTCCCGGCTTATGTTTATGCTGTCAAGGCGACGGATTCCCGTGGTATTTCTCTTAAGTTCATCTGGTTCATTAAAGATGGTCAAGCCTACACCATTACCTGTGCCGCGCAATTGTTGCGTTCTGAAAAATATACCAGGACGTTTGACGAGATGCTGCGGTCGTTTTCTATCTCCGCATACTAGATCGTAGATACTATGATCGAACTGAATACCGACGGGATCAAAAAAATTCAGCCGTTATGTCCTGTGTTTGCTGACTGTGGCGGTTGTCAATACCAGGACATTTCCTATGAGGATGAGTTGCATCTTAAGGAAGGACAGTTAAAGTCTTTTTTAAAATCAGCTTTTGATCTGGCTGAAAATGTTTTCCATCCCATTCTTGCCTCGCCGCAGGAATATCATTACCGTAACCGGTTAGACCTTAAGCTCGTCCAGACTAAAGCCAAAGAAGTGTTGATCGGTTTCTCTCCCAAGAATCGTCGCCAGCTTATACCTGTTGACGCTTGCCCAATTGCCCGTCAAGAAATCTCAGATTTTATTCCTGAATTAAAACAGCAGGCTCCGTTGAAAGTAACCCCAAAACACCGTCAGGCTAATCTGGTGGTACGAACCGGTGATGACGGCCGCGTGTTTTGGGGAGGCATCGGACGGCGTTCGCTGGAGCTGACGCAGGAAAATTACCTATGGACAGAGATACTGGGCAAGCGGATTTTTTATTCTCTGGATACTTTTTTCCAGGCCAACTTATTTATTCTGCCTAAATTCATTGAACGTTTGCGCGGTCTTAAGATTTGGGGTCCACAAACGGTATTTTATGATCTTTACGGCGGGGTGGGGCTCTTCGGGATCTTCCTGCAGGATATGGTCGACAAAGTCGTTCTCATTGAGGAAGTGCAGGCGTCTTTGAAACTTGCTCGGCATAACGTTAGCCGCCATCAATTTAAGAATTTTTTTATCCATGACGGCAAAGTCGAAGATGTTTTGCCATCCATGTTAGAAGAAATGCCGCTGGCCCAAAACGTCGTGATGGTTGATCCGCCTCGGGCCGGGTTAAGCGATCAAACGATCGAGATGCTTAACGCTCTTAAAAATACTCGTCATCTCCTCTATCTTTCCTGTAATCCGCAAACGCTTGTCGAAAATTGTAAAGCGTTAAGCTCTCATTGGAAGATCGTTGAGACAACGCCGCTCGATTTTTTCCCAAGGACGCAGCATTTAGAGGTGTTTGTCGTTTTGGATTTTGTCATTCCCGCGGAAGCGGGAATCCAGACGGGATTGATGGATGGATCCCCGCTTCCGCGGGGATGACATGGGTTTAATTTGGACAGCAATGATCACAACCCCATCCGTTCACTTAAAAATTCTTCCAAATTAGCACACTGCAGATAGGGGTTGGTTTTTTTCTGGTGGCCAATGGTGTCCGTTGGTGTCCTGCCGTAGTTATGCCCCGGATAAAACGTGGTGTCATCAGGCAGTTTCATGATGATGTTATAAAGGGAACGGTACATTGCTCTGGGGTCGCCGCCGGGAAGGTCGCAGCGGCCGCAGCCGTCGATAAAAAGCGCATCGCCGGTGATTATGTGTTTACCGGAAAGGAAACACTGGCAACCGGGCGTGTGCCCTGGCGTTAAAATGCATTCAAACTCGACGTTTCCAACTTTTAATTGTTCATGGTCTTTGACCTCGATCAAATTTTTGCATTTGGGTTTGTAGAACGGCGCTTCGTTTTTGGAGATGTACACGGGCACGTCGTGCGTTCTTAAAAGTTCAGGCAGACCGTTGACGTGATCCGGATGCCCATGAGTCAAAAAGATGCTGACGATCTTCAACCCGAGCTTTTGGGTCTCATTGCGCAGAAAAGGAATATCCCAGGCCGGGTCCACCACTGCGATTTCGCGGGCAGACACATCTCCAATGAAATAAAGGAAGTTAGACAGTGGCCCTATTTCGAATTGCCGGATGATTGGGTTTGATGGTTCTTTCATGATTTTATTATATACACCATTTTCTAATTGACTATAATATTAGTCAAATAAGTAGTGATATATAAGGAAAATTTTCAGGATGTATATTTTAGGAATCACAAGTTTCTCCCACGAAGCGTCGTGCGCGTTATTAAAAGACGGCGAACTTAAATTTTTGATCGAAGAAGAACGTCTAAACCGCGAAAAGCACACCTCGAAATATCCAGCCCTTGCCATCGCCGAATGCCTGAAGCGCGAAGGTATCACCATTCACGACGTTGATCACATCACGTTTTTTTGGATCCCCAACCGCGAGATCCTTGGCAATATCGCACATGTTCTTAAATATTTTCCGGTCAGCCTGAATTTGTTGAGAGCCCCCAGCGGCGGGGACGAGTTGTCGTTTTTATCACGCGTGCGTTTGATGAATACCATTGACCGCCGGATCCAGCAGCAGTTCGGTTTAGCCAAGCCTCCCAAGATCCATTATGTCGAACATCACCTTTGCCATGCGGCTAGCGCTTTTTTTGTTTCGGAATTCGAAGAAGCAGCCATTCTGACCGCTGACGGGAGAGGTGAGGCGGCCAGCACTGTTTTATCCATTGGGCGTGGCAACCGAATCGAAAAGATCAAAGAGATCAAGGTCCCGCATTCCCTGGGACATTTTTACGCCGCCATCACCGATTACTTGGGGTTCAAACCTTTTTTTGACGAGTGGAAAGTGATGGGCATGTCCGCTTACGGTAAGGATACGTTCGTTCCTGTATTTGAAGACATGATCCATTTGATGGACGACGGAGGATACCGGCTTAATTTAAAATATTTTGGTTTTCATACCCACGGCCAGGGCCGATGGATCAGCGATCATCTCATTGAGAAATTGGGCCCCAGGCGTAACAAGAACGAAGAATATCAACAACGACATTTTGATATTGCCTTCGGGTTGCAAAGAGTGATCGAAAAAGCGGGCGTTCATTTAGCCCGGCATCTGTACCAAGAGACAAAACTTCCTAATCTGTGTTTGACCGGCGGGGTGGCCCTCAATTGCCTCATGAACAAACGGATTATCGAGGAGTCGTTGTTTAAGAAAGTCTTCATTCAGCCCATTGCTAACGATGCCGGGGCTTCATTAGGCAGTGCGCTTTATCATTACCATCAAACGCTGGATCAAAAAAGAGGCTCAGTTTTTAACAACGTTTATCATGGCCCTGAATTTACGGATGTAGAAATTGAAGAAGCCCTTCGGGAAAAGAAAGTTTCTTATCGCCAGACGTCTTGCATTGCCCAGGAAACGGCCCAATATATCGCCCAGGAGAAAATTGTGGGATGGTTCCAGGGGCGCATGGAGGCTGGGCCGCGGGCGTTGGGCAATCGCAGCATCGTGGTGAGCCCATTAAGCGCGTCGATGAAAGACCGCTTGAACGCTCGTGTTAAAAAGCGCGAGCATTTCCGGCCGTTTGCTCCATCGGTGCAAAAAGAAAAGGTGAACGATTTTTTTAGGATGCCCAAGAATGCACTGTCGCCTTATATGATCCTGGTGGGGGATGTGCGTGACGATAAGAAAGCGGTCATTCCGGCGGTAACCCATGCCGACGGAACGGCGCGTGTGCACACTGTTGATCGTGCCATCAACCCGCGCTATTGGGAGCTTATCGATGAATTTGGAAAGATTACCGGCGTTCCGGTTCTCATCAACACGTCATTCAATGAAAATGAACCGATTGTCTGCACGCCTAAAGATGCTGTCGAGTGTTTTCTGCGCACCGAGTTTGATGTCTTGGTGATCGGAAATTTTCTGGCTGTAAAAAATCAAGCGGGTGTGTGAGTTTTTACTATGATCAACGCTATTGCCCGTCATTATGATGCGCTTGCCGAAGAACGCGACCGTTACCGTGGCCGCAATCAATATTATTATTCGTTTTTAGACAGGCAGTACCGTTATTTTATTGCCGAGAACAAGAGAGTCCTGGAGATTGGATGTTCGACCGGTGAATTGTTAAATGCGCTTAAGCCTTCCCTGGGTGTTGGCGTTGATGTGAGTGCCAGGACCATTGACATAGCCCGCCGGAAATATCCTCATCTCCAATTTTATGAAGGAGAACTATCACAACTTAAAATCGATAAAAAATTTGATTATATTATTTTGTCCGGGTTGTTGGGAGAACTCGAAGATATCCAAAGTTTTCTTGAACAGTTAAGGCGATTTTGTACCGACGACACGCGCATCATTATTGAGTACTACAGTTATTTCTGGCAGTACGTCCTTAAGTTGGGGGAATGCCTGCATATCAAGATCCCGCAGAAGATCCAAAATTGGATCACCTGTGATGACATCTGCAATTTTTTAAAACTCGCCGGATTTGACCCCATCAAAAAAGAGCGCTGCGTCCTTTTTCCAAAATATATTTTTGGATTAAGTACGCTTTTAAATCGATACGTCGGCAAACTCCCGTTTATTAATGCGCTGACGTTAAATCATTTTATTATTGCCCGTCCTTTGCTCAAAGGAAGCCGTGAGCATTCCGTCACGATCGTTGTGCCGTGCCGTAATGAAAAAGGGAATATTGAATCAGCGATTACGCGTACGCCGGATTTCGGTACAAAACAGGAATTCATTTTTGTTGAGGGTGGATCCCGCGACGGTACGTACGAGGAGATCGAGCGCGTTATCAAAAAGTATCCGAACAAAGAGATCGCGCTTGTCAAACAAACCGGAAACGGCAAAGGAGATGCTGTCCGTCTTGGTTTTGGCCGGGCCAAACACGATGTGCTCATGATCCTTGATGCCGATCTGACCGTCGCACCCGAGGATCTGCCGAAATTTTACGAAGCTTTGCGGGACGGCAAGGGTGAATTTATCAACGGCTGCCGGCTGGTCTATCCCATGGAAGATGAGGCCATGCGGTTCTTGAATCTGCTCGGCAACAAATTTTTTAGTTTGTTTTTTTCGTGGCTTTTGGGGCAGAGGTTCAAGGATACGCTTTGCGGCACCAAAGTAATGTTCCACCGGCATTACCAAGAGCTCGTTGCCAATCGTTCGTATTTCGGCGATTTTGATCCCTTCGGCGATTTTGACCTTATTTTTGGCGCGATCAAATTGAACCTTAAGGTCATCGAGCTCCCCGTCCGTTATAAAAGCCGCCGGTACGGGACGACACAGATCCAGCGGTTCCGTCATGGCTGGCTGCTTTTGAAGATGTGCGGATTTGCCATGCGTAAGATCAAATTCATTTGAAGGATAATACGTGAAGACGATTCTCAAAACACTGGTCACTTTCGGCCTCGCTGTATTTTTTGTTTTTCAGGTGATCAGTCTTAAATCTGAGTATGAGAGTGCCCGAGTTACAGCTTTGGACGCGCTGAGTCCAGACGTGTTTAATATCTTCGTGACGGCAGTGGAAAGCCAGCAACCATTAGAACATAAAACATTAAAGGCATACTTGCGTTATTTTAAGGATGTTGCACGGCTTTCGCCCCAAAGAGCTGATGCCGTCGGGATGCAGGGTTTTTGTTATTATCATTTGGGCCAGTACGACCGCGCCGTCGAATCGTATACGAAGGCCATAGGGCTGGTGCCTCAATTTTTCGGATTTCATTACAATCTCGCCGTTGTTGATTTTAAAACCGGACAGTATGCCAAAGCCGCCGATGAATTAAATAAAGCACTGTCTTTTGACCCCAAGGCATCGCTTGCCTATATTTTTTCTTCAAGCAAGATTTACGGCATGATCTTAATTGCCAAAATGCAGATATTGGGGAAACCAGTGGAACAACAGTTCGAAGAGAACTATCGAAAAGCTTATCAGTTGATGGTGGCAACCCAATATCATTTGCAAAAAAATGAAACCTTCCCTGGCGAAGACAAGCTGTCTTTGGAGATCTTTTAGATCATGAAGAATTTCTTTTCTATCCCCTTGATTGCGGCCCTTGTGGTATGGGTGGCGTGCCTGGCTGTTGGCTTTGAGCTTTCACAGCGACGGCCCTTGTGGAACGACGAGATATTCACACAGGTGCAGTCCATTGAACCAAAATCTTATCAGAACCTTCTTAGAGGCCAAATTCCCGAAGGTAATAATTGTCCGTTATTTTATGTGCTGCAAAAAAGTGTTTGCGACGTGTTGCATTATCAATACTCTGGGTCGTGGAAGGGAGAGTGGTTTGTTTATGAGCATCGATCTCAGGTGGTCCTCCGGACTCTTTCTAATGTTCTGATGTCAACGGCGATTGCTCTTATTTTTTATTTTTTCGCGAGGTTTTACACGCTGGGAGCGGGGTTGTTCGCTTTGGCCGCTGTTCTGGCAGCGCCCATGGTGTGGATGTATTGGCTGGAGTCGAGGCCATATGCGCTTTGGTTTTTCCTGACGACCGTACAGTCATTGCTATTTTTACGTGTTCTCGATGGCCGCAAACAATCATCGAGGGGATGGCTGTGGCTGGCTTTGGTTCATGTATCGTTGGCCCTGACCACTAGTTTGGGCGCGGCACAGGTGGTTATTGCCTCCATTTTATTTTGGGTGTTCAAGGACCGCCGATGGTGGCATTACATTTTTTTAACAGTCATTCCCTTGTTGATCACTATTTTTTATTATTCCCATACCCTTAAATTCAAATATTGGTTTCGTGAAGGCCCTGTGCAATTGTTCCTCCAAAGTGTTCCTGTCGAGTATTGGATGATCTTGATGGTTTATGTGGTTGTCATGGTATTTGCTATGTTCGTCCGTGTAAATCAAAAGGCAGAAAAAGAAAATGATTTTAAGATCTCATACGCCCTTTATGCTGTCCTGACATTTATAGTGGCATGGATGCTCCTTGGATTTTTGAAGTGGGAGGCTCGTTGGGTGACGATCGGCTTTGCCATCAGCAGCCGTTATTTTATTTTCTTGATCCCCGTTGCCGTCATAGCGCTCACGTTGTGCGTTCTGGATCTATGGCGCGTGTTTAAAAATAATTTATGGATGCGCATCAATGTGCTGATTGTGGTGTTTGGGTTTCTTGCCTTTAGGGCGTTTAAAACCTATATTGCTGTTTTGGCATCCGGTATTTTTATGCACGTCATTCGATAATCCGAAGCTTGACGACGGTAGAGGCAGTCTGTATTATAAATAACGCTTTGTGTTAAGTTTCAAGTTTTAGGGCAACCTCTAAAAATTGACTTCAAGGGATCTTAAAATTTTCCAAGCTCGTCGAGATTGAAATCTCGTTATCTGACTAAAAGTGAATTATTAGAGGTTCCCGTAAAACTTAACACACGGCTAGAAGGAGAAGCAAATGGCTTTGCTGGAATCGATCAAAATCCCATTAGGAACCAAAATCTCTGATTTCGAACTCAAAGACCCACACGGGAAATCGTACAAAAGTACGGAAGTTTTCGGCGAGCGCGGGCTTCTGGTTGTTTTTACCTGCAATCATTGTCCGTATGCTATTGCTGTTTGGCCGCGCGTGGTGCGCCTGGCCAATTATGCCAAGGGCATGAGGGTGGGGACGGTTGCGATCAATCCAAATATTAATCCTGAATTTTCTGATGACGCGCCGCCCAAGATGATCGAAAAGATCAAAGAACTAAAAATCGAATTTCCGTATTTGGTCGATGAGAAACAGGATATTGCGCGCGCGTTTCGCGCCCAATGCACGCCGGATATCTATCTGTTCAATAAAAATAAAGAACTCGTTTATCACGGACGGATTGACGACAACTGGAAAGATGAGGACGCGGTCACCCGCGAAGAATTAAAGGAAGCCTTAAATAACATGGCCGCTGGCCTTCCCGTTGATCTCAAGCAAAAGCCGTCGATGGGGTGTTCGATCAAGTGGAAAGTGTGATGCGAGCAGGCACGTTGCGGTGTGAAATCCTACGGTGTCTATTAATGTTTTTAATAGCCACAAGAGGTCAGAATTCCAGGATAGACAGCAAATAAGTTTGAACTATCGTTATTGGATTTTCTTTTGATCGTTTTTCAAAACCCACCAAGAGGCACCTACCCCTACCGCACAAGCAACCAGGCCCAAGAGAAAAGAGAATGGAAAATAATAAAGGGCGACGCGGCGGTCAGACGGCGTGACATCCACAGCCAAAAGCCCCTGGTGCGATTTAAGCCGGCCAGGAAGATTGCACTTCCAGTTCTTTTCAAAATTCTGGTTAATAACGAGCACATTGTTCTGTGGGGTCGATACTTCAAAGTCCATTGCATTCGGCGTCCATCGGGTTAGTGTTGCGTTTCCATGATTATCCAGAAGATAGAATTCTCCTCGATAATCGGCACGCCCAGTGGGGATTGCGTTTCTCGAGATGGGAATGGGCTCATACCCGTTGACGACTCCCACATTCTGCAGAAGCATGGGATACATGGCGCTCCAGGCCCCATAATGGAACTGGGATTGTTGCGGCATTTCGATTTGATGGAAAGGCCCTGTTTTGTCTTGGGCAGGGATGTTGCCCCATTTGAGCTGATAGTCTTTATTGATTACGCTTTTATATACCCTGTGCTCTTGGCACAGGGTTACCTTATCGGGGAATCCAAAGGGGCGGAGCCCCGTGGCCGCTCGCAGGGTCAATGCCCTGCGATGCGGAATTCACTTTACTTTAAATGGCCGAAAGGCCTGATAAAAAATCGAACTATTGACGGTAGTCAGATCGCAGAAGACAACGCCGAGGATCAGTAGGAGTAGAAGATGAGGGGCAAACCGCATCTTTTTTTTCAGATCTTCCAGGTTCAGCCCCACGAGGATGCAGAGCAAGAAAACAAACACGATAAACACGCGGGAAGGTACCCACATGGTGCTGAACAACGGCAGTTGATGAAGAAGATACCATGGGGAGAGTGTTGAGAAATTTCCAATGCCGATGAGAAGAAGAATGGCTGAAGCGAGGAGCAGTGGCCATTGCCGTCGGAGCAGACGAAAAGAGGTTAGGTAAAGGACGGCGGGCAAGATTCCTATGTAAGCACCGAAAGCCCACCATCCTGTGGTTGGCTCGGGTTCATAAAGTTTGTACATGGACTGGTTTTTATCAAGAAAAATGTCGAAGAGGTATTTCCATGGTGTAGAGCAGCTGAGTGGTGTTTTTCTAGGATATTGAAAAATTAATTCAAAGGAAGGAAAAAGTTTAGGGCCAGCCAAAAGTATAAATAAAGTCAGGACGATGAATAGTTGGGTTAGTGGTTTTAAATTCCGGAAATGCAAAGATTGAAAGACGCAAAAAAGCGCCAGGAACAAAAGGAAGAAATTTAAAACGTAAGTCGCCCCTTCGAAAACCATTAGAGCTAAGAGAGCCGCGGTTGCCAGGGCATATTTATGATTGTTTAAGCTTTTAAGAAAAAAAAGGAACACGTAAGGAAAATAAGCTGTAGGTAACCACACCATGTCCCCTTCTGTTAGATGAAACACCAATGGCCCGCTGAGCATAAAAATAATACTAGGGATGATCCGGACAAGGGGGGTAATCGACCAATATCCCAGGAGCCAGTACATTCCTATCATGCCGATGAACAGATGACAGAGGATTTCGATTTTTAATCCGGGGACCACGCCGAAGACCGATGTCAACAGAAACGACGGAGACAGAAAACGGCTCTGTGGATTGCCGATCAGGGAAAGGCCTCCGCAATAATAGGGGTTCCATAAAGGGAATTGCCCATACACCAAGGCCGTTTTCTGCGGTACCTCATGGATGAAGTAAAAATAATCCCAGTCGCCTCTTCCTAAAGATGTGAGGTTTTCAATAACCGGGCGGCCGAAAGAAACAGTAACCAGTAGAAAGAAAACGGTCACCCACAGGTTGCTACGGAATTTTTTAAAAAGATTCATGAGGCGAGGAAGCTCCTTTCTGTAGTGGTGTTTGATTTGGCTACACCAGGGTAAAACAGAAGATGGGCTTTTTTAAATTTAAAGATGGGAAGAAACAGGCAAATCACAATCATCATAAAATTTAATATAGCAAAAAGCCCTCATAAAAGATAGAAAAAGGCAATTCTAAACAACATGGCTCCGGGCTTGCCTGTAGATCCCAAGCAGAAACTGTCCATGGGGTGTTCGATTAAATGGAGAGTGTTGTGCACAAGAGCGCATATGCGCAGGAGCGCATACATTAGTTTTACGCTCTTGCATTCTTGCGCTTATGCGAATCTTTCAGCCCAGTTTGAAAAAATTGGGCTTGCTTTTTAATTATTAAATGATACAGTGTCTCGTAGAATGAAATCCAATATCCAAACCATCCACCACGAACGCGAGAAGTTCTCGCGGCATTTAGAGAAGGCCGGGCGTAAGGTGAGCCAGGCCCGTAAGGCAGTCTTTGACGAAGTGATGCGCGCGCACGGTCATTTTACCGCCGAGGAGCTTACCAAAATTTGCGCGGATAAAAAACCTAAAGTTTCCCGCGCCACCGTCTATCGTTCGCTGCGCGAACTTCTGGAAGCGGGAGTGGTGAGGGAAACAGCTTTCGGGGATAAACATCATCATTTCGAACACGTTTACGATGAGAAACCGCACCATCACGCCCAGTGCGTGCGTTGCCATGCGTTCATTGAATTTCCAGATCTGAAAGAAGACATCGTTTATCACCCTTATTTAGAGAAGAAGGGTTTTCAGATCTTGGGCCATGAAATGCATTTTTACGGCATTTGCCGGGATTGCCGGGGCAAAGAAGGTTAAATTTTTTTAGCGTTTTAATGAGATAGTATCTCATTAAAGAGGAAATATGAAACAAAGTTTGATGATTTGTTTGACGGCAGTTTCTCTTGTGGCAGCAGCGCCCGTGAAGGCGCAAGCAGGGGACGATGATAAGAACCAATATCATTTCTTTAATCCGACACCCAAAGAACTGATGCGTCCGATGTCAACCGACCGTCCGGATAAGACTGAAAGCCCTTACACCGTCGATGCCGGGCATTATCAGTTGGAAATGAGCTTTCTGGACTACACGTATGATCATCGTAATCCAACAGGCGATGATACGCGGACCGAAGCTTGGAGCGTCGTTCCATGGAATTTGAAGGTCGGGCTTTTGAATAATGTCGATCTTCAGTGGGTGGTGAGTCCCTATATTATGGAACGTAGCCGCGAGGCCGCAACCGAACGCAAAAGAGGGATGGGTGATATGCAGACGCGGCTTAAGGTGAATGTCTGGGGCAACGACGGTGGAACAAGTGCGCTGGTCGTCATGCCGTTCGTCAAGTATCCGACCAATACGGACGAGCTCGGCAACGATGATGTGGAAGGCGGCGTTATTATCCCGCTCGCATTCAAACTCCCGGCCGAATGGTCAATGGGGCTTATGGCAGAATTTGATTTCAATCATAATGATGAGCGCTCTGGTTATCATACCGAATTTGTCAAAAGTATCACCGTCAGCCACGCCATCGTCGGGGATTGGAGCGGCTACGTTGAATTTTTCAGCCGCCATTTTTCTGATCGTGATATCCGCTGGCAGGGAACAGTGGACGCGGGCCTTACGTATGCCGTTAATGATGATACGCAGCTTGATCTGGGGGTCAATATGTCGACAACCCGTTCGGCTGATGATTTTAATCCGTTTATAGGAATGTCTGTTCGTTATTAAATCAAGGGAGATCTATGAATAATACAAATGATCAGTCGGAATCGGGATGGAGACAAAAAAGGCACATGCCCAGCCTCCAGGAAGTATTTGCTTCCATACCCGTGCCCATGCAGGCGAGTTTTTGGCGTAAAATGCTGGCATTTGCCGGTCCTGGGCTCATGGTTGCCGTCGGATATATGGACCCTGGCAATTGGGCGACTGATCTTGCCGGCGGCGCTAAATTCGGCTATACGCTTATCTCTGTTATTCTGATCTCCAACTTTATGGCGATCATTCTTCAGCACCTTTCCCTGAAGCTCGGCATCGTCACCGGCCGCGACCTGGCTCAGGCCTGCCGCGATCATTATTCAAAGCCTGTTTCTATGTTCCTGTGGATCCTCTGCGAGCTTGCGATCGCTGCCTGCGATTTGGCCGAGGTCATTGGTTCGGCCATCGCGCTTAATTTGCTTTTCGGCATTCCGCTCGTCGCCGGTATCCTTATTACCGCGCTCGACGTCATGATCGTGCTTTTTCTGCAGAATAAAGGATTCCGCATTCTGGAATGCATTGTGGCAAGCCTTATCATCATCATCGGCGGATGTTTTGGCTATGAGATGATCGTTTCCCATCCCGAATGGCTGGGTGTGGCCGCGAATCTTGTTCCCAGGCCTGAGATCGTGATGAATCCCCAGATGCTGTATATTGCCATCGGTATCCTCGGGGCAACGGTCATGCCGCATAATTTGTATTTGCATTCCAGTATCGTTCAGACCCGCGCGTTTGAACGCAATGAAGCAGGCAAATCCATGGCCGTGCGTTTTGCCACCATTGACTCGACGGTGGCGCTTTTGTTCGCGTTTTTTATCAATGCCGCGATTCTGATTTTAAGCGCGGCCACGTTTCATGGGACCGCTCATGAGAGTGTTGCCGATATCGCCGATGCGTATCAACTGTTGACACCGATGTTAGGCGCGCCGCTGGCGAGCGTGCTGTTCGCGGTCGCTCTTTTGGCATCGGGCCAGAACTCCACCTTGACGGGAACGCTGGCCGGGCAGATCGTCATGGAAGGTTTTCTTCATATCCGTCTGCGGCCGTGGATGCGGCGTTTACTCACGCGCTTGGTTGCGATCGTGCCCGCTGTCATTGTCGCGTCTATCTACGGAGAGAAGGGCGTCGGACAGCTTTTGATTTTAAGCCAGGTCATTCTTTCGATGCAGCTTAGCTTCGCGGTCATTCCGCTGGTACTGTTCACCAGTGAGAAGAAAAAAATGGGGAAGTTCACCAATGCGATCTGGCTTCAGATTCTGTCGTGGTTTATTACCACGATCATCGTAGGGCTGAATTGCTATTTATTATTTCAAATTTTTAAAGGATGGGTGGTAAAATGAAATCCATGTACAAGAAAATATTGGTTCCATTAGGCAATACCCCCTCAGATCAGGCGATCATTGATCACATCCAGTCTTTGGCCAAATTGACCGGAGGGGAAGTGATCCTCGTCCACGTGGCCGACGGTTATGCCGCCCGCCTTCAGAATCAACTGAACCTGGCTGATTCCGAGGAGATCAAAGACGACGAGAAATATCTTCAGAAGCGCCAGAAAGAATTGCAGAAGAGCGGGCTTAAGGTCCGCACCATTCTGGCGCAGGGAGAGCCTGCCGACGGTATTCTCTCTGTCGCTGATCAGGAGCAATGCGATCTGATCGCCATGGCCACCCACGGCCATAAGTTTGTCAAAGACCTCATCCTGGGAAGCGTGGCTGATAATATCCGTCACCGCACCGATATTCCGGTTTTAATGATCCGTTCCAAAGTTAAATAATTGATTTGAGACATGGATTTTGCGTCATTGCGCCTGCCCCGGCTGCGGCCCCTGGCCTGCACCATGGCGCAGCCAGGGCAGGCAGGTGGCAGGTCGGGGAGGAGCCCGCAGGGCGAAGCAACCATCCGTCGAGATTTGCGATTGCCTCGTCGGCTGATGCCTCCTCGCAATGACGGAGAGCTTCGTCATTGCGAGTCGAGCATGCGGATGCTTGGGGGCGAGGCGAAGCAATCTCATCCGCCGATGTTTGCGATTGCTTCGCCCTCGCCGTGTTGTAGCCGATAGGGCTCGCAATGACGTTCATTGGACGTTCATTGGACGTTCATTGGAACAGTAATATAATTGCCAAGTCGATAAAAAGTCTTTATAATGCGCTCTCATTGACCTTGGAAAAGGTCAATGAATAAGGAGACAGCATGGAATTTATAAGCCGTTTGGCTGATACCACCGATAAAGAGAAAATTGTCGATCAACTTCTCGATGGGGTTAAGGGAACGTTTGATTTGGCGGTTTTGTTTATTACACCTTACGCGCCGTACGACGCCAAGATTGTTTATCAGCAGATCGAGGCGCGGGTGGGGATCCGCAATTTTCTTTGTTGTACCTGCGCCGGCATTATCGGCAGCCAGCGTGAGATCGAGGGGCTTCCGTCGGCATCTTTGATGATGGCGCGCCTGCCGGATGTTTCGATCAAGCCTTTTTACCTTGATCATATTCAGTTGGACCAGCTCCAGAAGCCCGAAGATGTTTATGAATTTTTTGAGGTTTATCCGAATGAAAAACCCAATTTTCTCGTCCTGCCTGATCCGTTCTTGATCGACGCCAACCAATTTCTGCAGACCATCAATATGGCTTATCCGCAGTGCAGCGTCGTTGGAGGGCTTGCCAGCGGCGCTGCGCAGGAGCGCGAGAATGTTATCCTCGTCAATAATGAAATGTATGAAGAAGGGTTGGCTGGTTTTGTTTTGACCGGCAATATCGTGATCGAGACCGTGGTCTCGCAGGGCTGCCGTCCGATCGGCAAAACGTTTATCGTTACAAAAGCCCAAGAGAACGTGATCCACGAACTTGCGGGCCAGCCGTTCTATGAGGTCATTAAAGAAGTACTGGAAAAGGGGACGCCTCGTGACAGGAAGCTGGCTGAGGAGGCTGTTTTCATCGGATTGGCCATGAATGAATACAACCATAAATTTAAACGCGGCGATTTTCTCATCCGCGGTGTCATGGGTATTGACCCTGATACCGGAGCCGGAGTGGTTGCTGATTACGTTCACGTCGGGCAGACGGTGCAGTTTCATTTGCGCGACGCCCAAACAGCGCAGGAAGATCTGACGGAACTTTTGGGGTCTCACAAAGATCATTTTGAACACCAGCATCTCAAAGGCGCTTTTGTGTTTTCCTGCAACGGCCGGGGAGAAGGCCTTTTTCGGGTTAAAGACCACGACATCAAACTCATCCAGAAAAATTTAGGCCCCATCCCGGCGATCGGGTTTTTCTGCGCGGGCGAGATCGGGCCCGTCGGCGGTATCAATTTCCTGCATGGATTTACCAGTAGCATGGCGTTAATTTATGCGCCGAAATAGTAGCGTCATTGCGAGCCCCGCAGGGCGAAGCAATCCCAAATCTCGGCGGATGGGATTGCTTCGTCGCCTGCGAGCTCCTCGCAATGACGATTATTGGGATAGCGATGCATAATAATTATTTAGAAATCATGACTAGCTTCGTCCGCATTGGTGGCGAAATCGCGCTTAAGAATATTCACAAAAGCGAACCCGGCCTGAAAGCAGACAAGACCATCGTCACTAAAACCGATCGCGCTGTTTCCAAACTTGCGCATGCGATGCTGGCAAAATTTTTAAAAGACCCTGCCCACATCCTCATCGATGAAGAAGACCCAAACGTCGTCCAGTTTTTAGATCAGAAAAAATTGGAAGCGGCGCGTTACATTTGGGCGGTCGATCCTATCGACGGCACGCGGCTTTATGCTAACCGGCTTCCCACCTTCGGGATATCGATCGGCCTTCTTAAAAATTTGAAACCCTGGATGGGTGTTGTTTATTTTCCTGTTCTTAAAGAATTGTTTTATTGCGACGGCAAGAATTCCTATTATGTGAAGAATGCTTTTAGCAGGGAAGAAAAGAAGCAAAAGATCGTTGCGATCGATGAAAAAATTTCCGCCAAGTCGCTTTTTTTCTGCAACGACACATTTTTCCGTAAATTTGCCTGGAATGACCCAAAGTTTCATATTTTGATCCAGGCCTGCGCGGTCGTGAATTTGTTATGGCCGACCATCGGCCGCGGCTGCGGCTGTTTCTTGCGTTCCTCATTGTGGGATTTTGCTGGTAGCTGGCCGATCTTCCGTTCGGCGGGAATGGATCTCCGTCATTTTAAGAGCGGAAAAGTTTTAGACCATTTGGACGTTGAGCTTTTTAACCGCACCCCAAAACCATGGGAATTGCGGGAGTATTTCATGCTTTCTTCCAGTCGGAATTTCCCCATTATTCGGTCTAAAATGATCGAATTGTCTCCCGTCAGGCCGTAAATTACAAAATTCATCAAAAATTCATCAAAAGTGGCTTATTCACTATGGGATAAGTTATACTTATCGTGATTAGTATTATTACTAATTACTATGAATAAACATATCTTGAAAGCACCATTTATTGCCCGCCTCATAATCGTCTGGATGACGATCGTCACTTTTTTGTCTACGGCCGTCGTTCCCGCTTATTCCCAGCAAGTTTTTAAATTGCCTGATCCCGGTGTCCGTCTTGGATTAAGTCCGGCGTTCCTTCCTGCCACTTTAAAGGGTGTGAAAATTAATCCGGACAATCCCTTTCAATTTGATTTTATCGTTGATAGCGGTGATTCCGAACTTGAAGGAGAGGCGTTCAAGGATGAAAGTAAAAAGCTTATCAAATATTTTCTTGCGTCGTTGACCACACCGGAAAACGACCTGTGGGTTAATCTGTCACCGTATGAAAAGGAGAGGATCATCCCTGATTCGTTCGGTCTGACAGAGATGGGCCGTGATCTCCTAGCCCAGGATTATTTGTTAAAACAGATTACTGCTTCGATCATTTATCCTGAGGAAGATTTGGGGAAGAAGTTTTGGGATAAGGTTTATAAAGAAGCTTATGCAAAATACGGCACGACCGAGGTGCCGGTGAATACCTTCAATAAAGTGTGGGTGGTGCCGGACAAGGCCGTTGTCTATGAACATGACCAGACCGCGTTTGTGACGGAAACTCATTTGAAGGTGATGCTGGAGGAGGATTACCTGGCGTTATTGCATAATACGAAGGACGAGGGACGTGAGACGAAGGACGAAACGTCTAACGTCTCACGTCTTTCGTCTAACGTCATTCGCGAGATCGTCATCCCCGCGCTCGAGAAGGAAGTCAATGAAGGAAAAAATTTCGCGCAGCTACGCCAGGTTTATCATTCATTGATTTTGGCGACATGGTATAAGAAAAAACTTAGAGACAGCATTTTGGCAAAGATATATATGGATAAGAAAAAGGTAGCGGGAGTAGGTTATGTTAATTCTGTCATGCCCGCGCAAGCGGGCATCCAGGCGGACATTCGAGAGCAGGACGTAGTGGATCCCCGCTTTCGCGGGGATGACAAGGGTGACGACGTCGAAGGTATTTATCAGCAATACCTCGAAGCCTTCAAAAAAGGCGTCTACAACTACATCAAAGAAGATTACGATCCGGCGACCAAAGAAACCATCCCGCGCAAATATTTTTCCGGCGGTTTGGAGTTTAATGAACGTCTGGAAAAAGCCATACTGATCACAGAGGATGAGGGAGTGTTTCGTAAATATTTTGGAAAAATAACCACACTGTTATTCTCGATGGCCGTGTTTTTAAATGTCGTCGGAAATGACGCCTTGGGCGACAGATTTAATAATGCTCAGCAGCAAGCAGCAGCGCAAACGCAGCAAATTAAATCTTTTGTGCTCAATCAGGAGGAAATCGTAAAAATTATCTCAAATGCCGCTGGTGCTGGGGTTGGAAAAATGAATCGATTTCCGCAGGCGGTTTCTGATCAGGCGATGATAACCGATATGACAGATCCGATAAAAAGAGCTGCCAAGAATAGATTTATTGGATCATTAGAAGGGTCTGATCCGGAAAGTGATTTGGGTACAGATGTAGAAAAACAAGGGATGGCATTATTAAAACAAAAGGGTTATTGGATCCACGGTATTTCTAACGACGGGCATGGGCCTCGAAAAATACTTTCTGCGCTTTTGGAGGAAAGGTTAAGGCCGTTGGGTCGGGAAGAATTTCGGACGATGAAGTTTGATGAGCCCGAGAATTTGTATGGTGTTGTCTTTACACATACCAACGATCAGATCGGAAAAGAATCAATTTATGGTCCCGAATATATCGTCATTGATCCAGATATTGCCAAAGACAAATTATTGGATAAGGGAATGGCTGTGGATGGAGTGAGCCATCAATTTCGTTCTATTCCAGATAAATACATCACATATTATCTTGTGAGCGATCAACGCATCAAAGATTTTCTGTTCAAGAATGTTGACAGGGCTGCTGAAGAGGGGTTGATTACAAGCGCGAACGCCCAGAAACTGAAGAGCAGGATGAAAAATAAATTGGTTACTTATGAAGAGTTCATTGCACGAGAAAAAGAAGAGCCTGTGCTGTCAGATGACGACGCAATGCTGTCTGGGCTCAAAGAGCTCTCTGCTCAAAACATTCAAGCATTAGATGTCCAAAATTTAAATGACCTTTCATTTCATCTGGGAGATGCTATTGCGAAAGCAGCAGCTTTAAATGACAGCCCAGAAGATAATTTTGTGATTGGTTCAACCGTATTGAGTGAACCGCACAAATTGTTGACGTTGGTGTCTCCACATCGACTAAGTAATCAGGAGATGTCCCGACATTCAAATTTTCGTTCAATCTTAGAGAAACAGATTAGCCCGTCGGTAAGGACGATAAAATTCACGATCGAATTTGATAAGGTGACGAAGAACCCTACGAGTGTCACTCTTCTCGACGGAGAAGAAAATGTATCTAATCCGGTGCCGTCCTGGTATGTGATCATGATTCCGGCACTGTTTTCTGCCTTGAACAATTTATATCCGAATTCAGCGAAAGACACGCTTATTTTTGGAAGCGCGAATATCAGGGGTGTTATAAAAGCTATGGGTATTGATATACAACAACTCGCTTCACCGCAAAACTCAGGGAGTTTATTGTTAGGTAAGGCTTCCGAGGCTTTTAAAAATTTCGCGATGCTGGCGGATGTTCAGTGGCAGGACGATGGATCCGCGTTGATAGAGGTCAAAAAAACAGATCAAACATCAGGCGGGTTGCCTGTATCTGTCGACGCTGATTTTATGAGTACACGAGTGACGCCTTCCGGTGGCATTATTATTGCCAGACGAAATACGGTCAGTGATTATCCTACACAAAATTGGAAAGCAGGCCGTTCTTTAAATAGAGAAGAAATTTTGATGGTGCTTGCAGCGAATATCGGCCGGCTCGCGGGAACAAGTTCTCTGACTTGGCAGGGGCGATTGAAAGCAGTTGATCAGCTGATCGTCGACAGAATTTCCGACGGAGCCAGGATCCATGACACATCCGCCAGCGACGGTTGGGCCAGTATGGACCTTGCCAACGCGGTTAAAGCCAAGGGCGGGAGCGTTGTGTTCTCTGATATCAATGCAGTCCGCATTGTCCGCGCTGGGAACAACATTGGTATTTTCGACGGCAAGGGCAATGTATTGGATGTCAAAACAAATGATTCGGATGAGGCAGCGGTGAGAGATCAATTAATAGAAGTCTATGCTTCCGGCGCTGGCATTGAAGTCAGCCGTCAACTGCCCAAGGAAATAGAAGATTTTATAGAGAGTAATGGTTCGTTATTGAGCCGGCAGGAAGTGAATGTTTTAGATCTCGAAGCTGAGGAAGGCGGCTATGATGTCGTACGCAATTTAAATCTTTTTAAAGATTTGAAACATGATCAGCAATTGACGGCTTTGCGCAATATGGGGCGGATGCTCAAGAAAGAAGGTGGTCTTCTCATCGAAGGCTGGACCGGAAAAGATTTTTTGAATTATGTGTTATGGGAAAGGGAGGGCGATGATCTTGTTCAAAAGAAAGCCTCCTGGATGGAGGGCAAATTAACAGATAAATATCCGGAGAAAATCAGTCTGAAAGACCCGGCGATGCTGGCTGTGGAACCTCTGATTGTCGATGATGATGCTGTTAGTGTGGGCAGAGATGAAACCGCTAAGCTCTATCAGGGGCAGCTGTTGCCCGTTGGTCCTCAAGTGTTCGCCGCACCGGTATTATCGCGTCGGGAATTTTTAATGATGGGCGCATTGGGGGCGATCGGCCTTGCTCTTATAGGCGAGTCCACCTCGGTACAAGGACAGGAAGTAGCTCAGGCCCCGGCCTTCCAATCCTTGGATCCCTTCGAAAAACATAAAAAGGCCCGTGAAGTCGTCACCAAAGAATTTAAGCGCATTAAGGACGAAGGAAAAATGCGCAACGATATCTTAAATAACAATTATTGGCTGGAGGTTTTTCGTCAGGCTGGAATGCCTGAGGAAGCTTTTGAATATACGATTGACGACCTTCAGCCGGCCTTGGAAACGGCGATCGAACCTTACAATAAAGGCAAAGGACTTCAGGTGACAGAGTTTGCCGAACTAGCGCTCAAAGCTCTTGAGGACCGCACGCTGGCGCCTCGTTTGGAACGTTTCATCCAAAGCGCCTGGGGCAATTTCATTGTGGCTGCCGGTAATAATACTAATGATTTGGCCAAAAGGTCGGATATTTTAAGGGCGCGTGCCGCCTGGCTTCATGCGGATCTCGGTCGAGTGGCTGAAAGTCTCGTCGGTGCACTGAAAACAAAGGATGTGAATTCTCTTATGAATGAATGGGTGCGTTTGAATGAGAAAGTGTTTATTCCAGCGGGTTATTACGGGTTTTTGCAGCCTGTTATAAAAGTGAAAGAAGGGGCTCTCTTTTACCAAGCGGTGATGTATAAGATTGCAAAGAAGGAGCCGTTTTTCTATGAGACCGGCAAGTCTTTTGATTTGTTTTTCGGACGCAAGATTGACACTCTGAATATTTTAGGGAGTTTGGGGCATGTCATGATGGGCGGAGGCGGTGTATTTATCGATCTGGATCGCGTCGATGGGGATAAGGAACGTATCATTAAAGACAAGGAATTAAGGAATGCCATGTTTTCGGGCATGACCGATAAGGACATTGAAGACTATGTGATCGACGCGGTCAGACGCCATGAGACCGCGCATAAGCTTAAGGATATCTTTAATGTCGATTATGTTCTGAAGGATTGGTTTGGGTTCAGCCAGGGGCTTTGGAGTTTGATTCCTCAATCGCAGAAGAATCTGATTGAGGCGGAAATTTTTGCCTACGGCGTTGAGATCGCGACCGACACACGTCCACATCTTGGAGTTGATGAACTAAAAAAATATTTCAAAGACAAGGGGACCGCTGAATTCTACGCGGCCAGATATTGGTTTAATTCTCTGGGGGGAGTGAAGCCTGAGGAATGGGTCAATGGGGACAATGATGAGGCGGTTGAAGGTCTTTCGGCGAAGATTAAGGACTTATCCAAAGAGGAATTGGCCAAACGTATCCGCGATTTGATTAAACAAGGTTTTCCCAAATTTGATTTCAAGAAACTAAAGCCTTCCTCTGAGAAATCCGACGGCGCGATGCTGGCGGAGTCTCCAAAAGAAATTAATGTTAACGGTAATTCATATGATCAATATGCCGCCGGGAAGCAGGGGACCGCCTATCTCCGTCGAGCGGACCAAACGATCATCAAGGTCTTCGATAAATTGCCGGGTGTTAAGCCGGAACATTTGAACAAGCTTTTAGAAATAAATAGAAAGTTAAATGCCGCTAAACCGGGGGTGATTGCAGAAATGTCGGATGTTGTGGATGTTCAATCTGCCTCGGCCGATTTTCCGACGAAGGGCATTCTTATGAAATTCGAAGAGGGCACTTCGTTGAAAGATTTTTTGAATGGTCCGATATCCGATGAAACGCGCACCGCATTGATCAAGGAAGCCGACGATATTCTCGATTGGATTGATGAGCAGACGGACGGTTTGGTCGATCGGCATGAGTTTGAAGATTATGCCAATTTTGTTATCCGTCTAGAAAAAGGAGAATTTAAACTCGTTAATATTGATCCGATTAATATGCGGTTGCTTGTGGAAAGATTTGGAGACGGGGCGATGCTGGGGAGAATTCCTATCGATTGGACCGCCTCTGATTTCGGAAGACAATTTAAATTCGAAATTAAACAGGAAAACGGTCAGTCCAGGTTTCACTTTAATGGAATCACTCTGACTGTTTGGAAAGAGGGGAGTCAGAATGCCGTATTTGATTTAGGTGAAGCTGTCGTACGTGCATTTAAGTATCAGATAAGCAAAGAAGCGTTCGATTCTATTGTTAAGAGGATTCATCGTCTGAGTCCGGAGAATATTGTGCCGGATGAACTGGCCCATGGCTTTACTGAAGATGGGCAAGCTTTTATTGCGATGAGGAAAGTTCAAGGCCCCTCATTGGACAGTATAACGGCGCTTAATCCCCGTAAAACTATACAGGTTCTTCAGCTTTTGGATAGGATGTTTGCTAATAAGGTTTATGTTATCAGCGGCGATTTTAAGCCGGCAAACTTTGCTCTTGATCAAGAAAATAACCGGGTACTCATCGTTGACCCCGATCATGTTTATATTCAGAATCAAAATTACGATATTCAGGGAGTGGCAAAAGAGTATTCTCAACTTTATTCCTTTTTTGCTTGGAATAAGATTGATCAATCGGGCTTGATTTTAGACTACCTGCAAAATGTTGCTCAACATGGATTGGAGAAAGGCCGTTCAATGATCGAGGAACAAAAGGATTTAGCTCAGAAGACAGAGGAGGTCGGTGGTATCGACTTTAACGCGGACAAGATCAATTTAGAGGTGAATAACGACGGACAGGAGATCCAGTTTCACTTTGATCCAAAGGAATTTGAGAATATGAACGTTGACGGGTTTATTCCGGTGATCATGAGTGTAACACCGGTTAATGATCTGCCGTTATTTTTGGGATTGAAGAACGATTCGCAAAGCGCTCAACAATTGAGCATGGCCAAGTGAGCGGCCCAAAAGGCTGTATTGATTCGAGGTATTGATTGTGTTATAGTCATTAATGATCAACGAGGTGAATATGGATAATCTTACACAAAAAACTGACACACAAACACCGAACGCGCCCGTCGTCATTTTGACGGATGCGGCCGTGGAAAAAGTCAAATCCATGATGGCCAAGGAAGGCAAAGAGGGCTTTGCCCTTCGGGTGGGCGTTGTCACCGGCGGCTGTGCCGGGCTTTCCTACGAGATGAAATTCCAGAAAAATCCGTACGATAATGACGTTTCCTGGCAGCAAAAGGATCTAAAGATCATCGTTAACCAGGAATCTGTGACTTTCCTTAAAGGGATCCAGATCGATTACATTGATACGCTTAAAGAGAGCGGCTTCAAATACAAGAACCCCAATGCTTCCTCATCCTGCGGTTGCGGAACATCGTTTAGTTGATTATGCTAAATATTCCGTGGTTTCCTGCCCCGAACCGATTTTTTCGACTCATAAGATTCATTGTTCGTTTGCCACTATTTTATGCGATGTTTTGTCTGGTTGTTGTGCCAATTATTGTGCCGCTTTATTATCGGCATCAGCAAGATCAGAAGCGTGAGGATCGTTTTTATGCCAGTTTGACTTTTATGGATATGCATGAGTTGACCAGAGGGGAACAAGAAATTCTGATGGTTTGTATGTATAATTTAAAAACGAAATCCGAAAGTATTTTCAAAACTTCACAAACGACCAGCAATGCTCTTTATCTTCGAAGTTTGCTCGGATCAATTATGAGTGACAAAGTCATTTCTAAAACAGAATACAATGATTGGCTTCATCAATATGATATTAAGGGCTTTCGGTATGAAATAAAGAAATTGCAAAATCGGCCTTTAAACGCATCGGGTGACAAAGGCAAGGTTATTGTTCAGCGCACTACGGAGAAGTTTGGAATGTGAAGTTGTGAGTGCGTATTCGCGAAGTGAAGCGCTTTTTGTTTGTGCACAGACGATTTTGTATTATAATGCCCGCATTGTTATGTATTGTCGCTAAATCATCAAGTTGAGGTTTACAATGACCACCCAAGCCCTGTCGGCTCTTAAAAAAGAAAATTTTCCCGGCGCGATCAAGTTAGGTTACGAACCGCTGCCTGGATCTCGTAAGATTTATAAGGAAGGGATCGTTCACAAAGGATTGCGTGTGCCGTTTCGTGAGATCGAACTTTCTCCGACGATTGGTCCTAATAATATGAAGACCCAGAATGCTCCTGTGCGCGTATACGACACCGCTGGCCCTTATACTGATCCGGATGCTTTGATCGACATCACGCAAGGGCTTTCCGAACTACGCAAAGAATGGATTGTAGGGCGGGGGGATGTTGAAGAGCTTTCCCAATCGTCATCACACTATCGTTTAGAACGTGAGAACAATCCTGATCTATTGGCCATCTGCTTTCCGAAAGTGTGTAAACCGTTGCGCGCCAAATCCGGAAAGAACGTCACGCAGATGCATTACGCCCGTCGAGGGATCATCACGCCGGAAATGGAATTTATCGCCATCCGTGAGAATTTGAACCCTGAATTTGTCCGTGATGAAGTAGCCCGCGGCCGCGCCATCATCCCGTCGAACATTAATCATCCGGAAATCGAACCGATGATCATCGGCCGTAACTTTTTGGTCAAGATCAATGCGAACATCGGCAATTCCGCGGTCAGTTCTTCCATTGCCGAGGAAGTTGAGAAAATGACCTGGGCCATCCGCTGGGGCGGGGACACGGTCATGGACCTTTCGACGGGAAAAAATATCCACGAGACCCGCGAATGGATCTTAAGGAATTCGCCGGTGCCCATCGGCACTGTTCCAATTTATCAGGCGCTGGAAAAGGTGAACGGCAAGGCTGAAGAATTGAATTGGGAAATGTACCGTGACACTTTAATTGAACAGGCTGAGCAAGGTGTTGATTATTTCACCATTCACGCCGGAGTTTTGTTGCGCTACATTCCCTGGACTGCCAAACGCATGACAGGCATTGTTTCCCGCGGCGGGTCCATCATGGCCAAGTGGTGCCTGGCGCATCACAAAGAAAATTTTCTTTACACGCATTTTGAAGAGATTTGCGAGATCATGAAGCAGTACGACGTGAGTTTCTCGCTTGGCGACGGGCTTCGTCCGGGTTCGATCGCGGACGCGAACGATGCCGCGCAGTTCGGCGAGCTGGAAACGCTTGGTGAACTTACCAAGATCGCCTGGAAGCACGACGTGCAAACCATGATTGAAGGTCCAGGCCACGTGCCTATGCATTTGATCAAGGTCAATATGGAGAAGCAGTTGGAAATTTGCCAGGAAGCGCCGTTTTATACGCTCGGGCCTTTGACGACGGATATCGCGCCCGGTTATGATCATATCACGTCGGCGATCGGCGCGGCCATGATCGGCTGGTTCGGGACGGCAATGCTTTGTTATGTCACACCTAAAGAACATTTGGGATTGCCGAACAAGAAGGACGTCAAGGACGGCATCATTGCTTATAAAATTGCCGCGCACGCGGCTGATTTGGCGAAAGGCCATCCCGGCGCGCAGGATTGGGATAACGCGTTATCCAAAGCGCGTTTTGAATTCCGCTGGAAAGACCAGTTCCATTTAGCGCTGGATCCCGAAACTGCGGAAGAATATCACGACGAGACTTTGCCGGCCGAAGGCGCCAAGCTCGCGCATTTTTGCTCGATGTGCGGACCGAATTTCTGCTCGATGAAGATCACTCAGGACGTGCGCGACTACGCCGCGGCGCAAGAGCTTTCTGAAGAGGAAGCGCTCAAAAAGGGTTTAGAACAAAAGGCTAAAGAGTTTAAGGAAAAGGGAAGCCAGATTTATTTCTAATGGTAATTACTATGAGTAAACATTTGCTCCTAATCATCATCTTTAGTTTTATGAATCCAGCAATTGTAATGTCTGATCCTGATCTGGAAGGATCTGCTTCTGATCTGGAATGGTCTATTGCTCCAGAATGTGAGCTGGTTAATAGGCCTGTTGTAATTGTGGCGAGAATTGTTAAAAAAAATGACAATTTTTTGACTGTCGTAATAACCGAGGTTTTGAAAGGAAGGGTTCAAAGAGGTTCTAAGAAAGTGATTTGGAGGGCAGGATCAGCACCGCCCCCAGAAGAGTCAACGTGGATAATGGCGGGAGGATCTTATGTGGAGGAACTAGAAATTTATCATGTTTTTCCTGAAAAGGACAGAAGTTGGGCCAAAAAAGTTATTAGATCGGATAGCTACAATTGTGGTATATAGAGAAATAATGTAGTGGGGGATTTTAAATCCGCGACTACAGGATAATAATATGGATCGTTTATTTTATTCAGACCTTGCCGTCCGCAGCATCACCGGAGATTTGTTGCCGCGCGAAATGTGCGAGCAGATCTTAAATTCAAAAGACATCGAGCTTCTTCCGCTGTTGGATGCCGCGTTTGCCGTCCGCAAGAAATTCCGCGGCATGGAAGTCACGGTTCACATCATCAACAATGCCCAGAACGGGCATTGCCCGGAAGATTGTCATTACTGTGCGCAGGCGAAAACTTCTCAAGCGAACATTGAGGAATATCCGCTGAAATCTGATGAGGAGATCCTTGCGGAAGCCAAAGCAGCGTATGCTAAAGGCGCCTATCGCTATTGCATGGTGTTCGCCGGACGCGGGCCGTCACTCCGTCGGGTGGAGAAGCTTTCCGAGCTGGTTAAAAAGATCAAGTCGTTGCATCCGCAAGGGGAAGTGTGCGTTTCGACCGGGCTTTTGGATTTTGAGGGCGCCAGGAAATTAAAAGAAGCTGGACTTGATCGTCTCAATCATAATTTGAACACGTCGGAGAAACATTATCCGAACATCTGTACGACGCATACTTATCAGGACCGATTGAACACGCTCGCGGCCGGACGTGCAGCTGGCATTCAATTGTGTTCCGGTTTGATCGCTGGCATGGGCGAGAAGGCTGAGGATATTATTGAAGTCGCCATGCGGTTGCGGGAATTGAAAGCCGAATCCATTCCGGTCAATTTTTTGATTCCGATCGAGGGGAATGTTTTAGATCATACTCAGGACCTCACACCGGAATATTGTTTGAGGATTTTGTGTTTGTACCGTTTTTTGAATCCGAAATGTGAATTGCGCATGGCCGCTGGGCGTGAAGGCCATTTGCGCAGTATGGAAGTGTTGGGCCTTTATCCGGCCAATTCGCTCTTTTTACAGGGATATTTGAACACCAAAGGGTCTTCGAACCTTAAGACTTTGCGCATGATCAAGGACGCCGGCTTCACTATTAAATCAGACGTCGATCTTGATGAGCTTATTTCACAGGAAGATGAAAGCCGCGAGGCGTTCAAGGTGGATGACGCGCAGGTTTTGATCAAAGGTCTTAAAGAATTACGCCCGCAAATGAAATGACGGATTAAAATTAACCCGTCATTGCGAGCGACCCCGAGGTCACGTTGCGGGAGCGAAGCAATCGCCAACTTTGGGATTGCTTCGTCGCCTGAGGGCTCCTCGCAATGACGGAATATTTCCGTCGATAAAGTTCTTTCTCGGAAACACCAAATTTTTATTGCGCAAGCGTTCAACAATGCTATATTAAACAAAGATTTACGCCGTTTTAATTTCTCCCAAACAACATTAGTGTTTTAAAGCAGAAGAGGATAACCATGTCTGTTGAGAAAAAACCCGTGCATCGTTTTGAGCTTTTGATGGACGCCGGTTTCGGCGCCCAGAAAGCCGGCGATATTTTAATTCAGGCCTTTGTGGCTGCAGGAAAGTACGTCTATATTGAGCCCATGATCCCCGCCGAGATCTCGCCGCCCGCGCGCACGCGCCCGGCGCTTTCAGGCGTCATCATCCGCGTGGCGGATTTCGATGTCACCAACATCGGGAACAATACTGATTTTATCATCGCTTCCCATGAGATTGTGCTCGATCGCCGCTTGAGCGACGATGAGCACAATCCGAATTGCCGCATCCTTTTGGATATGGGCGACAAAGCAGCCAATGAAGAATCCTACGAAGTGGTCCTCAAGCGCTGCACCAAAGAAGGCTTGACCGTTATTCCATTTGAGGTTGATGCCGCTTCCCAGACCACCATTAAAGAACTGGGCGGTAAGGGCCGCAATCTTTACTATTTAGGAATGCTTGCCTATATTCATAATCTCGACGAGGAATTTGTCCTTCCTGAGGTCCAGAAGTCTTTCGGTAAAAAGCTCAAAGAAGATATCCTTAATAAGAACATCCAGTTGTTTCATAACGGTTATGCGTTGGCCAAAGCGAAAGTTTTTTTCCGTTATCAGATCGACAGCACGCCGCGCGAAGGGGAGAAGATTTTGATCGACGGCAACACGTCTTTAAGCATGGGCTTGATCGATGCCGGCATCAAACTGTTCTCTGGATATCCCATTACGCCGGCTTCATCCATCATGCATACGCTGGCCAAGGAATTACCGGCCTATGGCGGCATGGTGCACCAGGCAGAAGATGAGATCGCGGCGATTGGAACCGCCATCGGTTCTTATTATGCCGGCGTTCCGGCGGTGACCGCGACTTCCGGCCCGGGATTGTCTTTGAAACAGGAATTCATCGGGTTCGCGTCCGTCGCGGAGATCCCGATCATCATTATTGATGTGCAGCGTTCCGGCCCTTCCACCGGTATGCCTACGAAGACTGAGCAATCAGATCTTCCATCGGTCATCTTCGGCAGCCACGGGGATTATACAAAAGTCGTTGTGAGCGTTTCCAATGTCATTGACTGTTTTTATGCGCCGCATGTTGCGCGGTATATCACCGAAAAATTACGCGTACCGGTCTTTATCATGAGCGATTTTCAGATAGCCAACAGTTACAAGGTCATCACCAAGCCTAAGGTCGTTCAGATGGAGAACGTCGACGATATTCCTGATTTTGTCTTGGAACGTTTTCGTATCAATCGTTTACCCAAGGACATCGAGATGGTCCGCACCAATCAGGCTATGCCTGGCACGGTGGGCGGGATGCGCCGCGTCACAGGTTTGAACACAGACAAGGATGGGAAGGTGAATTATTTTTCCGTTACCAACCAGAATTCTCACCGGATCCGCAATGAAAAAGTGCATCATGTTCGACGGGCGCTCACCAAACCGGAGATGTTCGGGCCGGAGAAAAATAATATCCTCATCGTGGGCTGGGGTTCCACCCGTGGGGCCATTGAGGAGGCCATCAGCCGCTGTCAGAAAGAAGGCATTGCGGCTTCCGGCATGCACATTAAGATCGTTTATCCTTTGCCCATGATGCTTAAAGAGATATTTAAGAATTATACACGCGTTGTCACCGTCGAGCTTTCCTATGGCGACGAACTTAAACCGGCGCCTTTGTCCATGCTCTTAAGGAACGAAACTTGTGCGGACATACGCCCATTGCTTTCCAAAGCAACCGGCCGTCCTATCCGTCCGATCTCTATTGTCGAATCCGTCAAGGAGGCTTTGAAATGATATCGCCTACTGAACAAATACCGGCTGGCGCTTCGAATCAGCCGCTCACGGTCAAAGACCTTAACACTGAGAATCCGCGCTGGTGTGCCGGCTGCGGGGATTTCGGCATCATCATGGGCCTCAAGCGCTTCATGGTGGACAAACAGATGCAGCCGTATCAGACGGTGAACGTTTCCGGCATCGGATGTTCGGGCCGCGCGCCGAATTATTTCAATACTTACGGGGTGCACGGCATTCACGGCCGTCCCATCACGCTGGCGTTAGGCATTGCCCTGGTCCGTCCGGATTTGAACCTTTTTGTCCATGCCGGCGACGGGGATGCCATGAGTATCGGCGGTAACCATTTGATCCACGGCATCAACAAGAATTTCAAATGCGTGTTTATGATGTACGACAACGAACTTTACGCGTTGACCAAGAATCAGACATCGCCGACGACGAGAAAAGACCATCCGACCAACACACAGCCAAAGGGAACCTATATCGATCCGTTAAATCCCGTGCGCGTGGCGTTGGGCTTGGGAGCGTCGTTTGTGGCCTCGACCGCAGACTGGATCCCTGATCATTTGGCTAGCACTTTAAAGGTCGCTTTCGATCATCCGGGCTTTTCGTTCGTGCATATTTCGCAGCGCTGTCCGCATTTTGATCCCAACGGGTTCGATTACAAAACATCCTCATGGTTCTCATTTTTGAACCATGCCAACGGGATCCCGGCGGATAAACGCTTGGCTGATAAAGCAGAGGTTGTTGAACATGACCCTACTAGTCTCGATGGTGCTTTTAAGTATGCGTTAAGCGACCGCCGTTATTTCGGGCTTTTTTATCAGAATAAGAATAAGCCGCGCTACGATAAGATCCTTTTGGATCAGACCGCGAATGCGACGAAAAAGGACCGTTCGAAAATTCTGGACCAATTTAATATTTAAGGTATGTATGAATCGTTTAAAATCCACAGTCCGCGGTCGAAAGTCGACTGGGTCTGTGGATTTTGAATTTTAAGGAGATCTTTATGGCAGAGAAGGTCATTATTATCGGTTCCGGCCCGGCTGGGCATACGGCGGCGATCTACGCCGGTCGCGCTAAATTGGACCCCCTGATGTATGAAGGGATGTTCGCCGCCGGTGTTGCGGCAGGGGGGCAGTTGACCACGACGACAGAGGTGGAGAATTATCCCGGCTTTCCCAAAGGAATTTCCGGCCCCGAGCTCATGAACATGATGCGTGAGCAGTCTATTCATTGCGGAACACGTATCAAGACCGAAACGGTCGATAAAGTGGATCTCTCCAAACGCCTGTTCAAAGTATTTGTGGGGGAAGAGATCATTGAAACTAAATCGATCATTATCGCGACAGGTGCTACTGCCAAGCGTATGAATCTGCCCGGTGAGGACCGTTTATGGCAGAGAGGTATTTCCGCCTGTGCAGTGTGCGACGGCGCGCTTCCGGTTTTTCGCAATAAAGTTCTGGTTGTCGTCGGCGGTGGGGACTCCGCTGTTGAGGAAGCGACCTATCTCACAAAATTCGCCAGCAAGGTCATTATGCTCGTGCGCCGTGATGTTTTACGTGCGTCTAAAACCATGCAGGAACGCGCAAAAAATAATCCCAAGATAGAGATCCGTTTTAATACCGTTCCGCTTGAGGTCATTGGTGATAAGGCAGTCGCTGGCGTCAAGATCAAGGATGTGAAGACCAATCAGGAAAGCGTGATCGACGCCGGAGGATTGTTTTATGCCATCGGGCATCTTCCTAACACCGCATTTTTAAACGGTCAGCTCGAACTGGATGACGTCGGTTACATCAAAACCAAACCGGGCACGACCCACACGAGTGTTGGAGGCATCTTTGCTGCCGGTGACGTGCAGGATAAGGTTTATCGTCAGGCAATCACATCCGCCGGAACCGGCTGCATGGCCGCGCTGGAAGCAGAGAAATTTCTGGCAGGGCATTGAATTTTGGAAATTCGTTGTTAAGAATTTAATAATGGGGGTCGAATGGAAAAGAAGCGATCTATTGGCGTTGCAATACTAGGAATCCTGACTATTTTAGGTGGTCTTGTGTGTTTGCCTCTTTTATTTGATTCGAAACCTTTCGTAGATTTTTATGTTAAACCATTCGGTATGATTCTTTTTGTATTGTCTATTCCATTGTCGATCATGGAGATTGTTTTGGGATGGAATATTCTTAAATTGAAAGAGTGGTCTCGAAAATATTTGGTGATATTGTCAGTGGCTTATGCTGTTTCGATTTTCTTACTTCCGTATGTTGAGAATAAAAATTATGAGAACATTGCGGTGCAGGAACTTAAAAAGGAATTTCGAAAAGGTACCGACCGAAGATTGCAAGGCTATGTAACGCGTCGCCTTATCAGTACGTTGGGCGACCCTGTCGGAGTGAGAGTGGATTATGAGCCTCAAGACAAAAAGATCGTAAATGTTGCTTTTTATTTGATTAATCCTCCGTCTGATGGCCAATATGATTATGAATTTAACTCAAAAGAAGGCGAAAAAATTATAATCCATTTCTTTTATGAAAGTGGTGCTCTTAGTAATGTGCGGCTTGATACCGTTTATAGACCATCGACAGAGAAAAGGCAGATGGATACGATTTTGACGTTATTAAGCGACGATCAGAGAGATGTTGCTTTTACGTTTTCCTGGAACTTTGATGGTAGTATTAAAAACGTCAACGTGAAGGCAGAAATCGATGATTTAAATATCGAAATGGATAATAATTTTAAGAATTTTTCTCCTGTGCAACAAGAAAGAATAAGAGCATATGAAGAAGATGGGCCGGTGATGGTGATGAAGTTTATATTAATTTTTTTAAAGGGAATTTTCCTGTTGTTTTATCTTGTGACCATTTTCTTTTTTACTCGTCCGAAAGTAAAAGAGCAATTTTCATAGACAATAACGGTGCTTCTATTTCTAAAGATTCGGCGTTATACGCCGTAACCTGGATTAAATCTTGAGGTGCCAATTTGGAACCTCAAGTTGGATATCACAAACCACTTCAACCTCCGAGGTTGAAGAAATTTGACCACCTTCACCCCACGGGGCGGGGGTGGTTTTCTTTTTGCCATTCCCCGTCGCCTATGGTAGTATGTGCCTATTCTCATATAACTAATATTAATAATATATGACCACTGACCAACTCATTTTCCCCAAGACCGAATCCTGGAAGATATTTAACCTTATTTCCAAGCGCTACGACCTTTTGAACCGGCTTTTGTCTTTGGGTTTGGATGCGCGTTGGCGCCGAAGGCTTCTCGGGCTTGTTCCCGAACGTTCCGATCTGAAACTACTCGACTTGGCCACCGGGACCGCGGACGTGGCTATTTCGCTCGTTGAAAAGAGAAGCAATATCCATTCAGCTATTGGCATTGATATGGCTCAGGAAATGTTGAAGATCGGGCAGGAAAAGGTCAACCGTCATAATTTAGGGGACAGGATCACGTTGCAGAAAGCCGATGCGCAGGAGCTGCCGTTTCAGGATGCGAGCTTTGACTTAACCACAATCTCATTCGGTATCCGCAACATGCCTGATTTGCGGCTGGCTTTGATGGAAATGTACCGCGTCCTTAAACCCGGCGGAAGAAGCCTTATTTTGGAATTTTCTCTGCCCGAGAATCCATTATTGCGCTTTGGTGATCTTGTTTATTTGCGGATCATTGTGCCCGTGGTCGGGTTTCTTTTTTCCGGTAATTATGCCGCTTATAAATATTTAAACCAAACCATCGAACAATTTCCCTACGGCGATCGGTTTTGTAAAATTTTAAAACAAATGGGATATAAGAATATTCAGGCGCATCCGCTTCTGGGTGGGGTGGCTACCATTTACGTCGGGGAAAAGTAAGAATTTTATTCTATGCAAACGCAATCACCCAAACAATTCTATCCGTTCAATGAGGCTAAGGCGCTCATGGCTGACGAGCTTAAGAAGATCGCGGCTTCAGGCGACAGCGGTTGTTATAAAGAGCCTGTGGTCAAGCGCGTCGAGATCCCTGTGGCCGGTATTGATCTTTTGTCCTGGCTGTCCCAACAGATATCAACGATCAGGATTTACGGTTCGCATCAGACTGGCATGTTTTCGATCGCAGGCGTGGGCGAGGCGCTGACGGTTTCGGGTGACCGTATTGAATCGTATGCGAAAATATTCGAACGCCTGCGATTGTATTTGACGCCGGAATACGATCATCTTCAGTTTTACGGCGGGTTTTGTTTTGATCAACAGAACTTGGGGTCGGAATGGAGAAGTTTAGGGGCTTACAGGTTTGTGATCCCGCAGTTTGAGCTCGCTGTTAAAGGCGATAAGATGATCTTTTGCTGCAATATCATCCAGCATGGACAGGCGACTAAAAGCGTGGCTGCTATCCTCAAGGAATTAGATCAATTGAAGTGGAATGATGCTCCGCTTAATGATGTGCCGGTCCGTCTGGATATCCGTCGGGATAACCCCAATCCGGATGCCTGGCGGCGTAATGTCCAAGCCATTGAAAGCGCGATCACGCGTCAGGAATGTGAAAAGGTCGTGCTCGCGCGCAAGACCGTCTTTAATTTTAAAGAGCCGCTTAATCCGTGGCTGATCATGCAGCAGTTAAAAGCGGTCACGCCCAATAGCTATCATTTTTGTTTTCAGTTTGAACCTAATCGTTTGTTTTTGGGAGCGTCTCCTGAACGGCTTTTTGCTCGCCATAACAATGGCATCGAAAGCGAAGCGATCGCCGGCACGCGCCCACGTGGTAAGAATGATTCCGATGACAACCGCCTCAAAGGGGAGCTCAAATCTTCCGGCAAAGAACGGCATGAGCATCAGCTCGTCGTTGATATGATCCAAAAAAATCTTGGCGCGTTGTGTCAGAATTTTGTTGTGAGTGAGCGCGAGATATTGAGCGTCGTCAACGGCCATCATTTAAGGACCAAGGTCAAAGGCCTTTTAAAGGACGGCATCGATGACGCGATGATCGTGGAGGCCATGCACCCGACGCCAGCGGTGGGCGGTGTTCCAACGGACGAAGCGCTGGAACTCATCCGGGAACTCGAAGGCTTTTCTCGTGGCTGGTATGCGGCCCCGATTGGTTTTGTGGGTTTGGAACAAACAGAATTTGTGGTGGCCATCCGTTCAGCGCTTATTTCCGAGAAGCAGTTGACGGTGTATGCCGGCGCCGGCATCGTTGCCGGTTCAACGCCCAAGGGTGAGTGGCAGGAGATCGAGCATAAGATTGGGAATTTTTTGCGAGTGCTAAATACAGAACCAAAGGGGGGACGAAAATGAAAGAAAAAACCAAAAGACGTATAATAACTTGTACTTGTGTTGCTATTCTTGTTCCGATTGGGTCGTATTTGCAGGACATTCTTGTAGCTAATATGGGGATTTCTTCAAAATTGATAAAATATCTGATTGGGAGCATCATCTTCTCCATAATTATGGTTTCTTTTATGCTTTGGGTAGAGGCTAGTAATAAAAATAATCAATTTTAAATGGTTGCTTCTGCACAGAGTCGCTATGAAGATTGTTAATTCACCTAACTTTAATCATCTTTGGTCTTCGCTTATCGTCGAAGAACTCATCCGTTGCGGCGCGGATTATTTTTGCATCGCGCCGGGTTCGCGTTCAACGCCTTTGACGTTCGCGGCCGCTCAAAATCCTAAAGCGAAACATGTGATCCATTACGACGAGCGCGGGCTGGCGTTTCACGCGCTGGGTTACGCGTCCGCTACCAAAAAACCCGCGGTCCTTATTTGTACGTCGGGAACGTCCGGCGCCAATTTCTATCCGGCCATCATTGAAGCGTCCAGGAAAAAAGTTCCTTTGATCGTCTTGACCGCTGACCGCCCGCCGGAATTGCGCGCGACCGGAGCGGTGCAGACCATTGATCAGGTTGGGTTTTACGGTAAATACGTGAAGTTCCAGTTCGACATGCCATGTCCGGATATGAAGATCAAACCTGAGGTTGTCTTGACCACCGTTGACCAGATGTTCTATCAAGCTGTTCGTAATCCGTCGGGCGTTGTGCACTTAAATTGTATGTTCCGTGACCCTTTGGCGCCGATTAAAACAGGAGAGAATTTTAACGTTTACCTTAAAAGCATTGGCGCGTGGGCAAAGAGCCGAAAGCCGTACACCCAATACCTGACCGGTTTTGAATCGATCCGCATTCCTGAAACCAAAAAAATTGCTGACCGTGTTAATGCTATTAAGAGCGGTCTTATCGTCGTTGGAAAAATTAGCGGACACGATGAGCAAAATGCTGTCGTGGCCTTTGCCCGCAAATTGGGCTGGCCTATTTTCGCTGATGCTTCCTCCGGTTTGCGGTTGGGGAGAGGCGAAGAAGAGATCATCCATTATTTTGACCAGATCCTCATTTCTTCAAAGATCACAAAGAAATTAAAGTTCGACGGGGTGATCCATTTGGGCGGGCGCATCACATCCAAAAGATTTTATGAATTCGTCGGGGCGCTGGCGCCGAAAGAATACGTGATGGTCTTGAACCATCCGCTCAGGAATGACCCGAACCATCAAGTGACGTTGCGTATCGAGTCCACGGCCGCCAATTTTTGCCGGACACTGGCATCTTTGATCAAACCCCGCAAGTCCGGCGTCATTTTGAATCAATTGATCAAAGCCAACCGCAGAGCGGACAAGGCCATTGAAGAGTTTGTGACGAGCGCTAAACAGATTTGTGAGCCCTGTGTGGCCCGTTTGATCTCACAACATATCCCGCCAGGCCACGGATTATTTTTGGCCAACAGCATGCCGATCCGGGAAATGGATTTTTACGGGGATTTCAAAGGCAACGCTGTTTGCGTGAATGGCAACCGGGGGGCAAGCGGCATCGACGGTTTGATTGCCAGCGCTGCCGGCTTTGGCGTGGGTTTGGATAAACCCGTGACGCTTTTTGTCGGAGATCTGGCGCTATTGCATGATCTTAATTCGTTGGCCATGCTCAAAGGCCTTAAGGACCCTGTCACCATTGTTGTCATCAATAACGACGGCGGCGCCATTTTTTCTTTTCTGCCGATCGCCCAGCATAAAGAGGTTTTTGAAAAGTTTTTCGGCACGCCGCATGGCATGAATTTTGAAGAGGCAGTCCGGATGTTCGGTTTGTCCTACGCGAAGCCGGAGACCGGGAAAGATTTTATGAGCGCTTATCAAAACGCGCTTAAGAATTCACGCTCAACGATCATTGAGGTCACGACGGACAGGAAAGAGAATAGCCAAGTGCATAAGATGCTTCAGGAGAAAATTGTAAAAGCGATTTGATAGTGCGTATCGTTGTTCGTCGATCGTTGCTCTTTGTTCGCAATCGTCGATTGACGATCAACGAACAACGAGCAACGATTCCCGATCAACGAGTATTAACGATAACAGTATGACTCTTGCCCCAACTAATCACATCGACGATTTTCGTCACATTGATTTTAACCAGGAGTTTGCGTCCGCTTTCGAGCTGATCGAGCACACCCGCCAGAATATCCTGGTGACCGGCAAGGCCGGCACAGGAAAATCCACGCTCCTGCAATATTTCCGTCATAAAACCCAAAAAAAGATCGCGGTCCTGGCGCCCACCGGCGTTGCGGCGATCAACATCAAAGGCCAAACCATTCATTCGTTTTTTATGTTCCGTCCGGATATCACGCCGGACACCGTCGATGAGATCTATGTCATCAAAAAGAAACGCGGCCTTTACGCGAAGTTAGAAACGCTGGTCATTGATGAGATCTCGATGGTGCGCTCTGACCTGTTGGATTGCATCGATATGTTCCTGCGGCTGCACGGCCCCAAACCGTCCCAGCCGTTCGGCGGAGTGCAGATGGTGTTTTTCGGCGATCTTTACCAATTGCCGCCGGTCGTGCGCCGTGATGAAGGAGAGATCTTCAGGACGGTGTATAAAACCCCGTATTTTTTTGGATCCAAGGCCTTTGAGAATTTTGAGTTCAAACTTCTGGAGCTCAAGGAAATTTACCGCCAGAAAGACGAACGGTTCATTCAGATCTTAAATGCCATCCGGCATAATACGATGAGCGACGAAGACCTTAAGCTTTTAAACGCGCGCTGCCACGGCCGGTTGGAATTAAGCGACGATGAATTTTATGTATCATTGACGACGACCAACGACCTTGCCGAGCGCATCAACATCAACCGGCTTGGCCAGCGGGAAGGAAAAGCGCACCGTTACACCGGGGTCGTTTCCGGCGAGTTTGAAAAAAAGAGCGGCAATAACCTGCCCACGCTGCAAATTTTGGATGTCAAGATCGGCGCGCAGGTCATGATGCTCACCAACGACCCCGAAAAACGCTGGGTCAACGGCACGATCGGCAAAGTTGTTGAGATCCACGAGGACCCTGATCCCGATGGAAAAGACATCATTATGGTCAAGCTTGCTGACGGGAAAACCGTGGACGTGAACGTCTTTACGTGGGAGATCTTTCAATTTTATTATGACGCGGAGATCGAATCCTTAAGCTCGCGTGTCATCGGGTATTTTACACAATATCCTCTGAAACTCGCGTGGGCGGTGACGATCCATAAAGCCCAGGGAAAGACCTTCGATCGTGTTGTTTTAGATCTGGGAAACGGCACCTTCGCGCACGGGCAGTTGTACGTCGCTTTAAGCCGCTGTACAACGCTGGAGGGCATCGTTCTCAAGCAGCCCATCCAGAGGCGGCATATCCTTTTGGATGAGAGCATCAAAGAATTTTTTGACCGTTTGGAAACCGGAAAAATTTTATAAATTCTTTAGGTTAGCTATCCGTGGAAAAAATTATGGGAAAGATCCTGTTAAGTTTGATCACATTTTTGGCTGCGTTTCTTTTGTTTCAGATCGAACTTGTCATCGCGAAAATTTTTCTTCCCAATTATGGCGGCGGCTATCTGGTTTGGGGCGCTTGCGTGGTTTTTTTTCAGGCAGTCCTGCTTTTGGGGTACTGGTTCGTCCATCAATGCATGAACGCCATCGGTGTTGGGCGTTACCGATTGATCCATGTGGCGCTTTTGGCATTCCCGCTTTTGTTTTTCCCGGGCAGAAATTTGGACGTTGTTTTTGCCAATAGTTCGCTGCCGTTAGTTGTGGATGTTTTTTTAAGGCTCGCGTTGTCGATCGGCCCGGTGTTTTTTGTGCTTTCCACGATGAGCATAACGACCCAGATCTGGCTGGCCAATTCTAAGCTCCCAGCACGATCAAACCCCTATGCGCTGTATGCCGTCTCTAACTTGGGCTCGTTCGCAGCGCTTTTCAGTTATCCTTTTTTTGTCGAACTTTTTTTGGATATCCCGCAACAGCTCGTTATTTGGCGTGGACTTTATTTTGTTTTGATCGTTTTAAATATCTTGGCATTCCTCCGGATTCCTGTTGATCCCGTAGTTCAGGCACAGAAAATTTCGACGCCTATTATGCGTTCGGTGTGGCTGCGCTGGTTTTTGCCGGGTGCCGGCGGGTCCATGATTTTTCTTTCCGTCAGTAACCTCATCACATATGAGCTTCCGCCAGTGCCGCTCTTTTGGATTTTTCCTTTGAGCATCTATCTTGTTTCGTTCGTTCTTAATTTTAAAAAGAACCCCTGGTGCCCGGCTTGGATTCATCGGAAGATCGTTCCTCTCATGGGCCTTGCCATCGTTTCTTATTTTTTTATTCAAAAATTTTTCTTACCAGCGCTTTTTGATTTTTTTATTCTTTTGGGGCTGCTGTTTGTCCTGTGCATGTTTTGCCAGCATGAACTTGTCCGCTCTAAGCCGTCGGATGAAGGGAGGCTCACGGCCTTTTATTTCTTCATTTCTTTGGGAAGTTTTTTGGGGGGAATTGCGGCCACATGGGTCGCACCGCTGATCTCTTCCTCCATGGTTGAATACATTTGGAGTTTGATCGTGATTGCGCTTATGATCTCTCACGAGCCGTCCAAGCCGCGGTTAACGGCTTATACCGTGCGGCTGCTTGTTTATCTCAATATTTTTCTTACTGTCTGGGCCGCTTATTTTATTGAATATAATTTTTTTGGGATCGTCCTGTTGTTTGCTGTTGTATGGAATGTTTTTATCGACTTGGATAAGGCGCGTCATGCCGTTATTTTGAGTTTGGTTATATTGCTCGCGGGAGTATCATCCCAGGAAAGTTTATGGGACTCAAAAGCGACCAACCAGGTATGGGCGCACAGGAACTATTATGGGATCTATCAGGCCATTGACCGAATTGGTATCCGGTGGTTGTACCATGGCAACACGCTGCACGGTGCCCAGAGTTTGAACCCGGCGGATCGTTTGAAACCTCTTAGTTATTACGGTCCGCGTTCGGCAGTGTGGGAGATTTTGCGTTCCCAAGAGTTTCATTTTTCTAACGTCGCTTTGATCGGGCTCGGAACCGGAACCCTGGCCCTCTACCTGGATAAAAGCCAGTCCGTGGACATTTTTGAGCTGGACCCCGATGTCTATCAGATCGCGATGGAGAAGTTCACTTTTTTAAAAGATTGTCCGGCGCCGCAGCGATTGTTTTTCGGGGATGCGCGGACCTCTTTGGCTCAAGTCCAAGATCGCGTTTACGATCTGTATGTGATCGATGCCTTTGGGGGAGATGCTATCCCCATCCATCTTTTAACCAAAAATGTTTTTCAGGAATACCGCAAACATTTAAGCCCTCACGGCATGATCATGATCCATGTCTCCAATCGGTATATAAAATTAGCGCCGGTTCTCGCAAAGGTGACGCAGTCGGTTGGCGCTAAGCTTTGCTATAAACATTCCAAGGGGGAAGGCGATTTGTATATAGGTTCAGATTGGATGATCATAACCTGGGACGGTGAGCTTTTTCAGACGATCCTTGCCAAATACAAGTGGGAAGAGGTCGACCCACTTCGTTATAAAGGGATGCGCGTGTGGACCGACGGGTATTCAAGCATATTGCCTGTTGTTCGGCTGGATTATCTTTTGAACACTGTTAAAAATTTCCGGCCTTTTCGTTGGTGACGGTTTTGTGGTAGAATCAACGTGAATTTTGGAAATAAATGTTATGGTCACATAATTCAAATATGAAAAGTTTATGGAACGAGATTGAAGCAAAAAAATACGCCGGCGACCCGTTGAAGTTGCGTGTTTACACTTCGCAGCTTTTGGGTCGGAACCCGGATCTGGTTTTGCACGGCGGAGGCAACACGTCGGTCAAGGCGCAGGTCAAAAATTTATTCGGCGACGTTGAAGATGTCCTTTACGTCAAGGGCAGCGGCTGGGATTTGGCCACCATTCAAGAAGCTGGTTTTGCGCCGGTCAAGATGGATGCGCTTTTGAAAATGGCGAAGCTGCCATCGCTTTCCGACACTGAAATGGTCAAAAACCAGCGCGCGGCCATGACCAATCCGAACGCGCCCAATCCTTCGGTCGAAGCAATTCTGCACGCGATCATTCCGTTTAAATTCGTTGATCACACCCACGCGGATGCGGTCGTTGCCATCACCAACACGCCCGACGGGGAAAAGCGCATCAAAGATGTGTACGGCAAGCGCGTGCTTTATGTCTCTTATGTTATGCCTGGTTTTATTCTTGCCCGCAAAGTATTTGAGTTCACTCAAAATATCGACTGGAACACGATCGAAGGCATTGTCCTTCTTCATCACGGCATTTTTACCTTCCATGACGACGGGAAGAAAAGTTATGAGAACATGATCAAATTGGTTTCGCAGGCCGAGGAATATTTGAACCGTCAGGGCATCATGCTGATCTCGAATGAAAAAGAGGGGCATGTGGATTTGAAAATGCTGGCGGCCTTGCGTAAGGAAGTATCTAAAGTCAAAGGCGCGCCAGTCGTAGCCAGGGTTTTAGCCGAGGATGAACATTTGAGTTTCGCGAATTTAAAGAACGTGAAGGACGTGGCCACGCGCGGCCCCTTGACACCGGATCACATCATCCGCACGAAACGCATCGCCATGATCATCGATAAAAATCCGGCCGATGACGTTAAGCGCTTTATCGAGAACTATCAAAAATATTTTGATCGCCATACCGATGGAACATTGACGCGGCTTGACCCGGCGCCGCGCTGGGCCGTGTGGCCGGGGCATGGGCTCATCGCCTTTGGTGAAAGCGTTAACGACGTCGGGATCATCGCCGATATCATCGAGCACACCATTCGCGCTATCCAGTGGGCTGAGAACATGGGCGGTTGGCGCGCCTTGCCGGAAAAAGACCTTTTTGAGATGGAATACTGGGAGCTCGAGCAGGCGAAATTAAAAAAGGGCGGGAAACCGTTGTTGTTCCAGGGGAAGATCGTGCTGGTGACAGGAGCGGCGAGCGGTATCGGCCGCGCGTGCGTCGAGGCGTTTCACGCTCAGGGCGCGGCGGTCGCGGCTTTAGATATCGACCCGCGCATCAACGAACATTTTCATAAAAAAGGGATCCTTCCTTTGGTGTGTGATCTGACCAACGCCGAGGACATTTTGGATTGCGTGCACGCCACTATCCGTCATTTTGGCGGATTGGATATTTTGGTCAGCAACGCCGGAACTTTTCCACCGAGCGAGACCATTGAGGATATGAAATCCGAGACCTGGGAAAAGAGCATGGATATCAATTTGACCAGCCACCAGCGATTATTAAAAGCGTGCACGCCGTTTTTATCGTTGGGGATCGATCCTGCAGTTATCATTGTTGGGTCCAAGAATGTTCCGGCGCCGGGGCCGGGCGCTTCCGCGTATTCGGTCGCCAAAGCAGGTTTAACCCAACTGGCCCGCGTGGCCGCGCTCGAGTTGGGGCCTGCAGGCATTCGCGTGAATATCGTTCATCCGAACCAAGTGTTCGACACCGCGATCTGGACCAAGGATGTATTAGAGAAGCGCGCCAAGGCGTACGGGTTGTCCGTTGAAGAATATAAAACCAATAATATTTTGCGCGTGGAGATCAAAAGCGCCGATGTCGCAGCTTTGGTTTGTGCCATGGCTGGCCCGGTGTTCTCCAAAACCACCGGATGCCAGGTGGCGATTGACGGCGGGAATGATAGAGTAATTTAAGGGTTGCTCGTTGCTCGTTGATCGTTGTTCGTGCGATCAACGAACAACGGTTTCATTTTTTAGAGGGCTATTATGAAAAAATGTCCTTTTTGCGCGGAAGAAATTCAGGACGAGGCCGTCAAGTGCCGCTTTTGCGGGGAATTTCTCGATGGCCGTGCACCAGAGCCGGCGGTGGAGAAAGAGAAGTTGAGTTGGTTCTTTAAGCCGTCGATTTTGATCCTTGCGATCCTGACCGTGGGGCCGTTTGCTCTTCCTTTGGTGTGGTTCCATCCGAAGTACAGTACGACGAAAAAAGTCGTGGTTTCAATCATTGTTCTTGTTCTGACCTATGTTCTGGGTGTTATCATAGCCAAGGTGCTTCATTCGATTATAGAGTATTACAAAACCGTATTGGGGCCGATTTGATGTTTTGTGGTTGGAAGATAGAAAATAGAAGATGGAAAATAGATGATAGATGATAGATGATAGATGATAGATGATAGATGATAGATGATAGATGGTGGACGTGCCTTATCCATTTTCTATTCTCTATTTTCCATCTTCATAGAATCTCAATTATGGAAAATAACTAATGCTTGCTATTTCATTGCCGTGGGCAAAAGAAGATAATGGGAATGTGAAACAAATGCTCCAATCCGTCAAGGATATGGGGCTTGATTCTATCGAGTTCGGTTATACATTAACGCAAGCCCAGGTGGAGGAGATGATCCCTTTGATGAAACAGATGAGGATTAAGGCCGCAAGTGTCCACAATTTTTCGCCGATCCCCAACGACCGTCCGTCCCCGCGGCATGTTTCCAATTATTACCGTTTGACTACGATCGATGAAGAAGAACGCATAAGCGCGGTCCAATGGACCAATCATTCGATCGATACCGCCGTGCGTACCGGAGCGCCGGTGGTCGTCATCCACGCCGGCATGATCGAGCTGGGCGACCCGCGTTCGCCGGAATTATTGAATTTGTACAAAGAAGGCAAAGGCAATGCTCCCGAATTTGTAGCCGCGCGCGCTAAACTTCTTGAAGAACGCGAACGCGTCAAAGGCCCGCATTTGGAGGCCCTCATCAAAAGTCTGAACACGGTCATGCGTTACGCGCAGACAAAGAATGTCAAGATCGGCCTTGAGACGCGCTATTACCCGACGGAAATTCCTAATTATAAAGAGATCGGTGAGCTTTTAAACCGTTACCGCGGCCAGGGCATGGGTTATTGGCACGATGTTGGCCATGCCGAGGTCAATGGCCGTTTGGGCATCACCCCTCATGAACAGTATTTGAAAAGTTATAGCCGCGATCTGATCGGCGTCCACTTGCACGGCGTGCAGGCGTTGCGTGATCATAACGCGCCTTTTTGTGGGGATTTCGACCTGCAGGCGGTGCTGCCGTATTTTAAAAAAGATATGATCAAGGTCATTGAATCCCGTTTCGGGTCGTTTGACCAATTAAAGAGCGCTGTCGAGAAACTAGAAGAAATTTTTAGTAAATAAAAAATATACGTCATTGCGAGGAGGCCTTTGGCCGACGAAGCAATCGCAAAGTCTTGGGATTGCTTCGCTCCCGTTGGTCGCTCGCAATGACGAGTGAGGAGTCCGATGTTCGGTTTATTAAAGAATTTGAAGGGCAACCAGGCTTTAATGCGGTTTTATGAAGAATTAAAAAAGAACCTCGAGCTGTATCACGTCCACGATCAACGCCAATTCATCGATAAAGAATTTAAAACAGATGAGTGGGCAAAAGCCAAGTCCCTGGAGACTTTGCAAGGCGCGGATAAAATTCAACTTTACGGGAATGTCATCGAGGATTTTAACCGGTTTTTTCGAACGTTCCGGGATTTTGAAAAATGGTACGCTGCGGATATGGCCAATAAGACCCAGGAGAACGCTCAAAAATTGCATACTCAGCGCGCCGAGCTTGATGAAAAATTAAAAGGTTTGTATCCCGTCATTTGCCAGGCCGGGGAGCAATTAGAGTATAAGCTGATAGATTTGGGGTTAATTAAGCAATGAGCGTGGGGCAATAAATTATGAATTGTGGAAGATATAAAATTTTTATGATTTATCTTGCCCAAAAGGGAATATTTTTATAATCTATATACAAAGTTTTATTAAAAATTTTAAAGCCAATTTATGGCAAGGGGTATTGATATGAATAAAATATTAGTTCCAAGTCTTTTTTTAACTTTTTTATTGGTCGCATCAATTTCTTATTCTCAAGATGCAACAGAGCCGGCAGATAGCACAGAAGCCCAGCCTGCAGAAGCTGATCCGGTTCCAGTTCCGGTTATTGCTCCTGTAGTCAGTCCAACAATTAGTGTGCCCGGTGAAAACCCGACCACAAAAATATTACGGGAAGGTATTCCGTTGAGAGTAAGGCAGGAACAGGCATTTGATGTCAACGGAAATAACAGACTGGACCCTGATGAGATCAGGGCTTTCTTCAAATCAATTTATGAAGATACCGCTAATGGAGAGGTCAAAAATACCTCTGATGTCCTTTTTCCGTTTGATAAAGATAAAGATGGTTTTATCAGTCGATCGGAAGCATCGGCATTTCCGAGGTAATTCGTATTATCGGATTTGAATTGTTTTTAGGAATAATTGGTTTCTAAAAAAAGATTCCCCGGGACTTGTCCCGGGGTTATCTTTTTAATCAAACACTACATGCAAAAATGAATTCATTTTTGGAGAGACTCAAAGTCGTTTGGAAGCAACTTCTCATCCTGCCTGTCATTTTTTTAATCTTCCTGCCCGTTCTTCAGTGCCAGTTCATTAATTGGGATGATGATTTTCATGTTTACCAAAACAGGGCCATTGAAAAGATAGACACGGATCATCTGCAATTGATTTTTTTGGGGCATACGAGAGGGACATATATTCCGCTGACAATCTTTTCTTTTGCTCTGGAAAAACATTTTTTTGGTCTGGATCCCTGCCGTTTCCACTTAGATAACTTGCTTCTTCATTTGGCCGTTGTTGCTCTAATTATTTATTTGGGATCTTTGTGCGGCCTTGCTCCGGCAGCCGGGGCCATGGCGGCTTTTTTGTTTGGTATTCATCCTGTGCATGTAGAGTCTGTCGCGTGGGTGACGGAACGAAAAGATGTTTTATATGCGCTTTTTTATTTATTGGCCTTGATCAGTTATTGCCGCTATATCAAGAACAATCAATGGAAAGCGTTGTTGTGTTGTTTTGTGTTTGGTTTTTTGAGTTTACTCGCTAAATCTATGGCGTTGAGCCTTCCGCTTATTTTGTGGCTTCTGGATTGGTTTTTTAAAAGGCCGTTGAGCCCACGGATCTTTTTGGAAAAAATTCCTTGCCGCGTTGCAAGATTTTAACCGGGCGCTTGAGCTCAAAGCTGACTACGTTGAAGTGTTTAATAACAGAGGAAATGTCTACGGCGCAATGGGAGCAGGGCGTTTGGTGATCGCAGAATACACTCAAGCCATTAATTTGCAGAAAAATTTATGCGCTGATAACGGTTGTGAACAGGACGACATTCTTGGGCAGATGACCTCTCAAATGTTCCATCAGATCCCGAAACATAAAGTTCAGTTGGCGAACTACTTGAGCAACCGGGGCGCTGCTTTCTTGGCCCAAGGGGATTATCTCTTGGCAATCCAGGATCTAAAGGAAGCGGCCCAATGGAACCCTTATCTTTTTGAAGCGTATTTTAACCGTGGTTTAGCTTACAAGGCTTTAAATGAAATCGAGTTGGCTGTTCAAGATATGAACAAGGCCATAAAATTAAATCCAAGATCGACGCCGGCGTATTTTCAAAGGGCTGCTCTGTACTCTCAATTCAATGACAGGAAAAAAGCCCTGACGGATCTTGATAAGGTTTTGTCTTATGATTTGAATAACTCTGAAGCGTACTATTATAAATCAAAGGTTTTGGCCGCAGAGGGGGATTATCCGTCGGCTTTGAAAAATTTATTCAAAGCGCGCTCTTTGGGGTATACAATCAATGATATGGAATTTACAACATTGCAGGAGGCAGCGCAGGGCTCAAAATGAATGACCAGTTTTTTACCGTCTCAGAACTCAATGCCCTTATCCGCGACGTTATAGCCAGCGGATTTTCCGCCCCTGTCTGGGTGTGTGGTGAAATTCAGGGCTTTCGTGCCGATCAAAAAGGCCACGCCTACTTTGAATTGTGCGAGAATGAAGAAAATTCGCACAACGTCAAAGCCAAGATCAGGGTCTCTCTCTGGAGCAGCCGAAAAATTTTTATCGATTCCGTTCTTAAACGCGCTGAGAATGCCTTTTCGCTTAAGGACGGCATTCAGGTCAAATTCCTGTGCAAGGTGGATTTCTGGGCCAAGGGCGGAAGTTTAAGTTTGGCCGTCGAAAATATCGACCCCGCCTATACGCTCGGGAAGATCGCGCAGGAGCGCCAGAAGCTTATCGCCCTTTTAAAGAAGGACGGGGTGCTGGATAAGAACAAACAGCTGGAGCTTCCGCCGGTCATCCTCAACATCGGGCTTATCACGTCGTTTGATTCTGCCGCATACAATGATTTTATTCATGAGCTGAAATTGAGCGGTTTTGGTTTTAAGGTTTTTTTGGTCAACGCCATCATGCAGGGGAAAACTTCCGAAGCAACGGTTGTCGCGGCGTTAAGGACGCTCAACCGTTTAGAAAATCTGGATGCGATCGTCATCACTCGCGGCGGAGGATCGATCGCCGAGCTAAGTTGTTTTGACAGCGAACCCATTGCGCGGGCGATCGCGGGATCATCCCTGCCGGTCATCACCGGCATCGGCCATGAGATCAATACGACGGTGACGGACCTGGCCGCCCATACGTTCGCTAAAACACCGACGGCAGTGGCGCAATTTTTGGTCGGGCGCGTTGGAGATTTCCTGCTGCAACTCAATGAAAGAAAAGAACGGATCTTTGACCTGGCGCAGGAAGAGGTGGGATCCCAAAAGGACGCGCTTCGCACCCGGGCCGTGTCTTTGCAGACCGGCACCATGGCTTTTTTAAGGGATCATCGCGAACGCGTGTTAAAAATTTCCGAAAGCTTCAAACGTTTACCCGCGTCTATCATCAGGGAAGCGGCTAAAAATTTGACGGCCCAACGCCGAGGGCTCGCTAAAACAATTCAATTGAATCTTACCAATGCCGCGACTAGAATAAACAATTACCAAAAGCTCATTGGCCTCGCGAGTCCGGTTAACACCCTCAAGCGGGGGTTTTCCATTACCCGCGGCAAAAACGGGGTGGCCCTTAAAGGGATCCGTCAGGCTCAAAAAGGCGAGCAGGTGACCACCGAACTTGCCGACGGAAGTTTTACGAGCGAGGTCATTTAGAGTAAGCAGCAGATAGAGGATAGAAAATAGAAGATAGAAGGTTTATTTGGTGAGGGCGGGCTTGACCAATGCGAATTGAAAAAAACCGCCCAACAAAAATTCAGCTTCGCTTTTCTATCTTCTGTCTTCGATTTTCCAATTGATAGAAAATTAGAGAATACTGCCTACTTTGAAAAGGAGTCCAATATGTCCGATGTGAAATACACCAAAGCCATCCAGAAATTGGATGAGATCATCGCCAGGATCGAAAGCGAAGAGATCGATGTTGATGAGCTCTCGGTTAAGGTCAAGGAAGCGGTTGAACTCATCAAGGTGTGCAAAGCCAAGATCGACAAGGCTGAGTTAGAAGTAAAGAAAGTTGTCGAAAACTTTGATATAGAAGAAAAAACCAGAGACGAATGACACGAATACCGAGACTTGTAGCGAGTTGAATGTCACGGATTAAAAATAAAATTAATAATTTATGGTATTGGTCATCCGTGTAATCCGTAATGCGTTAAATTTGAATCCGTGTAATCACTTATTATGAACTATCTCATCTCCATTCTCATCACCGCCGTTTGTTTTCTTGTCTTCTGGAATACCTATTGGATCTGGGCTGTCAATCAAGCTCGCCGGGAGGGGAAACTACCAGGCCATAAACCCACCATGTTTGACGTCCAGCGTCTTTTAAAAGAAGGTGAGAAGGAAGCGGCCATTCGTTTATATATTCAGATATTTAAAGTTTCTTTAAAGCAGGCGCGTAAGGACGTTGAGGAATTGGAGCGTAGTTTGAATGTTTGAGAGGTACAGCTCAATTGTGTGAGCAGTATTGCCTTGATGGTTAAATATGATAGAATGAAAACCGTTTTAGAACAAATGGGAATTTTGAGTCACAAAGTCACAAGGTCACACGTCACAAGTTTGATTGAAACGGATTTCTTTTTTTGTGACTTTGTGTCTTTGCCCGCCCCGTTATCGCTAATACGGGCCGGGGTGACCTTGTGACCTTGTGTTTGGAGGTATGAAAATGAGCCAATGGCATATCGTTGCCAATAAAGATGATATAAAGCCCGGGCAGGGCCTTCAGGTTTTGCTGGAAGGCAGGGTTCTGGCGCTTTTTAATATTGATGGGAAATTTTACGCGATCGATGATACCTGCACCCATGCCGGAGGATCTTTAGCCGAAGGCGCTGTAGCTGGAACGGTCGTGACCTGCCCGTGGCACGGGGCGACCTTTGATATTTCGACCGGCGCTGTCTTGAGCGATCCGGCGTATGAGGGCGTTAAGTCGTATAATGTTAAAGTTGAAAATAATGACATCTTGATTGAAATTTAATGGTTGGGTGTTGGGCGTTAGGCGTCCGGCGCCAAACGCCAAGCTCCCAACGCCCGACCCAAGGTCTCTATGAGCATAAAATTTAAATGGATTGCCGCTGGACAATACGAAGATATCAAATATCATAAATTAAATGGGATCGCCAAGATCACTATTAATCGTCCGCAGGTGAGGAACGCTTTTCGCCCGCAGACGGTCAATGAGATGATAAGCGCTCTGGATAACGCTCGCAATGATTTGAAGGTGGGCGTTATTATTTTAACCGGGGAAGGTAAAGAAGCTTTTTGCTCCGGTGGTGATCAGAAGGTCCGCGGGAACGCGGGTTACAAGGACGGCCACGGCGTCGAGCGTTTGAACGTTCTGGATTTTCAGCGCCAGATCCGTACCTGCCCCAAGCCGGTCATTGCAATGATCGCTGGTTACGCCATTGGCGGCGGGCACATTCTGCATTTGCTCTGTGACATTTCGATCGCGGCCGATAACGCCCAATTCGGGCAAACCGGCCCGAAGGTTGGTTCTTTTGACGGCGGTTACGGCGCCAGTTATATGGCCCGCATCGTCGGCCAGAAAAAGGCCCGCGAGATCTGGTTTCTCTGCCGTCAGTACAATGCCAAACAAGCCCTTGAAATGGGGCTTGTCAACAAGGTCGTCCCGTATAAAGATTTGGAGAAAGAAACGGTTCAATGGTGCCGTGAGATCCTGGCAAACTCTCCGGTTGCCATCCGTTGTTTGAAAGCGGCCTTGAACGCCGATTGCGACGGGCAGGCGGGTTTGCAGGAATTAGCCGGAAACGCGACCATGCTTTTTTATATGACCGAAGAAGGACAGGAAGGCCGTAACGCGTTTGTTGAGAAACGCCGTCCCAATTTTTCCAAATTTCCAAAAAGACCTTAAACGTAATGATTTTAGAAAATCTTAACCAAACATCGAAAGGAAAAATCATGAAGAAAACCCTAACCCTGGCATTATTGTTACTTTTGGCTGTATGTTCTTTTCCAGTCGTGAATTTTGCGCAAGACGCGGCGCCTCAGGCGTCCGGCGATCCCGCCAAGATCGCGGATATCCGTAAGTTGATTTCCCTGACCGGCGGCGACAAAGTGGGTGAACAGATGATCGATCAGATGATCAAATCTTTCAGCGCCTACAATCCGAACATCCCTGCTGAATTTTGGGCGGATTTCAAGAAGGATGTTGATACCAACAAGATCACGGAAATGAACATCCCGGTCTATGACAAATACCTGAGCGCCGATGAGATCAAAGAGACCATTAAGTTCTATGAATCGGCCGTTGGTAAAAAGTTGATCGAGGTCCTTCCCAAGATCTTGGAAGAGACATATACCGCCGGTGAACAATGGGGTTATGAGGTCGGCACCAAGCTTCAGAACAAATTGATCGAAAAAGGTTATTTGAAGATGGAAGCTAACGGTGGAGCAGCAGCTGCTCCTGCCGCTCCGGCCACGAAGTAAAACGGTTTTAACATTTTGGCCAGCGGCTTCTTTTCGGAGGCTGCTGGCCAAAATTTTCTAAGGCTATGAGAAATCCATTTATTTTAATAATTACTCTTTTAGTGTTGTTTTCCTCTCTTCCTCGGGCAACAGCTGAGGGATTTACGAATCACGAGTATGTTAAAACTTCCCCCGATGGTTCTTATTATGTCAAGAGTGTGCCCGATCATTCCGAAGGTTCACGAGGCAAGACGTTTCTTTATAAGGCTAATAAAGATGAAGTTATTTGTCAGCTTGATTGGTTTGCTAATGGTGAACTTTTTGTTTCTGATAATGGCTTTGTCGTGCGCGTAGGTTCGTGGGGAAAGGATGCCCCTCAGGAAGATGATCCTTATTTGGCGATTGCGTTTTATAAGCAGTGCCAGAAGCTGAAAAGTTATTCCATTGACGAAATCATTCCGACTCCTAAAGATGAAAAGTCTCTTGAAAATGGCCAACCGGTCACAACAGTTCATTTCCAGCCGATCGGTTTGCCCCCATTTCAGAAAATATCAGGTTTCCGGTCCGTCACCGGCAATGGTGTTGCATTTGATGCCGAGCTGCAAGGCGGCGAAAAGATTTCTTTTAACGGCTTAACTGGTGAAAAGTTTTAGAAGAAGTAAAAACAATCCGTAAGTTGTCGAGGAAGGAATATGAAGAAATTTTTCACTACACTTATTTTCAGTTTTATTTATCTGGCTGCTGCTCATGCCGCCCCGCCATCAAATTTAACATTAGACTATGATCTGGACAGCGGAACGTTGACCGCCCAAGGTTCGCATCCCACCCAGGACCGCTTTGAGCATTACATCCGCCGGATGATGGTGACCAAAAATCAAGAAGAGCCGCAGACGTTTTATTTTACCCGTCAGAATTCTGCCGGTGAATTTAAACAGACTGTGTCTTTGAAGATAAAGGCGGGAGATAAGATCCATGTCCAGGTGTATTGCAGCCTCGGCGGTTCTAGCGAAGCAGATCTTGTCATTCCTGATGAGAAAAAGATCGATGGAATCAAAAAGATCGATCTCAAAGCATTGAAAGATCAGGATCATAAAAATTCTGTTGTTATTCCTTAATCTATGCCCAATCCCTGGATCCTCGCTTTTCGCCCCAAAACATTGTCCGCTGCTGTTGCGCCGGTCTTGATCGGTACAGCGATGGCTTATGGCAATGGCGTGCACGATCTTGCCATGGCACTGGTGGCTCTTTTTGCGGCCTTGACCATTCAGATCGGAACAAATCTTGCCAATGATTATTTCGATTATCTTAAAGGGGCTGATACGCCCGAGCGCGTCGGGCCGACGCGCGTGACCCAGGCGGGATTGATCGCGCCAAGGGCGGTACGCAATGCCATGATCCTGGTTTTTGCTTTATCTGCTTTGGCATGCCTGGTCCTGGTGCTGCACGCGGGCTGGCCGATCCTTGTCATCGGGGTCCTTTCCATTCTTTCCGGGATTTTTTATACTGCCGGTCCCAGACCTTTGGGTTACATGGGGCTTGGCGAGATTTTTGTTTTAATTTTTTTCGGTCCGGTTGCCGTTGGAGGGACGTATTACGTACAGGCCTTGGAGATCCATTGGGCTGTTGTTGCGGCCGGATTTGCGCCAGGTTTTCTGTCCATGGCGGTCCTTGCCGTCAACAATTTGCGGGATATCGACACCGACCGTCATGCTCAAAAAAATACCATGGCCGTGCGTTTCGGACGAAGTTTCGCGTTAAACGAATATTTATTTTCGATCATTGCCGCCGGGCTTACGCCGGTTTTGGTGTATGTATTGACGAACAAACACCCATGGTCGCTTCTGTCGACCGCTTTTCTCTTGGGGGCCGTTCCGGTCATTAAAACCGTTTTGACCAAACAGGACGGCCCGTCTTTGAACGCGGCGCTTGCCTCAACCGGGAAATTACTTGTCATTTACAGCGTTCTTTTTTCGATAGGGTGGGTCATTCGTTGAACATTTCCGACATTCAGATCTTTCAGTATTGCCTGCCGTTGCACCAGCCGTTTTTCATCAAAGGCCAGCCGGTCATGTCCCGCGAAGGCGTTATCATCCAGGTTAAAACAGACGATGGATATGTAGGGATCGGTGAGGCAGCTCCCTTGCCTGGGCTAAGCCCTGAGCCTTTGAAAAAAGCGCTTCATCAGATCAAATCCCTGCGACAAAAATTGATTGGACTTAATATTGAGTCATTCCCGCCCCGTGTAATGTCATCCCCGCGAAAGCGGGGATCCCAGTCACGGGGTAAACTCCAGCGGGAATCCACGTTCTGGATCCCAGCCCTTCGACAAGCTCAGGATGTCCTTCGACTGGCTCAGGATCGTTCGAAGGATCGTGAGCAACGTCGAACGAGTTCGAAGAGTGGTGAGCGAAGTCGAACCACTTTCGCGGGGATGACAGAGGGTTTGGTTTCCTCGGTGCGCTTCGGCATAGAAATGGCGGTGCTACACGCTGTAGCTCAAAGTAAGAAGAGTCCTTTGGCAGAAATTTTGGGATGCGCCCATATCAAGGATGTTGCAACCGCGGGACTACTTCAGGGAACACTTGAAGAGATCAAACGACAGGCAGAGCGCCTGGTGAGCCATGGGCATGAAGTCTTCAAGCTCAAGGTGGGAAACAAAAATATTCCGCTCGACGTCAAAAAAGTTGAAGTGGTGCGTGCCGTTATCGGGCCGCGCCGTGCGTTACGTTTGGATGCTAATCGCACGTGGGGTTTGAAGGAAGCCGTTGCCTTTGGCCAGAATATCGGCCGGGAAGGTATAGAGTTTATGGAAGAACCTTTAAATGACTTGAGCGATTTGGCCGCCTTTGTTCGCGCAACAAAACTTCCGGTGGCATTGGATGAATCGTTGCACGATCTTGACCCAAGGAAAGCGTCTTCTCTGAACGGTGTAGAGTTTTTGGTCATTAAACCAACAATCATGGGTGGCCTGATCAAAACTTTGGATTGGATCGCCGAAGCTGCCCGGGTCAAAAAGAATGTTGTGATCAGTTCTTCGTTTGAATCTTCCATCGGGATGACGGCATTGGCAAATTTGGCCACGTTCACCGCGTACGCGGCCGGCTTGGGTACATCTGGTTGGCTGAAGGAAGACCTTATGCATGCGCCACTGATCGGACCTAACGGCGCTATTCTCAAAAAATCATTGCAGTTTGGTGTTGAAGATATCAAAATGGAACACCTTATCAAAATAAAAGAATAAGACAGGCCGTATGAACGCGAAAATTGGGACAGTGATTTTTTTTGTGATGTTGGGGGTTTTGTATTTCGGGTCTCTCGACCGCATTGCTCTGACCGATCCGGATGAGGTTTTTTATTCCCAGACGGCAAGGGAGATGCTTGATCAAAAAAGTTTCATGACACCCGTTATCTTCGGTCATCCGCAGTTTGAAAAGCCGCCGTTGATGTACTGGCTTTTGGCCGGCTCGTTCAAAACCTTCGGGTTAAATCCTTTGGCCGCGCGCCTCATTCCGGCAGCGTTCGGATTTTTTGGTATTTTGATGACGTTTTATTTCTGCCGTCGGGTGTTCAATGAAGAGATCGCTGATCTCGCTTCCATTATACTGGGGACGTCCGCGTTGTATTTGGTTATGTCCAAGGCGGTATTGACGGATATCGTGCTTTCCGTCTTTATGATCGCGGCTTTTTACGCTTTTTATCTGTGGTTTCTGGAAAGAAAACAAAGGTACCTTTATGCCTTTGCGCTGGCGTCAGCCTTGGCGGTTTTGACTAAAGGGCCGGTCGCGGTCATCATTCTCGTTATTAGCTGTGCGCTCTTTTTAGCGGTCGAGAAAGAGTTTAAACTTTTGAAGGCGTTCGTTTGGCATCCGTGGGTTTTGGTTTTTGCCTTGGTGGCTGTGCCGTGGTATGCCTTTGTCCTTGTTAAATACGGCCGGGTGTTCGTGGATGAATTTATCATTCATGATCATTGGCACCGCATCCTTTATGCTGAGCATAAAAGTTTTGACCGCTGGTATTTTTATCCGATGATCATGACCGCGGGCCTTTTCCCGTGGACATTTTACCTTGTCATGATGGGCCGCTGGTGGAAGGAATACAAAAAGGAATATGTATTTTTTTTGATCTGGTTCGTGGTCACGTTTGTCATTTTCCAGAAAGCTCATTCGAAACTGGCCAGTTATATTTTGCCTTTGATGCCGGCCTTGGTCATTCCGCTTAGTATTTCGTTAAGTTCATGGACCCGGTGCAGCAAACGTACGACAGCGCTGGCGTTTATGTACGGCGTTTTGGGCGTGGGGTTGATGGTGGCGCCGCTCATCTTGGTCAAAAAATTCCCTGATTATGTTTGGCCGATAGCGTTTGTGGCCATCCGTATTTTTGCCGCGGCTTTGATTGTTGCCGGCATTTTTCTCTTTAAAGGAAAATTCATGCGGGCGATCATAACCCAGGCAACGGGTTTGGCCATCATGTTTGTTCTGATCGGGCTTTTTATTCCGTCGTCGATTGATCGCGCGGTCGCTAACCAGTACGTTAAGGACGTCATTGAACGCGAACATTACCAGGGCCAGCCGATCGTGACCAATAAACTTTTTGCGCGCGGCATTTATTTTTATACTGGCAATCCCGTGGTTGTCATGGATCATGACAAACAGCCTTTTTGGAGTCCACACCCGATCGAGGTTATTAGCAACGACAGGGAGATCGCCCAATTTTTTGAAGGCAAAGATCGCATGATTTGCGTGCTTAAAGATTCTTACGTCAAAGACCTGGACCGTATTCTCGGAGGCCGGCGCATTAATCGTGTCGTCGCCAAGGACGGCCATAAGGTTGTCATCGTGAGCGACAAACTTAAGGATAAGATCTAAATGCACGCGTTTAACAAGGAGATGTGATGGCGAAAGTAATTTTAATTATTGAAGAAATGGCCGCAAAAGTGCAGCCGATCAAAGGAGTAAGTAATGTTGATTAGATGGGTCATCCTGTGGTCTTGGGCATATTGGATTTATCTGTGGCTGAATAGTTCTATGTTTATTGTTTTTGATTCTGTGGGGTATGAATCCCTGGCAAGGTCTATTGTCGATGATGGCTGGACGAAATATTTTATCACAGGGCCTAATCGGGAACCGTTGTACACTTTCTTAATTTCGGTGAGTATGATCATTGCGGATGCATTGCATTTACCGTATCAGAAGGTCATAGGTTTTATCCAAATTTCTTTTTTAGGATTGGGCCAAATACTTTTAGCTCATCTGCTCAATCGTATGCGCGTAGTTCAATGGGTGGTGGCGGTGGTTTTGTTATATTGGAGCATCTCTCCCGCGCTGATCAACTCCAGTTTAAGTTTATTTTCTGAAATTGCGACCTATCCTTTGGTGTTGGGCATCTGTTGTTTTGGTTTTGATATTCTTGACAGGAAGCCCATGAAAGCTTTCGTGCGCATCATGATGGGCGCGACTTTGGGTGTGCTGATGTTAGGTTTTGCCTGTGTTAAAGCGATCGCCCAATATTCGCTGACGATAACCTGTATCTGGATGATTGGTGTTTGTTGGTGCACATGCCGTGACCGTCATATCAGGGCAAGCAGTATTGGCGCTATTTTAATGGCGTTGATGATCATGTATGCTGGAGTAGTGCCCATAAAAACATTAAATAAAATTTATAATGGTAATGATGTGTTTACGAATCGTGGCCCAGCCGTAATTTATGGAAATTTTTATCGTCGGACTTTGCCCCATAATGCCGCTCAAATGAAGGCGTGCCTGGCCATGGTCGCTGGTGAGAATTTATGCCGAAAAGTGGCCGATAAAAAAGATTGCAAATACTGGCATTTTTCGACGGTCGATGAGTATAGCTTTGCAGCTAACCTTGCTCGTGCCGGGCATAATGAAGAAAGTGCCGGGCGCATTTTATTTGCAAAAGCAGTAGGCATGCTCATTCAACATCCGGTGTCCGTGATTGGTTTCGGTTTGTTAGAATCCTCTAAAATGTTTTTTTGGGAATCAACGCAGATCGGTTTTGTCGACTATCCACAATGGCTGAGCCGTATTTATGGACAAGAGTGGATCAAATCAATTTGGCGTTTACTGGTATCATTGGCCACGATCATTGCTTTTTTTAGCTTCGGTGTGATCGCATTCAAGAAACAACCTTCTGGTATCGATGGGCATCAAACACAAATGCAATTTGTTTTATTTTTGGCGTTGCCGTTTATGCTCCTGTACGGGATTTCAACAGTCTTAACACGATACGCTTTTCCAATGGTCCCGTTATTCTTTTTAATGGCTGGTGTTTGTTTGAACTATTTTTTATTACGTGTTCATGCCAAGAGTTTATAAGACCGCCTCTCCAAGAGAGTTATCTCATCAAGTATGTCTATATCCCGGAACACTATTCCTTGTCCTTTAAATGCCGCAGCCCGAAAACACGGCAGCTCTCCGGCGGTCATTTGGGGAACCCGCCGGATCACGTATCAGCAGCTCGATCAATACGTTAATGCGACGGTCAAGGCGTTCAAGGAGCGGGGGATCAAGGCTGCAAGCCGCGTCGCGCTCGTTGCCGAAAACAGCGTCGAGGCTGTGATCATTCTTTTCAGCCTTTGGCGGCTGGGGGCTGTCGCCTGCCCGATCGATCCGCGATTTCCAAACCAAACTGTTATCGCGCTTTTGAAAAAAGTTCGGGCCCAGGCTGTGATCGTTGGCGATCCGAAGGGTTTATCCGGCGCTAAAATAGACATTACAAAAATTTTTATTACCGATCTTATTGTCTTTGACGTTAAAGATTCTTTTTATAAAGACGCCGGAGAGATGTCTTTGACGGTTGATCTGGAACAGGAGGCGGCTGTTGTTTTCACATCGGGAATAAGCGCTGATGCCAAGGCCGCGGTGTTGACCTATGGGAATCTGTATTTTAACGCGCTGGGATCCAATGAACGCATCCCGCTGCAGAAGGACGACCGCTGGCTTTTGTCTTTGCCGCTTTTCCATGTGTCCGGTTTGGGGATTTTGTTTCGCGTGCTTCTTGCCGGCGCTGCTGTTGTGATCGTACAGCAAAAGGATACGGGACGGATTCTGTCAGAAGGCAAAGCCACACACATTTCAATGGTAGCGACACAATTGTTCCGGCTTGTCAATGATGGACAGTTGTCTAATATTTCCAAGATCAAAGCGATTTTATTGGGTGGCAGTGCCATCCCGCAGAATTTGATTGAACAGGCATTGCGTTTAAAACTGCCGGTCTATGTCAGTTATGGTTTGACAGAAATGGCGTCCCAGGTTGCCACCGGCCGCGTGGTTTCGGTCGGGAAAAATTGTGCGGCTGTTTTATCGCACTGTGATCTCAAGATCTCTTTCGACGGAGAAATTGGCGTGCGCGGGCCAACGCTTTTTAAAGGATATTTAACTTTAAGTCATCCCCGTCCCCGCTCTTTGTCGTTCCCGCGAAAGCGGGAACCCACATGGTCGGGGATAAACTCCAGCGGGGATCCACGGGACGAGAAAATAGATTCGGACGAAAGTAAGTGGATGCCCGCTTGCGCGGGCATGACAAAGCAGCAAAATATTGTTTTGCCTGTCGATGAGGATGGCTGGTTTCACACTGGCGATTTGGGGGCGCTGGATAAAGACGGTTGCCTGCGCGTTATCGGTCGAAAAGACAACATGTTCATTTCCGGCGGGGAGAACATTCATCCGGAGGAAATTGAAGCGTCGCTTTTAAAGATCAATAATATTGTCCAGGCAGTGGTCGTGCCGCAGCCGGATCAGGAATTCGGGGAGCGGCCTGTCGCGTTCATCCAATGGAAGGACACGGCGTTAAAGCCGTCGGAAATCCAAAAATTTCTGAAAGCAAAGCTTCCTAAATTCAAGGTTCCGGTAGCGTTTCTTCCGTGGCCGTTGAATACGAGTGAGGGTGGACTGAAGGTGAATCGTCGGTATTTTAGGGGTTTAGTACGCCGTGGCGGTAAAGAGCCCACAACGAGGGACGAAGGACGATGGACGACGGACGAAACATAATGCGTCTATCATCCATCGTCCATCTTCCATCGGTTATTTTTTTTTGGCGAATTTCTCAAGGCTGTCGCGGACCTCTTTGGGTAGCGCGATCTTCGTTCTGGATTTTTTGCTGATGGTCACATGCACGGTCTTGGCAGTACCGACGAGGATGTTCTTTTGGTTGCGGATGGCATATTCAAAACTAAAGGATGTCTCGCCAACGTGTCCAACGGTGATCGCGATCGTGATGCGGTCGCCGACGAACAAAGGCGCTTTGTAATCGGATTCGGCGTGCACAATAGGAAGAAAGTATGATCGCTTCGTGAGCATTGTGGCGAAGCTGAAGCCCAGTTTTTCGAGGAGCTTTTCGTAAGCGTCATGCACGATCACGAACTGGTTGGCGAAAAAAAGGATGCCGGCCGCGTCGGTGTCGTGCAGGCGGATCTGGGTTTTGTAGGTGAACATGTCGTCGCTTTCTGTTGGGCGTTAGGCGTTTGGCGCTGGGCATGATAATTCAGGTCTTTCGCCTAACGCCATACGCCCAACACAAAACGATTATATCATCCGTTCCCCGTCAGAATGACAAAAATCTCGAATTTGATGAATCTAAATAGTTGACAAACCAATCAAAATGCGTAAGATAAAAACACTTCGGTTCTTGCGATCGTGATCAACCTCATTGAAGGGGAAAACAATGAAAATAAAGGCGTTTGTCGCAGAATTCATCGGGACATTTACGTTGATTTTTATCGGCGTTGGAGCCATTGCCGCTGATCATATGACCGGCGGGAAATTGGGTATAACCGGTATCGCTTTGGCGCATGGTTTGGCGATCGGCTGTATGGCTTCTGCCACGATGGCTGTGAGCGGTGGGCAATTGAATCCAGCGGTCACGATCGGCCTTTTATCCGCAGGAAAAATTGACCTAGCCAACGCTATCGGCTATATCATCAGCCAGTGTTTAGGGGCGATCGGTGCAGCCTTCCTTATTAAGTTCGCTGTGCCGGCTGATGTGCTTGCCGCAGTGAACATGGGAACGCCGGCGTTAGGCACAGGGATCACCGCCAGCATGGGGCTTGTGACCGAGATCATTTTGACGTTCTTTCTGGTTTTTGTTATTTACGGCACAGCCGTCGATAAACGCGCGCCGAAAGTGGGCGGGCTTTTTATCGGGCTCGCGGTTGCGCTGGATGTTTTAATGGGCGGCCCGGTCTCGGGCGCGGCCATGAACCCGGCACGCCATTTAGGCCCGGCGCTTTTGGGCGGCGGACTGCAGAATGTGTGGATCTATTGGGTAGGTCCCATCGTGGGCGGTGTATTAGCGGCGTTGGTTTATAAGACACAATTGGAAGAAAAATAAAAAATTTAGCGTGTTAGGTGTTACGTGTCAGGTGTTACCTTTTTTAACACGTAACACGTGACACATAACACGCTCGCTGAATCATTGAAAGGAGTCCTCGATGTTAATGTCCGAACGTGAAAACGCGATCACTTTAAAAGGTAACCCCATGACCCTTTTGGGTAACGAGGTTAAAGTGGGGGATGTGGCCCCGGATGCGACGCTGGTTGCCAACGACCTTTCTGAGGTCAATCTTTCCTCGTATAAGGGAAAGAAGCTTGTTATTTCGGCGATGCCTTCTTTGGATACGCCGGTGTGCGACACCGAAGCCAAGCGTTTTAATAAGGAAGCAGCTTCTTTAAAAGACACCGTGGTCATCACCGTGACCGTTGACCTTCCGTTTGCCCAGAAACGCTGGTGCGGCGCGACCAACAGTACCAACATGGTAACGTTGTCCGATTACCGCCACGGCGCTTTCGGCGAGAATTACGGTGTTTTGATCAAAGGCATAAAACTGTTGGCCCGCTGTGTCTTTGTCGTCGACGCCTCCGGCAAGATCCGTTATATCGATCTGGTCAAGGAAGTCGCCAATGAGCCGAATTACGATGCTATTTTAAACGCCGTGAAGAGTTTATAGGAGCTATAAGTCATAAGCTGTAAGACGCAAGTTTTTTCTTATGACTTAAAGCTTATAGCTTACAGCTTTTAACATTATAATTTAGGAGGTTTAAGATGGCTTACACATTACCGCAATTACCATATCCGTATAACGCGCTCGAACCTCATATCGACGCGAAAACGATGGAAATTCATCACACCAAGCATCATCAGGCGTACATCAACAACGCCAACAAGGCGCTGGAAGGCAAGGCTGATCTTGCGGCCAAATCCGTCGAGGAATTGATTTCCAATATGGCTGCTGTTCCGGAAGACATCAAGAACGTCATCCGCAACAATGCCGGCGGGCATGCCAACCATTCCTTGTTCTGGACGGTCATCGGCCCCAAAAAAGGCGGAGAGCCGACGGGAAAGATCGCTGAGGCTATTACTAAAGAATTGGGCGGCTTTGCCACTTTCAAAGAAAAATTTGCCGCGGCTGCAACCACCCGTTTCGGTTCCGGCTGGGCATGGCTTTCCGTCACCAAAGACGGAAAACTGGAAGTCCACTCGACGGCCAATCAGGATAATCCTCTCATGGAAGGGAAAACCCCGGTTCTCGGCATTGACGTCTGGGAACACGCCTATTACCTCAACTATCAAAATCGCCGTCCCGACTACATCACTGCATTTTTTAATGTCATCAATTGGGATGAAGTCAACAAGCGTTACGCTGTTGTTAAGAAGTGACGGGTCGATTTTTGACCCGTCATCCCGAGGCGAAGCCGAGGGATCGCATGCGTTCTCACTTGCGATTCTTCGCTTCGCTCAGAATGACGTTAATGCGATTTTGTCATCTACAAACACTAAAAATTATTTTCTCGACGGGAAAAAACCCCTAAAAAAAACAATAATTTCTTGACACGGCATCCTTTATAAAATACTATATTTAGTAATTGGATTTGATAATCATCAATATATAGTGGTTTTAGGCAGTTTCGACGTTAATCCTCATTCAAGCAAAAGTTAGACCATGATCCTCGCAGCACGAAACATCTTCGGCAGTTTTCCTCAAACATTTTTAGAACATAAACACATACATAACACCCAACGTCATCATACATTTTTCAATTGGGGAGGGCTTATCTAATGTCACAGGAAACCGCGCTTACGTCCGACATTAAAGTCAAAAAACGAAACGGCCAACAGGTCGAATTTAACACCAAGCGCATTACCAATGCGGTCGCCAACGCCTTCAAGGAATACTACGGCCTGCCGCGCGAGTCGGAACTCTCCGATGAACAGATCACCGCTGCCGGGAAAGTGACCGATTGCGTGCTCGCGGTCGTCAAAGAGCGCAGCCTGAAAAACGACGCGCTTACCGTCGAGGAAATTCAGGATGAGGTCATCCGCCAGCTTTACGAGAACGGTTACAAAGAAGTGGGTGAGCGTTATGCCAGTTACCGTAAGCATCACGCCGCGCGCCGCTCGCTGTTCGAGCTTTATTCCTGTGTGAAACGAAACGGCAAACCGGTTTCGTTCAAACCCGAAAAGATCACGCTGGCCATTGCCAAAGCCTTTCAGGCCCACAACAATGGTTTTTTTAATGAGATTTTGTTGGAAAAAGCGTACGAAATTTCCGAAAAAGTGGTTGCCGAGATCCGTAACCGCTGGCCCGAAGGCCGCGCCATACCCATCGAAGAGATGCAGGATATCGTTGAGCGCACCATCATGACCGCTGGTTACCACGATGTTGCCAAGCGCTATATCATTTACAGGGAAGAGCGTGCCAAGCTTCGCCGCCTTAAAGAAGAGGGGCAGCTGACGGAAAGTTTGGAATGGGTCAAGGAATTGACCGTCAAAACAGCGTCGGGTGACAAGCCCATTAATTTAGATGAGGTTCGTTTCAAATTTGAAACCTGCTGCAAGGGCTTGAATGATGTTTCCGCTGAATTGCTTTTTAAAGAAGCGGTTAAAAATTATTACAACGGCATCACTGAACTTAAGATCGCCGCCGCCAATATCATGGCCGCGCGCACCTTCATTGAAAAAGAACCGAATTATTCCTACGTGGCCGCGCGTCTTCTCTTGTTGACCGAATATCAGGAAGCGTTGGGCTATGAGGCCAGTTTTGAACGCATGCGCGCCGAGTATCCGAGCTATCTTTCCACGTACGTCATGAAGGCCATTGACCTTGAGCTTTTGGATCCGGCTTTGCGCGGATTTGATCTCAAAGAACTCGGCAAGGCCATCGTTCCCGAACGCGATTTTATTTTCCGTTACATGGGATTGCAGACGCTTTATGACCGTTATTTTATCCATTCGGAAGACCGCCGTTTGGAGCTTCCGCAAATTTTTTGGATGAGAGTGGCCATGGGCCTGGCTTCCAGGGAAGGGGCCGACAAGAACAAACGCGCCGTTGAGTTTTATAATATTCTTTCCACGTTCCGTTTTATGTCGTCCACTCCGACGCTGTTTAACTCCGGCTCACGCCATCCACAGTTGTCCTCCTGTTTTTTGACCACCATTGAAGACGATCTTCTGCACATTTTCAAATGCATCCAGGATGACGCCATGCTTTCCAAATGGAGCGGCGGCCTCGGCAACGACTGGACCAATGTGCGCGCCATGGGCGCCCGCATCAAAGGCACCAACGGCAAAAGCCAGGGCATTATTCCGTTTCTGAAAGTGGCCAACGACACCGCGATCGCTGTCAATCAGGGCGGTAAAAGACAGGGCGCGATGTGCGCGTACCTGGAAGTTTGGCATCTGGACATCGAGGATTTCCTGGAACTGCGCAAGAACACCGGCGACGAACGCCGCCGCACGCACGATATGCACACAGCCAGCTGGATCCCGGACCTGTTCATGAAGCGCGTCAAGACCAACGCCAATTGGACGCTGTTCTCGCCGAATGAAACGCCGGACCTTCATCATTTGTTCGGTTCCGCATTTGAAAAACGTTACGAAGAATACGAAGCGCTGGCCAAAGAGGGGAAGATCAAAAGTTTCAAGACTGTTTCCGCCATCAACCTTTGGCGCAAGATGCTTTCCATGCTTTTTGAGACCGGCCATCCGTGGATTACCTGGAAAGACCCGTCGAACGTGCGCTCTCCGCAGGACCACGTCGGTGTTGTGCATTCATCGAATCTGTGCACCGAGATCCTTTTGAACACATCCAAAGACGAGACCGCGGTCTGCAATTTGGGTTCGGTCAATCTGGCAGCTCACACAACGCCTAAGGGTACCAATCACGAACTTTTGAGCGAGACCATCAAGACCGCTGTTCGGATGCTGGATAACGTCATCGACATCAATTTTTATCCCACGCCGGAATCCGGTAAAGCCAACCAGAATCATCGTCCCGTGGGTTTAGGGATCATGGGATTTCAGGACGCGCTTTACATTCAGAATTTGAGCTACGCTTCCAAAGAAGCGGTCGAGTTTGCCGACGAGAGCATGGAAGCTGTTTCCTACTATGCGATCCTGGCCTCCACCGAACTTGCCAAAGAGCGCGGGCCGTATTCTTCGTTCAAAGGTTCCAAATGGGACCGCGGTTATCTGCCGTTTGATACGATTGCGCTTTTGGAAAAAGAACGCGGCGGGTATTTGGACGTCGATCGTTCGATGAGAATGAACTGGACGCCGGTGCGCGAGGCGATCAAGAAGAACGGCATGAGAAATTCGCTGGTCATGGCGATCGCGCCGACCGCCACCATCGGCAATATCACGGGCGTCACCGCATCGATTGAACCCGTGTATAAAAATGTGTTCGTCAAAAGCAATCTCTCCGGTGATTTTACGGTCATCAATGAATACCTGGTTGAGGATCTCAAGAAGCTCAAGATCTGGGACCAGGAAATGATCGATGACATCAAATATTTCGACGGCAGCGTGCAGGAAATCCCGCGCATCCCGGCGCATATCAAACAGAAATACGCCACTGCGTTTGAGATCGACTACGAGTGGATCATGGAAGCGGCCAGTCGCCGCCAGAAATGGATCGACATGGGCCAGTCCCTGAATCTTTATCAGGCCAAACCGAGCGGTAAAAAGGTGAGCGACATGTACATGTACGGATGGGAAAAAGGTTTAAAGACCACCTATTATCTGCGTTCGATGGGCGCAACCCGTATCGAGAAAAGCACGCTTGATCTGAACAAATATAACGACGCTGTCGGCCAGCGCGCGCGCGACGACAAAGGCCGCGTCACGACCGTTGCGGCTGAGCCGATCCAGGATTGTGAGTCGTGTCAGTAATTTAGAGGTAAGAGGTAAGAGGTAAGAGGTAAGAGGTAAGAAGACAAAAGTCAATTTTAGTTCCATACCTCTTATCACTTACCTCTTACCTCTCTAAGTTTTCAAGTTAACGTTTTCGAAATTGGAGGCCACACCCGATGTCCGAAACAAACCCCACCGCTTCACTTGCCAAGGAATGCACCGTCACCGGCACGACCTTTCGCATGACGCGCGAGCGCGTTTCCGTCGATAAAAAACGGATCATCAAAAATAACCGCACGGTCGACGTCAATCAGCTGGTGCCCATCAAGTACAATTGGGCGTGGCATTTTTATCTCGATGCCTGCGCCAACACCTGGATGCCGACCGAAGTCAACATGGCCCGCGACATCGCCCAGTGGAAAGACCCTAAAGGTTTTACCGAAGCAGAGCGCCACGTCATCAAGCGCAACATCGGATTTTTCTCGACGGCTGAAACGCTCGTCGGCAATAATATTGTTCTTTCCATTTATAAAGTGGTGGATAATCCCGAATGCCGCCAGTATCTTCTGCGCCAGGCGTTTGAGGAAGCGGTTCACGTGCACACCTTTCAGTACATTGTGGAATCGCTCTCGATGGACGAAGCGGAAATGTTCAACATGTACCGCGAGAACAAGGAAATTTACGAGAAGGATGAGTTTTCCATGTCCTGCACCGATGGTATTGTCGATGAGAACATCGATGTGAACACGACCGCCGGCCTGCAGAAATTTTTAGACAACTTGGTCGGCTTCTATGTGGTCACTGAAGGCATTTTCTTTTACAGCGGGTTCGTGCTCATGCTTTCTTTCGGCCGTCAGAACAGAATGCCCGGCGTGTGCGAACAGATCCAGTACATTTTGCGCGATGAATCCATTCATATGAACTTCGGTATTCAGCTCATTAATTCCATCATCGACGAGAATCCGGAAGTCTGGACCGAGGATTTTCAGGCGCATACCTTGAATCGTATCAAACGCGCGGTGGAGCTGGAGAAAAATTACGCCAAGGAATGCATGAAGTTAGGCGGCATCATGGGCATCAGCGAACAGCTTCTGGGCGAATACGTCGAATACATCGCCGATCGCCGCCTCGAAAAACTCCGTCTGCCCAAGCAGTACAATGCGTCCAATCCGTTCCCGTGGATGAGCGAGGTCATTGATCTGAAGAAGGAAAAGAATTTTTTTGAGACGCGCGTGACCGAGTATCAGACCGGCGGGGCGTTGGAGTGGTAAATGAGTCCCACCGTTTTTCGCCATAGGAAATACCGTTTCTTTTTCTTTTCCCGCGAAGAGGAACGCATTCATGTCCACGTTTCTTCTCCGGAAGGTGAAGCAAAATTTTGGCTTGAACCGGTCGTCGCTTTGGCGTATTATCATCGCTTGGAAGTTAAGAACCTAAAAGAAATTCAAAGAATCGTTGAGGCGCATAAAGATGAAATTAAAAAAGCCTGGCAAAAGCATTTCAAAAACCCAAGTCGTTAGCATTTCTCCTTATGGAATTTGGCTATATGTTAACGGCAGGGAGTATTTTCTTCCCTTTACGGACTTCCCGTGGTTTCAAGAGGCTACCATTTCCAAAATTTACAACGTGAAGTTGTTAGGCCGGGGACATCTGCACTGGCCGGATCTTGACGTGGATTTGGAACTGGAATCTCTGGAGAATCTGGAGCAATACCCGCTGGTCTATAAATAAATGAGATTCAAGCGATAAGAAGAACGTCAAAAGCTCCCGAGCAATCGGGAGCTTTTTATTTTATGAAACGATCTTGTGAAAAAAATTTGAACAAAAGAAACGAAAACTGATTTTGATGGAAATTTGATAATGTTAAATCGTATGGAACTTTTTTTAAAAATTTCTGGGCTTGTTATTCTTATGTCTGGAGTAATTTTAGGATATCTGGATATCACGGGGGTGCTTATTTCGAAGGAAAAAGAAGCGTTTCTTGCTTGGGTGCTAACCTCGAGGACGGGTCTGCCGATTGCAGATCCGGCAGCAAAGATTTTTATGAAAGATTATTCTCCGCCTAAAAGTAGCCAACTTCAGGAAATTACCCACGTAACGAAGAATACAGTGACTGTTGTTGGAAGTAAAGTATTATTGAATGCCGGAATTAACTACATGTATGCTAATGGCGAAAGAACTGCTGTAGTAGCTTCACTTGAAGAAATTAGAGAGTGGGAATCTAAAACAATTTACCCTGTTATCGCTTGGGTATTATCCCTAATTGGATTGATTGAAATGGTAGTGAGTTTTGCAATCGAGAGGTATAAGATTAAAACTGAGAAGAGAAGGTGACAGTCACCAATTAGGGACACACATCGTAACCTAAATTATGAATCGAAAATTTTTTATCATCATTTCCTTATTTTTGTTGTGCGCGTCCGTCGCGCAGGCGCAGGAATATGAGTGGGTTGATCCTAAAAATTTGGCCGCAGGGGAAGTCCGTCAGGAATTGACGCAGAAACAGACACTTGAGATCGCCCAGATCCAAAAAGCGCTTTTGGAGGTGGATACGCTTCCGTTGGAGGAGTGGTTGGACGGTTTCCGCCGGGATGAGAACACGGACCATGAGATCGCCATCTGGAAACGCATCGCCGCTGTTTACACGGATTTTTTAAAAGGCCGGGATGTGCCGCTCGATTACAAAAAGGATGTCTTTAAAGTGCTGGTGGCGAGTTCCATGATGCCGCGGGAAGAGGTGGCTGCGAATACCGGCGTCAAGACTTTGTCAGCCAAAGAGGTTATCGAAATTATGGACCGTTACAATGACAGTGCCGTAAATTAAAAAGTCAGCTGCTGACATTTTGTAAAAAGTCAGCAGCTTTGCTGTGTAAATTTTGAAAAGACAATGAATGGGACAAAACAGATCTTCCAAAACATTGCCGTATACGCTGTTGTTCGCCTCGGGCGTGGTGGCGCTTGTCCTTGTCGCGGGCATTGTGGCATCCGGCCAGTTTTCCATCGGTCCGATAGCGATTGTCTTATTTGTAGCCACTTTCATTGTGGTCAAGGGCGCATTTTTTAAGAAAGATGATGTGAATCATGAGAAGTGAAAAGATGCCCAAACACCTACGAGGTGTGTTGGGCGGTCTTGAAACCGAATTGCGCATGCGCGTGCGCAATTCGAAATTCAGAACGCGCGTTCTGAATTGGCAATTAACATCGAATCCACGCCGTCGGCTATTGACCCCCTGCTGATTCACCTTGTCTGCCTGTCGGCAGACGGTGAATCACGGCGCAGGGGGTTGGTCCGTCTTAAAAAGACGGACCAAAATAAACCACATCACCCCAAGGGGCGGTGTGGTTTCGTGCTATAATGAACACGTCACTGAACAGAAGTTTCCAATGGAAGCAGGCTAGGTCATGCAGAAAAAACCAAAGACAAAAACGTTGAAAAAAGGCCGCGTGTGCAAGGCCCCGAAGTGCAAGCATCGTTTGAGCATTTATAACATGGAAGAATATTGTCATATTCATGCCGATAGCGATCCCAGAAGATAACCTGCGCGGTTCATTGAAGAGAAAACCCATGAGGCGTCATTCGTGCTTCATGTATTTTATTTTTGCCTTGGTGGCCTTTGGCACTCCGGCGTTCGCGCAGGATGACCTGCAGCTTTCCGGCGTGATGCAAGGGAAGCGCCCGACCGCCATCGTCAATGACAAGGTTGTGGGTGCCGGTGACAGCGTCGGGATTTACCGGGTGCTTGAGATCAGCGCGGACCATGTTGTTTTTGAGAGCAGGTCTGGAACAATCACCAAATATTTGAAAGAGCCGGAAACAAAAACCGCCAAGCCGGTCCCGTCGAAACCTCAAGCCGCAGTTCAGAAACCTTCCAATCCTCCACCAGCTTCCTCAGGAACACAGCCCGGCAATAAAGCCCGCGAACATCTCAATAATTCTATGGAATATCTGCGCCAAGGAGACGAGTTGTTAAAAGGCGATCTTAAATTTGAACGGCTCTATGCCAAGGCTGTGAGCCTGTGCGACGATGCCGAGCGTGAGGCGCAAGTCGCTTTAAAGGGAATGTCCGACGCTGCCAACCGCGGCCAGGTGAATGACATTATTGCCCGGATCCGCAAGGCTAAAGAGGCCATCCTGCGCGAGCGGGCGGATTTTAATACCCGCGTGCGTTCCATCGTCGCTGCTAAAAAAGTAATCACAGGAATGACAAGTCAGGATGTGATATCGAGCTGGGGAGCGCCGCTGACCAAAACAGTTTCTGGCGACGTCGAACGGTGGATGTATCAGGATAACAACGGTTATCAAAAAGAGCTGACCTTTAACAGCGGGATATTAGTTGCGTTTTAAAAACCATCTTCACTTCGAGGTGCGTAAGCGGTTTTAAAAAGGAGAACGCGTATGATTGGTTTGGTATGGATCATTTCGATCGTCGGCACGGTCATTGTTGCCGACCAAAAGAACCGCAGTACTGTTGGGTTCTTTTTTTTATCGCTCCTCTTGGGGCCGGTCGCTTTTATTATTATTCTGTTAGCAGCGTCTCATCCTAAAAACGCCCCGGTCACGCCTTACAAAGTCGTCCCATTCCAGAACATAACGCCGGAAAATGCCGGGCGTCAGCTTCAGGAGATCAAACACACCTTGCGGCTTCTGCAGGAACGGGTGAATCTGATCGAGGGGGCGCTCAACGGAAAAACCCAATCGGCTCTGCCCAGTGAACCGCTCTTGGCCAATGAGGCCTCGAGCATCACCGTTGAAGAGCCACAGTCCGTTAAACTTGAAGAGAGCAAACCCGAGGCGTTTGAATTTGTTTTTGGAAAATACTGGCTTAACCGCATTGGCGTTGTCCTTTTTGTGATCGGCATCGGCTTGTTTATCAGTTACACATTCCAATATTTTTCGGCGTGGATGAAGATCGCTATCGGTTATTTTTTTGCTGCCATGTTTCTGGTTTGGGGGAACCGTTTAGAGAAAAACCCAAAATTGGTCAAGCTCGCCTGGGGCATTATCGGCGGAGGCTGGGGCCTTATGTACCTGACGGCGTACGCCATGTATTACATTCCGGCGACGAGGATCATTACCAATTCTTTTGTAGAACTTGGCTTTCTGTGGGCTGTCAGCGTCGGAGTTGTGAAATTCAATTTGAAATATAAATCGTGGGTGGTGACCTTCATCAGTTACCTTTTGGGATTTATCACCATGGGGCTGGCCGAGGTGGACGATTTTTCAATCGTGTTCTGGACGCTTCTTCTGGGAAGTTTTGCCTATCTGGCCCACGCGCTGCGATGGCGTGAATTTTTGTTCACGGGTATCGTCGCTAGTTACGTGATGTATATCGGCAATCTGCGTTGGCAGATCTTTCCGTCAGGATATTGGACGAGCACGCCCGGCCTTTATTTGACAGGCCTTCAATATCTGACCGTTGCCTGGACCATTTTTGCGCTCACGTTGTTGCTTCAAAAAACTACGGAAAAGGAATCCAACCGATATGTGGTCAGCGGATTTTTTATCAACACCGCGATGTTCGCGTGTTTAGCCCTTAGCGAAGTTAAAGGGCTTTCGCACAACAGTCATGATGCGCAATTCGTATTTTTGCTCACTTTGGCCGGCGTGCACCTTGCTTTTGCGTTGTACAGCCGTTTCGCGCAAGAATTTCGTCGTATTGTTGTGCACGGTATTATTGCGATCTCGCTTTGTTCATTTGCCGTCATGATCCAGTATCAGGAGTTGAGCATTAGTTTCTGGTGGGTGCTTGAGATGCTTCTGGTTTTCTGTTTGGGGGCCTATTACAAGGAATACCCTTACCGTATGATGGGTTGTATCCTGGCCGCCTGGGTGATGATCAGGTTTTTTGTTTTTGATCTGCCGTCGCATCAGGTGTATCAGATCGGGCAGTGGAGTATTGGGCATAATATACTGGCGGGGATCATCACGGCAGCGGCGTATTTGAGTTTGGGAAGGTTCACGGATTGGCCAAAGATCAAAAATATTTTACGGGAAGAGGAGAGGGATCTTTATTTTTATTTCTTTCCTGCTGCGGGAGCTTTGGTCTTGGCAGTTCTTATATCTGATCAAGCGCCTCAACGGTGGTTGACGCTTCAATGGACGCTCTTAGGTTTGTTGTTCTTGATGTTCGGTTTTTTTGTCAAACACCGTGTGTATCGTTTGAGCGCCCTGGGCGTTCTTACTTTAGCGCTGGGTCATATTATTACCTATGATTTGTCTGGCGTGAACACGATCTACAGGATCATTGTCGTTATTTTTCTGGGCGCGGCCCTTTTGGGTACGTCCATGGTGTATTCGCGCGTGAAACAGTAAGGTTCTGGAATTTGCGGAGGTTTTGTGGTTTCCGATATTATTGCGAATCTTTTATTTGGTGCGATCGGTTTTTATGCCTTTATGTACGGCAGAAAGCATCAGCGGTATGCGCAAATGATCATCGGTGGTGTTCTGATGGTATTCCCTTATTTTATCGAAAGTACGTTATGGCTGTGGGTCATAGGCTGCGGGCTCACTATATCGCTTTTTGTATTCCGTGATTCATTTTAAAAACTAACCATTAAGCAGGGGGTGGTATGAGCAGTGTATTGAGGGAGAGATCATTTACGTTGATGGAGTTGATGATCGTTGTTGTTACGGTCGGTATTATTGCTGGTTTTGCGGTGCCTCAGTTTCAAAAAGCCATGGACCGGGCACGTGAGCGCGATGCCATCCTGAATCTTCAAACGATCGATGCGGCAGAGGTCGTGTATCGCGCGAGGTATGGCAAATATTGGCCCGGTGCAGGGAATTTTACTATCAATGCTATCAACAGTGCTTTAGGGCTTAGCATCGTTGAAATCGGTGATACCACGTATCGCTGTGGAAGTGGGGATGATTCGATGTATATTTGTGAAGCCACTTTGCGTTCGGGTAATATTATACACTATGAACAACCGCCGAATGGTGGGTCAGCCAATCCTTGTTGTCTTAATGGTGGATGTCAGCTTGTTCCGGATATATGTGAGTAAACTTCTTTGTCTTGAATTAGTCCATGATGAATAAGTTTAGAGTTGTACAGGTGAGGTTGGGATGCCAGCAGAGCAATTTGACCTGAAATTCAGTCAAGTTTTACAGGGTGATTTTGGATTGGAGGATCTGAACCTGATGCTGGTCTTTCAGGTGAATTGCCCGGGATGTTTTGTTTACGCTTTTCCGGTTGCCATCCGGCTTCATGAAGAATACCGCGCCAAGGGGCTCAATGTTTTGGGACTTTCCACTGCTTTTGAAAATTTCGATCTTAATACAGTAGGCAATACTTTACGCCTTTTGGAGAACGGGCATATTGTGGGGGAGACCCGCAAGGTTCTTGAACGTGCCAGTTATAAGGAGTTCCCGTTAAAGATCCCTTTTGATGTTGCGTTCGATCTTTTATCTCCCAATGACCCTTCGCATCTGGAAGAAGACATTGATGAGTTCTGCCGCAGCCATCCGGAACTGGGTGCGGAAGATATTGAAGACCAAAAAACTATTAAAGAACAGATCAAAGAGTATTTTTTCAAGAAAACCTTCCGTGCCTACACGTTTGACGTCAATCACCTCAATGGCACACCGACCTGGGTGCTGTTCGACCGCAAGAAGAACCTCCTGTACGAATCTTTCGGACACAAAGATTACGAACGGATGGTTCACATCGTTGAAAAATTCCTTTAGGGATTAAAAAGTGGAGACAAATTGCTTCGTTTTTTATTCCCGTCGGGTAAAAGTATTTTTACCCTGCACAGAAGTAAAAAATGTTGCACACCAAGGGGTTACAGCTTTCTTAAAACTCATCAGAAAATATTTCAGAAAATATTTCTTGCCAAAAGTGGGGTTTTGGGTTATATTTTTAACCCCAATGCAGTTTAGATAACACAATCAATGGTTGGCTCTAAGTTATAGAAGAGAGGAGCGTGGTTGTTATGGAAGAATGGCAAGAAGATAAAGAGATCAAGTCCGCTAACCCTCGTGATCAATTCACCTGGGAGGATGTAAATATTTACATCTAAGAGTGGATTACCATAGTCTTGGGGTAGCTTAAGGCCGACGAAAGTGCCTTAAGCACCTCCAAGACCTCTTTATCATGACCTTCCGGCTTCACCTTTTCAAAAACCTTCACAATTTTCCCGTCTGCATCAATCACAAACGTCGTTCTGGCAACTCCCATATATTTTTTTCCGTACATACTCTTTTCTGCCCATACTCCGTAGTCCTGTGCCATCTTTTTGTCTTCATCCGCAAGCAAAGTAAAGGGCAGTTTGAATTTTTGGATGAACTTATCATGCGATTTTAGGTCATCCGGGCTGACTCCCAGGATAACGGTGTTCTGTTTTTCGATTTCTTTATAGATATCGCAAAAACCGCAGGCTTCAACGGTGCAGCCGGGAGTGTCGTCCTTGGGATAAAAGTAGATGACCACATTTTTGCCTTTGAGATCGCCAAGTGAGATGGTTTTTCCATTGCTGGCAGGTAGTTCAAAGTTGGGGGCTTTGGTTTTTTCGGCCGGGAGTGGCATAATCAATCCTTTTTTAAATTTAATATGCTTTCCATGCTTTTGTTTTTCCATCATAAATCTCTTTGACGCGCCGTTCAGCTGGCAGTCCGTCTTCCAAAGGCCAGGCGGTTGCTTCTAATTTGTTGCCATCCAGGTCATAGAAGTAAAGGGACCAGGATTTATCACGTTTTTTAGCGAATTCGATGGTGACCTTGTGCTCTTCCAGGCGTTTGATCATGGCTTCGAAATCATTGGAATGGATGCGAAATGAGAAATGATTCGCACCCAATCCTTCATTCTCAAAGGCGTGGTTCTTGGTCAGGTCTTTGGCCTGGATAATGCCGATCAAAGACGGTCCGCAATCCAGAAAATATTCGATGCCAGGTTTGGAAGGCTCGCGTTCAGTGATCTTTAGGCCAATGGCCATCGTGTAGAACTCAACCGATTTATCAATATCACGTACATTGATGGCAACGTGATCGATGCCTTGGATCTTGATCATAAGAATTCTCCTGATTTACGAGGGACGATGGATGAGGGACGTCTATCGTCCATCTTCCATCATCCATCGTCAAATTTTTAGAACACGGTCCACTTTACGCTGCTTAAATATCAGATATTCGCTATACCCCGCTGCTTTCGCCAGGTCAACCGCTTTATCAAAATCCTTACCGACTTGAACCGGCGCGTGCGCGTCCGACCCAAAGGTTAAAGGCACGCCGGCTTTGGCATAGATCTTCAGGCAATCCAGAGAAGGATAAATTTCCTTGATTGGTTTTCGTAAGCCGGCGGTATTGATCTCAATGGCAACACCGGTTTCTTTGAAGACTTTTGCGGTTGCTTTGACTTCATCAATCATATCTTCAGTCGCCCGATGGCCGAATTTTTTGACCAGGTCGCAGTGGCCGATGATGTCGAACATTTTGGATCTGGCGCTTTGACGCAAGAGTTCGTAATAGTCATGGTAAACCTGGTTAACGTCCTTGGCTTTCCACGTATTGCGTTCAGCAGGATCGTCAAATCCCCAAGTCTTTATAAAATGAACGGAGCCGATGATGTAATCGTAAGGATACGCTTCGATGATCTTTTTGGTTTTATCTTCATAGCCGGCAATAAAGTCGGCCTCGAGTGCGATCTTGATGGTCATTTCTTTGGCAAACTGCTTGCGGACATCCTCGATCATCGTGTGATAGAGGGGAAGCTGGTCAAAATCCATGGTGATCTTGAGGTCGCGGTGCGACACCAAAGGCGCGTGGTCGGAAAAACCCATTTCCTTGAGGCCGACTTTGATCCCGTGCTTGACGTATTCAGAGGGTTCACCCTTGGCATGGCCGCATAGCGGCGTGTGCATGTGATAATCGCTGGTAGGATTCATAATGTGCCGATTATAACACAGTATTAGGAGAGGTAAAGAGGTAAGAGGTAAGAGGTAAGGGATAAGTGGTAAGATCAGTCGTAAGGTTATCTTACCTCTTAGCACTTACCTCTTACCTCTAGACATGAGCATACGCCTATGCTATTATTCGCTATCATTCGTAAAAAATGAGGTGAAATCATGGAACAATATTATATAAATCTTTTAAAATATATCGGAGAAGACATTAACCGTGAAGGTCTTAAAAAGACTCCTTTGCGTGCGGCCAAGGCATTCGAATATTTGACCAAGGGGTATAAAGATAACCTCGATACGATCGTCAATGATGCCATTTTTACATCGGACAACGATGAAATGGTGATCGTCAAGGACATCGAAGTTTATTCGCTGTGTGAACACCACCTTTTGCCGTTCTTCGGCCGCTGCCATGTGGGATATCTTCCCAAAGGCAAGATCATCGGTCTTTCCAAGATCGCCCGCATTGTGGATGTTTTTGCGCGTCGGCTTCAGGTCCAGGAGAATTTGACCCGCCAGATCGCGCAAACGCTTCAGCAATACACCGGCGCTTTGGGCGTGGCGGTGGTCATCGAAGCCCAGCATCTGTGCATGATGATGCGCGGAGTGGAGAAGCAAAACTCGTCTATGAAAACATCGTGCATGTTAGGCGCATTCCGCAAAGAAGCGGCAACACGTGCGGAGTTTCTCAGTTTAATTCGGTAAAGAAAGAAGTAAGAAGAGGGAAGTAAGAAGTAAAGACCGAAGCGCACTTCTGACCTCTTACTTCTTACTTCTCCCTTCTTACTCAAATTACCATGCCTTCAAAGAATCAAACTAACCCAGGAGCAGTCCTTATTACCGGCGGCAGCCAGCGCATTGGCCGGGCCATTGCTTTGGCGCTGGCAGACCGTGGTTTTGACATCGCGCTGCATTACAATCATTCCCCAAAAGAGGCTTTGGCCCTAGCTGCCCAGATTATTAGAAAGGGCGTACGTTGTGAAACGTTTGCCTGTGATCTAAGCAAAGAATCCCAAGCCCTCCTATTATTAGAGAAGGCACACAAGAAGTTCCCGCAGTTAAGACTTCTCATCAACAATGCTTCGGTCTTTCTGCCTTCTGAAATTGGGCGTCGCGGCCTGAAACTTCTTAATGAACATTGGGCTGTTAATTTTAGAGCCCCGTTTATCCTGTCCGGTGAATTCGCCCGCATTTGCCGGCATGGACAGATCATCAATATTCTGGACACTAAAATTGCTAAAAATAAAACCGCTCATGCCGGTTATCTTATTTCCAAAAAGGCGCTTCATGAATTGACCAAGATGGCGGCTATTGAGTGGGCGCCGCATATCCGCGTGAATGCCGTTGCTCCGGGCATTATCCTTCCGCCGCCCGGTAAAGGAGGGGATTACCTGGCTAATCGTGCCCGGCAGATCCCTTTGCAAAAACAGGGAGACGTGCGTTACGTCACGCAATCGATTGGGTTTCTCATTGATAACGAGTTTGTCACCGGCCAGGTGATTTTCGCGGATGGGGGGGAGCATCTGATTTAGCGCGAGTGATAAGAGGTAAGGGGTAAGAGGTAAATAAAAAATAAAGGCAAAATACAAATAACAAACATCTTTAAACTCTATTTTTTCTCTTACCTCTTATCACTTACCTCTTACCTCTCTACGTATCAAGGAAAATATGGCTAGTATTCGTATCACAGATTTAAGCTTACGCGCGATCATCGGCATTTTCGACTGGGAACGCACCCGCAAGCAGAAGGTTGTCATTAACGTTGAGATCGCCTTCAACGCCTCCAAAGCTGCCAAAAGCGATAAAGTCAAAGATACCATTGATTATAAAACCATCACCAAGAAGATCATTAAACATGTTGAGGCGTCACAGTATTTTCTTTTGGAAAAACTGGCGGACCAGGTTTTGAAGATCGTTATGGAAGATCCGAAGGTAAGATCAGCCAAGGTTCGTGTTGATAAGCCCGGTGCTTTGCGTTTTACCCGTTCGGTTTCGGTTGAACTCGAGGCGAAAACTTAATGAATACCGTGGTCGTCGGTTTTGGTTCGAATATCGATCCGGAAAAAAATATTGCCTGTGCCCGTCAGTTGGTCCGCGAACGTTTTATGGTCTTGAAAGAAACATCGTTTCTTACAACCCCTGCCTGCGGTGACACCAAACAACCCGAATTCATCAATGGCGCTATATTAGTGAAGACGGACCTTAACCGGCAAGAGTTCAAAGCGGTCCTTAAAAGTTTCGAAGAACAAATGGGAAGGACCAAGGCCATGACCGGCAATGCGCCGCGGACGATCGATTTGGACATCCATGTCTGGAACAATGAAATCGTCGATCCCTATTTTTATTCATGGCCGTTTATCCGCAGGTTTGTCCTGGAATTAATGCCGGATCTCTGTTACGACCTGAACAAGGTAAAGGCCGCATGAATTATTTTTTCCTCTTTTTTATTATCTTTCCGATTCTGGAGATCGCCTTATTGATTAAGGTAGGCACTCACATTGGTGTGCTTAACACGATTTTGCTTATTCTTGGGACCGGTGCTGTTGGAGCGTTCATGGCCAGGATCCAGGGGTTTATCATCCTGCAGAAAATTTCCGAAAGTTTAAACCGCGGGGTCATGCCTAGTGAGGAGATCCTGGATGGAGCGCTGGTTTTGGCGGGCGGGGTCTGCCTTTTGGATCCCGGGATCATCGGGGACATCATGGGCGTAATCCTTTTGGCGCCTTGGACCCGGGCCTTGGTCCGCCAGCTCTTAATATTTATCATCCGGAAAAAATTAGACAAAGGCGAGATCATGACCATCAACCCAATCCGGTCGTACAATGACCATGATCAGCTGACTTAGCTAAGATATTTAAAATTTTAACTTGCCAAACCGCATTCTGTTGGTAATATAACTTAATTTTGATAAGGGAAAAGGATATGCGTTTTAAAAATGAAGTCGTTTTAGTCACCGGTTCAACCCGCGGCATCGGCAGATCCATTGCGAGCGCCTTTGCCAAAGAAGGGGCAACTGCCTTGATCGTGGGCCGCAATGCCGCTTTGGTGGAGGAAACGGTTCAAAGCATCGTCGGACAGGGCGGCAAGGCGGATGGGTTTGCCTGTGATGTGACCAACGTGAACCAAGTGGCTGAAACCGTTAACAAAATTCTTGACAAACATAAGCGCATTGATATATTAGTTAACAACGCCGGGGTCACACGCGACAATTTATTGCTTCGTCTTTCCGAAAGTGATTGGGATGAAGTCATTAACGTCAATCTTAAAGGCGTTTTTACAACTACGAAAATCGTTTCGAAGGCGATGCTCAAGGCTAAAAAGGGCAAGATCATCAGCATCGCCTCGATCATTGGAATTACCGGTAACGCAGGACAGGCCAATTATGCGGCAAGCAAGGCAGGCATCATTGGCTTTTCCAAATCGGTCGCCAAGGAACTGGCGTCTCGGGGGATCACAGCTAATGTGGTGGCGCCCGGATACATCCAAACCGACATGACAGCGCAGTTGGGGGATAAGGTTAAGGAAGCGATTCAGAACAATATCCCGCTCGGCCGGCTGGGGGAAGCATCGGATGTGGCAGGCGCGTGCCTGTTCCTCGCTTCAAAAGCGGCGGATTATATTACCGGTCAGACCATTGTTGTAGATGGCGGTTTAGCAATTTAACAAGCAGCAAGTGTAAACAAGGAGGCATCTCAATGGCAGTAGGCGACAAAATCAAATCCATCATCGCAGAGCAATTAGGAGTCAAGCCCGAGGAAGTCACTCCTGAAGCGTCGTTCATCGACGATCTGGGCGCTGATTCTCTCGATACGGTTGAACTCATTATGGCCCTCGAAGAAGAATTCAACGTGGAAATTCCTGATGAAGATGCTGAGAAGATGCAGACCGTTGGAGATGCCGTCCGGTATATTGAATCCAAGACAGCAGCGGCGTAATCTTTCCTCAAGACAGACATAGTTAAATTGTTTTGCCCCGACTGTGATCGGGGCAAAAACATTTTAAAGGAACCTGAATGTCACAGAAAAAACGCGTTGTTGTTACTGGTATGGGGGTGCTTTCCCCCATCGGAACAGGGATCGAAAAATTTTGGAAGTCTCTCGTTGAAGGCAAAAGCGGTATTCGCCCCATCACGCAGTTTGACGCCTCCCAATTTGATTCCAGGATCTCAGGTGATGTCATCGATTACGACCCGCTGCAGCATTTTAATACCAAAGATGCTCGCAATCTTTCCCGTTTTATCCAACTTGCCGTTGTCGCTGCCAAAGAAGCCTTGACCGATGCCCACATGGATGTACGGCAATTGGACGCTCACCGCATTGGAGTTCTGATCGGTTCTGGTATTGGCAGTATTCGTTCGGCGGAAGAAGAGTACGATAAGTTTTTGGAAAAAGGCCCGGGCCGCATTTCCCCATTTTTCATCCCCAGGATGATCATTAATGAAGCCGCTGGTCAGGTTTCGATCATGAGCGGAGCCAAAGGTCCCTGCACCTGTGTTGTTACAGCGTGCGCGACGGGCACAAATGCCATTGGCGATGCGTTTCGCATGATCCAATATGGAGATGTGGATGCGATGATCGCCGGCGGGACCGAGAGCGCAACGAGCATCCTTGGTGTCGGTGGTTTTTGCGCCCTTAAAGCCCTTTCTAAATGCAATGACGTTCCAGAAAAAGCCAGCCGTCCATTTGATCTGAACCGCGACGGGTTCGTTATGGGCGAAGGGGCCGGGGTTGTGATTTTGGAATCCTTGGAACACGCCAGGAAACGCGGGGTTAAGATATTGGCTGAGATCGTCGGTTACGGCCGCACCGCGGATGCGTATCACACCACCGCACCCGACGAGGGTGGGGAAGGCGCGGTGCGTGCGATGCAAGCGGCTTTGCACGATGCCGGTGTTAAACCTGAGCAAATTTCTTATATCAACGCGCACGGCACGTCAACGTATTTGAACGATAAGGTTGAGACGATTGCTATCAAAAAAACATTTAAGGATTTCGCGAAGAAGGTTCCCATTAGTTCCACCAAATCCATGACCGGGCATTTGTTGGGCGCTGCCGGCGCTGTTGAACTGCAAGCGTGCGTCTTGGCCATTCGGGATAACATTGTTCCGCCGACCATTAATCTGGAAACGCCGGATCCCGAGTGTGACCTTGATTATGTCCCCAATGTCGCCCGTAAATTAAAAGTGGATGTGTGCCTTTCCAATTCTCTCGGGTTCGGCGGCCATAACGCGACTTTAATTGTAAAAAGATATAAGGAATAATACGAGGGACGTAAGACGATGGACGAAGGACGTACAGATGTTTTCGTCTCTCGTCTCTCGTCTCTCGTCTATCGTCTTTCGTAAAGGAAGCTATGAAAACATATAATATAGCGCTTATTCCCGGAGACGGCATCGGCCCCGAAGTTGTGGTTGAGGGTTTGAAAGTCCTTAACGCCGTTGCCGAGAAACATAAGTTCAAGATCACGACGAAGAAATTCAATTTTGGCGGCGAGCATTATTTGAAGACTGGCGAGGTTTTGCCGGATTCCGCCATGCAGGAGTTTAAAAATTTTCACGCGATCTATCTGGGCGCGGTCGGTCATCCCGACGTGAAACCGGGCATTTTGGAGCGCGGCATTCTTTTAAAACTGCGTTTTGATTTCGAGCAGTACATTAACTTGCGTCCGGTGCGTCTGTACGAGAATGTTGAAACACCCATTAAAAACAAAAAGCCCCAAGATATTGATTACGTCGTCGTGCGTGAAAATACTGGTGACGTTTATACCGGCCAAGGCGAGTTCCGCAACAAGGGAACGGCCGATGAAGTAGCAACCCAGATCATGACCTATTCCCGCATGCAGGTGGAACGCTGCGTGCGTTACGCGTTTGAATTAACCAAAGAGCGCCACAAAAATAAATCATGGCGCGGGCTGACGCCGGCAGAATTGAAGGCCGGTACCGTCGGGAAGGTCACGTTATGCGGAAAGTCCAACGTCTTGACGTATGTGTTTGATCTGTGGGACCGCGTTTTTAATTCTATTGCAAAAGAATATTCGAATATCAAGACCGATTACGTCCATGTGGACGCCATGTGCATTTACATGATTGAATCGCCGGAACGGTTTGACACGATCGTCACCACCAATATGTTCGGCGACATTATAACCGACTTGGCGGCCGTGACCCAGGGCGGAATGGGCGTTGCCCCCAGCGGTAATATCAATCCTAAAGGGGTGAGCATGTTCGAGCCGGTCCACGGCAGCGCGCCGCAATTTACCGGCAAGGGCGTCATCAATCCGATCGCAGCGATCGCGACGGTGAATTTGATGCTGAATCATTTAGGCGAGGCCAAGGCGGCTAATGATGTTGAAAAAGCGATGGTCAAAACTATTAAGAAAATGAAATCCATGCTCGTCGGGAAAATGGGGTATTCAACGAGCGAAGTCGGGGATATGGTTGTTGATGCGTTATAAACAAACGTAGAGTGGTAAGAGGTAAGAGGTAAGTGCCAAGTTTCAGGACATCGTTTACAGTTTCTAAGGGCCTTAGCTGTGTCAGGACATCGTTTACACTTGGCAAAATTGTTTAACCGAGATTTTATTCTTTACCGGTTCCCTGAGTTTATAA
>Ga0080064_1000304_pt1:0-70000 | contig 141478 bp, 98 predicted proteins | sample Subgrocontami54m_FD_69260 | JGI IMG/M metagenome (GOLD analysis project Ga0080064, IMG submission 69260) | Subsurface groundwater microbial communities from S. Glens Falls, New York, USA - GMW46 contaminated, 5.4 m (SPADES assembly) (version 2) ...
AGAGACCCGGACGCAGCACGCTCCTTTCTCTCACCCTCCCCCGGTTTCGGGGGAGGGTCGATCCGCGCAGCGGATCGGGGAGGGGGCGAGCCGTCGGCCGCCCCGCAACTCACTTCGCACACCGCATCACCACACACGCCGTCACGCCGCCAATGCCCAGCATGACTTTCACGCCCGCACCCGCGCGCAGCTCGCGACCCTGCGTCACGAGCGCGTGACCGTACCGCTCGCGAAGCCACGGGTGCAGTGATGCCTCGGCGATTCCGGTCGACGCAATGCGCCCACGCTGCAACCCGAGCGCCATGGCCGTCAGTTCCCAACCCCCGCTGTTCGCCATCCCGTGACCAAACAGCCCTTTGTGTGCGCCGATGGCCGTGTCCGGCGTCACGAAGTCGTGCGTGAGCTTGAGCTCAGAGACATCACCGGGAGTTCCCGTGGCGTGCGACTCCCAGAGTGCCACGTCTGCGGGCAGCACGGATGCATCGGACATCGCGCGTCGAATCGCGTGCTTTGGCCCCGACGCGGACGGCGTAATGATGTGCTCCGCGTCCGCGGAAACCGCGATGCCGTCGATTCGCGGGCCCACCGGCGAGAGACCCTTCGCCCCACAATACTCCATGTCGCCAATGATCCACACGCACGCTCCGCCGGCAATGTGCGTTCCGAACAGCGACGTGAATGGGAAGTTCACGCGCCCGAGCGCTGGTGCCAATCGCGCGCGGTGAAACGCAGCAATCAGCGTCGGATCGGGTCGCGGATCGCACGTCCCGACGACCACCGCCCTCGCCTCGCCGCGCTGAATGGCATCGCAGGCACATTTGAGCGCAACCCCGAACGTCGAACACGCTGCGACCGGCGCCCACGCGGCGCCGTGCGTCCCGAGCAGCATCGTAATCTGCGCGGCCGGTACGTTTTGGATCGCCCAGACGAGCTTGGGATCCACGGCCTCCCACGGCGGTGTCGGACATCCGGTCTCGTCCATGAGCTTCCGGTGCGCACGCTCGCGCGCGCGAATCGCGTGCAACGGTCCCTTCTCCGCGTCGTCGCCGACAGGCATGCGTTCGATTTCGGCATATCGAACTTCGAACGCTGCGCGTGCATCCGAATGGCGAGCCCAGAATGCTTCCCACGCGATTCGGGCCGCGTGGCGCTCGTCGGAGTCCACTTCGCACGTCGTCGGGTCGGTTGGCGGCGCCGCTCCCGCCGGCATGTGGCGTGACTCCGCATGTCGTTTGCGGGCCGTGTTTCGTGAAGGGTTCGACCAGAACCGATTCCACGCGCCGACGGCCTTGTCGAGTGAAGCTCTCGCCGCATAGCTCTGCGGCAGGTCGCCGACACCGGAGCCCACGAGTACGTGACACTGCTCGTCGAGTTCGCGAAGGACACTCTCGAGCTTTCGCGACGGACCGAGGGCCTGGATGAACGCGCCGATCGCGAACAGGGCGTTGTCGCCCATCTTCGACTTGAGCTGTTGAACGCGCGCGTCACCGAAGCGCTCCTCGATCCACGGACGGTACGTCTCCAGGTCGAACACCGGATCGCCGACGGGAAACAAGGCATCGCCGAGTTCGTTCGACGCCGTCGTGCGGAGAGCGGTCTCACCGCGTTCGAGCAGCGCCTCGAATTCCGACATGTTCGACGCACCCGGCGCGACGACGCCCCAGCCGTAGATCGCAATTGCTCGACGCGCCGTGTCCGCGGTCATCGTTCAGTTCCCCAACCGCCTCGCGCGATGCGCCGCGACCCACGGTGAAAGTCCACCGCGCGCCGACCCTTGGTCGACCCGTGCATCCGCGCCACCTTCCAAGCGCGCCGCGGCGATGGCCACCGCAGCGGCCCACGCGACTGCGTCCTCGGCGGGGACGCCGGGCCAGCCCAACAGCGCCTCTCGATGGCGTTCGATGAAGCCAGTGTCATAGTGCCCGGCGACGAACTCCGGGTGTTCGAACAGCTGTTGATGGAACGCGAGATTGGTCTTGATGCCGGTCACGACATATTCGCCGAGCGCGCGCCGCATGCGCGCGATCGCGCGTGGACGGTCGGGAGCCCAAACGGAAAGCTTCGACACCAGCGGGTCGTAGTAGCTCGAGATCTCGCAGCCGGCGTACGCGCCCGAGTCGTCTCGCACGCCGGGACCCGACGGTGTCCGCAGCGATTCGATCACACCGGGCGACGGCAGAAATCCCGACGTCGGATCCTCGGCATACACGCGACACTCCATGGCGTGCCCGCGACGAACGATGTCCGATTGTTTCATCGCGAGGGGCATTCCCGCTGCGACACACACCATCTCGCGAACGAGATCGAGACCGGAGATCAACTCCGTCACCGGATGTTCGACCTGCAAGCGCGTGTTCATCTCCAAGAAGTGAAACGATCCGTCCGCTCCGAGAAGGAACTCGAACGTCCCGGCGCTGAAATATCCAACCGCCTGTGCGCCACGAACGGCGACCTCGCCCATGCGCGCAACGAGTTCGGGGCTCGCCGCGGGGGACGGAGTCTCTTCGACGACTTTCTGGTGCCGACGCTGAATCGAACAATCGCGCTCGAACACATGCACGATGTTCCCTTCGCGATCGCCGAGAACCTGGATCTCGACGTGACGCGGCTGCACGATCGCTTTCTCCAGATATACCGTCGAATCGCCGAAGGCTTTTCCGGCCTCGCTTTGCGCGCGCTCGAATGCGTCTGCGAGATCCTCGGGACGATCGACGAGTCGCATCCCCTTGCCGCCGCCACCGGACGCAGCCTTCAGCATTACCGGATAGCCGACCTTCGCCGCGGCGACTGCCAGCTCCTTCGCGTCCCCCGACAGTGCCCCCGGAACGATCGGGACGCCCGCCGCGTGCATTCGCTCGCGCGCCGCCGGTTTCGATCCCATCGCGCGCATGGCGCTCGCGGGCGGTCCGATGAACACGATTCCCGCGCGATCGCAGGCGTCGACGAACGACGGGTTTTCCGATAGAAATCCGTATCCCGGGTGAATCGCTTCCGCACCGCAGGCCTTGGCGGCGGACACGACGCGGTCGATGTCGAGGTAGCTTTCGCGCGCGGGCGCGGGTCCGATCGGGTACGCCTCGTCGGCCATGCGAACGTGCAGCGCAGCGCGGTCGGCGTCCGAGTACACCGCGACGGCACGGATGCCCATCTCGTGAAGAGTTCGTATGACCCGCACCGCGATCTCGCCGCGGTTGGCCACCAGCACCTTGCGAAACATGCCGATGGCGTACCGCGTTCGCGCTCGTCGGCGCAATGCCCCGCGTTGGCGGCCTCGACCCGATCCCGTCCGTGCGGAACGCGCGTACACTCCGCGCTCGTGCGCCATGCCGGAACTGCCCGACATCACCGTGTACGTCGAACAGTTGCGCGCACGCGTCGTCGATCGGCCACTCGAGAAGATTCGACTCGCGAGCCCGTTTCTCGTGCGAACCGTGTCACCGTCCGTCCGCGAAGCCGAGGGCCGCACCGTCCGGGCGATTCGACGCATGGGCAAGCGCATCGTCTGGAATTTCGATCCGCCGATGCATTTCGTCTTCCACCTGATGATTGCCGGTCGCTTCCGATGGCGTCTGCGCGGCGACAAGCTTCCCGGACGTCTTGGTCTCGCGGCGTTCGATTTTCCGACGGGCACGCTGATCTTGACCGAGGCCGGGACGAAGCGTCGCGCGTCGCTGCACGTGGTTGCGGACGAAGCGGGCGTGCGATCGCTCGACCCTGGGGGACTCGAAGTGATGGACACCGACGAATCGACGTTTGCGTCGGCGCTCCGTCGCGAAAACCACACGCTGAAGCGTTCGATGACCGACCCGCACATCCTGAGCGGCATTGGCAACGCGTACTCCGACGAGATCTTGCATCGCGCGCGGCTGTCGCCGATTCGCTTGACCGCGGCGATGACGGACGAGGAGATCCATCGACTCTTTGAAGCAACGCGATCGACGCTGGCCGATTGGACCGAGCAATTGCGGAAAGAATCGGGTGAAGCGTTTCCCGAGAAGGTCACGGCGTTTCGTGAGGGAATGGCCGTGCACGGTCGCTACCGCGAGCCGTGTCCGGTGTGCGGTGCGCCGGTGCAGCGGATCGTGCACGCGGACAACGAGACCAACTACTGCGCCAAGTGTCAGACGGGGGGCAAGCTTCTCGCCGATCGTGCGCTGTCGAAATTGCTCAAGAGCGATTGGCCCAAGACGATCGAGGCGATGGAAGCGCGGCGAGGGCGAGCGTGACCGACGTCGTCGACCAGTCCGTGTCCGAAGCGCAGGCGCTCTACCACGAAGGACCGACACCGCCGCGCGACCCAGAATGGCGCGACAGCGACTGGATCGAGATTCCGCACGAGCACTTCATTCCGATCAGCAAGGCCCGACTGCTTCGCGCCCTGGAGAAATTGCCGGCGGCCCAAGGCGGTGACGCCGCGCTTCCAACCGTGCTGCGGCAACTCGACACGGTCTACCATCTTGCGTTTCAGCACACGTTCGACGTCCTCAAGGAAGACTACGAGTACTTCGCGCCGGACGTCGGAGCCAGCGTTCGAGCAGGAGCCTCCGCGGACGAACTACTCGTTCGCCAACGGCGATTTCTCTCGGCGTTCTTGGAGACGATCGTGCGCGGCAATTTCGCGCCGCTCACCCAACGCGAGTATTCGCGCGCCCTTGCGCAGAGCTACCTGTTCGATCTTCCAGTCGAGATCAACTGGTCGACGCTGGACGAACGCATGTTACGAGACGTGTACGCCTGGCTCGACGGCGAATCTCAGGCGTCCGTGCGCGATCGGCTCGGACTGTCCGCCTCGAGCGCTGACTCGCTCGGCTTGCCCGAGACGTTCCGCGACCGCGTTCTCGTGTTCCATCGCGGCATCGTGCCGGATCGCACGACGGGATGGTTCGGCGTGGAGACAATCGACATTCTGTTGTCACGCGTACTCGGGATGGTCTTTCTGCCCGTGCGTTGGCTCGCCTCCGTTTTCACGTCCGACCGCAACGCGATCGGCGACTCGCAATCTTCGGACGGCGCCGTCGACGGCGGCGCACGCGGCACCGTGTTCGAGCGGCGTTGGCTCCGCCGCGTCAATCTTCACAATCAGTCGCTGCTGCGCGGGCTGTTCGACGCGTCGCATCTTCAGGAGCCTGCACTCGAGCGAGTGATCTGCCTGTTTCGTCTTCGCCCACAGCGACCGCACGGCTGGTTCGCGAGGCTCCCGCTGGTGCGGCGATTCGTGCAAGCCGGAGACAGCGTTCGCTCCCTCGACGGCGTGGATCCCACGGTTCACATCAAGATGTTCAAGCACATCCCGCTCGCAGACCTCGAGATGATCTTTCCAGACACGCGCATCGGGATGAAACCATTCGACCGCGCGATGCTCGTGGTGACAGCGATCGGCGGCTGCTGGGCGGCGTGGCGCGCGTTCGAGTCGTCGCACCGTTCCGCCGCCATCGTCGTGCTGGGCGTCCTCGCGGCGTACATGGTCAAGCTCGTGCTCGGGTACATCCGCGCCCGCAACAACTACGCAGCGCAGATGACGCGGGACCTCTATCACAAGAACCTCGACAACTATGTCGGCGTGCTCGAATCCCTCGTCGACACCGTTCAAGAGCAAGAGTTCAAGGAAGCCGCGCTGGTGTACTGCGCGTTGCTTCAAGCGCGTGTGCCCCTCACAGCCGTCGAACTCGACCGAAGCGTGGAAACGTTTCTGCGTCGCGAGTTTCCGGGCGTTCAAGTGGACTTCGAGTCGGGCGATGCACTCCGCAAGGTCGTTGCGACCGAGGGCGATGAGACGTTGCGCGGATCGATCCCGCTGGTGCGCTCACACCGAGGCGACGACGGCATCGTGCGGTACGAAGCGCTGCCGCTCGCGGAGGCGCATGCCGTGCTTCGACAGCGGAAGAGGCAGTGGCTCGACGAGGAGGACGCTGCGGAGTGATGGACGGTTGGTCTCACGACGGGGCAGCGCGTACGATCGTGCCCGTGTTGCGCGGATCTCGATCAGTCTGCAGCTTCGTGAACCTCTCTTTTGTGATCGCAGTGACCTGCGCCTGCGGGACGCCAAATGGTTCCGACGGCAGCGTCGACGGCGCGAGCGATGCTTCGACATCGCGGCGCGTGTGGCCATGCCCGGCACACTGGGTGGAATATGGGATGGGCGGTTGCGGGCCGGCGGCCTTGCTGTGCGGTGAAGATGGAGGCGCGTTGCCTGGAGCTTGTGCAGCCGCTCAAGTCACGCCGCCCCCTGCGGCGTCCGACGCCGGGGCCCCCTTCGGGATCGCGGCCGACGCAGCGGTGCGAGGGCGCTGGCGCGAGGCCGGAGACTTGGGGGGTCCGCCGGATCCGACATTTCAACCGCTCGCGGGGCTGTGCCCGCCCGGCTGGATGCAATCGTCGTCGGGCGCGTGTTTGCCGATGCGCGCGAGTTCGTGTCCGACGGGATCGTTCGCGCTGACGGGCGGACGGTGTACGTCGACCGGTGCGATGTCATGCCCGGCGACGGAGTTTCCTCCGGTTCCACCGGAGGCCGCGGGAAGCCTGAACTTCTTCGTCCGTGCGGGCGCAGACCCAGCCACCGCGGATGGAAGCATGAGTCATCCCGACACGACGATCGCCGCAGCGCTCGCGCGCGCCACGAGCGACGTGTGGGTCGTCGTAGCGGCCGGACGCTATGACGGCTCCATTCGCGTGACGAGCGGCTCGCACCCGAATGCCCACGTCCTCGGTGCGTGCGCAGCGTTGGTCACGATCGTCGGATCGGCTGGGACCGGCGCGATCGACGCTTCGCAACCGGGCACTCGACTCGACGTGCGCGGCGTGACCGTGGAAAGCGATTCCCACGGAGTGTTTGCGCACGACGGGGCCACCGTCACACTCCGCAGTGTGCGAGTTGCGCGCGCCACGGGACATGGCGTGCGTGCAGAGGGCGCAGGCTCGCGGATCGATGTGACCGACAGCGTAGTGTCCGGGACGCGGTACCTCGACGCGAACTCGTCGGGCTGGGGCGTCGTGGCGCTGTCTGGGGGCACGGTCACACTCGCTTCGGCGCATCTGGGGTCCAACCACTCTGTCGAGGCTGGTGCATTTGGATCGATGAGCGCGCTCGTGATCGAAGACTCCCTCGTGATCGGTGACCCGACGATCGAGGCCCGGTATTCCGCGAGCGGCTTTGTCGCCGCAGCGGGGGGCGCAATCGACGTGCGGCGCGTGCTCGTCGAGGGCGTGCGAGGCTTCGGGATCCTCGCGACCGACCGACGCTCGCAGGTGATGTTGGAAGACGTTGCCGTGGCGAACGTCGTTCCCGACGCGACCCGGGGATACGGCCGTGGTGTGAACATTCAAGCGGGCGCCGTCGCATCGCTTCGCCGCGTCTCGGTCGAACGCGCGAACCAAGCCGGCGTATTCATCGACGGCAGTGGCGCGCGCGCCGACGTCGACGGTCTGCTCGCGCGTGAAACTCAGCCGCGAAACGGCAGCGAGGGATTTGGTATGAACGTCCAGCGCGGCGCCGCCGTGATCGTGCGTCACGCGCGCTTCGAGGCGAACACCGACCGCGCGGTCGTGTGCACCGGTGCCGCGACGACCGTGCAGGTAAGCGACGTCGTCGTTCTTGGTACGCGGCGTCGAATGGATGGACTCGGCGGCGAGGGCATCTCCGCGGAACTCGGTGCGCACGTCGACGTGACGCGCGCACTGCTGGCAGACCTGCACGAGGTGGGCTTCGCCGCGATCAACGGCGGCACGCTGCTGCGAATCGAAGACAGCATCGTGCGCGACGTCGATTCCAGGGCGAACGGAGACCTCGGCGCTGGAATTTCGGCGGTGATGGCTGCATCGATCGAAGCGCGGAGAGTCATCGTCGAGCGCGCGACGTTCGCTGGCGTCTATGCCGCTTCCCCGGACACGTCCCTGCTTCTCGAGGACTCGGTGGTACGCGAAACGCGATCGCGCCCGGACGGTCAAACAGGCTTCGGCTTGGCCGTCACGGAGTCGGCGTCGCTCACCGCGCGGCGAGTGTTGATCGACCGCGCGCGGGAGTTCGGCGTCGCCGCCGTGAGCCCCGGCAGTGCGATGACGCTCGAGGACGCGATCGTCCTGCGAACCGAGCCGACGATCCGAGGGTACGGCGGCGGCGTTCTCGTGCTCGGCGGAGCGTCGATGCGAATGGATCGGGTGGCAATCGAGGGATGTGCCGGCGCTGCGATTTCGTCACTGTCGCTCGACCATCCGACGCAGGGGCGACTGGCCGGCTCGACACTCGTCGTACGAGAAGCGTTCGTGCGCGGCGTGCGCAGCCAACAGGTGCGCTGGGATCTCGCACGGCTCGCGCCCGAAGGCACCGCGGTCGCGTATGGCCTGCACGTCGGGCGCGACGCGTCACTCGACGCGGAGGGGCTCGTCGTGGACCGCGGGGGATACGGCTTCTTCGTAACCGACGGGACGTTTGTATTGCGGCGTGCGGTCATCACTGGGCAACTCGATGCCGCGGGCGGAGTGCGTTCGGCCGAACAAACGCGACCCGCGAGCGACGACGTGAGTTACTACGGAAATGCGCTCGACAGCGTCGTGGTGCGTACGGAGCTGCCCGAGGGTTCGACGCTGCCGCCGCCCACGCCGGTGTGTGTTGGGCCCGCGTGCATGTGAGAGTCGCGATTACCCAGCGAGGAGGCTGCGCATCCTCAACGCCGAATGGCGGCGACGCAAACTCTCGCGGTGTTCAGGATTCGCGGGAAGATGCCAGAGGACTGCGAGATCGCTTGAGTTCAACTCGACCGAGAACTCGCTCCGCGTTTTCGAGCACACTGGCTTCCCTACGCCTCGCCGCGCACCGCGCCCAACTCCAAGAACATCGCAATCGGCTGCGGCCGATCGCCCAGCTCGCCGGCCACGACGTTGAGACGCACGAATCCGAGCTTCTCGTAGAACGCTACGGCGTCGGGCCTCGCGTCCGCGACAGTTCCCACGCAACCGACATCCTCGGCCATGCGCTGCGCCAACACAAACACCGCTCGGAGCAACAGACTCCCAACGCCGCGCCCCTTCACTCGCTCGTCGACACCAAGGCGCGCGAGTCGTTGCCGGAGCGGAACACGCTGCGATCGTCGGAGGGCTTCAGCCGGCGAACCTCGAGGGTCACAGTGACCTCAGGGTTTGCGATCGAGGGACTTGCCGGCCAACAGATCGCGCAGGGCCTTCGTCGGCTTTCGTGGCGTTCGGATGAGCTTCGCGATTGCGTCGAATGACTTTGCGGTCACGGTGAGCCGCGCGGGAATCACGATGTCGGCGGGAAGCTCGTGCAACGCCTGCAAGTGATGCAGAAGCGCATCCTCGACGAGGTGGCCCTTCTTTACGCCAGGGACGCGCAAGGGAGACGCTTCGGAGGGCGAGGCGTCAGAAGCCGCGGCCTCTACGGCGGCGCGGCGCAGAGCGCGCGACCCTGCAGGAGTTGTCCGCGAGTCTGTGCGACGAACACCAACGGAGAGCCGCCGAGCGACGGGCCGCTTCCGATCGACACGCCCAGGACATCCATCCCCGTCGACGGACCGGGACGCGTTGGCTGTGCGTCCAGGAGCTGTCCGTCGAGTTCGAGAACACGCTGGAACGCCAACTCTCGCGCGCCGACGCTGCCCTCGAGCCAGGCGCAGAGCCAACCGCCGTCGCTGTTCGGCGCAGTGGTCATTCCGCCGCGGGCGAATCCCGCAGCGACGAAGCCCGTGGTGCTGTATGCGATCGCAGGCGCGCTCGCGCGATTGCTGCCGAGCGAAACCGCGTTCGAGTGCGTGGCCGAATCGGCGCGCATCGGATCGAATTCGACGCGCGAGAAGTAAACGCTCGACGTCGATCCGCCACATCCCTCCTGCCAGACCACCGCCGCGCGTTGAGGGCTCCCGGGATCCGCGAGTGCGAGACCGACCGCATCGACCGACATCGCGCCCGCTCGCCGGATCGTTCCGAGATTCGTGACTTGCAGATCCGGAGTGATCCTCGTGCTCTGGGCCGCACCGTCCGCGACGGAAGCGGGAGGGATTGGCGTGATGCTCGCGGTATTCACTACTGCGACGAAGCGCAGCGCGATGTCGTTCGCGGGCGTTGGGTACGCGACGATCCAACCGCGCGGCATTGCGATCGCTCGAACCGCGACCGGCGCATCGCCTCGCGCGGTTCCAATGTTTGACGGACGCCCCGTTCCCGAACCGTTCGCCCACACCAGTTCATTTCCGCCCGCGGAACCGGTCTCCACCCAGACCGCCATGGCTTCGATCGGCGCATCGGGAGAAGCGCACGCGTCTCCGCCGGGCCGCCCGCGCCACACGAGCAGCGCCTGCGGCTCAGTGCTCGCGGCACCCACTGCGTCGCCGAGCGCCGTGAGAGTCGGACGCGTCGCGCCGGCCGGCATGCGCGGGATGTTTTCGCCGGTGCACGCTCCCGTGCGGGCCGTTCCCATCATGCCCGGATACGTCGTGTACGTGGACGTCGCGACGCCGTTGGCCATCGTCGAGCGCATCGCGGGCCCGAGCTGGTCGGCCGTTGCCCCGCCCGCAGCCACGACGCCAACCCGAATGTTGCCTGCCGCGCAGCCTGCGGTGTTCACGGCCGCGAGAATCCAGCGATTCGCGCGCGAGTCGGCCTCGGCGATCACCGGATCCGTCATCGTGCAGCCCGTGATGCCGAAACACGCCCCGGACGGCGTGAACATGTTTGTCGTGAATTGCAGACCGCTCGCGACGTTCGAGCGAAACTGAACGGACGATTCCGTTGCAGCACCGACGCCGTCTGCGGTCACGATCCGAACGCGATCCGCTGACATGGCCGACCACGCCGCCACCGCCATCGAGCCGCTGCCTGTTCGCGCCGTTCGCACGATCGTCGGTTCGGCGCCGACCGTCGCAATCGGCGGACCGAGCGTCGCGAAGACGCCCTCGTCCACGATGCCGTCACAGTTGTTGTCGACGCCGTCGCACACCTCGACACGCGGAGTGCGAACGCCAGTCGCATCGAGTTGCGTGATCGAGCGCCGCGGATCGCGATCGTCGCAGTCGGTGCCGCCGCAAGTCATCGATGGATCACCGTCGCCATCGGAGTCCAATGCTGCCAGTCGGCAGACGTGCTCGCCGCGCTGCTGCGGATCGGGCACACACTGGAATCGCTGACAAGCGCTGTCCGCGATCCCGCGCGATCGATTGAGTGGGTCACAATCCGAGTTGGCCGTGCAGACCGGGAGGTCGTAACGATCGAGCCGCAGTGCGAAACAGCCCATCGGCGCCGTCGCAATCAGCAACCCGAACAAGCGAGCCCGCGCGTCGATCGAAACCGCGCGCATTCTCAAAAGCTCCCGACAAGCGCCGCGGCGCCGCGACCGATTGGAACGACCAGCCATCCGGTGCGTGCGGGCGGACGCTCGGTGCCGCCGCCGCGACCGCGCCAATCGGTCACGAGCGCGAGCACCGTCGTACCGATGGCCAGCGCACCGCCCGCGATGAACAAGACGTCCGCGATGGTCGCCGGCGTCCCCACGGCCGCGCGATCCGCCGCCTCGCCCGCGACGAGAAACCGCTCCTCGGGATTCGGATTCATGCGGCGCGCATCGATCGCGCCCCGCGCCGACAACGCGACGATTCCCGAAATGCCGCCTGCCCCGAGGGTCGCGACGGTCACGCCAACGCCCGTCGCAAACACCGCAGGCGCGATTCCACCGCGGGGTCGCTCGAGGCGAAAGCGCAGCGGCACGGTGTCGTGCGCAGAGAGTTGCACTTCACGCCGAACCGGTTGGTACCCAGCCGCGCGCAACTCGATCAGGTGGCGCCCGGTCGGAAGGCGGATCGAGCCCGGTGCTTCGCCGAGCATTCGATTGTCGGCCCACACTTCCGCACGCGCGGGGCCGTCGATGGTGATCTGCAACGAGCCCAGAAGATCGTCGAGCGCGTGAATCGCAGCGTCGACGGTGGCGCGGTCCTCGGCGTCCGGCGGTGCCTCGCGGAGATAGCGTTGGTAGTAGTCGATCGCACGGTCGTACTGCGCGAGCGACTGGTAGGCGCGGCCGATGTTGGAGAGCGCCATGTACCGACGCGGGTGTCCGTCGAGCAGTTGGTACACGCGTTCGAACTCGGCGAGCGCGCCGTTGAAATCGCGCCCGTCGAGTAGTGCGCGTCCGCGACGCTGGCGCTCGCGCGCTTCGGTGAGGCGCGGATCGTCGGGGGTGGTCGGCGGGGAGGTGGTGGCGGTCGCGGTGGCGGTCGCGGCAGGTGGGATTGTGGTGAGCGCGGGCGCCGCGGAAGCTGCGGTGGAGGGCGCGTGGCGCGTTGCCGGGACGCTACGCTGAGCGTGCGCGGCGTGCGAAAGGAACAGGAGCGTCGAGGCACCGACTGCCCAGGCCGCCGATCGTGGCGCGTGTGAGTGCATGAACTCTCGCGACGCGACTCTAGATCAGAACCTCAACCGTCGGCGAGGCGATTGAATGCCGGCGACAGGATCCTGTCCTTCGTCGCTCAAGCCTGCTCGAACTCCGCCCAATCGAGCCCCAACTGGTGCACGACCGCTCGCAGTGTTCCCAGCTTGAGGTCCTTGGATCCCCAGTCCGGGACCACGGTCGCCGCACCCGTCGGATGCGTCCACTTTCGGTGCGAGCCCGCGGACCTCCGGGGAAGCTCAGTGCAGCCCAGCGCCTTGAGCTTGCGCGCGACGTCGCGGTATCTCATGCCGCATCGACGACGTACTCGAACGAGATCGGCGCGTGCTCGGTGTCCTGCTCGAGGTTCGGCGGAAACGGCCTCCGCTGATCCTCGTAGATCTCGCGGACAGCCCTCAGCGCGTCGCGCACGCTCTCGAGCGCATCTTCGATCGTGTCGCCCTCGGTCACGAGTTCCGGCAGCAATGGGCTCGTCACGGTGTAGCCGCCTTCGGGCTGCGACGAGAGGATGAGCGGAACCTTGTAGACCGACGCCATCGCCACGAGTGTAGCAGAGCGCAAGAACCCGGGCACGCGCGTCGGCGTAGCCAGCGATGCGCCGCCGTGCGTTCCCCGACGGTCCGCTCAGATCGGATCGCGCACGGGCGGGGCGACGATCGCGGTGCCGGTTCCGGAATTGGACGGCTGACTCGGTGGCGGGTTCGCCGGTGGACGAGCGATCACCGCGGCAGGTGTCGCGGGCGCGGACGGTGGGTCTTCGTAGATCGCGGCCACGGGGCGCGTCTCGGGCGGACTCGCCGCAGTGGTGGCCGCGGGTGTGACCGCGCCGCGGCTCGGCTGTGGTGCTGCTCCGGCAGAATGCGTTCCGTCGGCGCCGACCGTTCGAGTTGCGTCCAGTCGGCGATGCTCGACACCGTTTCCGCGCGGAAGATCGACGTGAACGTCCTGACCGAAGGCGAGCGCGATTTCCTGCACGATTGTCCGGTGTCCAGCGAGTGTCGCTTCGATGCGGTGGATCGTCCGCCCGGCAGGCACGTCGCCGTGGAATGGGTTCGCGATCGGCAGACCGTCGAGGGAGAGCCGCGCGCCCGCGGGGTTCGTGTCGATGTTCACACGGACGGTCGTCGCTGTGTTCATCGCTGCAGCGGTCGCGGCGGGATCGGTTGGCGTGAGTCCCGTCGTGGCGGCACTCGCTCCAAGTGCTTCACGACTGCGCGCGGGGTCGGGCGCGACTTCGTCCTGCGCGCGGGCGCTTGTCGACGCAGTTCGCGCCGCTTCTCTCGACTGCCACGGACGGACCACGCCAATGACCGCGGCAATCGCGATCAGGCTTGCGATCCCCGCTCCCAGCATGAGCCGCGAACGGCCGGCGCTCTTGGGCGGCACGAGTTCGCTCGACGTTCCCGCGAGCGACCCACCGAGCGATCCGGCGAGCGATCCAGCGGGGATCGACGTCGGCCCGCGAGCGGCGCTCTTGGCCAATGCGGACGACTCTCGGAACTCGGTCAGTGGCAGCGGCTGCGTCGGCGCGTTCGGCGGTGCGATCTGCGGCGCGATCGGAGATTCGACGTAGCCCGTCGCGGCCAGAGCGATTTCGCCCGTCACGGGTTCCCCCGGACCTCGTGTCGCAAACGGTGCGAGGAGCCGGCCCAGTTCCAGACACGTTTGCGGCCGATCTTCGCGCACCTTGGAGAGCGTTCGCGTGACGAGCGTCGCCAGTTCGGCCGAAAGGTCCGGTCGCAGCGTCCGCAGATCGGGCGGAGCATCCAACGCAATCTGGATCATGAGCCCAGGAAAATTGTCTGCCGTGAAGGGCAGTCGACCCGAGAGCATCTGGAACAGCATCACGCCGATCGAATAGATGTCGGTCCGGTGGTCGAGGTTCTTGTCGCCGCGCGATTGCTCCGGAGACATGTAATACGGCGTCCCGACGGCGGCACCCGTGCGTGTCATGCTCCCGCCCGACTGCGATGCATCCATGAACTTCGAGATGCCGAAGTCGAGGACTTTCACGAAGTCGGGATCACTACCCCGCTTGATGAGGTACACGTTGTCGGGCTTCAGATCGCGGTGGACGATGCCCTTGTCGTGCGCGGCCTGGAGCGCTTCGCACATCTGAGCGACGATGTGCATCGTTCGCCCGAGCGTGAGCATCGGGGACTTTTCGAGCAGCTTCGACAAGTCCTGACCGTCGAGATATTCGAGAACGAGAAACACGCTGCCGTCGGGCAGGCGCCCCATGTCGGTCGCTTCGATGATGTGCTCGTTGCCGATCGCCGTCGCCGCGAGCGCCTCGCGCTGGAACCGCAGCACGACTTCGGCGTTGCGAGCGTACTGCGCGTGCAGCGTCTTGATCGCGACGCGGCGCTTGATCAGAACGTGCTCGCCCTCGTAGACGATGCCCATACCGCCTTCGCCCAGCTTGCGCACGATCTTGTAGCGCTCGGCGACGACCGTCCCGAGAAGCGGGTCGGGCACACTGGCGACTGCATCGGAGAGGTCGTGGGCGCTCATTGCGGAACACTTCGCGTCGCCGACACATATCGAACGTGCGGGCCGGCGCGTCGATGCAGCGGCCCGTTTGTAGCAGAGCCCGACGGACGCTGTCGAACGCCGTCACGTCTTCGCGGGGAATCGAAACTCGCGGCCCGAGGATTTGCGCTGTTCCAGAAACTCCCTGTTTCTCCGCCGCAATTGACACGGATCGAACGCTCGTGCGCATATCCGCGGACGAGCGCGGCGCGTTCGGGGAGCAGGAGAACATGAATCGGCGCTCGATCGGCTGGGCCGGATTGCTGTGGATCGCATCGTTGTCGGCGTGTGGCGGCGGCAACAACACGGGCAGCGACGGCTCAAGCGACGGGCGCGAGGTGGGTGGCATTGACAGCGCCGCGGAGGCCGGCGGGCCGTGCCGCTCGAATGCGGATTGCATCGACACCGTGTTCTGCAACGGAGAAGAACGGTGCGCGCCGATGGAGCCCGGTGCGAACGCTCGCGGGTGCGTTGCGGCGGCGACGGGACCGTGCGCGGCGGGCACGGGCTGCAACGAGTCCACGCGGATGTGCGGTGGGACGACCGAGGGCGGAATCGACGCGCCGAGCGAAGGCGGCAACTGCGACATGGACGGCGACGGTGCGCGTGCGATCTCGTGCGGTGGAACGGACTGCGACGACAACGACCGACTTCGGTTTCCGGGCAACATGGAGATTTGCGACGGCATGTTGTCGGACGGGCGGAGCGCGACGGGCCACGACGAAGACTGCAATCCGTGCACGGTGAGCACGCCGGCGACGGCCGACGGTGACGCAGATCGTGACGGCTACCCGCGCGCCACGTGCGTCAATCCGTGGGTGGGCGGCGTGCGACCCGTCGGCTGCGACGAGATGCGCCATCGCGTGGACACGATGACGATGCAGGTGCGCGGCGCCGACTGCAACGATGACCCGATGATGGGTGGCGCCGACGTGCGCCCAAATCAAATGGAGCAGTGCAACGGAATCGACGACAACTGCAACGGGCAGGCGGACGATGTCGACCCGGCTGCGACGACGGCGTGTGGCACTGCCCCCTTCGCGACGCTTCGCTGCGCCGGCACGGCGTGCGCGACCACCTGCACGCCCGGGCGACTCAACTGCGACGGTGTTGCGGCCAATGGCTGCGAGACCGATCCGCAGGCAGATCCTTTGAACTGCGGCGGGTGCGGGACGCGGTGCAGCACGATGGGCGGATCGTTCAACTGCGTGTCGGGGGTGTGTCGGCTCTCAATGTGCGCACCCGGCTCCGGCGATTGCGACGGAAACGTTGCGAACGGCTGCGAAACCAATACGACCTCGGACACCCGAAACTGTGGCTTCTGCGGAAATGTCTGCTCCGGAAGCACGATCTGCTCGAGCGGGATGTGTGCGTGCACGGCCGGGCAGACGAACTGCGGCGGAACCTGCCGAAGTCTCGCGACGGACAACAGCAATTGCGGCGCCTGTGGACGGGTGTGCGCGACAACGCTGGTCGGTTCGACGTGTCAGAGTGGAACTTGCACCTGTGCGGCCGGGCAGACGGCCTGTCCAGGAGCCTGTCGCAACCTGACATCCGATGTGTCGAACTGTGGTGCATGCGGCCGCGTCTGCACTGCGGCGACGGGCGGAACGGCAACCTGCACAGGTGGCACGTGTGGGACCACGTGCCCGGCGGGACAGGGCGTCTGCGGGACTCGCTGTCAGCCGATTGGTGGTTGTTCGACGTCGGCACTTGGATGCTCGTGGCCCGGCACGTGGGCGTGCAACTCGGGGACGAGCACCGCCACCTGCAACGGTGCCCCGCCGGCGGGGGCTTGCACGAATGGCTCGACGGACACGACCTGCTTGCCGTGCATGTCCGTCATGGGCGCACCGCCGATTGCGACCCTGACGGGTTCCCGCACGTGCAATGCGAGTTGTGCGTGGAATGCGTGTCAGAGCCCTGGCGCCCGTGGCCTGATCATCGATGTCTGTCCGCAGAATCCGGAGTTTTCGCACGCCGCGGGCTGCGGTGCCGCGGTTGCGGGCGGATGCGACTGGCAGCGTGACCACGGCGCCATTTCCATTGCGTGTTTTGCGTTCGACGGCTACGCGCGAACGCTCCCGAGTGGCACATACCGCGCAGAGTTCGACCTCCTCTCCGGACCGTTGCCCGGCCTGGCGACCATCGAAGTCGTGACAAGCGGTTCGGGCACGTTCACGGGCATGGTTCCTTCGGTCGACACCGTATGGCGAACCTACAACGTCTTCTTCACGCTCGGTGCGTGCAACCGAGTATCATTTCGGGCGACGGACGTTGGCGCACCACCCTTCGGATACACCCGATTCGGGCGTGTCCGGCTCTTCAAGACCAGCTGAGCACCGACGATCACATCGCGGTGTCGCCGGGGACGTACGCCGTGCACTGGACCGCGGGCGTCGACAGCACCCTCGTACAAATCTCTGCGGCGCTGAACCCTGACGGGAGCGGCCAATACCGACTGGTCGGCAACTTCAACTGAGCGCGAACCCTGCACCTTGCCGGCCCCGCACCGCCGTGCGACGACTCGCGCAATGCCGTCCTCGATCCCCGCGTCCGCGAACGCCGCGGCTGCTTCCGGCGACTCCGAGTGGGCGGGGCGCGAAGGGCTCTACCACGAGGGCCCCACGGTGCCCGCCGGTCGGCGCTGGCGCGAGAGTGACTGGATCGAGATTCCGCACGAGCACTTCATTCCGGTCAGCAAAGCGCGGCTCGTACGCGCCCTCGAATCGCTTCCCGTGGCGCGAGACAGTGCCGGCGCGGTTCCGACACTCCTGCGACAACTCGACACCGCCTACCATCTGACGTTTCAGCGCACGCTCAATGTGCTCAAAGAGGACTACGAGTACTTCGCGCCGGACGTGGGCGAGAGCATTCGACACGGCGTACCCGAGAGCGAATTGCTCGAGCGCCAACGAAGATTTCTCGCGACGTTCCTCGAGACGATGGTGCGCGGAAACTTCGCACCGCTCACCGAGCCCGAATACACACGCGCGGTCGCGCAAAGCTACCTGTTCGATCTCCCGGTCGAGATCCAGTGGTCATTGCTGGACGAACGCATGCTGCGCGATCTGTACGCGTGGCTCGACGACGCACCACAGGCTGCGGCGCGCGATCGGCTTGGACTCTCGGCGCCGAGCGCGCGATCGTTGGGATTGCCCGAGACGTTTCGCGAGCGCGTTCTCGTGTTCCATCGTGGAATCGAACCCGACCGCACGACAGGGTGGTTCGGTCTTGCCACGCTCGACATCGTGTTGTCGCGGTTGCTGGGGCTCGTGTTCTTGCCGGTGCGCGTGCTCGCGACCCTGCTCAACCGGCAGCATGACGCCAGCGCCGACGTGCCGACCGACGCCGACGCAGCGGGTGGTCGCTCACGAGGCACGGTGTTCGAGCGTCGCTGGTTGCGCCGAGTCAATCTTCAGAACCAGTCGCTGCTTCGCGGGCTCTTCGATGTGTCGCATCTACAAGAGCCCGCACTTCAGCGCGTGATTTGCCTGTTTCGCCTCCGTCCGGAGCCGCCCCCCGGTTGGTTCGCCCGGTTGCCCCTGGTGCGCCGCTTCGTCAGTGCGGCAAAGAGCCGGCGCACTGCGGACGATGTCGATCGCACGCTGCACGTGAAGATGTTCAAACACATCCCGCTCGCGGACCTCGAGATGATCTTTCCCGACACGCGCATCGGGATGAAGCCATTCGACCGCGCGATGCTCGTCGTGACGGCCATCGGCGGATGCTGGGCCGCCTGGCGCGCGTTTCAGTCGACGCACCGATCCGCGGCGATCGTCGTGCTCGGCGTTCTCGCGGCATACATGGTCAAGCTGGTTCTGGGATACCTCCGCGCGCGCAACAACTATGCAGCCCAGATGACGCGAGATCTCTATCACAAGAATCTCGACAACAACGTCGGTGTGCTCCAGTACCTGATCGACACGCTTCAAGAGCAGGAGTTCAAGGAGTCCGCGCTCGTGTACTGCACGCTGCTTCAAGAGGGCGGGGCACTGACTGCCGTCGAACTCGACGGCCGCGTCGAGAAGTTCCTCGAGCGCGAGTTCCCGGGTGTTCAGGTGGACTTCGAAGTCGACGATGCAATCCGCAAAGTTCTCGAGTCCGACGACAACGGCAAGCAGGGCGCGTCGATCCCGCTGGTTCGATCGCGCCGCGCTGACGATGGCGTTGTGCGGTACGAAGCGCTCTCGGTCGCCGAGGCGCAGGGAATCGTACGCGAGCGACAACGTGCGTGGCTCGATGGCGACGAGCGCGCGGCCTCGTGACGGCGATTCTGTCGGTCGGTGCGAGCCCCTCGTTGTCGTGCCAGGGGTCAAGACGCGCAACGGCTCTCCTCTTCACCCTCTCCCGCCAGGGAGAGGGTCGCCGCGCGAGCGGCGGGGTGAGGTCCGCGTACGCCGACGCGCACTTGCGAATCCATGTGAACCGATGAAAGCTCTCGCATCGTGGATCGAAGCAACGACGCAATCGACCGATGGCGCACGGCGACACCGCAAGAGCAGCGGGTGTGGGAGGACGAATTCGAAGCCGCTGCGCGCCGCCCGCTCCGCTCGCGTTTCCGGTACGCGTTCATTCACACGTACAAACCAGTCCTCGACGACGCGCCCTTCCGAGCGTTCGCGACCACCGCAGAGTACCGCGCGTGGTGCGAGACCAATCTTCCGAGCTGGTTGGGTTATGGGCGCACGGTTTGAGTACGCGCAGGCCGAGGAGATACGCGATGCCTTCGCGCGGCATGGCGTGCGGTACTTATTTCTCGGCAAGTCCGGTGCGATTCTCCTCGGATTTCCGGACACGACGCAGGACGCGGACGTCTTCGTCGAGAAATCGGCAGCGAACGGCGAAGCGCTCGTGGCTGCGCTCGCAGAACTGGGATTTGCGCTGACCGAACCCCAAGCCGACGAGATCCGGCGCGGGAAGGACTTCGTGCAGCTCAAGAACGGTCCGTTCGATCTGGATCTGATCTTCGCGCCGGACGGCATCGAGACGTTCGACGATGCGTACAGCAGGCGAGTCGAGGTCGAGGGATTCTTCGTCTGCCATCTCGACGACATCATTCGCAGCAAGGCTGCGACCAACCGCGTGAAAGACCGTGAGTCGTTGCCACGCCTCGTCGGGTTTCGCGACTATTGGCTTCGCACGCGCCGGCCGTAACCGGGGCCAACGGGCGCCGCTCAGTGCTCGAGGCTCACGAGATCGCAGCGCACGTGGTGCGCATCGAGCGCTCCGCCCGTTTCATCCTCGAGCGCGAGAACGACGACGACGCCATCCCGCGCGGGAAGCACCTGCGGTTGTGCGACCAGTCTCCCGCGCGTTGCAATGACATCGCGTCGGAAGATCGGTGTGCCTGACGGCGGTACCCACGCAACGTGGCCGCGCACACTGCCGTTGGCGTCCGCGTACAGTGCAACGTCGTACAGCACGTTGTCCGGTCCGACGGTTGCGCTGTGCCCGACGTGTGCGCCTTCGAGCGGCGGCTCGGCGCGCCACAACCGCGGCAGTTGCTCGCCGATACGATCCCCGGCAATTGGCAGCGTTGCGATCGCGAGGCCCTGCTCGAGCGCCCACTGAAAGACCACCACGTCATGCCCGCGCACAACGCTCGCAAGGGGAAACTGCGCGAGCCCGAGGGCCGCGGGCGTGCGCACCGGCTGGAGTCCCTCGTCGAGATGCACCAGCACCTGGGCGCGTGCGGGCTCGTTGTTGGGTCCCGTGCCCGGCACCGGACGCGCGAGCATTGCGGCGGCGGGTCCGCTCGCCATGGGCAGCAGTTGCATCGAACCGCCGACGCGCCGCGGCCACACGATCGGTTCGCCAACGCGCGCGCCGCGTGCATCGAACCGAAGCGCCACGACTTGACCGTCGTCCGTTCCGGCGAGCGCGATCGCTCCGTCGCCGCGCGCCGCAATCGTGTGCCACGTGAAGCCCCGACGCACACCGGACTCCACGGGCGCCGGCGCAGTTGCCGCAGTCGTCACCGCGCCAGGGTCGCCGCTCGACGGCACCAATGCCGCGCTCAGATTGCCCGCGCTGCGAAAGAGCACCATCACTCCTCCCGACACCGTGGCGGCGACGGGCTGTGAATCAACACCGGCCGTGATTCGAATCGCCGGTCCCACGGCGAGGAGGCTTGCGTCGACGCGGAACAGGGAAAGCCCCGGTGCATGCGCGCTCGGTTGTGCGTCCAGCGGAGTCGACTGCGCATCGGGTCTTGGTCCCGCGCTCGTTGCAGCGGCGCCAGCGCGCGGTGCGGATTCGAGTGCTCGTGCGGGGTCCAGCACGCCCACGACGAACGCCGCGGAGGACGTCGCCGGAAGCGCTGCCAACACGACTTGCTGCGTACCCGACTGCGCGAGTTGAGGGGATGCGGCGAGCCGACGAACGCCGACGTCGACACAGAGCGGTTCTCGATTCTGCGCGAACGCAGTGGCCGGCATGAGAAGCGCCAACGTCGTGGCCACGGTCGAGACCAATTCGCGACGCCGATTCATCGGGCACCTCCCGCCGGGCGCGCGGGCGACGGACTCGCGGGCGCAGCGGCTTGAGCCGGCAGCGTGCACGCCGTCTGCGCGATCATCCACGCCGCGTCTCCATCGCGTTCGGTGCGCGCATAGACCACCGTCATGCGTCGCGAGTCGACGCCGAGCGCAACACCCTCGTTGATGGCGTTGGGATCGTCCGGGAACGCCGTCGTGACGCCACGCATTTCGCCGCGTGCGCTGAGTGCCACGAGCGTGATCGGCGTGACCCGTCTCGCCGCGTCCTCCGGCATGCCCGTGGCCATCGCGACCCATCGCGCGTCGGTCGTGCCGGCGGGACGGCCGAAGATCGCGCCGCCCGAGCCGTTCGTCGCGAGGAGGCTTCGAAGATTCCGCAACTCTCGATGTTCGATCTCGGCCCAGCGCAAGACGTTGCGTTCGTGATAGACGATTGCGGGGCCCGAACCCGCTCGCACGAGTCTGGCTTCGCCACGTCCGTGACCAATCGCGTCGGCAAACGCGTCGCCCCGCACCGCCCCGCGCGATCCGTCGGGAATGGAGACGATTGCGAGCTGCCGCGAAACTTCCTCACCGAGGCGATCTGGCCGAGCCAGAAGCACGAGTGTCTCGGATCCATCGTGCAGCGCATCGAGCACGCGATCCCCGGGTGCGAGCAAAGCCACCGCCGTGGGCGCCGCAGCCCGCGCGGCATTGGGCGCGAAGAACAACGTCACGTCGCCGGCGTTCGCCAGAGACTCGCCAACAACGACGATCGCGCCGGTCTCTTGGGCCACGACCGCCGACGTGGGCCGCGCGACTGGCACGCTGACAACCGTCGGTCTGCCCGCACCCCGGACACTGACAACCGCGCCGCGCTCGGCTTCTGCAGTTCCCACGCGGACGATCGCGATCGCGTTGGTTCCCGCGACACCGGTTGCCAGCAGCGCGGAGGCCGAATCGACGAGCATGCGGGCCGGCGCCGCAACTCCGTGGGCGTCGACGCTCGACGCGACGAGTTGAGACGTCGCGGCATTGGGAGGATGCACCACCGCGAGTGCAGTCGTGACGTCGCCCGCGGTGACGACTCCGACGGCACTTCCACCGAGCGCGTACGGAACGCCGCTGTGATGTCGCGCGAACACCGTCGCCGTCCCGGCCGGAGTACACGTCGCGCGAAGATTCGCGGGCAACGACGCGAGATCCGCGCGTGGTTCGTCCGACGACAGCAATTGCACCATCGCCGGTGCGGGAATCTGGCGTCGATCGGCGGCGTGCGCCGAATCGCAGGTCACACGCGTCAGCGCGAGCACGGGACCCGATCCCGCGTCGCCACGCGCGTCGACGACGAACCAGACCGAACCCGCGCGCGCAGCAGCCGCGGGACGGGCGTCGCGGACGAGAAGCGAAATGACCGCGGGTTGGCGGCCGACGTAATCTCCGTTCGCGCCGAGCACGGAGACATTGAGCGATCCACTGGCGTCATCGGCGAGTCGCGAGATCGTGAACGCGCCGACGCGATTTTCCGCGATGGGAGCAAACACGACGCGTGCATCGAACGCGCCGCGCATCGTCGCGAGTGTGACGGGCGCGCTCCACGACGCGCCGTCCGCGGGGACGAACCACGAGCGCAGCGCAACGTCGTGAAGACCAACCCGCGCGCGCCAACCGAAGAACGCGCCATCGGCGCTGTGGAGCACGGACGCCGCGTCGATGTCCCGCGCCACCGGAACGATCCGCGGCTCCGTCGCGCGCAACTCCACGAGCGAGCGGCCGGTCTGCGCATCGCCGAGGACCAGGGCGAAAATACGTGGCGCACCGTCGACGCCCGCGAGGACCAGAGGTGGCTGCGTTGCGTCGAACGAGTTTGGATCTGGCGCGGAGAACGTGATGCGTTCACCACCGACTCGAAGTAGCTCCATCGTGCGTGCCGATCGGCGATCGGGGTCTGCGGGACGCTCGGCCTGCGTCGCAACGGCGAGGACGAGATCGTTTCCGACGATTGCGGCGGTCGGCGCCCCGAGCCAGCCGTTGGAGAACGCCGACGTCGCGATGGCCTGGGACATCGGTGCGCCATTCGCGTCGAGCATGCGTGCCGCGAGTCGCTCGTGACCCGGAAGGCCCTCGCGCCAAGCGACAGCGTAGCCCGTGCCTTGAGCGACGATCGTCGGGTAGGCCGGTCGCGCACCCGTCTGCAACGCCGATGCACTCCCTGCGGGCTGCCCCTCGGCGTCGAGGCGCTGCAACGTGAGTTCCGGATCGCCGTCGTGGTTGGCATCGACGAGGTAGAGCACCACGCCACCGCCGTCGTTCCGGGCGATCACGGCTTGCGCGGCGAGGCCCGCGGTCAGCGTCCCGAGCGAAACGAGGTCGCTCGCTTCGCACGTGGGCATGTCGGGCGCGCGTTGTTCGTCGATCGGTTGGACGGTGCGTGCGGCGATCGGTTGACTACGTCCGGAGCCGCCGGTCGAAACGGGTGGCGGTCCAGCACCGGGGGTGGAAGGTCGCGAGGCAGCACACGCGGCGAGCACGCCGAGCGACGCGAGGAAAGTGCGTTTCACTTGGGGTTCCCTTGATGGATCGCGCAAGAGTGGATCAGATGCCACGCCGCTTGGAAGCCCAATTGCGCACGGAGTTCCCTCGGGGGCTGTGCTAGCCTCCCGCGGCCATGTTGGACCTACGATTCGTCGTCGAGAATCTCGACGAAGTCCGCAAGGGTCTCGCACGACGCGGGCGCGACGCCGCCCAGGGTCTCGACGAGATCGCTGCCCTCGCCACCGCCCGCCGCGACGCCATTCGTGCGGAGGAAACCTGCGCGCAAGAACTCAACGCCTCGAGCGAGGCGATGGCGAAGATCGCCGACAAGAAGAGCGCGGACTTTCAAGCGGCGCGCGACAAACTCCGAACGCTCGGAGATTCCCGCAAGACGCACGAGCAGACGCGAAACCAGATCGAAGAACGCATCGCGGAAATTCTCCTGCGCGTGCCGAACATTCCGGACGCCGGTGTCGTCGACGGTGCGAGCAGCGACGACAACACGGTCGTTCGGACGTGGGGCGAAAAACCAGGATTCGATTTCGCACCTCGCGAGCACCACGACCTCGGGACGTCGCTTGGCGTGTTGGATTTCGAGCGCGCGGCGAAGATCTCGGGCCCGCGATTCACCGTGCTCTGGGGCGACGCCGCGCGCATGGAGCGGGCGCTGATCAGCTTCATGGTCGACCTGCATGCGCAGAAGCACGGATACCTCGAGTGCTATCCGCCGTTCCTCGTGAAGGACACCGCCCTCCGCGGAACCAGTCAGCTTCCGAAATTCCAAGACGACTTGTTTCGAATCGCGCCTGCGGGCGATCGATCGTACGACCTGTACCTCATTCCGACCGCGGAGGTTCCCGTCACGAATCTGTACGCGGAAGAGATTCTCGAGGAGCGGGATCTCCCGAAGAAATTCGTCGCGTACACGCCGTGCTTTCGAAGTGAAGCCGGTGCTGCGGGACGCGACACGCGCGGGCTAATCCGTCAGCATCAATTCGACAAGGTCGAACTCGTTCGACTCGAAGCGCCGGAGCGCAGCGACGAGGCCCTCGAGCAGCTCACGCGCGACGCCGAGGCGGTTCTGCAGGCGCTCGGGCTGCACCATCGCACGGTGATGTTGTGCACGGGCGACATGGGTTTTGCGTCGCGGCGAACGTACGACATCGAAGTCTGGTTGCCAGGGCAGGACGCGTATCGTGAAATTTCGAGCTGCTCGAATTTCGGTGATTTCCAGTCGCGTCGCGCTCAGCTGAAGTATCGCCCCGCGGCCGAGAGCGGCGCCGGCAAGGGCGGCAAGTCGAAGCCGAAACTGTTGCACACGCTCAATGGTTCGGCGCTTGCGGTTGGACGCACGCTGGTCGCCGTGATGGAGCAGTACCAACAACCGGATGGCAGCATCGTCGTGCCAGAGGCGCTGCGACGGTACATGGGCGGGACCGAACGCATCGTGAAGCGAACGTAAGATGGGCGATCCCACGAAGAACGCAGCGATTCTCCAGTCGCCCCTCCGAGCGGGCCTGTTCGATGGGCGTGTTGTCGTCGTGACCGGCGGTGGAACCGGCATCGGCCGCGCGATCGCGCTCGAGATGTCTGCGCTTGGCGCTCACATCGCGGTGTGCGGTCGTCGACCCGAGCCCGTGAATGAAGTCGCCGAACTCATCACGGCGCGTGGCGGCCAGGCCTTCGTCGACACGTGCGACATCCGCGACGCCGAGCGCGTGGGTGCGTACGTCGACGCGGTGCTCGCGCGATTCGGCCGGATCGACGTGCTCGTGAACAACGCCGGCGGGCAGTTTCCGTCGCCTGCGGCCGTAATGTCGATCAAGGGCTTCGAGGCCGTCGTTCGGAACAATCTCGTGGGGACGTTTGCGTTCACGCAGCTCGTTGCGACCAAAGCGATGATGCCCGCGCGCTCCGGTCGCATCGTGAACATCATTGCGAACATCGCGCGGGGCTTTCCCGGCATGGCGCACACGGGCGCTGCACGCGCGGGCGTCGAGAATCTCACTCGCTCGCTCGCGGTGGAATGGGCGCCGTACAACATTCAAGTCACGGCCGTTGCGCCGGGGACCATCAAGTCGTCGGGCACGGATCGCTATCCGCCCGAACTCCTCGAGAAGGCTCGCGAGCAGAATCCCTCGAAGCGTCACGGCGAGCCCGAGGAAGTCGCGCATCTCGTCGCGTTTCTCGCGTCGGACGCGGCGGACTACATCACCGGCTCCGTGATCTACATCGACGGGGGGCAGTCGCTGTGGGGCAACATTTGGGAAGTCGTGGCCGTCGACTAGCAACGCTGTGCGGCACGCCGGTTTCTATCCACCGACAGTGATCGTTCCGCGCGGTTCAACCGCGAAATTCACGATCGCGCGACCGCTCGCCCTTATCGTCACCCGCGTCTCGGTCTCGACGGGCGCGCTCCACGCGGGTCGCCCCAACGCAACGCCCTGCGACTGCCACCCTTCGTGCCAGGCGTGGAGCCCGTACGATCCCGGCGGCACGTTTGCGATCGTGAATCTACCGTCGGCGCTGGTCACGGCGAAGTACGGATGATCGAACGTGTGAAGATAGCCGGCCATGGGCGGATGAATGTCGCAAATCACTCGATGAATTCCCTCGCGATCGACGGACCGCGCAATCGACATGCCGCTCGGCAGACCGAGGTTGAATGCGTTCTCGTCGCCCAGCAGTCCGAGCCCCACGCGAACGTTGTGAAGCACGCCCGGGTCGCTGTTGCGAAAACGCACGGGCGCGCCGACGGCCGTGGCTGCGACGTGCGGGACGAAATTGCAGTGAACGTTGTCGATCGTCAGTCCCTCACCTGACGGTGCGGCACCGCGGGCGATGTCCGCGAGATAGACCACGGCGTGACGCACACCGTGACTCGCGGCGTCCACGTCGATGCGCGAGAAGAACTCGGCGCGCTCGCACCCGAACCCTCCGACGACACCCGCGGGAAGCGACGTCGCGCTTGGGAGGGCGCCGCGCCACGTTACGCGACCCTGGATTTGCCCTGGACGTGTGACCGGCGCAACGGTGTACGCGAGTCGGCGCGGTGTGCCGTTCGGGCCATGCGCGCCGCGCGCGGGATGCAACGGACGCGAGCGGGCGGCAGCCGCGAAGGCCACGATCGGGACAAGCAATGTCACGGCGACGGTGGATCGGAAGTTCATTCGTGTGCATGCTCGCTCGGCTTCATGGCGATCGAGCGAACCTTCCTCGGCTGGGACAAGGCCTGCCTCCCACGCTGCGCAGACGAATTGCTAGCGCGATCGAGGGTCGATGGCGAATTCGATCTGTCCCGAACCGTCGTCGTGCTCCCGGGCGCGCGCGCGGGCCGCCGCCTGCTCGAGCTGCTCGTCGCGGGCGCGGACGCGCGCGGTGGCGTGCTCTTGCCGCCCGAAATCGTGACTACGGGCGCGGTCGCGGAGCGGCTGTACCGGCCACGGCGACCGTTTGCCGAACGCGTCGCGCGCACGATGGCGTGGGTCCAAGCGCTGCGCGACTCGCACGGGGACGCGCTGCCGGCGCTCACGCACGCGCCGCCGGATCCCGACGATCACGAGGGGTGGGCGCATCTCGCGCAGATCGTCGATGCGCTGTACGTCGAACTCTCGGGCGAACAGCTTGGCTTCGAAGACGTTGCCGCGCGCGGCGAGCAGCTCGAGACCTTTGGCGACGGTGATCGCTGGCGTGCGCTGGTCCTCGTGCGCGACCGATTTCTCGCGCGGTTGACGGCAGCCGGACTCGACGATCCGCACGCTGCACGCCGCGACGCGCTGGCGCGCGGCGAGGCCTCGTCCGACCGGACGTTCGTGCTTGCGGCATGCGCGGACCTGCCCGGAATCGTGCGCGCACTTCTCGCCGCATCGAACGTTTCCGCACGCGCGCTCGTGTTCGCGCCCGACGAGATGCGCGATCGGTTCGAGGACGATGGAACGCTCGCGGTTCGACCGTGGCGCGATGCCCACGTCGAAATCGACGACGCGAGGATTCACATGGTCGATGGTCCGTCCGAGGAAGCCGACGCCGTCCTCGCGCAGCTCGTCGCGCTCGACGGCCGGTTCCGCGCCGACGACATCGTCGTGGGCGTCACCGACGACGCGGTCACCGCGCAGGTCGTACAGCGGCTCGCGCGCGTGGGCATCGGGTTCCACGTCGCGCGGGGGACACCGGTCGAGCGAGCGGCGGCCGTGCAACTGCTGTCGACGCTTCGAGCGTTCACGGTGCGCGAAAGGTTCGACGCCTTTGCGGCGCTCGCGAGGCATCCCGACGTCGAACCGTGGCTCGCACGCGATGCGTATGGCCGGCCGACCTGCCCGCCGTCGACGCCGACCGTGCCCGACGCACTCGACGCATTCGCGACCGACCATCTCCCGTCGCTCTTCCGCGCGCCGTTCGTGACGGACGGAACGACCGCGCCCACCGTGGCGCGCATCCACGAACGATGGACCACGCTCGCGGCGGAGTTGCACATGCCGCCCCGGCGACTCTCGGCGTGGGCGGAGCCAGTGCAGGCGTTCTTGCTGCGCCTGTACGCCGAGCGCGAATTCGATCGTAGCCGTCCCGAGGATCGTGCGGCGCTCGAAGTCTTTGGTCACATCGCCGACGCGCTCTCGGCGATTCATCGGTTGCCGGAGTCCCTCGCGCAGGTCGTACCGCTTCACGTCGCGCTCCACGCGATCGTCGACGAAGTTCGCGGCGCCGCGGTTCCGCCCGCTGCCGGGGACGCAGCCGTGGAAATTCTCGGGTGGCTCGAACTCGCGCTCGACGATGCGCCGGTGCTCGTCGCGACGAGTCTCAACGAGGGCCGCGTGCCCGAGTCGCTCAACGCCGACGCATTTCTTCCGAACACGCTCCGCCGACATCTCGGAATCCTCGACAACGACCGACGTTACGCGCGTGACGCGTATGCGCTCGCGAGTATGGTCGCCAGCAAGGAAGAGCTGCACCTTGTCGCGGCGCGTTGGTCGGGTCAGCGCGACCCGCTCGCGCCCAGTCGGTTGTTGCTCGCCGCGCCGCCCGAAACGATCGCACGGCGGCTCAAGCGCTTCTACTCGGACGAGACCCGCGACGAGCCCACGTGCACGCCATGGCAGCTCCGCGGGGGTGTTGCGAATTCCCAACTCCCGGTCCCTACACCCGACGCCGACGCGCGTTGGGACATCACTCGCGCACTGCGCGTGACGGGGTTTCGATCGTATCTCACGTGCCCGTATCGCTTCTGGCTTTCCGTCGGTCTGCGATTGGAGGCCGTCGACGACGATGCGCACGAGATGTCTCCAGCGATCTTCGGGACGCTTGCCCACAAAGTGCTCGAGTCACTCGCGGATCGGGCGATCGCGAGCGAATCGCGTGCGGATCGCGTGCGGGAGTTCCTGCGCGAGCAGCTCGACACGCGCGCGCGCGCGCGATTCGGTGCGCGGCCGCAGCCCGCCGTGCGGATTCAGCTCGAACAGCTGAGCGCTCGTATCGAAGCGTTCGCGCGCTGGCAGGCGTCGCACGCCGCCGACGGATGGCGCGTCGAGCGCGTAGAGTTCGACATTCTCTCGCCCGCGGTGGGACTCGACGTCGGTGCCGGACGCCTCGCGCTCAGCGGTCGGATCGATCGGGTCGACGTGAACGACCGCACGGGCGAGCGGTGGATCTTCGACTACAAGACCACCGCAAGCGCGAACACTCCAGACGCGGCGCATCGCACGAAGGGCGCGTGGACCGACCTGCAACTGCCGCTCTATCTGCACTTTGCCGCTGCGGCCGGGCTGCAGAACGTGACCGGCGGGAGCTTCTTGAATCTTCCGCGCGACTTCGACGAAGTCGGTGAGGCGCCAGCACGATGGACCGCGGAAGACATCGCAGACGCCGTGGTGGAAGCGCATCGCATCGGCGAGGCGGTGACCCAGGGCAGATTCTGGCCGCCGAGCGATCGCGTGCGGCCCGAGCACGACGGCTTTGCCGACGTGCTGCAGCGCGGTGCGCTTCGCGCAGACACGGATGAGAACGGCGAAGCGATGGGGAGTGACGAGTGAGCACCGACCTCGCATCACGATTCCCGCACCTCGGCATTCGCGCATCGGCGGGGACTGGGAAAACATTTGCGCTCGCGATCCGATTCATCGGCTTGCTCGCGGCTGGCGAGATGCCCGACCGCATTCTGGCGACGACGTTTACGCGAAAGGCCGCGCGCGAAATATTGCAGCGGGTGTTGACCCAGCTCGCGGAGTCGACGCTGAGCGTCTCGAAAGCCGACGAACTGGCGAAGCACTTGAAGGTAGCGAAGCTGCCGCCGAAGCGATGCGGGGAGCTGCTCGCACGCGTCGTGGAACGATTGCATCGCCTTCGTATCGGGACGCTCGACAGCTTCTTCGGAAGCTTCGCGGGCAGTTTCAGTCTGGATCTGGGCCTGCCCCCGGGATGGAAACTCGTGGACGAAGCGGACGACGCGCAAACGCGGGCCGACGCACTGCAAGACATGTTGGAGGCCGAGGGCGCCGAGGCAGGCGCACGAACGCTGCGGCTGCTGCATCGCGGCGAACTTCGATCGACGCTTCACGAAGAGGTGCTGCGGCTCACGACGCAGTTGCACGCGCTCTACCTCGAAGCGCCGCGCGGCGCGTGGCGGGCGCCGGCGCCCACCGGGCGGCTCGAGAGCGCGCGGATCGACGCGGCGCTCAGCGTGATCGAGGGCTTTGCACTCGAAGGGACGCAACCTCCGGCCGCTCGCGATGCCGACTGCGCGCGCGTCCGCGCCGGCGAGTGGCACGCGTTTCTGACGAAGGGCCTCGCTGCGGCCGTCCTGGAGGGACGTCCGAAATACAACCGCTTCGAACTCACGCCGGAGATCATTGCTGCCTACCGTCCGTTGGTCGCCCATGCACGGGCGTGTGTGCTCGAACAGCTCGCCGAACAGACCTCGGCGACGCGGACGCTTCTCGAGGCATTCGACCGACACTATCAACGCGGGCAGCGGGACGCTCGAGCGTTGCGGTTCGACGACGTCGCGCGCGCGCTCGGCAATCCTGACAATCCACTGCCGCTCGACGACATCTACTTCCGCCTCGACACTCGAATCGCGCACGTGCTGCTCGACGAGTTTCAAGACACTTCGCTGGGGCAATGGAATGTGCTTGCGCCGTTCGTGGGCGAGATCGCAGCTCATCTCGACGGCTCGCGTTCGCTCCTGTGCGTCGGCGACGTGAAGCAAGCGATCTATGGATGGCGCGGCGGAGTCGCCGAGGTCTTCGACGCGGTGGGGCGACTCGCGAACGTCCATTGGACCGACATGGCCGAGAGTCGCCGCTCGTCGCGGGCGGTGATCGACCTCGTCAATCGCGTGTTCGGCGAGCTGCGGACGAACGGTCACCTCGCGTCGCATGCATCGTCGGTGGCACGGTGGTCGACGGGCTTCCAGACGCACGAGACGGCGATGCAGGACCTGCCCGGACGCGTGCGTGTTCTCGAGACGCCCGCGGCGGGAGAAACCGACGACTCGGGTGTCACGGCCGCGCGTGAGCGAACGCTGCGTCATGCCGCTGCGCAGATCGCGGAGATCTCGCGGCAGGACGGCCGTGCGTCGATCGGCGTGTTGACACGGGCGAACGCGTCGGTCGGTCGGTTGATCTACGAATTGCGCAGGCTCGGGGTCCCTGCGAGTGAAGAGGGCGGCAATGTCCTCGTCGACTCACCGGCCGTGATGCTGGTGCTGTCGTGTCTTACACTCGCCGACCATCCCGGCGATTCGATCGCTCGCTTCCACGTCATGACGTCGCCTCTCGGCGAGATCGTGGGACTCGGTCTCTCGGCGGATGCGTCGCGCACCGCGGTCCTGGCAACGGAGGTTCGTCGCGCGGTGTCCGACCGCGGCTATGGCGTCACGGTGTCCGGTTGGTGCCGTCGTCTCGCGGAGTACTGCGATGCGCGCGACGCACGGCGACTGCAGCAACTCGTCGACCTTGCGTTCGAGTGGGACGACTCCCCGACGCTGCGGCCGTCCGACTTCGTGACGTTCGTGCGCACGCGCAAGATGGACGACCCGCAGCCCGCCGCAGTACGCGTAATGACCGTACACCAGAGCAAGGGTCTGGAGTTCGACGTCGTCGTGCTTCCCGACCTCGATCGGTCGATGATTCAAACGCGTTTCGAAGTGCTCGTGCATCGACCCGACGCCGTCGCGCCGCCGATTCGCGTGTCACGGGCGCCCGACACGCTCGAACGCTCTCTGGATCCGAATCTCGATGCGATGGTGCGCGAACAGCACGACCGTTTGCTCCGCGAGTCGCTGTGCTTGTTCTACGTTGCACTGACGCGCGCGCGGGGGGACGTCCTGGCCATCGTCGGGCCACCTTCGGACGTGAAGGGCGCCACTGCGCCGACGTATGCCGGTGTGCTCCGGGCGGCGCTGGGTCTGGAGCGATCCGAGAGAGGCGTGTTGTTCGAGCACGCGACGACACCGGTGGGAGCATCGCAGTCGGCGCCTGGGCCCGCACCGATCGCCTCCGAGCGCGCGACGGAGCCCGTGACGTTGGACGGCGTGCGACTCCGCGATGAGCCAGGACCGCGGACTCGCGGACTCCCGCGACTTTCGCCATCGGGGGCCGAAGGCGGCGCGAAGGTTCGACTCGCGGACCGCATGCGACTAGACACGGCGGGGTCGCTCGCGCGCGGCGCGCTCGTTCACGCCTGGTTTCAAACGATCGAGTGGATCGACGACGGCGTGCCCGACGACGCAGCGCTTCTGGAAATCGCCGACGGACTCGCGTTTCCGCGCGAAAGTGCGACCCGAGTGATGGCGGAATTTCGGACGATGTTGGAGGCGCCCGAGATCCACACGCTGCTCACTCGGGACGACGGATCCCGCGAGCGCTCGGTCTCCGTGTCGCGCGAGAGGCCGTTCGCCTGGCGCGACGGCGACGTGCTCTGGACAGGAAAGTTTGATCGACTCGTCGTCCAGCGTGGCGGCGGCGAGCCCCACGCGGAGGTCATCGACTTCAAGACCGACGCGATTTCCTCGGACGGCCCGCGTCGCGTGACCGACCGAATCGCGTTCTACCAGCCCCAGATGGAGGCCTATCGCCGCGCGGCCGCCCACGCGACGCGCGTGGCGTTGACGAGCGTGCGTGTTCGCGTGGCGTTCGTGCGAGCGGGGATCGTCGTCGACGTTCGTCCCACGCCGTCCTGAAGCCACGCGAGCGCGTCGCGCCAACCGGACGACCCCGCGGACGGCACGTACGAGTGTCCCGTGGCACCGAGGTCGAGAAAGCGCGCGTCGAATCCCTGGCGCTGGAGTCGCGCTGCCGCCGCTCGCATCGTCGGTGCACTCCCGTCGCCGCGACCGGCCGCGAACAACGCTCGGCGCACGCCGGCGCGATCGAGATCTCGACGATCGAGCGTGACGTACGCACCGATGAACGCCACGGCGTGCACGCGGCCGGCCGCTGTGCGCAGCAGCGAACGCGCGACGTATGCGCCTTGCGAGAACCCGACCACGACCCACGGCAGTGCCGCGCCATCGGTCGTACCGAACGCAGACGTCGTCGCGGCCACCGCGGCATCGACGGTGCTGCGCTGGACGCTCGCGGGCGCCGACCATGTCCGTCCGCCGCCGTCGCAGCTTCGCGGTGCGTACGGACACACGAGCAACGATCGATCCGCCACGCCCTCGTGGAAGTACGGGCAACCGTGGGCGGGTTCGCCGCACAATCCGTGCAGGTACACCGTGACGGACTGCGCATGCGAGCCCGGTGCCGGCCTCGCGGCGATCACGGACGATGCAGAGAGTGAGATCGTATCAGACTGCGGAATGCGCACGAGCGTGCGTGCGGCATCGGGGCGAGGCACTGGCATCGCGGCGTGACGCTCCGTGGCCAGCGCGGCCGTGGCGTGGAGGGACAGACCGAGAGAGACCATCGCGCACGCGATCGATCGCGTGCGCAGTGTGAGCTTGCGCATGACGTACCTCCACATGGGCGCGCGGCGAGTCGAAGCGAACGCCGTGCCTGCGCGCGCGAGCGAGTCAGCGTTCCGGGCGGCGTGTCGCGTCGACCGAGTGCTTCATCGAGAAGGTCGCGCGAGCGGCGCCGGGTGTGACGCGAGATCGTGCGCTACGGGCCGGAGAGCGACGTTGGACGCCTCGGGACGGACGCGCCACCGTCGCCCGAAGTCGCAGCGCGCCGCGAGCGTCGCGGTCCCGAGGACATCATCGATGAGTCGCCCAGCGACGACGACGTGTCGGGCGGCCCGATCATCGACGGCAGCCCCAACGGCGCGTGGGCACGCGGTTGAGCCCTCGGAACCGGCGCCGTCGGGCGCACTCGCAGCGCTCGCCGCGCAGCTTCGCGCGCTGCGCGCACCGTGTCGCTGTTGTCGCCCGCCGGATCCAGCGCACGCGCGTCGTCGAGTCCGCGAACGCACTCCGTCCAGTGCGCATCGGCGCACGCCTCCAGCGCACGCGCGCGAAGCCCTCGTCCACGCTCCAACCGCGCGGTTGCATCGTTGTCGGGCGCCAACCATGGCGCGCCCGGCGTTCCACGCTGCACGCGCGGCGCGTTCTTTCGGGTCGCAAGAAACGCGATCAATGCCACGAGCCCCATCGCCGCCGCCACCACGGCCCATCGCGCACGAAACATTCGCCGCATGCGACTCACCCGCTGCCGCACTTGGTCCGCGGGCAGCTTTGCGCCACGCGCGATCTCTTCGAGTGTCTCGCCATCGGCCTCGCGCATCAGCCACGCGAGTGTGTGAGCCGCATCGGCGTCGGGAGGCAACTCCCCGATCGCCCATCGCAACAGATCGTCCGCGCCGTCGTGTCGCTCGGGCGCGATCAGCTCGGGCGGCTCAAACGTTTCGCGTCGGCCACGCCGGTGGTAGTCGGCGACCTTGTTTCGGGCGACGCCCCAGATCCACCGCCGTGCCGCCGCCGGTTCCGCCGGTCGGCCGGTCGAGACCAACGCTTCGAGCAGCACGGCTTGCACCACGTCTTCGGCATCGCGCGCCGGGACCCGCCGGCGCACCACCGCCGCGAGTGCGTCGCGGAAGGCGCTCGAGGTCCAGTCGTGGGTCACGTGCAGTTCCACATGGAGACGTCGTCGGCCGGCGTGAACGTGTGACAGCGTGGAGGTCGATTTCGTTCCGCGCGCAGATTCAAACGCCGAGCCGAGCCCGTCGTGTCGCAATTTCCCTGGAAACACGCCCGTCTTCGCGATCCACCGCGCCAGTGGCCGAGGCGTCTTCGACGGGCCGTGCGGGCCAGCGATGCCGCAAACGCGTCATCTTCGATTCGGCGTCGCGGAGTCGATCGGCGAACGACGAGTTGGATTCCGCTTCGCGGCGCATCGCATCCGCTGCGCGCACCTGGGCATCCGGGTCGGTGCAGATCAGCAACGCGTCACAGCCCGCGGCGATCGAGCGCACGGCGGACTGCTCGACGGTGAGACTCTTCGCGATGCCCTGCATGAACAGGTCGTCGGACACGCACACTCCCTCGAACCCGAGCTGCGCGCGAAGCAGCTCGCCGAGAATCGCCGGCGCGATCGTCGCAGGCGTGTCCGGCGCGAGCGAGTCGAACACGACGTGCGCCGTCATGATCGTCGCGACGTTCGCTCGCACCGCGGCGCGAAACGGCGGCAGCTCCACGTCGTCGATGCGACCGCGGGCATGACGAACGCGCGGCAGCGCGAGGTGGCTGTCTTCGGTCGTGTCGCCGTGCCCCGGAAAGTGTTTCGCACACGCGGCGATGCCCACCGACTGCAGTCCTTCGACGAACGCCACGACGTGCCGCGCGACCGTCGCAGCGTCTCGTGCAAACGACCGATCACCGATGATCGGGTTCGCCGGGTTCGAGTCGACGTCGGCGACTGGCGCGAAATCGAGCGTGAATCCGAGCCGCGCGAGCCCGCGTCCGAGCGAGCGAGCGGCGTCGAACGTGAGCGCGACGTCGTCGATGGCACCGAGCACGCGCATCGGCGGCAGCGAGAGAAGCGGCGCGCCCAATCTCGCGACGCGCCCGCCCTCCTGGTCGACGGCGATCACGGGAGACGGGCCGGACACAACCGCGTCGCGAATCGAGCGGCACAGAGCCCACACCTGCCGCGCGTTCTCGACGTTGCGCTTGAAGAGAATCACACCGCCGAGCGCGCCCGCGGCGAGACGTGCGTGGATCGACTCTGGCAGTGTGACGCCGTCGAAGCCGCCCAGAATCACTCCGCCCGCCGCGCGTGCGAGTTCATTCTCGGTTGGCATGCACGGAGCATATCGCCAACCACTCCGCTGGCGTACCAAGAGATTGCGACACGCGCTGTCGGCGCGTCGCGCGGCGAGTTGGTTCGTTGGCTGGCCAATCAGCCGAGAGCGCCTCGCCTGTCGTGCCAGTCCCAATCGTGTCGACAGCGCGCCCCGCGCTCCGCACCCCGTGACACCTCGCGTCATCGTGCGTAGCGTTGCTCGCCATGCTTCCGCGCGCGATCTCGCGGTGGTACATCCCGTGGACGCTTCGCGTGGAGGTCCCCGATCGATGGCGACGAAGATGTGGGCGCTCACGTACGACCGCCAGACGGACGGATGGGATGCAACGCGCGGACTGTGGAAGCGCGAGGTGGACCGCCCGTCGCTCGACGAGAGCCGTGATCCTGCGGACGCCGAGCGCGTGCTCGTCAAGGTAGACTACGCGGGCTTCTGCGGCAGCGATCGTGGGATCTGGTTTCGCCGTGCGTTCGGCGACATGATTCGCGACTCGCTCGCGCGCGAGAACAAGCCCACCCGCATCGTGGGTCACGAGCTGCTCGGGACCGTGGTCGCGATGGGCAGCCGTGCGCAGGAAGTGACGCGCGCTCGCATCGGCGACGTCGTCACGACCGAGAGCCATCAGATCTGCGGCAAGTGCTACCAGTGCTCGCGCGGCGAGACGCACGTGTGTGCAGACGATCGGATCATCGGGATTTCCGCCGACGGTTGCTTCGCGGAACTTGCCAAACTGCCCGCCAAGACGCTCTGGCCCGTAGACACGCAGAAGATCCGTCCAGAGGTTGCCGCGGTGCAGGAGCCGTTCGGCAACGCCGTGCACTGCGCGCAACAGACCGACCTGCGCGGGCGAACGATTGCGATCTTCGGGTGCGGCACGATCGGGTTGTTTCTCATACCCATCGCGCGGGGCATGGGCGCGAAGACGATCATCGGGATCGAGCCGTACGAAGCAAACGCCGCGCTCGCCAAGAAACTCGGTGCCGATCACGTACTCACGCCGCGGGCGAGTGCCGACTCTCGCCATGACGAACAGCTTGCCGTCGCGATACGCCAGCTCACGGACGGCATCGGGGTCGACGTCGCGTTCGAGATGGCGGGACCCAATAGCTCCGTGAACAATGCCATCGCCGCCGTTCGCCGCGGCGGTCACGTGATCTTCTTCGGACTGAAATCCGGGGACTTCACCATCGAGCGATTCGATCGAACGGTGGTCAACGGATTGACGATGCACGGCGTCGTCGGCCGCCGGATCTTCGAGACCTGGGACATCACGCGATCGCTGCTCGAGAATCGCGAGAACAACGTTCAGCAGCAGGTCTGGGACGTGATCTTGAATCACGGCGACGGGACGCTGATCGATTTCGCAACGTTCGATCGCGAACACTTCGAGCAATCCCTCGCGCAGCACACCAAACTCGTCCTGAAATTCTGACGACCGGAGCGACCCTCGATGTTCGGCAATGCACGCGACGTGTACGAGCACTCTCTCACCGAGATTCGCGACGCCGGGCTGTTCAAGTCCGAGCGCGTGATCGTGACGCCACAGTCCGCGGAGATCGAAGTGCAATCTCCGGACGGCTCGCGCGTTCGCGTGCTGAATTTCTGCGCGAACAACTATCTCGGATTGTCTTCGCACCCGGCCGTCATCGCAGCGGCGCACGCGGCGATCGACACGCACGGCTTCGGGATGAGTTCGGTCCGATTCATCTGCGGTACGCAGGATCTGCATCGCCACCTCGAGACTCGCATCGCAAAGTTTTTCGGCACTGACGACGCGATTTTGTACTCGTCGTGTTTCGACGCCAACGGCGGTCTGTTCGAGACGGTGCTCGGCGAGCAAGACGCGATCATTTCCGACGCGCTCAACCACGCGTCGATCATCGATGGAATTCGCCTCTGCAAGGCCGACCGGCATCGCTACCCGCACGGCGATCTCGGCGCGCTCGAGGAAGCGCTGAAGACCACGCAGTCCAAACGCCTACGCATGATCGCGACCGACGGTGTGTTCTCGATGGACGGTGACGTTGCGCCGCTCGATCGAATCTGCGATCTCGCCGACCGGTACGGTGCAATGGTCATGGTCGACGATTCGCACGCGACCGGGTTCGTTGGGCCCAACGGTCGCGGATCCGCGGATCACCACGGCGTGATGGCGCGCATCGATGTCTTTACATCGACGTTGGGCAAGGCCTTGGGCGGCGCGGCGGGAGGATTCACGACCGGCCGCAAGCCAATGATCGATCTCCTTCGCCAGCGATCACGTCCCTATCTCTTTTCAAATTCGGTCCCGCCCGCCATCGCCGGCGCGTCCGTCGCGGTGCTCGACCTACTCGACGCGTCCGGCGAGCTGCGCGAACGCGTGATGTCCAACGCGAAGCGGTTTCGTGCGCGAATGACGTCGGCCGGCTTCGCCATCACGCCGGGCTTTCATCCCATCGCGCCGATTCTCCTGGGTGATGCGCGGCTCGCAGGTGAGATGGCCGCGGAGATGCTGAAGCAAGGCATCTACGTGATCGGCTTTTCCTTCCCGGTCGTGCCGAAAGGACAGGCGCGCATTCGCGTGCAGCTCTCCGCCGCGCACACCGAGGCGCAGGTCGACCGCGCCGTGGACGCGTTCGTGCTCGTCGGCAAGAAGCTGGGCGTCGTCACGTAGGTGCGCGAGCGACGCTCGGGTGTCAACCGCCTGCGGACGCCGGCATCGGCGCGCACGGCGCCATCAGATGCAACATCGCGAGCGTTGCCTGCTCGGTCATCGCACTTGCCCCGGCCTGGCAATTGGGAGGCACCTCGACACGGTAGCCGCGCATCAGCGCATCCGTTGCCGTCGCGAACATCCCGATTTCCGTCGCACAACCCGTGAGGACGAGCGTGTCGACGTTTAGCTTCTTCAGCACGCCGTCGAGCGACGTTCCGTAGAACCCGCTGTACGTGCGGTGCGGCAACACCAGGTCTCCCGACTCCGGCGCGAGCTCTGGCCAGATTTCCGCACCGGCACTGCCGCGCACGGCGTGCACGGGCCACGCCAGCAGCTCCGGATCGTCCGGCGCGTGCTCGTCACGGAGATACACCACGGGTTCCCCACGGCTCCGCGCAGCTGCAATGCGATCGCGCACGGCAGGAACGATCGCCCGCGCTCGCGGCACCTCGAGCGGACGACCCGGCGTGAGGTAGTCGACGATCATGTCCATCACGATCACCGCGCGCCGCGGCATCGTGCGGGGAGCCGAGGCCAGCTGGGCCTCGAGCCGCGCCCGGACACTCGCGGACGGTTGGATCGGCCGCAACGGAAGCGCCAGTTGCGCGAGCACCGCTTTGGTCGAGTCGAGGCCTGCGCGCGCTTCGGCCGTCGGCGCCGCGACGTCGGTGACCCGCTCGGGAGTCCCGGCGAGCACGAGATCGAGCAGCGGGTCGTCGGAGGTCGGATCAGTCATCGAGGTCTCGTCGCGCCGCGGGTGGCGATTGTGTCATAGATCTGCGGCGCGTCACGCGACGAGTTCAAGTCAGCTACGTCCGTCGAACGCGGTCGGATGCTCTTCGCGCGCACGCGACGGTTGACGGTCGCCCACCATCTCGCGGACCATCCCTCCCGAGCACGACGTTGTCTCCGGGGCCAGCGAGTGAGGACGGTGCGGGGCCCATCGACCCAGCGATGGACGTCGTCGCGCTTAGCGCCGACGCGCTCGAACGAGCCGCACACGGCGACCGAACGGCGATGCTCTGGCTCTACGATCGTTACGCTCCGATGCTCATGGCCGTCGCTGCACGGATCACCGGCTCGAGCGCGGAAGCCGAAGAGGTGCTGCAGGACGCGATGTTTCGCGCGTGGCTGGAGTCGCCCACGTTTGATCGGCATCGCGGTTCGGCCGTCACGTGGCTGGTGACTCTGACCCGAAATCGAGCCATCGACGTCGTCCGCGCACGCGGCCGGCGGACGGCATACGAGGATGCGTCGAACGACCAGTCCATCCCCGAGGCCCTGCCAACCCCCGAAAGCGCCGTGGCATCCGAGCAGGAAGCCGTCGTCGTGCGAGCCGCGCTGGCCGTGCTCACGGCCGAGCAGCGCCGCGTGCTCGATCTCGCATATTTCGGGGGGCTGTCCCACTCCGAGATCGCCGAGCATTTGGCCCAGCCGCTGGGGACGATCAAGACTCGCATCGCGCAGGCCGTCCGCCGGCTGAGGGACGAAATGCAGCGACTCGCCACCGGAGTCACGGTACCGCCCAATTGACTCGTCGCGTCAACCCGGTGCGTAGTGGCGTCGCCGGGCGCCCCCCGGTTCGGGCGCCCATGTCATAGCCCGGGCCGCTGCGCCCTGACTCACGGCCTCAGCGTCGGTGCGTGGGACACTCCTTGTTCATCGCTCCAAGCGCCCGACAATGCTTGTGAAAATCGGTTCCTGCCGCGGCCGGACGCCGCCGCCCTCCTCGATGGCAGGACGCTTGCTTTACTGTTTCTCGGCGTCGAAAAGGCGCTTCGTTGCAGATTGGTTGGCAAATCGCGCGATTCCGTGTACGCAATCCGCTCAAATTCCGGCTCGCGGGCCGGCGTCGACAGACGGCGGCCGATCGACGACAACAACAAGAGGAGAGAGAGATGAGCAAGTTGTTCCGGATTTTCTTGGTTGCATTCGCTCTGATGGGTCTCGCTGCAACGGCCACTGGCTGCGGCGGCGGAGGCGGCACCGACGCGAGCGACGGCGGCACCGAGTAGCCTAGCGCACGGTTTGTTACGAAGGCGCTGAGTCGAGACGAGGTTCTCGGCCGGCGCCTTCGTGCATTTTGCGCGCTGCGTCGCAAATCTTGACGCACGAACTGCTCAGGGGTCACCGCGGGACTCTTGCATGTTGCGCGCCCGTGGCTAGCTTGGCCGACGTCGCACGCCCCACCCACCTCGCAGTTGATCTCCCTCGGTTGCGCCGCCCTTCCGCGACGCGACGACCGTGATCGATCGCGAGGCGCGCGCGAGGCGTCGAAGCTCGTCCGACCAGCCCAAGGAGCGTACGCCGCCATGCGCATCGATCGATTCACCACCAAGTCCCGCGAAGCCCTCGCCGAAGCGCAGCGGTACGCCGAGCGGCATGGCAACCCCGAACTGCTCCCGGAGCACCTGCTCGCCGCGTTGCTCGAGCAGAAAGACGGTGCCGTCCCCGCGCTCTTCCGGAAAGCCGGCGCAGAGTTGGCTACGCTCGCGGCCGAGCTGCAGACCGAGATCGACAAGTTTCCGCGCGCGCACGGCGGCACGGAGCCCTCGCTCTCGCGACGCATGCGCGACCTGCTCGCGAAGGCCGAGGACGAAGCCAAGGCCCTCAAGGACGACTACGTCTCCGTCGAGCACTTGTGTCTCGCCGCGCTCAAGCACGATCGGGACATCGCCGCGCTGCTGAAGAAGAGCGGGATCGACGTCACTCGGTTCATGCTGGCGCTCCGGGAAGTGCGCGGCAGCCAGCGCGTGACGACGGAGGATCCCGAGGGCACGTTTCAAGCGCTGGAGAAGTACGCCCGCGATCTGACCGCGGCGGCGCGCGCCGGAAAGCTCGATCCAGTCGTTGGCCGCGACGAGGAGATTCGGCGCGTGATGCAAGTGCTGTCGCGACGGACCAAGAACAACCCCGTACTCATCGGTGAGCCCGGCGTCGGGAAGACCGCGATCGTCGAGGGCATCGCACAGCGCATCGCGAAGGGCGACGTGCCGGAGTCGCTTCGGGAACGGCGCATCGTGGGGCTCGATCTCGGCGCGCTCGTCGCGGGCGCCAAGTTTCGCGGCGAGTTCGAGGAGCGGCTCAAGGCCGTGCTCAAGGAAATCGAATCCGCCGGAAACGTGATTCTGTTCATCGACGAGTTGCACACGCTCATCGGCGCGGGCCGGGGCGACGGTGCAATGGACGCCAGCAACATGCTCAAGCCCGCACTCGCTCGCGGGGAGTTGCACTGCATCGGCGCGACGACGCTGGACGAGTACCGCAAGCACATCGAGAAGGACGCTGCGCTCGAGCGGCGGTTTCAACAGGTATACGTCGGCCAGCCGACCGTGGAGGACACGATCGCGATTCTGCGCGGGCTCAAGGAACGCTACGAAGTGCACCACGGCATCCGGATCCAGGATGCCGCGCTCGTTGCGGCGGCGACGCTCTCGCACCGGTACATCGCCGACCGCTTCCTGCCCGACAAGGCCATTGACCTGATGGACGAGGCCGCGTCGAAGCTGCGGATGGAGATCGACTCGATGCCGATCGAGATCGACCAGCAGATGCGCAAGCTGACCCAACTGGAGATCGAGCGTCAGGCGCTGACCAAGGAAAGCGACCGCGCGAGCAAGGCGCGACTCGAGGAAATCTCGCGGGAGACAGCCGACCTGCGCACCGAGGCCGACGCGATGAAGGCGCAGTGGCAGCGTGAGAAGGATGTCATTGGCGTTGTGCGGGAAATCAAGCAGAAGGTCGAAGCCGCGCGCGCCGAACACGAGCGTGTGACGACCGGACGTAACCAGAACCTCGGTCGTGCGGCGGAGATCCAGTACGGAATCCTGCCGGATCTCGAACGCCAGCTCGCCGGAGCACAGGAGGACATCGCGAAGGCGCAGCGCAATGGGCGGAGCTTCCTGAAGGAGGAGGTGACGCCCGAGGGCATCGCGGAGATCGTCGCGAAATGGACGGGCATTCCGGTCACGAAGATGCTCGAGGGCGAGCAGCAGAAGTTGCTGCGGATGGAAGACCAGATTCGCATGCGCGTCGTTGGACAAGACGAGGCCGTCGTGGCGGTCGCGAACGCCGTGCGCCGCGCGCGGGCCGGTCTCGGGGACGAAAATCGCCCCGTCGGTTCGTTCGTCTTCCTCGGGCCCACCGGTGTCGGAAAGACCGAGTTGGCACGGGCGCTGGCGGAGTTTCTGTTCGACGACGAGCGCAACATGATTCGAATCGACATGTCCGAGTACATGGAAAAGCACTCGGTTTCTCGGTTGATCGGCTCACCACCCGGGTACGTCGGCTACGACGAGGGCGGTCAACTGACGGAAGCCGTTCGACGCCGCCCGTACAGCGTCGTGCTGTTCGACGAGATCGAGAAAGCGCATCCGGACGTGTGGAACGTTCTGCTGCAAGTGCTCGACGACGGTCGCTTGACTGACGGCCAGGGCCGCACTGTGGACTTCAAGAACACGGTGTTGATCATGACGTCGAACGTCGGCAGTCAGCACATGATGGCGCTCGACGACGAGAAGGCGATGCGCGCCGCCGTGATGGACGAGTTGCGGCATAGCTTCCGCCCCGAGTTCCTGAATCGCATCGACGACGTCATCCTGTTCCACCGCCTCGAGCGCGGTCATCTGCGCAAGATCGTCGACATCCAGCTCGGCCGCTTCGCGCAACGACTCGCCCGGCGGGAGCTGTCGCTGTACGTCGAAGATTCCGCGAAGGATCTTCTCGGCGAGATGGGCTGGGATCCGGTGTATGGCGCCCGGCCGCTCAAGCGCGCAATCCAACAGCACCTGGAAAACCCCCTCGCGCAAATGATTCTCGGCGGCGAGTACGCGCCGGGAGAAACCGTCCGCGTCTCGCGCTCCGGTGCTGAATTGAAGTTCGACCGCGCTCACCCGAACTGAGGCATATACTCCCGCGCATGGTCGCCACGCCCAGCGCTCTCGCGACGGCGCTCACGATTGCGGGTTCCGATTCGTCCGGCGGCGCCGGAATCCAGGCAGATCTGCGTGGCTTCGCGAGCGTCGGCGTCCACGGTGCGAGCGTGATCGCCCTGATCACGGCGCAAGGCACGCGGGGTGTGCGGAGGGTCGCGCCGCTCGCGCCGGATCTCGTTCGCGCGCAGCTCGACGCCGTGCTCGAAGACCTGCGCCCGGCTGCGTGCAAGACCGGCGCGCTGGGGAATGCCGCGAACGTCGAGATCATCGCGGATGCACTTCGCAGCGTACCCAAGATGCCACTGGTCGTAGATCCCGTCGTCAATCCGACGAAGGGACGTGCGTTGCTCGACGATTCGGGATTCGCGGCGCTCGTTCGCGAGTTGCTGCCGCTCGCGACGCTCGTCGTGCCGAACCGGGACGAAACCGTGCGCCTCTCGGGCGGAAGAATGCGCACGCTCGAAGACGCGCGTCGTGCGTGCCGAGTCATCGCCGAGACCGGCGTGAAGTACGTACTCGTCAAGGGCGGGCACTTCACAGGTCAAGATGTCGTGGACCTGCTCTTCGACGGCGCGGAGTTCATCGAGTTGCGCGCATCACGCGTCGATGTTCCGCCGATGCATGGACTCGGTTGCTCGCTGTCGGCGCTGATCACGGGACACCTCGCGCTCGGTCGCGCGGTTCCGGACGCCGTGCGATTCGCACACGACACGCTCCACCGTTCGTTGCAGTCGCCTGTTCGAGTCGGCGAAGGTCTGCTGGTGTTGTCGAACCTGGACACGCGGATCGAGCCAGACCGATCGTCGGGCGCCAAATAGAATCGCGGGGTGCGAGGCCTCGAAGACCCCGCACCCCGCTCCCGAAGTACACCGAAGTCCCGCGTCGGGCCTTGCACCGGCCTCGAACGCGGACGAATCATCGGTGCGCTACCGCGGGTTGCCTCCGGTTAGGAGACGTGGGTGACTGGTTTTCATTGTTGCCTTCTATCCTCCCGCGGATGATCCGCGACCCGGGGGACACCGGAATGGGTCCGGCCCACGCACCGAGTCTTCGTATGATGGGGGTCGTGAGAGCGCAGCTCTCCGAGACCCATGGGTTGCGCATTGGAATGCGAGCGACACGGAATTGTGTGCGCTTGCACGGGAGAATTCCCGGGCTCGTCGCCGTCCCAATGCGGGGACTTCTGAAAGCGGGCCGCCAGCGCGTCGCCAACTCGACGTGGAACTGACACACTTCGTGCCAGAACCGGTCGTGTTACCGACTCGACGCCCGTCGGGAAACATCCCCCGGGGGCTCACGCTACACTGGCGGATGGTTTCCATCCGGCTCCAGACACGAACATAGCACCCTCACTTCACGACGCCAACGAAACGCGGAGAATCGATGCCTCATTTGCTGCAACTCGCTGGAGTTCTGCCTCCGTTTGCACCTGGCGCTCTCGCGCTCGACCGTGTTCGAGCACGGCACGTCGGCACGTTGACCGACGAACGCCGCGTCGACTTCTCGCGCGTCGAGCGCTGTCTCGACTTGCTCGCAGAACGCGAGGACATCACGGCGGCAACGACCGTGGACGAAATTGCGCGGGCGCTGCTCGGCGAACTGCGCGACTCGTCCGCGGATGGATGGGCCGCGCGCGCGGGTTCGTGGATCGATCGCGCCGTGCGTACGAATCGAGGCGAATGGATGGACCTCGAGGGCACACCGGCGTGGGCCAAGAGACTGGAAATGGATTCGCTCGATCGGCTGAACCGCAACATGGGTCAGTACGCGGGCTGGACGATCGAAGTCGCCGACGTTCTCGCCGATGCGCCTCGGGCGAGACTCTGCGATCTCGCCGCAGGATCCGGCGGATTCTATCGCTGCATTGCGGCCAATCCACCGCGCGGACCTCGCCTGGAATTGCGTTCCACGGACATGGTGTCCAGCTACGTCGAACTTGGACGCGAGCGCGCGCGCCGTGATGGACTCGACGTGACTTTCGAAGTGCGAAACGCGCTGCAACTCCAGGACCTTCGCGGCGCCGTCGACTTGTTCACATGCACGCAGGCAACCCATCACCTTCCGCCCGGGCTCGTCGTGAGGATGATTCACGCCGCGATCCACGTCGCGCCGCGGGGCATCGTGATCGTCGACGTGATGCGTGGCGCCGGGTTCATGCTGGGCGCCGTGCTGGCCACCGGAATGACCGCGCCGCACTTTCCCGTGATGGTGTTCGACGGTGTGCAGTCCGTTCGTCGCGGCTTCACGCCAGCGGAATTCGAACTGCTCGCGCGCCTCGCCGGCGCGGGCCACATCGAGACCCACTTTCGCAAGCCGGCACACGTCGTGCTGAGGGCCAGCGCCTGAACGAAGCAGAATCACGGGGAGGCGAAGAAGACTTACCCGCCCTCGCGAACTCCCTGTTCAATAATCCGAGGGATGTCCCGCGCGCGTGACTCTGGAATTCTGCTGCGAAACGCGCTGGGAAACGAATCCGCTTTGATCGGCGCGCGAATGCAGCATACTTGAGAGTATTGCGGGAGGAAGAAGACTCTGGAGATCTTCGGCAACACCACCGGCCTCGCCCCCAGTGACCTTCACGCGCTCGAGCGTCTGTACCGCCGACGCGTGCCTCCCGATCAGATCATCTCGCCCGAACTCGCACGCACCCTCGTCGAAGCGTCGAACGAAACCGCACGGCAGGTCGGCGTGCTCGTGACTCGCTCGGGACAGGTCGAGTACGTGATGGTCGGCGACTCGTCGCGCATTACGCTTCCCGACGTCGGTCGTCTGCGCGCGTCCGCCGGGCGATTTCGCGGACTGCGACTTCTGCACACGCATCTTCGCGGTGAAGCACTCACGCGCGATGACCTGGTGGATCTCTCACGACTGCGTCTGGATCTGGTCGCGGCGCTGCAGACTTCGCGCGAGGGCGGTCTTGGCAACGTGTACTGGGCGCACCTCGTGCCGCCCACGGGCGATGGCCGGTTGTGGCGCGAGTACGGACCGGCGCCGTTTCATCGTTGGGTGGAGGACGAAGACTTCGCGGCGCTGATGCGCGCGCTCGAAGAGGAGTTCGCGCGGTACAGCCATGGGAGACCGGTGCTGGCGCGGGACGGTCGTGCCGTCTTGATCCACGTGACGGACAAGCAGCATGCGCACGGCATCCAAGACTCCCTCGGCGAGCTTCGCGAACTCGCGCGGACGGCCGGCGTCGAGGTCGCCGATGAGATCGTCCAAGTGCGCGAGCAGATCGATCCGCGATACGTACTTGGCAAAGGCAAGCTCGACGACGTCGTGCTGCGCTCGATGCAGCTCGATGCCGACGTGCTGATCTTCGATCGAAATCTCGCGCCCGCGCAGGCGGCGAGCATCGCAAAAATCACCGACCTCAAAGTCATCGATCGAACGCAGCTGATTTTGGACATCTTCGCGCAGCGTGCGGAGAGCGCCGACGGGAAGCTGCAGGTGGAACTGGCCCAGTTGAAGTACATGCTTCCGCGGCTGGGCCAGAAAGACGATTCGCTGTCGCGCCTCACGGGCGGAATCGGCGGGCGCGGACCCGGCGAAACGAAACTCGAGATCGCGGGCCGACGCGCTCGAGATCGAATTGCGCATCTCGAAGGGCAGTTGAAGCAGCTCGGCCGACAGCGCCGGCAACGCCGCGCGCGGCGCACGAAGTCCGGCATGCCGACCGTTGCGATCATCGGATACACGAATGCGGGCAAGAGCACGTTGCTCAACGCACTCACTGGCGCCGGCGTGCTCGCGGAAGACAAACTCTTTGCGACGCTCGACCCGCGCTCGCGACGACTCGATCTGAAGGCCGCAATCGCCGGCGAGCCGACGCGTCTGAGTGCGCATGTCGGCCGACACGGGATTCCGGCGTACGATCCCGATTCGCGCGAGATCATCGTGACGGACACGGTCGGGTTCATCCGCGACCTGCCGAAAGACCTCGTCGCGGCGTTTCGAGCCACGTTCGAGGAAGCGGCGGAGGCCGATCTGTTGTTCCACGTCGTGGATGCGGCCGATCCACGCTACGAAGATCACATGAACACCACGCAGAAACTCGTCGAAGAACTCGCGCTCGACGAGATCCCCTGTGTCGTCGTCTTCAACAAGGCCGACGCCGCTCCGCCGGGCGTTGCCCACGCACTCGCCCGCGCGAACGATGGTGTGTCGATCAGCGCCCAGGACCGGAGTTCGCTGCGTCCGCTGCTCGTCCGCGCGGAACACCTGCTGTTCGAGTCGCCTCGTGCGCGGCGTAACGTGCGCGAGCCGCCGCCCTGGGCCGAGGCGGACAACGACGTCGCTGCGGGCTGGAGTCTCGACGCGCTCGCGAGCGGATCGCGGTAGTCACCCCCCGCCCGCGCGCGCCCGAAGTCGCGAGGAGATCGCGTCGAGCGCCATGACGAGCAACACGATTGCCGTGATGACGGCCGTGACTTTGCCGTACTCGGCACCGCGCATGTAGGTGATCAGCAAGAATCCGATGCCGCCGGCGCCGACGAGACCGAGCACCGTCGAGACGCGGACGTTCAGTTCGAATCGAAACAGCACGATCGATACAAAATGCGGCGCGAATTGCGGCCACACTCCCCAGCGGACGACTTGAAGGGGTGTCGCACCGAGCGACCGCATCGCTTCGGGCGGTCCCGGATCCAGCGTCTCGATGGCCTCGTAGAACAGCTTTCCCAGCGCGCCAACGCTGTGCACGGCGAGCGCGATCACGCCGGGCAGCGGACCGAGACCCGCGGCGCTCACGAGGATCAATGCGAGAATGAGCGTGTCGATCGAGCGATTGAAGTTCAGGCCGAAGCGCACGATCGAGCGCACGACTGCGGAAGGCATCACGTTGCGAGCGGCCATGAAACCGAGCGGGAGTGCGAGCGGAACGGCCAGCACGGTGCCCACGAGTGCGAGCTGAACGGTCACGATCGTCGACTCGATCACGCTCGGAATCACCGCGCGATCGGGAGGAAACATTCCACGCACGAACGCGACCATGTTTCCTCGGCCTGCCAACAGCCGCGTGAACGACAGTTGCGCCGCGATGACACTCCAGACGAGCGTCGTCGCGAACAGCGACCAGCCGGCAATCGACCGAACCCGCGGTACGCGCTTCCAGATGGGAAGTGCGAGAAGCGATGCCAGCAGACAGAACACGACGAATGCGATCGCAGTCCACGGATGCTCCCACCCGCGACTCGACGCCGCGCGCGACGCTCGAAACGCGCGCCGTACGAGCTCGTACTGCGATCGATCGGCTGCGACGAATCCGTCGGTGCTGTTCAGTCCACGCAGCGCTTCGCGACCTTCCACGGTTTGACCGATGGCGATCAACGCCGCACGCACGTTGCGAACCAGAATCGGATGCTCGCGCGCGAACCGTGGATGAACGCCGACTGCGTCGCTCGGAACGGGCGGTGAGTAGAGAATCGGTCGCAGGCCCGGACCGGGGCGGTTGCGAAGAAAACGCGTCCACGCGCCGGTCCCTTCGCTGGGCGGATCGGCCCAGACGCTCGCGGCGTCGACCTGACCCGATTGCACGGCAAGAACGGCCGAATCGTGCCCACCCGCGAAGATCTGCTGTCGAAAGAACCGTTGGGGATCGATCCCCCTCTGAATCAACAGATACCGCGGAATGACGTACCCCGACGTGCTCTGCGGGTCGACCCACGCGATCGTGCGATTCCGCAGCTGCTCCACGGAACGAACGGGCGAGTCCTCGCGCACGACGAGCGCCGCGAAGTATGTCGGGCTGCCGCGGCGGACTTGGGTCAACAAGATCTCGACGCCGAACAGTCCCTCGGCGAGCACCAACGGTGCGGGCGTGAGCCAGCCGAAGTGTACCTGTCCCGACCGCATGGCCTCGACCAGCGCGGTGTAGTCCAGCGCGACGAAGGCATGGACGGGCACGTGGATCCGATCGGCCAACAATCGCGCGAGTGCGTTGGCGTGCGTCTGCAGTCCTTGCGCGTTCTCGGCCGGGTTGAAGCCGAGGACGACCTCGTCGGGGAGCGTCTCGCCCTGCGCGTGCGCGATGCGCGGCGCACACACGATGCAGACAAACAGTGACGCCGCGCACGCAAACAGCGTTGCCGCGAGCACCGCACGCGGACGTGTCGCGCGGGCGCTCACTCCGTCGCTCCGTCCGCGTCCGTGCCGTAGATCGTTTCGAGTGCCGCGGCGGACAGCGCGCTCGCCGGGCCGTCGTGAACGATCTTGCCCGCCCGCAGCCCGACGATGCGATCGGCGAATGCGCGCGCATGCTCGACGGTGTGTACGTTCAGCAGCACCGGGACGTTGCAACGTCGTCCATAAGCCCGAAGCAACTCGAGAACGGTCTCGGCGAGCCTCGGATCGAGCGAGGCCGTCGGCTCGTCCGCAAAAATTGCCCGAGGTTCTTGCGCGAACGCGCGCGCGATGGCCACGCGCTGCTGCTGACCACCGGACAACTCGCGTGCGAGACTCTGCGACTTCTCGGCCAGCCCGACCTCCGCCAACGATCGTCGTGCGACGTCGCGATCCGTCGCGCCGAACATGCCCAGCAGTCCGCTCCACCACGAGACGTGCGAGATCCGCGCGAGCAGCACGTTCTGCTCCGCGGTGAAGGACCGCACGAGATTGAACTGCTGAAACACGAATCCGACCGACGCCCGTGCGCGCGTGAGCGCGCGGCCACGCGCGAGCGTGATCTCGTTGCCACCGATGCGGACGCGGCCGCTCGTGGGTTCGACCAGTCGGCAAGCGCAACGCAGCAGCGTGCTTTTCCCCGAGCCCGATCGTCCGAGAATCGCGACGACTTCGCCGGCCGGGACGCTCAGCGTGACACCGTCGACCGCGCGCGTGCCGTCGGGCCACTGCTTGCAGAGCTGATCGATGGAAATCCCGGCGTCCACGAATGACGAGTACACCGGCTGGATCGCGATCGCTACCGTGGACCGGGTGCCTGCGACGGCCGTCAGCCCTGGTGGGAATCGAGCGGTCCGGGATCGATCGATGCCGGCGCCCCCGACGGGACCGGAACCGACGGTCGCGACGGCCGGGGATTGGTCACGAGGTGCTCCTCCGCCGCGAGCACGGCTTCGTCGACGGTCGCAAACGCGCCCAGCACTTCGCTCCGCTCCAGGAGCTTTGCTCTCTCGATGGTGCGCAGGGGTTGCGTCTGCAGGCCGACAAACGCCGCGCGCACTTGGGATTCCGCGAGGCGATCGAGCGCACTCTCGAGACCCACGAGCCCCGTCGCATCCATCGCCGGCACCATGCTCAAATCGAACAGCACGACGCGCACGTTGTCGTGAATGACGTCGAGCGCCTGCATCGCGTTCTGCGTTGCACCGAAGAATAGCGCGCCAGCGATCTCGTAGATCATGACGCCCTTCGGTAGCTTGCCGCCCTTGGCCGACGGTTGATCGGTCGAGACGCGCGCCGACGTGATCTCTGCCATCCGTCGCATGAACAACAACGCAGCCAGAACGACTCCGATGCTCACCGCCGCGACCATGTCGACGAGCACGGTGAGACCGAAACACGCGAGCATGACGATGACGTCGCTGCGGGGCGCCACTTGGAGAATGTGCCCGAAGTGCCGCACCTCGGACATGTTCCACGCGACGACGAGCATCAGCGCCGCGAGCGAGGCCATCGGGAGGTAACCCACCCACCGAGCGAGAACGACCATCGACAGCAGCAGGACGAGCGCGTGCACGACCGACGCGATGGGCGACTGCGCACCGGATCGAACGTTCGTGGCGGTTCGCGCGAGTGCACCGGTGGCGGCGATCCCGCCGAGCAGGGGCGCGATCATGTTTCCGGTTCCGATCGCGAGCAGTTCCGCGTCGGGATCGTGGCGCGTGCGAGTCATGCCGTCGGCAATTACGGCGGACAAGAGCGATTCGATCGCACCGAGCATCGCGATGGCCATTGCAGATGGCATGAGGTCCCGAATCAGCGACCATGTGAGACCGCCGGGGTGGCCGGCCCATGGCAACCGCGGTCGCGGCAGCATGTGGGGAATACCGCCCTGCGCAGCGAAGCGCGAGTTGATCGTTGCGGCATCGAACGCCGGGAAGATCCTGTGCAGCACCCACGCGACGATCGCCACGGCCGTCAGCGCGACGAGCGGAGCGGGAACGCGACGTGTCATGCGCGGAACCGTCAACAAGAGCGTGAGCGTCAGCGTCGCGATGACGAGTTCGGCCGGACGAAACGTGCCGTGCGCGTGCCACAGCGCGACAATGCGCGCGACGTACTCGTCGGGCATGTGCGCGAGGCGAAGGCCCAACACGTCTTTCAGTTGGAGCGTCGCGATGACCACCGCGATCCCCGACGTGAACCCCGTGGTGACGGGATGCGGGATGAACTGGATCAGCTTTCCCAGCCGCGCGAGGCCCATCAGCGCCATCAGCCCGCCCGCGAGCACACCCGCGGTCAGCAGTCCTGCGAGTCCGTGGCGGGAGACGATCGGCGCGAGTACGACGACGAACGCGGCCGTCGGACCCGAGACCTGAAAGCGCGAGCCGCCCAGCGGGCCGACGACCAGCCCCGCAACGATCGCCGTGTACAAACCCGCCTGCGGCGGCGCGTTGACCGCGATGGCAAGCGCCATCGACAGCGGAAGCGCCACGACGCCCACGACCACTCCCGCGAGTACGTCCGCACGAAAGTCCGCTCGTGTGTACCCCTGACGGAAGCGCTCTCGAAGTGCCCACGCAATCGGCGGCACGCGAACGACCTGCTCGAGTCCCGTGCGCAGACGTCTGACCCTGGCTCTCACGTCTCGAAACGAATACTCCTCGTCGCGAGCGATTGCCAGCGGGTCGCGAGCCGCAGCTCAGCCGCGGCGGGGAGCTGTCGACTCACATCTCGAACGTCGGAACCGTGAAGCAACCTTCTTCGAGCGGCGGTGACCCCGGCGCGCGCTGGGTGTCCAGCAACACCGTGTACGCGTCTGGCCAGTGGCGGCGAAACATGTTGCAGTTCGCCGGCTCGTTGTCGAACGAGGCGACGACTCGGCCGAGTTCGCTCAGCGGAAACAACAACCGCTCCTTGAACGCGACGTCGCCTTCTTCGAACGACGGTTTCATCACGAGTTCGACGCGCGGGTTGGCGAGCGGAAACCCGTCGTCGCGGAGCGTGCGCGACGTGCCCAAGAGCATTCCGGGAATGTCCCGACCGGTGAGATAGACCACCGTCGCACCCAGATCCCAGCACCGACGCACGAACGGAACGGACCCCGGCACCGGGACGTCGTCCGAGCACGCGGCGTCCGTGAAGAACCGAACACGCCACGCGGCCGCGGCAGCTTCGATGACCGATGGCGCGACGCCAACGCGCGAGAGCGATTCGTCGACGCGGTAGACCAGGTCTTTGTACGTCAGGGCCCGGATGCGCTCGCCGTCGATCGCGTGGCTCGCGGGCAACTGGGCTGCGAACGCGTGAAGAATTCGGAGTGTGCGTGGACGATTGTCGTACAGCGTGCCATCGAGATCGAACAAGACCACCGGCCGCGACGCTCGCTGCTGTGCGACGGCATCGACGATCAGTTGCAGCACGGAGCCTCCAGGAACGGACATGCGCTCACGGTAGCCAACGACCGCCCCGGCGCGCAACGATCCGCTGCGTGGTGATGCTCGCGGGCCGCCGGCGGTACGCCGATGTTCGGACGTGGCCGACGCCGTGCGATTTGCGGTACTCTCACCCCTATGCCTGCCATTGCCGGAACGGCGCTCTCTCGCAGCTTCGAGCCCGAAGTTGCCGTGCGAACCGCGATCGAGCGTCTCGGTTCGACGCCGGCGTGCATCGTCGCGTTCCTGGGGCGTCGCGGGTCGATTGAACAAGCGGCGATCCGCGTGGCGTCGGCAACGCAGAACGTCCCGACGTTGCTCGTCGAGTGCGGTGGTGTCGTCGAGAGTGAGGGTGAGTCCGAGGGTGACGGTGTCGCGGCGATGGCGTGGGGCCGCAGCGGAATCGACGTGACCCTCCATTCGCTCGCTGGGGATCCCGCCGCTGCAACCGCAACCGCAAGATCCCACGGAACGGGCGCGGCGCTCCTCGGTCTGTTTCTGACGCCGCCGCTGTACGGCCCCGGTGTTCCGCACGGCCTCGGTTCTGCGGATCTCGCGGATACCGCGATCGTCGGCGGCGGCGCGCGCAAGACTCTCCTGCTCGCCGACGGCAAGACCAGCACACCGGTCGACGGTGCCGCACTGGTCATTCGCTCGCGCGAGCTTCGCGTCGCGATGCAAACAACTCCCGCGGCGCGACTGCTCACGGAGTTCCGCACGCTCGACGACGTGCACGGCAACTTCTTGCTGACCGCCGACGGCGAACCCGTCATGGAATGGCTGCAGAAGTCCCCGGGTCCGCGCGCCGAGGGCAACCCGATGTTCGTTGCCGTGCAAGCGAAAGACGCGACGGCGCCGCCGCTGCTTCGATCGGTCGCGGGAATGGATCCACGCCGGGGTGTGGCCGTCAGCGAGCCGATCGAGAAGGGCGCGCGCATCGCATTGGCGGCGTGGGACGGGGATGCTGCGCGGCACGATCTCGAACTTCGCGCCGCGGTGCTCGGTCGGTCGATGGAGGGTGGATCGCCCGTTGCAGCGCTGCTCGTCACGTGCGTGGGTCGCGGCACCGACTTGTTCGGCGCACCCGACGTCGACGTTCGTGCACTGCGTGGACACGTCGGTGACGTCCCCATCGCGGGAATGTTTTCCCAATTCGAGATCGCCCGATTCGATGGCGCACCTCGCGTACACTTGTATACAGCGGCGATGGCGGTGCTCTACCGTCCCTCCTGAGCTCGCGCGCGGCCCCGTGGCCGGGGCGCACGGGCGGCCTGACATCGATGTCGCGGTTGTGCGACGCGGTGGTTCCGATCGGCACGCGGGTCGTTTCGAGACCACGGAATTTCCCGGAATATTCTCGCGAATCGGTTCGTTGGTTTCGCGCGCACGCTTGATGCAGCGCCGCGATCCGAGGATGCGATGAACGTGCAATGGAACATGGCTCTGGGCGACGCCGAGCAACGCGAGATCGAACGCGCGGTCGAGTGGCACGAGACGTTGAGCGACGTCGTGCGTTGGGGACTGGCGTCGAGGCCGGTGCGATTGATCCACACCGTCGTTCCGCAGGATGAGTACACGAACGATGTCATCGTGCGGTTTCGCGACGGCGTGTTCCTCGTGTATGACGCCACGTGGCTGGGAGCGGTGACGGCGGTCGTCGTCATGGACCACGCCCCGACGCCGGCCGAGTTGCTCGAGAGTCGCATCGCGCGAGGCTGGACACCGACACCGACGGCGACCCGAAAAGGCCCGCAGGTTCTCGGGTACGCGGCGTGCGCGTATCGACCCGCGGCGTAGCGCGCCGCTCGAGTTCGTTCTGCTCGCTGCCCACGACGCACGGCGCATCACGGTCGTGCGACGCGCGGGCGTCGCGTGGGAGACCCTCGAGCACGTCGGTGAGATTCAACTCGACGAGCCTGCCATTCGAGTCAGCGTCGCCGACGTGTATCGTCCACTGGATGTCCCGTAGGTTGCGCGCTGCGGTCCATCGCGCGAAAGCGACGCTGGTTCTGGACCGCGCCGCTCGCGTTCTACACACAATTCGGCGTGACGTGATTCCAATGCCCCTCGCGGCACACGAATGTCACGCCCGCCCCCAGCGGACCGTAGCTGCATCGGGTTCCTTCGGTCGTGCACTGGATTCCCGGATTTGGCAGCGGGCGCGGGCACGCGGTGTCCATCGGCGGTTCGGTGCACTGCCACGTGAGCGGCTGCGTACACACGCCGGAGTCGACGCCACACGACACGCAATCGGCACACACGCACACGCGCCCATCGGGATACGAGCAGCCCTGCCTGCGCAAGGTGCACGTGGTCGGCGGCGTTGCCGACGGCGGACTGTCGGGACAAGCGGTCGCCGGTGGCGTCCCGCACGTGAAGCCCAGCGTCGACATTTCCCATCGCCCGTTCATGCAGCGATAGATTCGTCGACAACCCAGATCGGTGTTGCTCGAATAGCCGCATTCGAATCCCGCGCGGTCGCACACGCTGCCGGGTCCCGGTTCGGTGGTTTCGCAAAAGAAGCGCATGGTCACGTCCCGGCCGGCGACGTCCGTTGCGATTGGCACATCCACGACGTCGGACAACGAAACCTCCCCGCCCGTCTGCACATCGCTCGCGTCCGTTACACTCGTGCCCCCGCAACCCACCGCCAACATCAACAACAACCACCCCGTCGACTCAGCGCGCATCGCAGCCTCCCGAATGAGTCAAGATCTGTTGATCATCCGCACTTCAGTAACTCGGGTCGTTGCGCGTGACGAAGTAGCCGGTCGTCGCGCCGACCGGGTGCAACGGCACAACGCCGCATCCCGTCGTCGTGCCCGCGCCGTCGACCATGACGGTGACATCGGCCGCACGCCACATCGCGCCGATCGATGTGCTCCCGGGCGTCCCGGTGAAGCTCGGAAGTGGATCGGGCGCGGCGCCGAGCGTGCCGCGCAAGCGACCGCCACAATACACGTTGATCACCGGGCGCGCCGCCGTTCCCGTGAAGTTCTGGACCATCACGCGGAAGCGCTCGCGATCGCGCGGGCGGTCGACATTGACGTTCTCGGGCGAGCCGATGGACTTCACGAGATTGTTGTCGATGTCCAGCCGCGGATTCGAGCAGTAGCCCAGCGTCGTCCACGTGGGTCCGTGCGGTCCGTTGCGGCATTCCGAAAGCGGCGAATTCGCATAACCCCAATTCGCGCGGCCGGTTCCGCCTCGCAACACGGCTTCGCAATTCGCCCAGTTGCAAGAGTTGTTGTTTACGCTGGTCAGCGGGCTTGCGGTGCTGTTGAACCACGGACCCGTGTTGCGCGGATCGTGAAGATAGAGATCCAGGTCGACCGTGGTGCTCGTGTCCCAGCACAGTTCGACGCGGAGACCGGGACCCGCGATGTGCACGACGAACGTGCAGGAGAGTGTTCGGCCGTCACTCGTCACGACGAAGAATGTCACGGTGTAATCGCCCGAGAGCGTCGGCCTGAACGTCGGATCGCGCGTCATGTCGCCTGTCACGGTGTACGTCGGCATCGGAAGCACCGAGTCGCACGGTCCGCCGCGGACGACCCAGCGCCACGATCGCGCAACGCCGGGGTAGAACATCGCACCGCGCAGAGGGTACGGAGCAAACGGCTCACCGTCTGGAACGCGAATGTCTCCGGGGGCAGGGCACATGATGTCCGCACGACAGCAGAGTCCCTGGTCGACACAGCCGTCACAATCATTGTCGAGGTTGTCGCAGACTTCCGGGCTCGGCGAGATGCCGCCGGTGCACGCTCCCCAAACACCAAACTCCGTCGTGCCGACACATGGTTGCGTCCCGCCGCGACAGCCGCCCACGCCGCGGTATCCCGGGGGGCCGACGAAACAGTCTTGCACCGTGCCCGGAATGCACGCGCATCCCTCATCGACGGTGCCATTGCAGTTGTCATCGAGACCGTTGTCGCACCGCTCGGCCGCGGCGCAGCCCATTGGGCGCGCGGAACAGGTTCCGCCATCGCCGAACGGACATCCGGAGTCGCCGGAAGTGCCCGTGTCGTAGATGCTCGTAACTTCACCGCCGGCTGCGTCGTCGCTGCCGTCGGACATCGACGCGGCGTCGAGATCACCGCCGTCGAGCGTCGCGTCGGGATCCGCGAGATCGTCCGTGCTCGCGTCGTCGAGTCCGCCATCGACCGCAACGTCCCCTCGCCGGCGATCGTCTGCAAAGCCCGTGTCATCGGCACACGCCGACGCCAGCCCGGCGAACCCCAACGCCAGCAACGTCACGAGATGGAAACGGCGCATGCTATTTTCGCTATCACGTCGGCGAAATCGCGTCTAGCGGCACCTCCCGAGGGCTGGCCATTGCGAACGGTCACGCGCACGAGCACGTGATTCCACACTCGCGTGCGCGACACACGGATCACACGGACCGGGACCAGTCGCGCGCAGTGTCGTCCGAACACGACGTCGCCCACGCGGACGTCCGCGATCACGCGTTCACCGTCCGGAGTTGCGATCGGCGTGTTGCCGGCGGCCGGGCTCCCACAGCTACGGCGGCAGCGTTCGCACTTGATCGCGCGGGACGAGAATCACGGACTGCCACGGCTCGAGACGAACGGTGAGCGCTCCGCCTGCGCCGACGGTGAGTGCGAGTGGATTGTCGCGCGCCAGCACGTCGACGAGTTGGGTGCCGGGCGCGAATCCCGTCGTCATCGGCCCACCCATCGGCATACTCGTTGCGCTGGTCTCGCTTGCACCGCCCGAGTGCGCGTTGATCACGACGAGCGCGGCATCCGTTCCGTCGCGGCGTTCAAACGCGAGCATGCCCGCATCCTGCTCGGTCCCGGTTCGCATCGTGGTCCAGCGCAGTTGCATCCCCCCGCGCCGCAGCGCCGGATACGCGCGCCGGATGCGCGTGAGCCGCGCGACGTGTTGAAACGTGTCGCCGTCGGTGCGGTAGTTCGAGTCCCAAAGGCGCTCGCGATTCGACGGGTCGTTGCCGCCGCGGAAGTCTTGCTCCGTGCCGTAGTACACGCAGGGAATCCCGTCCTCGGTGAACAGGTACACGAGCGCGGCGCGCATTCGCGTTCGCATGCGTTGAAAACTCGGCTCGTCGGTCACGCGGCCCTGCGAACACGACGCGCCGTCCTCGAGCACGCCGGCGAGAAAGCGCGCGACGTCGTGGTTGTCGAAAAAATTCACGAGCAACTGGTTGGGCGCTGCGTTCGCGCCGCCAGGCTGTGGGCGAGAGTTGTAGTGCGTCGCCCGATCAGCCGCGAGCGATTCGAGCGCGTTGGTGCCTTGCTCGCACTGGAAGATGTTCTGAAATATTCTGTATTTCTGGGAGAAATAGAAGACCGAGTCCATCTCGTTCTCGCGCGTGTACGAACCCAGCAATTCATCGTCGCCGTCGAACGCTTCGCCGAACATGAAGAAGTTCCGCTTGCCGATTCGCGCCAGACGCGTGCGAACCGCGGGCGCGAACGTGCTCCAGAACTCGTGTTCGACGTGCTTGAGCGTGTCGATTCGAAAACCATCGAGGTCGAGCAGTCGAACCCACCGCACGTACGCCTCGATCATCGCGCGACGTACGTCGGGTCGCTCGGTGGCGACGTCTTTCAGTCCGCCGGGGAAATCGCCGGTCATCACCTGCTCGGTCGGCTGGTGTTCCCCCATCGGGCTGTTGTAGTTCACGATGCGGCCGCGACGGTGGTAGCCCTCGGGCCGCGCGAGAATGCGCTGCCAATCGTTGCAACCATCGGCATCGACGCTGTCGAGATCGTCGGGGCATGCGCGATCCGATCGCGGCGCCGTCCGAAAGATGTCGGGCATGTTGAGAAAGATTACCGGCGCCGGCCCCGCAGGACCAAGCGACGTGAACGACTGAACGCCGCGCGGGTTGTAGTCTGGGTCGAACTCCGTGATGCGACTGATCTCGCTGCCCATCCCGCCTGGATTTTGCGGCGCGTTCGGCCCTCCGCCGTACACCTGGTCGTCCGCGCGGCCGTTCTGGTTCATGTCGTAATAGAACATCTGGCCCATGTGATTGGTCACGATGTCCAGCACGACGCGCAGATGTCGCGTGTGGCACTCCTGCACGAGCCGTCGCAGCGTCGCGAGATCCCCGAAGTGCGCGTTCAGCTCCGCGAGATCCGACGCCCAATAACCGTGATACCCGTCGATGCCCGCGTCGTTGTCGACGTTCCGCACGATCGGCGAGATCCACAACGTCGTGACGCCCAACGCGGTGATGTAGTCGAGATGATCGATCACGCCCTGCCAGTCGCCGCCCTGGTATCGCGCGAGTGAGTTGTGATCGACGCGCCAATTGTTGCCGGGCACGGAGTCGGCGAAGCGATCGACGACGACCTGGTAGATCACCTCGTCGCGCCAGTCGTCCACGTTGGATGCAAGGTGCGTGTTGCTGCGGGAGACGGTCGAGAGGTCGAAGCAACCGGACGAGAGAAACGGCGCTGCGACGAGAACGCACGCTGCGATTGGACCGAGGATGGAGTGGTCGCGGCGCATCGTCGATGCAGGATACTCCGACCGCTCGTCGAGGGGCAGCCAGATCACATCGTGTAGTTCTGCCGGCGTGGACGTCGCGCTCAACGTCGGGCGTCCGAGTCCAGATGCGGTCGCGCTCGGCGCCGCCGCCGGCTACTGGCGTGGGCGCTGACTCGCGGCGACTTCGTCGAACGCAGCACGAATTTGGTGCAGTGTCTCGTCGTGGCCCCCTCCGCTCGATGCGAGAAGTGTGAGCGCCGCCGCGGCACCGCTGCGCTGCGCGGACGGTGAGAGCTGCATCGCGAGCGCACAGACGCGAGTCGCCACGACCCCCTGCGCGTCTTCACACGCCTCTCGCGCGTTGGCGCTCCCGGAACCCTCGAGCCCCGCCAACAACCGACACGCGTTTCCAGCGTGACCGGCCGCCCGAATCGCGTAGTCGAGCGGTGTACTGGGCGCCGGATTCTGCGTGGTCCGCGCGCGCCCAGCGACGGTCGTCAGCGTGTCGAGCGCCGTGTCGCATGTCCGCCGGTCCAAAACGACACGCAGCGCCCGAAGGGTCTGGGCTGCCGGCGCGTCGCCTGCTGCTTCGAACGCCCGCGCGGCGAGCGCTCGAATCGCGCGGTCGGAGATCGCGAACTCCAACGTGCGACGATTCACCGCACTCGTCGCAGTGCCAACCATCGACTGCAACGCCGCTCGGTCGGTGTCGCCGACGAACGAAAAGAGCGACGCGCGAAACGCGAACATCGACGGCGACTCGGTGGGCGCTGGCGCCGTAGGCTCGGGCGTCGGCGCAGTCGCGTGCGCGCCCGCATCGTTCGCGGCATCAATCGTCGCGGCGCGCGTCGCAGGCGTTGTCGTGCTCGATGCCGTCGGCGCCGTGCGACGCTCACACGCCGCGACGAGTACGATGCACGCGACCAGGTGAATCCCATTCCCCCACGCGACGTTCATCGTACGAAGTCCCGCGTGCATGCCGTCACCGCCGTGCGTTGTTCAACCGAGCGACGCAGTGTCCGCCCTGGCAGCCGCAACTCCCACCGCAATCGAGCGTTCCAGCCTGACAATCCATCGTGCACGTGACCCCCTCGCAACGCGGGTGCTGCGCGCGAAGAACGCACGCGCGGGGGTGGCAGCACTGAGACGGCACGCAGTCTTCGTTGCGGACACAGCCGACGTATCCCACGTTGCGCGGTTCTCCAGGGATCTCGCCGGCAGGAATCGACGGCTGCACATTGCCACTCGACCCCTCGACCGCCCGCGGCGGAGGAATCGACTGGTTGGGCGAGTTCAGCGACACCGCGCGGTATCCGGCCGACGGCGAGCACCCGGCCAGCGGCAGCGCAAATATCGCTACGAATGCGGTGCGCGTGGCACGACGTCGAATCGGTCGGCGGAGCGCGAGGTCAGTCGGTTCGATCGGCACTCGCCAGTTGTAGCCTGCGAGGCCCGCAGCGGTACAGCGAATCGCCAAGCGACTGGGGTGATCCACGTCAGCCGACGGCAACCTCGACGTCGGTACTCAACAAGTAGCCGTCATGTTGCCGCTCGAGAATCTCGCGAAGCCCGAGCCCGCGCAGCGTCGAGAGAGCGACGTACACCCGGCTCGCACGCGATTGCGGCGCCGCGCGTTCGCCCGGCCAGCCTGCCGCGAACAGCGTCTCGACGTCGGCCGCGACGCCCGGCGCTTCCTGCCGCTGCTTTGCCAGATGCGCCATCAGCGAGCGCAGGTTTCCGCGCGTGCGAAGGCTCACGCGCGTGCCACTCGGCGCACGAAACCACGCGCCGTCCGGTGCGACGAGAAGCGCACCGCGAGGCACGTCGACGCTCAGGGCCGGCGGGACGAGCGACACAGCTCGCGAAGGTTCGTCGGCGACGGGCAGCGCTGCTTCCAGCATCCGCAACGCCATCCGCACATCCGCCGATCGCGCCGCGAGCGACGTGGACGCTCCCGGCGGATCCCCGCTGCCGACTTCGAGCGCAGATGCCGCTCTCTCCCGCGCGTGTTGCCGCAGCGCGCGAGCTTCCTCGGCGTGTTCCGCGTGCTCGGCGTCGCGTGCGAGCGCCAGCTCGAGATGCCCGCGACACAGGTACGCGACCTCCCACCGCACTCGGTCTTGCGAGCGTTCGAAACACGCCGTCGCTTCGTCGAGTGCGCGCCGCGACGCCACAGTCTCGCCACGCTCGGCATCCAACCGTCCCGACCATGCGAGCGCGAGCCCCTCCGCAATCTGATTGTGCGACTCGCGCGCCGCCACGATGGCCGCGTCGTAGGTTTTGCGAGCCTCGTCTGCGCTCCCGAGGCCCTCGAGCGTGCACCCGAGGTAGGCGAGGTACAGGCCCTCGGACTGACGCGCGTGATACCTCCGCGCCGAGGCGACGGAGTCCGAGAACAAGCGGCGCGCGTCGTCGAGTTGGCCACGCTCCAGCGCGATGGCTCCGAGGTCGGCGCCGACGATCGCGAACCGGCGACGGTCGGACCGCGTCCTGAGCACCTGCTGTGCGCTCGCGAGTAGACGTTGCGCAGCGTCCAACTCGCCGCGATCGATTGCGAGCGATCCGCGGTTTGCGTCCACCAACGCTCGCTGCCTCGCATCGCCCGCGGCCGACGCGTGGCGTCCCGCTTCCTCGTACAACGCCGCGGCGTCTTCGAGCGCACCGGAAAGCTGTCGCGCGACTCCCAACGCATTCGCCGCGCGCGCGATCGACATTGCGTCCCCCGACGTGCGTGCCTGCTCGAGCGCGGACTTGAACCAGCGTGTGCTGTCATCCAAATGCCCTTGCAGCCAATGCCAGCGCCCACGTTGCAGCGCCGCAACGCTCTGGACGGATCGCTCCGCGGACGCGTCCGCATTCGTGCACGCCTCGAGAACGTCCGCCCGTGCTCCGTCGAGGTCGCCTGCGAGCGCACGCAGTTCGGCTCGCTCCACGCGCAGCCGCGCGAGCGTCGTCGGCGGCACCACCTCCGCCGTCGGTGCGGCTCGCAACGCTTCGTCGAGCATCGCCTGCACGCGGGCGTCCGCCGGATCCCGGTCGGGACTGGCTGCGGCCGCAAGCGCGAGGTCCGCGTACGCCGCGATGCGATCGTCCTCCACGGTGCGGGAATACCAGTCCCACGCACAGAAGCACGCATCGAGTGCCGTCGACGTTTGCGGCGGGTTCTCGCCCGAACGACGTACACACGTAAAGCGAACGTGCCGGGCGTAGCGCGCGAGCGCGGCGTCGTAAGACTTGGTCGCTTCCGGTCGCGAGCGCACGAATGCGCGGAGTGTCTCCAGCCATTGGAACTCTCCACGGCCAGCTTCGTAACGGAGCATCGACCGATCGACGAGCCGCTCGAGCGCGTCCATCAGCGCCGCGCGCGATCGCACCGCCGTGCCGACGACGGCCGCCGCGGCATCGGAATCGAACGCCCCCGCGCACACCGCGCAGCGTGCGAGCACAGATCGATCGGACGGTGTCAGTGAACGCCACGCCGTGTCGTACGCTTCCCCCAACGTGGCAAACCGAGCGTGCGAGTCCAGCGCCGACGCGCGCAGAACGTTCAGCGGTTCTCGCAATTCCACGAGCACGTCCTCGGGACGGCGAACGCGCATTCGAAGTGCAACCATCTCGAGGCCGACCGGAAGCCCGTCGACGAGCGCCGCGATCGCGCGAAACGCATCGGTCGATGCACCGCTTTCGACGAGCGAACTGTGGAGTGCACGCACACGATCGACGAGCAGTGTGACCGCCGCACCGTCGAGTACGGGATTGTCGGGAGACACGATCGGCATCGGATCGACGTCGATGATCGCTTCGGACGGGACGCGCAGCCGCACGCGCGACGTGACAATCACGCAACCGCGTTCCCAGCGCTCGGCGAGATCCGCGATCCAACGAACGATCGGCATCGACGCGGCGTCGAGGTTGTCGATGACGAGCATCCCAATCCCCGCGCCCTCCAGCGTCGATACCACCGACACCTCGCCCGACGACGCGGGCGTGCGCGCACTGCGCGGCACGTCACCTCCTCCGCGGACGGCGCGCGCGAGCGCCCGGGGCTGCACCACATCCCCCGCGTCGATCCATCGTACCGCCCGGCCGCGCGATGCCTGCTCGTGCCCGACTTCCAAAGCGAGCCGGGACTTGCCCACGCCGGGCGGGCCCGCGATCGTCACGAGCCGGCCACCGGCCGCGATGCGCGCGTCGACCGCCGCAAGTTCTGCCGAACGACCAACGAACGATGAACCGGGTCGCGGCGGCAGCGTTCCGGTCGCGGCAGCGGGACGTCCCCGCCGGACAACACGAGGCATCTCGGTAGGCTCGGCCCAACGGCGGCGTCGGGTCAAGCGTCCCTGCGCGGTCCGCGGCCGCGATTGTCGAGCCGACTACTCGACCCGCATCGATACCTGGGCGCTCGGACCGAGCGCCGCGAGCGTCACGGGCCAGTTGCCGGCGCGAAACTCCACCGTGGCGTACGGCAGTGCCCAGATCGTCACGCGTTCCGTCGCGGACGGTCTCAGTTGCGAGAGCGCGGTCGTTGGGATCACGATCCGTCCCTCGTCTGCGTACGCTTCCGCGCTCAGTTGAACACGGCGCATTTGTCCGTCGCTCGTGTATCGCTGCTCGATCGAGATCGCGACCCAGCGTGCCGGTGTGGCATCCCACTCGATCACGACTTCGCGATCGCGCCGAACGACGTCGCCGCCCGCACCGAGTACGCGAAATCGCAACTCGGCAGGAATCACGACGCTCTGATCGATCGACGGAATCTCCGCTCCTCGCGACTGGACCCGAACGCGTGATCCCGGGCGGAACGTAGGGGCCATGGAATAGTACGGCGCGTAAACGCCCTCGGCATCCCGGAGCAGACGCACGGGTTCGACGCCGCCGGAGACGTCGATCGGGCCCGAAGTCGGAAACGGCCGCGGGTGCGGGTCGGTCACTGCGATGCCGGATTCGCTGCAGTTGCTCGCGCTCCAGGCGCCCGTCGTCACCGACACGCAGCGCGGGTCCTCGGGATAGTTCTGCAGACGAAACATCGCCTGTGCGAACGACGTCGCCGTTTCGACCGCACCGTACGTTCCGACCCGGATGTACCCGTACCGCTGATCTTCGATCACCACGCGTCCGTCGCGCAGCGTCCACTCGCCACCGTCGGGCGTCGCGACGGCGTCGACCGCCGCACCTTCGCGCTGGAACGGATCGAAGCCGTCGGGATTTCGGCCGGTGCCGGCTTCCATCGCCGGCCCGTCGGGCCACGCAGGCGTCACGGTGTTCGGGCAGCCGAACACAATGATCATCGACGCGAACACAGCCGCTCCGCGCGCGCCAGATCCGATGGTCCCCGTTCGGCTGGTCAAGCAAGTCACGCGGGGATTGTGCGCCGAAGTGGGATCGCCCGCCAGCGTCGGCGCCTCCTGGAATCGCCCGTCCGGACGTGGTGCAATCGAAACGTAGTTCCTTCGATGTCACTTCACCAAACGTCCGCATGGCGCACGCGTGCGCACGCACTCATCATCGCGCGGCTCGCGCTCGGCGCGTGGTTCGCCGTCGGCGCGACGTGCGGTTGCGGATCGAAGACGGGACTTCGCATCTACGGCGCCGACATCGTGTGGACCGACGCGTACTCGCCGGCCGAGCCGCGTTGTCTCGACGTCCGCGTCCGAACGCAAGTCGCACGCGCGACCGATCTTCGCGTGGCCATCGACGGCGCTGCCTCGCGCATGACGGGATACGGCTGGTCGCTCCGCAACGGTCCTGTCGGCACGCGCGCGCTGCTCGACGCACCCGGCGGCGAGTCCGCGCGATTCACGCCCGACGCACCTGGCGCGTACGACATCGGCGTGGGGACGCCGTTCGCGGTGGCGGACGGCGGAACGCTCACGTGCGTGATTCACGTCGACGCGGACCCCGTCGATCCGAACTGTCCCGGCGACCCGATCGTTCTGCCACGCATTGCGCTGGTGCCGGGCTCGACGATGCAGTTCGCCTTCGATCCCGCGTTCGGCGCGGTTCGCGCGGTGAGCGGCGATGGCGGTCCGGCGAGCGTGTCCATGATCGCAGCCGACGATCCCGACGCCGACGTTGCCATTGCCGTGATCGACATGCCCGCCACGACCGATCTCGAGTCGTTCGCGCGCGACATCGAAACGCGCGTGCAGCAGATCCTGGGAGCGACTCCCGTGCTGGTCGGTCGCACCGGCACAATTCCGGAGGGCACTCCGTACCGCCGCTCGACCTACCGCGTTGCAACGGCCGCTCCCACGACGGCCGACGTCGCTCGCGATCGGGTTGCACGCGAACTGCTCATGCTCAATCCCGGTACCCCGCGCGCGGGCTACCGTGCGTCCAGCCGATTCGTCGTCGAGGTGGGTGCGTCGGTTCGCGCGGTCGAGCGACGCGCGACCGTCTTGTTCGCCGTCGCGCGCGAGGACCGATTCGACGACCCCGCTCAGCCGACGGGATCCCGCCTGCGGGACGTCACGAACGCCACGGCGCTTGCGCCTCGAGGACGCACGCTCGAACTCGTGTGTCGGGCAGTACCGACCACGCGAACCGTGAGCGCGGACTTCCTCTGGCTCGTCGACACGTCGGGCTCGATGACCGACGATCAAGAGCGGCTCGGAAACGCCGCCGAACGGTTTTTCCGCGAGATGAACTCGGCGGGAATCGACTTCCGTGTCGGCGTCGTCCAGGCCGGCAGTCGATCTCCCATCGACCTCGACTCGCCGGGCTACGAATGGATCTCCGGCGCGGATCCCAACGGCCCGCGGCAGCTCGCGTACACGGTCACGTTTCGGCGATACCGGGACGAACCCGCCGACCGCGCGTCGCCCTATCCGCTCGCGGGCGGCAGCGAAGAACCTCTCGCCGCGGGAGTCCTCACGACCGAAGGCATGGAGCGGCGAGCGATGACCGATCCCGACGACCGTCGCCGGTTCCGTGCGGGCGCGACACGCGTTGCACTGTTCGTCACGGACGAAGTGGGCGCGAACGATGACCTGCGGTACTTCGCCATCGACGCCTCGCGTTGGGGACTCACATTCGAGCAGCGGATTCAACGCGTCGCGGACTGGTACCGCACCCACGGTTTTCTCACGTTCGCGCTCGCCGACGTCTACAGCACGACCCGATGTCCGACCGCCGAGAATTTCATCCCGTGCCTCGTGACGCTCAACGGCGGAGCGTTCATCCCGATTCGCACGGCGCTGGATTCCGAAATCGCGTCCGGTCTCTCGCAGATCGCCGACGCGATTGCGGCCGCCGCGAGCGAGTTCACGCTGCCGCAGACTCCGCTGTCGGCGACGGTGCGCATCCGGCTCGACGACACGCCGGTCCCACGTTCTCGCGCGAACGGCTTCGACCTCGATGACACGGGCCGCACGGTCGTATTTCGCGGCAACACGTTTCGGCCGCGGCGCGGTCAGCGCGTGCGCGGAGCGTATTTCACGTGGCGGTGAGTCGACGCGCCGACGCTCGACCGTCGAGGCGAGCCCCCAACGCACGACCGCTGCGAGAGTCTCCGGGCGATCGGCGAAGTCTCAGCCACGTCGGCGGGCCGTCGGAGACGTCGGGTGATCCACAGACTGCTGCGCGACTTGCCGACGCGCTCGACGTGCAGGCCGGGGTGGACGACGCCGCGCTCACGCACCCGTTCCACGCGTATCCGGCGCGGATGCACCCGCTGACCGCGCGGCGCTCGATCGCGATCGCGCTGGATCTCCGCGCGGCGCGCGACAGCTTGGCGCCCGGTGCGACGTCCGCACCGGCTGAGTCGACGGCACCGAGGCTGGTCGATCCGTTCTGCGGCTCCGGCACGACGTTGGTTGAAGCGTTCGCGAACGGGACGCCGTCGATCGGCCGCGACCTGTCGCCACTCGCGGTGGAGTTGTCACGGTTGAAGACGCGGCGCACGGGCAACGAGACGCGCAAGACCATCGTCCGGCAGGCCCACGCACACGCGCGCGCCGCGCAGGATCTTCTCAGGACCGGTCGAGTGCCGCCCCCGCCGGCCGGCGAAGCGCCGTGGTACGAACCGTCGACGCTGCGCGAGTTGTCGCTGTTGCGCGCGCTGATCGCAGCGGAACCCGCGGGTGTCGTGCACGACGCCATGCGCATGCTGCTCTCGTCGATCCTCGTGAAGTGCTCCCTGCAACGCAGTGACAGCGACGTTCGTCGCGCCGACAAGAACGTTCCGCCGGGTTTTGCGCTCCATTGGTTCACGCGCAAGTCGTTCGAACTCGTGCGCTGTCTCCGCGATCTCGCACGCGCAGCGCCACGAGAGTGTCCCGAGCCCGATCTCGTGTGCGACGACGCCACGCAACTCGCGACCATCCCGAGCGGGTCGGTGTCGGCCATCGTCACGTCGCCGCCGTACGCGAACACCTACGACTATGCACAGCAGCACGCGCGACGTTTCGCGTGGCTCGACCTGAGTGCCGCGGAGATGATTCGCAAGGAAATCGGTTCGTCGCGCTTGATGGACGGCGCCGCCGATCCCGCCGGCGAATTCGAGCTGCAGCTCGTTGCGATGTGTGCGTCGTTCCGCCGCGTGTTGTGTGTGGGTGGCCAGGCCATCGTACTCATCGGAGACGGCGCGCACGCGCGCATCGCGCTTCGAGCGGACGAGCAGCTGCAGCGCGCGGCGACCGGCGCGGGACTTCGAGTGGTCGCGCGCGCGTCGCAGAGGCGACCGTCGTTCAGCAACGACGAAACCGCCGCGTACGGCAGCGTCGGCAAGCGCGAGCATCTCGTATTGCTCGGAAATTGACCGTTACCTGGAGAGCGTCCCGGACGACTCCACCGTAGGGGTTTCGCTCGCTCGCAGCGCTTCTTCGTCACGTCGCGGTCGGTCCGGCGGCTGCAGCGAGAGTGGATCGAGCTGCGACTCGATCGACCGCAACTCCTCGTCCAGCGCGAGCGCGTCCGCATACCTCGCGTCGGGCGCCTTCGCGAGGCACCGAAGCACGACGCGATCGAGAACTTCGGGCACCCCCGCGCGTCGCTTCGACGGCGGCACGACGTCGTGTGCGAGATGCTTCGCCATGACCGCCATGGAACTCTCGCCCGCAAACGGGTTGCTCCCGGTCAGCGCGAAGTACAACACCGCCCCCAGTCCATAGACGTCCGATCGCACGTCCACCGGGCTTCCGAGCACCTGCTCGGGAGACATGAACGCCGGTGTGCCCAGAACCGATCCCGTCTGCGTAAGCGCCGCGCCGTCCCGGTCGTCCGACGGGTGCGCGATCCGTGCGATGCCGAAATCCAGCACCTTCACGAAGTCGCGCTCGCCGCCGAGAGTCGTCACGAAGATGTTCCCGGGCTTGACGTCGCGGTGAATGATCCCGTGTCGGTGCGCCTCTGCCAGCGCGCGCGCAGCCTGTCGTGTCACATGAATCGCCCGCAGCGCGGACATCGGTCCGTCGCGCGCGACTGCCTCTGCGAGCGTCTCACCGTCGAGCAATTCCATCACGTAGAAACACAACCCGTCCTCGGTCACGCCGCAATCGAACACCCGCACGGTGTTCGCATGCGTCAGCGCCGTCAGCGCCTCGATCTCGCGCTCGAACCGCCGCTCGCTCGCGTCCTTGCGATCGCTGTTCGTGAGGATCTTCACCGCGACGTCGCGTTTGAGCGCCGGATGCCACGCCTTCCACACCTCGCCCATGCCACCGCTGCCGATCTTCTTGAGCAGTCGGTATCGACCGATGTTCCGCGACTCGAACACCTGCCGTCGAAAGCGCCAAAACGCATCCGCGCCGGCCACGAGGAGCAAGCACGACACGCCGATCAGCGCCGTCTGTTGCAGGAACAACGTGAGCGACGCGGCGGCGCGGAATTGCGCTGCGATGTCCCCGCGAAAGAACGACGCGATCACGAGCCCCAGCGGTGCAGTCACGGCGGTCAATCCCAAATGCATCGCTCCGCGTCGCCACGGGCGCGGCACCGCGATCCCTTGCGCGGCAAGCAGACACGACACGCCATGCAAGTACGGGCTGCCAATGCCGCCGTAGTCTACGATGAGCAGTACGAGCGAGATCGTCGCGACCTGGAACAACAGGACGTGCACCATCGCGAAGCCCCGCGGCGAAATGCCCGCGCGGTGCAGCGGCGCGACGCATGCCACGAGCAGCGCGAACGACACGAGGCGGATCGTCGCGAACTTCGTAAACGATCCGTAGTGT